>Ga0209992_10000491_pt1 | contig 53067 bp, 43 predicted proteins | sample 2SBtaG_2_FD_182564 | JGI IMG/M metagenome (GOLD analysis project Ga0209992, IMG submission 182564) | Deep subsurface microbial communities from Kolumbo volcano to uncover new lineages of life (NeLLi) - 2SBTROV12_ACTIVE470 metaG (SPAdes)... | ecosystem: Environmental > Aquatic > Marine >... | reverse complement strand
TCACCGGCACCCGTTCGTCCGGATTTTCTCGCGATGGCAGATTCAGAATCGTCCCAATCGTGGCCACGGCGACCTTTTGACCCGTAGCCACATTCGGCGCTCCACATACGATGTTAAGGGGCTCTTCGCCTCCTGTATCGACCGTGCACACGGACAGACGATCTGCATCAGGATGCTTCTCGGCAGACAGGACATGTCCGACGACGACACCGTTCAGGTCACTGCCTGTCGCGTCGACGGATTCAACTTCGAGGCCACACATGGTCAACTTTTCGGCCAGGTCATCGGTCGAAAGAGAATGATCAACGTAATCAGCGAGCCAGTTTGTACTGATAATCATGTCAGAAAAAACGTCAGTTTGTTTGCAGTTTGTTCAGCGAATCAGTGGAGTTCTCAGCTGAACTGCTCTAAGAATCGGATATCGTTTTCGTACAGAATGCGGATATCATCAATGCCATAACGCAACATTGCTATCCGCTCAACGCCCATTCCGAAGGCGTAGCCAGTGTATCGCTCAGAGTCGATTCCGACACCCTCCAGAACATTCGGATCGACCATACCGCATCCCAGAATTTCCATCCAACGACCTCCGCCCGGGAGATCGTCATCTTGCCACCATATGTCCACTTCTGCACTGGGTTCGGTGAATGGAAAGAAGCTGGGACGAAATCTCATGACAACATCTTCACCGAATAGCGTGCGAGCAAACGCGTGAAGAATCTGCTTCAAGTCGGCCATGGTCACTCCTTCGTCCACATAGAGACCCTCAACCTGATGAAACAGGCAGTAGGATTTATAGGAGATCGCCTCATTTCGATAGACACGGCCAGGGACGATCACCCGAATCGGGGGTTCACGATTTTCCATGACTCGGATCTGGACCGGGGAAGTGTGCGTCCTTAGCAAAATTCCGTCGTCCGAGTTTTCGGGTTCCTCGATGAAGAAAGTGTCCTGCATATCCCGGGCAGGGTGGTCCGGAGGGAAATTGAGCGCAGAAAAATTGTGCCAGTCGTCCTCGATTTCCGGTCCTTCGGCGACTTCAAAACCGTAGCTCTCAAAAACCTTCGTGATGAGACGCTGAGCCTGGGTAATCGGGTGCAGACTTCCCTGAGGCAACGTCCGTCCCGGAAGCGTCAGATCAGATGGAGCAGCCCCGGCCGCCGCTCCCCCACTGAGGGCAGATGCGGCTTCCTCAAGGCGGGCTTCGACTCTGGCTTTGGCGGCATTGATCTGCTGCCCGAATTCTTTTCTGTCTTCTGGTGCCACGTCCGGAATCCGTTTCAGGAGGGCCGTTATCTGCCCCTGCTTCCTGCTCAAAAACCTGATTCGGTAGTCGTCGGCAGCCTGGGTGGAGTCCAGCGCTGTGTCTTCGATCTCATTCTTGAGATCGTTAAGTGCCGTCAGAGCGGCTTCCGCGACGTTTGTGTTAGACTCTTCCATATCGGATCTCGTTGGATCAGCTTCCAGGTTGGCCCGGAGGGGAATTCAGTATTGCAATAAACAAAAAAATCCCGCCTGACCTGTTAAAGGAGGCGGGACTTTTGAAACTGTGCGAATCCATCAGGAACGGTATTCGACCAGCACCACCTTTAACAGTCAGAGGGTAGTGCGGTGATAAATCGTTCGATGTGTCGCATAGCTGTTGTCATTTTCCTTAAGAGGCTTTTTTGACAACCGCCGAGAAGGTGTCCGGATCGTGCATTGCGAGGTCAGCAAGAACCTTTCGATTGAGCTGGACATCGGCCTTACGAAGCGATCCCATGAGCTGCGAATACGTCGTATCGTTGAGGCGGGCGCCTGCGTTGATACGCGAAATCCACAAACGGCGGAACTGGCGCTTGCGTGCGCGGCGATCACGGTACTGGTAGGTGAGTGCTTTTTCAACCGCATTCTTGGAAACGGTATATACGTTTTTCCTGCGGCCCCAATAGCCTTTGGCCATCGACATAATCTTCTTACGTCGTTTCCTCGAGGCTACTCTGTTAGTTGCGCGTGGCATTTTACTTTACTCTTTCTCTACTGTTGGTTGCTCTTGATACCCTTTGCCATCTGTTCAAGAAGAATCCCGATCAGCGGCTGGGGTGGCGTCTGTAAGTGCGGTTGTCAGCCGTTGATAAGCTTGCGAATCCGCGGCTCATCGGCTTTGTCGACCAGAGTCGCCTGGCGCAAGTTGCGCTTGGTTTTCGGTGACTTCTTGGTCAGAATGTGACTTGCGAACGCTTTTTTACGCTTGATACGACCAGTTCCGGTCAATTTGAAGCGCTTTTTAGCTCCGCTATTTGATTTCATTTTCGGCATAAATGTGCCTCGATCTTGCAAAAACAGGCAGGGTGTGCCTGAACAGCAATTATTGGTGTTCTTTCTGAATCCGAAACAGGGTCGGGTGCAGAAATGACTGAGCCTCAAAAACTACGAAAACGGGCCAGATTCCGCAACATCCAACTCGGTCAAGAACTGTCGAATTGCGTTGAGAATTCCGTGAATCAGGCGTCTCGAAGACCAATGGTGCGTCAGACCTTCTTTTTGGCCGGGCTCAGAATTGTTGTCATCCTTCTACCCTCCATTTTCGGCTCCTGGTCGATTTTGGCCAGATCTGCCAATTCCAGGATGAATCGGGCCAGAATCTCCATGCCATGATCCTTGTAGATGATGTCCCTTCCGCGGAACTGGACGTACGCCCTCACCTTGTGACCGTGTTCAAGGAAATTCTTCGCATGCTTTGTCTTGAAGTTGAAATCATGGGTATCCGTGTGGGGACGGAACCGGATTTCCTTCATTTCAATGGTATGCTGCTTTTTTCGAGCCTCTTTTTCCTTTTTCTGTTGCTCGTACCGGAATTTGCCATAATCCATGATTTTGCAAACCGGCGGCTCAGCGTTGGGGGAAATTTCAACCAGATCCAAATCCTGGTCGTCTGCCATCTGAATGGCGACTTCGGTGGGGTAAATACCGTGATTTCCTTTGGGGTCGACTACACGAACTTCTGAAGCCCGGATGCGGTCGTTAACTCTAATAACTTGTTTTGCGATGACAGTAAAGGTGTCTATTTAGGACGTTGGTCGTATTGGAATGGCAAAAAACGCCATAACAGGCAGTAAACTTCAAATTTAGTCTTTTGATTCCGTAAATGCCCTCAATTCCGGTGAATCGGGACACTATTTTCGAAACAATGCAAGCGCGTCATGAGACCTGAAACGCGCTTTTGATTTCGGCCTGAATCAGGGAAGTGAATTCTGCCTGGGTCTGAGATCCCAGATCTCCTTCTCCGTGGCGGCGGACCGAGACCGATCCGGATTCCATTTCGCGCTCGCCGACAATGAGCATGTACGGAATTTTCTGCATCTCCGCAGAACGAATTTTGTATCCGACTTTTTCGTGCCTCAGGTCAGATTCTGTACGTATGCCGGCTTCATTCAGCGCTTTTGAGACCTCCTCGGCATAGTCATTGAATGACTGACCGACCGGAAGAACCTGAGCCTGAACGGGTGCGAGCCAGGTCGGGAAATTTCCGCCACAGTGTTCGATAAGAACTCCAATGAAGCGTTCAAGAGAACCAAATGGCGCGCGATGAATCATCACCGGCCGGTGTTTCTGGTTGTCTTCTCCCACAAAAGTGAGGTCGAAACGCTGGGGAAGATTGTAGTCGATCTGAATTGTACCCAACTGCCATTCACGTCCGAGGGCATCTTTTACCATGAAGTCCAGTTTCGGACCATAAAATGCCGCTTCGCCTTCAATCTCGATGGTTTCGAGTCCTTTTTCTTCGGCAGCTTCGCGAATTGCCTGTTCCGCCAGATCCCACTGTTCATCCTGGCCGACATACTTCTCCTTGTTGGACTTGTCACGTAAGGAGACCTGTGCCTTGAAGGTGTTGAAGCCGAGAGAGCTGAATACAAGAAGCGTCAGGTCGATGACGTCCATGAACTCCTGCTTCACCTGATCCGGACGGCAAAAGATGTGAGCGTCATCGACGGTGAAGCCGCGCACCCGGGTAAGGCCACCCAGTTCACCAGACTGTTCGTAGCGGTACACGGTTCCGAATTCCGCCAGACGAACCGGCAGCTCCCGGTATGAACGAGGCCGCGCGTCATACACTTGGGTGTGATGCGGACAGTTCATAGGCCTGAGGAGGTAGCCTTCCTCCTCATCGTCCATCATCGGTGGAAACTGGCTATCGCTGTAGTAGGGATAGTGTCCACTCGTTTTATAGAGTTCGAGGCGACCGATGTGCGGTGTGATGACCGGCTGGTATCCCCGACGTAACTGTTCGTTTTTCAGAAAGTCGACCAGCGTTTCGCGAAGGATAGTCCCTTTCGGCAGCCACAGCGGAAGCCCAGGCCCCACCTTTTTCGAGAAGGTAAACAGTTCGAGTTCTTTGCCCAGTTTTCGGTGATCACGCTGCCGGGCCAGTTCAAGCATCTCCAGATATTCGTCCAATTCCTTCTTCTTTGGAAACGTAATTCCATAGAGTCGGGTCAGCTGTTTACGATCCTGATCACCTCGCCAGTATGCGCCGGCGATGTTGAGAAGCTTTGCATATTTGATGTTGCCGGTGCTCGGCACGTGGGGACCACGACACAGATCGGTGAAGCCGCCCTGTGTGTAGAATGTGATCGTTCCATCCTCGAGGTCTTCGAGAAGCTCAAGTTTGTACTCGTCGCCTTTTTCCTTGAAATAGGCGATGGCATCAGCCTTGCTCACCTCTTTGCGCTCGTAGCTGGCGTTTCGTTTCGCCAGCTCCTTCATTTTGTTTTCGATGGATTCGAGGTCATCCGCAGTCAGCGTCCGATCTCCGAGATCGACATCATAATAGAAGCCTTTGTCGATAGCGGGTCCGATCCCAAATTTGACTCCCGGATAGAGCTCCTGAAGCGCTTCGGCCATGAGGTGCGCCGATGAATGCCAGTAAGTCGCCCAGCCTTCATCATTGCGGAGAGTGAAAATCTGGATTGCCGCGTCCGAATCGATGGACCGTGAAAGGTCCCGCACTTCGCTATCTACACCGATAGCGACAGCCATGCGCGCAAGACCTTCGGAGATGCTCGTAGCCACGTCATGTCCCGTAACGCCGCGATCGAAGTCGCGGGTGGATCCGTCTGGAAACGTGAGTGTGATATTCTCGGACATGACTGGAATTTTCTGTTGGATTAAGTGGAGTCCCTTCTACACCGGGAATCTGTTTTACACAGGACAAGGCGTCAATATATAATCTTCGCCGAAAATCGTGGGCGGAGAGTGTTCGAAAATCGTGGGTATTCGAACGCTCATGAGACACGATCGAGAGAGAACATGCCTGGCTACACGGTAATACGGGACAAAAAGAGCGGAGATCGGGCTTCCTGCCTTCGATCTGGGATCAGTCCTTATGATGGAGGCGTGAGTTATGGATGAATCGTTGAGGGTGTCGAGGCTTTGTCCGCCACCCAGATTTATTCTGCCAAGGATACAATAGTTCTACACAGGCGTGCGTTTCTACACCGGAACGTGAAACGATCCGCCGCTACCACAAATTCAATCGCGTCTTCTGGACGCCTATCGTCTCGATGAAAAAGCTACTGATACTCTTTATTGCCCTGCTACCTCTTGCTGCATCGGCGCAAGAAGGGACGGTCAAATACGATCGTACAATCAAAATGGAAATTGACCTTCCTCCTGAAATGGAATCGATGCGGGATCAGTTTCCCACGGAGAACACGACCTCCATGCTGCTCCATTTCAACGAATTTGAGTCAGTAATGAAGGCAGATGAGGATCAGGAAGAAGGAGAAGATCATGTCCTGGAAGGCGGCAATGTGATGATCCGAATGTCGCGTTCCAGAGACGAAAACGAGACATACGTGAATCACGATGAGGGACTGGTCACTGAAAAACGTGATTTCATGGGTCGCACCTTTCTTATAAATGGCGACCAGCCCACGTATGCCTGGAAACTGACAGGCGAGCAGAGCGAGTATCTCGGTTTCGCCGTTCAGAAGGCAACGGCCGTTCAGGATACGACGATGATTGAAGCGTGGTTCAGCCCCGAAATTCCTGTTTCAGCCGGACCCGAACTCTACGGTGGCTTGCCGGGAATGATATTGGTTCTGTCCATTGATGACGGTCAGCAGACTTTCTCGGCAAAGGAAATCAATCTGGACGGCCTCGAGAAAGGATCTATCAAAGCCCCAAAAAAGGGAAAGAAGGTATCCAGAGAGGAATTCGACCAGATCGTCGAGGAAAAGATGGCTGAAATGAACGCCCAGAACGGCGGTCGCGGTGGCAACTTCGTACGCATGATTCGCCAGTAGAAGAACGCCAAATTCAGGAGCATTCAGGAAGACGCTCTCAATTACAAAACCACTTACCAATTTCTATTTCCATGTCGAGAATATTCTCACGTGCGTTGTTGTTCGTTTCAGTCTTCGCGGTCTCGTTTACTTTTGCAGATTCTGTGACGGCACAGACCTCCCGACACAACGTGTTTGGAGTAGTCGCGGATTCAGCCGGCGTGTCACTGCAAGGTGCCACAGTCGTTGCTCTGACCCGAGCCGACTCTGTCCTGACCAAGTTTGCGACCACGAATAGTGACGGCGTGTTCGAGCTCAGGCGGGTTCCGACAGGGGATTACATCCTTCAGGTTACATTCGTCGGTTATCGTACCTACAGGGAGGACTTCTCGATCGCAGATGCGGACCTCAACATTGATGATATCACTCTGGATATCTCAGTCTCTGAGCTGGATGAGCTGGTAGTCAGTGCAGATCATATTCCGATCGTCGTGAAAGCGGACACACTCGAATACAACGCCAACGCGTTCGCTACGCGTCCGAATGCTGTAGTCGAGGATCTACTCAAGAGGCTTCCGGGAATTGAGGTCGAAGATGACGGCTCAATAAAAGCGCAGGGCGAAGATGTGCAGCAGGTTCTCGTAGATGGGAAAGAATTTTTTGGAAACGATCCCAAAATTGCGACCAAGAATCTGCCCGCCGACGCGGTCGACAAGGTGCAGGTATATGACAAATTGAGCGATATGGCCGAGTTCACCGGAGTCGATGACGGTGAGGAGTCGAAAACGATCAATCTGGAACTGAAGGATGATGCCAAACAAGGCTATTTCGGCAATATGAGCGGAGGGTACACCGCTGAGGGCCGCTACGACGGACAAGCTTCCATAAACCGGTTCAGTTCAACAACCCAGCTGGCGTTTCTGGGTAATCTCAACAACGTAAATCGTCAGGGCTTCTCGTTTGGCGACTACATGAGCTTCATGGGCGGAATGCAAGGTCTCATGATCGACGGCGGTGGCATCGGAGGGGGCGGGATCTCTGTTGGGACGGACATAAACGATGGGTTTTCTGAAACGCTGGCGCTGGGACTGAATGCGAGTAGGGATTTTGGGTCCAAGACCGAAGTCAGGTCCAGCTATTTCCTCTCCAATATTGAAAACCAGCAGACGAGATCGACGCAGCAACAGCAGGTGCTCGGTTCTTCGCTTTCATCGTTGGTTCAGGAAAACAGCAATCAGCTGAGTGACAATCTCACGCATCGGCTGAATCTCAACGTCAAACATGAGATGAAGAAAGGTCACGACGTGCGATTCCGTGGCAATTTGAACGTGAGCAATTCGTCGCTGGTCAACGGAGGAGGAAGGATTACAACCACTCCGGACGGAGCAACGGCCAACACAAGTGATACCAGCTACCTCACCGACGGCGATCAACTCGGAGGTGATGCCTCGCTTACGTATCGGAAACGACTTAACGAAGAGGGTCGCAGCCTGGTAGCTGAAGCCAGAATGAACCTGAACGATTCCGACAAGGGTGCAGACCTGAATTCGCTCACGGGTCTTGCAGGAGCAGGAGACGTGTTCACCTATGAAGAGATCGCACAGATTCAGCGTTCGCTCGGAAATACCCTGCAGCAGACTCAACGCATATCGCTGAGTGAACCTCTTGGAAAGGGTAGACTTCTGGAACTGCGTGGGGAAAGAAGGCAGGTTAATGAGGACAAAGACCAATCCGTGAGCGATCTGATTAATGGAAATCCCGTTATCAATGATCTGCTGAGTTCTGGTCTGGACAGGACATACACGTATTACAAGGGTGGTCTGAATTTCAGAAAGAACTGGGAATCATTCAGTATGAGCTTCGGTGCGGATGTCCAAGAGTCTCAACTCGACGGGACGATCCTGGATAATGATGTCGAGGTATCAAATGGATTCACGCATGTATTGCCATCTGCAAATCTTCGCTGGGAGATCGACGATGGCGCGAGCATGAATCTCCGCTACTCGGCACGCACCCGAGAGCCATCGATGAACGAATTGCAGCCGTTTACCGACAACAGTGACCCATTAAACGTGTACGTGGGCAATCCGGCTCTCAAGCCCGAATACAGGCACTCGGCGTCCCTCAATTATCATTTCTTCGACCAGTTCACGTTCACGAACCTGTTCGCGTTCGTGAATGCGAGCTACACAGAAAACAAGATTGCTCAGTCTCGCACGATCAGCGAAGGCTTCAAGCAGGAGTTGACATCGGTAAATACGGACGGCGACTGGACGTTCAACGGCAGCGTGTACTTCGGAACTCCAATTCGCCCTCTGGGTGCGAAGGTGAATATTTCGAACCAGGCGATGTACAACCGTGGCATTCAGTTCATCAATGACGAAGAAAACCGGTCGGAGATTCTTCGAAACACGGTCAGCCTGACGCTGGAAAACAGAAACAAGGATGTGTTTGACGTTTCAGTTGGTGCAAGATACACATTCAACGATGTGCGGTACTCACTGAATGACAACCTGAATCAGAGCTACATCAACAAGTCGTATTCCGCCGATGCGACTTACTACATCGGCCAGACCTGGCAGGTCTCCACATCGCTGGATCTGAGGACCTATTCACAGGATGTGTTCGGTGATGCCAACAGTGTGCCGCTCTGGGAGGCAACAATTGCAAAGACATTCATGAAGCAACGTGCTGATATTCAGTTGGTGGGGCTGGACCTGCTGGATCGCAACGAAGGCATAAGCTTCTCGAACACCGGCAATACAATTCAGGAGCAGCGTGTCAATTCTTTGGGACGCTACGTGATGCTCAAGTTCATCTATCGACTTTCGGGTTCGAGTGCCCGAGGTGGTGGAGACAGCATCATGATCCATGGTGACTGAGTCTACCCTCAGTAGAATGTGTAAATGGCGGGCCCCGAACGGGGCCCGCCATTTGTGTATTTGTCGCTGTTACTCCCCAGGATGATCAGGCCGGATTGTCCTTGAGAATGAACTCTCCCTTGACGAACCATGAGATCCCGAAGAAGAAGATGGCCATGGACTCCATCCAGAAAACGAACGTCGAGTCGGGATCGAGATCGCCCAATGTTTTGACCAGAATCACAGCAAGAATACACAAAGCCATGATCGCGGCACATAAGCGGTAGATGGCGTTGCGGAGCTTTTTTCGGGGTCCACGCTGGTCAGGGGGAAGTTTGGACTTCGTGAACAGGTACCCGGAAAAAAGAATGAGCATGGCGAAGAAGAGACCTGCCGAAATGAAATGTATTGTGCTATAGATCCCACCCGGCTCGCCTGCCACACCCGTTGGGAAAATGGATACGCCCAGCGCTCCCAATCCAGCCAGGTCTCCCCACAGCCAGTCGTTTTCGTATCCGCGATAGGAGATCATGAAGAATGCGATCACCCAGAGTGTGCCGATGAATGCCACATGCATGTTGGTATGGTAATAGGCGCTGAGTGAGGACTGAAGCTGAATCTCTTTGAACAGGCCACCCAATCCAAGAACGACGGGCATTGCCATTCCGAGAATACCGATCCAGATTCTCAGTTCCTGGTAGTCAAGTTTGTGTTCAACGTTTGGAGAATGTGCGGGAAACATATCGACGAGGAGTTAGCTGAGTCAGGCCGTGCTTTCCTACAGAAACGTAATAAGCCCGGCACTCGCGAAGCTGCCATCTGTGAATACGTGCAACTCGGTGTGGCCCAGGAAGCGGAGGGCGAATGCAAATGCCCTCCGAAACGAATCCTGTTACGGCCAATCAAACGAATGTCTCGATGACCATTTGTTTATCTCATTTCAGCCGCAAAATCATGCACGTTCTGCGAGTGGGGGCATTGATTGCTCTGTTTGCCGTCTCAACTACGGTATTGGCCCAAGATTACGTTTATGTCAGTTCCAGGGGCACTCATTCCGTCAAGAGATACGAAGCAGCAACAGGAGCATATATAGACGATATCGTCGCCGCCGATTTTACGAAGCGGACGCTGACTCAGGAGGTGTTGTTCGGCGAAGATGGTAAGCTGTATGTGTCGTTTCGCCGAGGTCCCGAGAGCGTCGCGATTCATCGATATGATCCGATGACAGGCGAAGATCTGGGAGCGTTTACGAACGGATATGATCTTGACGAGCCCACAAAAATGTCATGGGGACCTGATGGTAATCTGTACGTGAGTCAGTGGGGTACCAACAAATGGAATGTGGCTGTCTTCGACGGGCAGACCGGCTCATTTCTGGGAGAAGCTACCTCAGAGCAGTCCCGTTTAAATCTCATGGACCACGCCTGGGATTCGGACAACAACCTTCTGGTCGTCAGTTTTGGAAGCAATGCCGGAGGAAAGGATGTGCGTCGTTATGATTCTGAGGGCACCTATCTCGGCTCTCTGGTGGCCGCATTCTACTTTCTCGGACCGGTAAATTTGTGGTTTGAGGAAGATGGTGACTTGATGGTAATAGACTGGGGTGCCGGAAACGGCACGGGGAAAGTTCTTCGATTCAATGGGCAGACGGGCCTGATTAAAAGCACTCTGGTTTCCGGTCTGGTCCACGCTGAAGGTTTCGCCGTGGATGAAGATGGCCGTCTGTACGTTGGTGATTGGGGAGCGAATTTCGTGTATCGCTACGATTCTGAATCTGGAGCCTTCGTAGATCGATTCATCAATACCGGCGGTCTGATTGCTCCAAATTCGATCGTGTTTGGACCACCGGAAGTAGCTTCGGTCGGCTTTGAAGGACATGAGACTCCAGATAATTTCACTCTGGATCAGAACTATCCCAATCCGTTCAATCCAACCACAATAATCTCATTCTCGTTGAAGGAAGCCTCGACAGCTTCTATATCTGTTTTTGATTCTCTCGGACGCGAGGTGGCCAGGCCATTGGATGAGAAGGTGTTGCCTGCAGGCTCGCACGAAACTTCGTTCGAGGCGGCTAACCTGGCTTCAGGCACATATCTCTATCAATTGAAGGTTGAGGGCCAGATCCTGAGCCGAACCATGACATTGGTACAGTAACGAAAAGGGGGGGCGCCCATCGGGCGCCCCCCCTTGCGTCTTATCAATATTTCCCGGTCCGTCAATCTCTTCCAAGCCACCAGCCCACTACGGCACCGGCGACACCCCAACGTACGCCCCAAACGACTACATCGAGCAGATAGGTTACCAGTTCGGCCCGTGGGTTTTCACCCAGTTCCAGAAAGCTGATTGCCAGACCAACAATGACTCCCATTATTGCCCCGGCTTTCGCTCCGGCTGAAGGATTTTTGGCTCCTGTAACTCCCGCAGTCCACACTATCAGGTAGCCAAATACCAGCTCTCCCAGAATGATGTACAGCAGATCAGGTTCTCCTCCACGGTGAGTAATGATATCAGCGAGGAGAAGCATGTACATCACGTAGCCCATCGCAAAAAGTGCGAGTCCTCCCAGGACGCTGCCGACGATTGTTTTTGTATCCATGGCGTAATTCCGTTTGGTTGAAGAAGGGAATCCTGACCCGGAGTAGTGCCCGGAGAAGGAAGTCAGTGACCTACTTCATGGCGCCTTCAGGACAGTTCAACGTAGGCAAAAGATGGCCTCAATGTCCACCTGCCTCGCTCAAAGCACCTGCTCTGGCCCTGGAGACAATGCTTTAGATGAGATCTGGCTCAGAGGACTTCAATCAATCCGTGTGCCACACCATGTCGGGACTGCTCAGACTGTCAGCTGATGGAAAGACCACAGATCCACGTTCGAATCTGATGCTGCCCTCGTCGGGGATTATCATTCGTACTGCGTGGACTTTCGACGGGTGGCCGCTGCTTTGTTCGACGCGAACGCCTCCATGAACCAGTGTTACCCACGCAAGAGCAGCTGCAGCAACCCACTTCCAGTTTGCTCGACGCAGTGTGACAGGAACGTCGGCCCTGGTTTCTGTTGATTGGCCGATGGCTGACAGAATTGGTCCATTCAGTCGGTACCCTACCTTGCGCACTGTCTGGACAATGGCTCCTTTGCCGGGTTTGTCTCCGAGTGCTTTTCGCAGCTTCGAGACCGCCTGTGTGATCGCTTCATCACCCGAGCACGAATCTGCCCACAAGGCAGCAAACAGTGCATCTCGAGTTACCGCCTGACCTACATTCTCGGCCAGGTGAACGAGAAGCAGCATGACCTGACGTTCCACTCGACATATGCGGCCTGCACGATGAATCTCATTGAGTTGAGGGATAATCAATGCTTCCGCCAGTCTGAATGGCTGAAATACGTCAATATTCGTGTTCTGGGAGGTCATTTTAGCTACCGTTGAGACGGAATTCAGGAAAACGAGAGGTATTCGTCAGGTTAACGGCCCTCGATCTGCATTATTGTTGGTTTTCAGCAAGAACCAAAAAGAGGGCTAGTATCCATGAATCACATTACGGGATTTTACAGAATCGTTTCACTTTTTCTTCTGGTGGCTGCCACCGGTATTTCATCGTTAGCGCAATCAACGTCCAATGAATCAGACAACGCAGCGACGTTTGAAACCCAGAACCTGGCAGACTTTGTCGGCATGTACGGCGATCGAACTGTTGGACTGAGCGGATCCAACCTGACCTTCCAACGTGAAGGGATGCCGATGGCGGTATCTCTGGAGCAGGTGGACACCGACACGTTCGAGATTGTCATTCCGCCCGGAGCCGTTGTTCAGGGTCACGCAGAAGGTGATATGCCTCAGCTGGTGTTTGCCAGAAATGAAGCGGGGAAGGTGAACATGCTTCGGTTCGTCATGAAAGACGGAACGGAGGTAGCATCGAGCTCGAAAAACGCACCGACAGCCGACGCCAACTGAGCAAGCTGACGGCCAACACGTACTGAGCGTTTCGAAAAGCCTGAACGAAGAAAAGCCCCTTGCAAGAGCAATTCTTGCAAGGGGCTTTCTGTGGGTCCGAATAGATTCGAACTATCGACCTCTACGATGTCAACGTAGCGCTCTAACCAACTGAGCTACGGACCCATCATGTTGTGTTCCTTCCAATGCCTCGGGCCATAAAAGCCTTCTTCCGTTGGGAGGGCCGCAAATATACCCTGTCTCGCAAGGGCGAGTCAAGAATCCAATTAGAATCCCACGCGAAGAGCAATCACGGGTAGATCTTCAATCGGGGCAGCGAAAGAGGCTGAAACAGACATTCTTTTTCGTCTGCCAGTTTTTCGTGCTGAGATTGCACCCGAGAGAATACGGTTGGCAACGAGGGATGCGATGAGAATGGAGCGTCGCCTTCTCAGTGATTCAGCGTCGTCACGTAGGTCCCGGTATCTCTCGAAATCCTGCTCACTTTCCCAAGACCACTGAAATGAGGGGTCGCTGACGTAGTCGATCTGGTCCCAGGCTCTGTTTCGTAAAACAGTTTCAAGGAAAACGTCTGAAGACTCAAATGAAGCCAGATTCAGAAAGAACGTTCGATTTTTGCCATCGGTGCTTGCTCCGGCTGAACCACGAGCGAGTGTTGTGTAGGAATCGATCAGATGATTGCGGTGCCACTCTCCTCCAAAAAGTGCAACCCAGAGCCCGACGTCGGCAGCCGCGTACGAGATGGAGGTTCGATTCCAGCTGCCGTTTTCGGCGTGTTTATGTCCCAGTCCTGGCAGCAGCAACGAAAAGGCAAGTGCCTTTTTGGCCGAGGCCTCCCGTAGAGTTTCGGAGGGTTCACTCTGTTGCGCCTGTACATTGTTCGTACAGACTATCAACAACAGAACAATCGATAAGAGGATCGAACTTCGCAAGGGGACGTGACCGTGGTAATCCTTCTTTCGTATTCCACGCAATCGTAAACCACATCGTAAACCACATCGTAATCCACGAAGCGCCGAGTGGCGGGAATTCGCCCTCATTACGAACGGGTTGATCCTCGGATCCGAAGGGGAGAAAAATTACCGGAAATGATTCCGGTGTGCGACTACTGCTGTAGTCGACGAAGGCGCCTGAGCGGGAATTCGTCGAAGAACTCATCGACAAAATCCTTGTCAATATCCTCGCCTTCAACTTCCAGCGCGACAACAAAACGGTTGTCTATGATCACTACTCCTGTCATCTCAGTCTCATCGTCATCGTATTCAACGGACTGGAATCCAGGGAATCCCCCAAATTTACGCGTCCTTTCGAATCCGTCCCGATTTTCTTCATCGATTTCCTTGCCAAGGAAATCAAATCCCATCTTGAGCATTCCTTTCATGGTGCCCATGTCCAGAATGGTGACTTCCATTTCTGCATCGTCTCCTTCATACTCAGCTTCAAGCTTTGAAAGACGCATGCCAAGTCCATCCTTATTCGCACCTTCGGTGTCAACCAGGTCCATTCCTTCGAATTCTTCAGGAAGCAGATCGTAGAACTCGCGATAGTCCACCACCGTGACGTCAGCATCTTCCTGGATTTTGGTGCCAATGTCCTCGAGAACTCTTCCGACCCGTGCCAGGCCTGTGGAAACAGATTCCTCCACTTCGCGACCGATCTCTTCCAGTTCCTCTTCCGAGATGGCATCGTCAAATCGATCTTCGATACGGTCTCTTAATTCTTCGATGTGCTCTTCAGCACGTTCCAATTCACGATCCAGATCTTCTTCGATCTCTCGCGCTACCTCTTCATCAACACGATCGGAATTGCGTTGATCATTTTCTCTCTCACATCCAATAATGCCCACAACGAAGAAGGCAATTATGGCCAGCACAAGAAATGCTCTCATGGTAGAAATCTGATTCGATCTTGAGGGATTAACAGGTCCACCAGAAGCCTACGAGGGATTGTCGAAAATGTGACAGTTGCGGCGCAATCCCAGAAACAGGGCTACATGCTGCGACGATACTGGCCGCCAACGTCAAATAAGGCGTGCGTTATATCACCCAGAGAACAAACGGCTACGGCGTCCATCAGTGCATCAAACGTGTTGTCACCCGAGCGGGCGACCTCTTGGAGATGTTCGAGTGCCTGACTGGCTTTCTCTGGATTTCGGCCCTGAAAGGCCCTCAGATTGTTGATTTGTCCCTGTTTTTCGTCGTCAGCCGATCGCATCAATGCAATTGGAGCCGCAGATGCGTCTTGGGCAGCATTTTCATCACGGAACGTGTTCACACCGACTACCGGCAACTCGCCGGACAGCTTCTTACGTTCGTAGTAGAGGCTCTCCTCCTGAATTCGGGAGCGTTGGTACATCGTTTCCATTGCGCCGAGAACGCCGCCTCGATCGTTGATACGCTCAAATTCCGCGAGAACGGCCTCTTCCACGAGGTCGGTCAATTCGTCGACGATATAGGATCCCTGAAGTGGATTTTCATTCTTCGTAAGCCCCATTTCCCGATTTATGATGAGCTGAATCGCGATCGCACGACGCACACTCTCTTCAGTCGGTGTGGTGATCGCTTCATCGTATGCGTTGGTGTGCAGCGAATTGCAGCTGTCATTGATGGCCATCAACGCCTGAAGCGTTGTCCGGATATCATTGAACTGAATTTCCTGGGCGTGCAGGCTTCTTCCGGAAGTCTGTATGTGGTACTTCAGTTTCTGGCTTCGCTCGTTCGCGCCGTAGCGGTTACGCATGGCAACCGACCAGATGCGTCGGGCTACACGCCCGATGACAGAGTACTCCGGGTCCATTCCGTTCGAAAAGAAGAATGACAGATTCGGAGCGAAGTCGTCGATGTTCATGCCGCGAGCCAGATAGTACTCGACGAACGTGAATCCATTGGAAAGTGTAAATGCGAGCTGGCTGATCGGGTTTGCGCCGGCTTCGGCAATATGATAGCCGGAGATCGAGACGGAGTAGAAATTGCGAACGCCGTTGTCGATGAAATACTGCTGCACATCGCCCATCATCCTGAGGGCAAATTCAGTGGAGAAAATGCAGGTGTTCTGTGCCTGATCCTCTTTGAGAATGTCAGCCTGAACTGTGCCTCGAACTTTTTTGAGCGTTTCCGCTTTGATGCTTTCGTAGTCGTCTTCAGTGAGGTGGCCCCACTCTACGAGCTGAGAGCCGTATGTGCCCAATAGTCCCAGGCCAGACCCATCATGCGAGCGAGGAAGATCGTCTTCCGGTCCGGAAGGCCCGGTGGGAGAGTAGTGCGGAGCATTTTCACCAAGTCTATTCTGGATGTCCGCATACACATCGTCCCAGGCGCCTTTGGCGCGGAGGTGAGATTCAATCTGTTGATCGACGGCCGTGTTGAGGAACATGGCCAGAAGCATCGGGGCCGGTCCGTTGATCGTCATCGACACACTCGTAGCCGGATCACACAGATCGAAACCCGAATAGAGCTTCTTCATGTCGTCGAGCGTGCAGATCGAAACACCCGCATTGCCCACCTTGCCATAGATGTCCGGCCGCTCGTGTGGATCGAAGCCATACAGCGTTACCGAGTCAAAGGCAGTAGACAGGCGTTTTCCCGGCATTCCTTCAGAAACCAGATGGAATCGGCGATTTGTTCGCTCTGGATTCCCTTCTCCTGCGAACATTCGTGTCGGGTCTTCGCCGGCCCTTTTAAATGGAAAGACGCCGGAGGTAAACGGAAAAAAGCCTGGAAGATTTTCAAGAAGAGCGTAGCGAAGGCGTTCACCCGGATCGATGGTGCGGGGCAAGGCGACCCGTGGAATTGGTAGGCCGGAAAGCGATTCTGTGTAGAGCGGAACCGTAAATGAGCGCCCACGAACCTCATACGTGAACTCTTTGGATCTGTACTGCTCCGCGAGATCATCCCATCCTTCCAGAATAGCTTTTGACCGGTGGTCGAGACGCTCCCACCAGCGCTCGGACAGCTGCTCCAGCCTCTGCCTCAGTTCATCGGAATCGTCCGGATTCCACTCCTGAATCTGCTGTATCGCTCCCTGGGCTTCACCCCATTTACGGGCGATCTCGATCTGCTTTTCACTGTGGGACCTGTAGTCGTGGCACGTATCGGAGATGTCTCCCAGGTATCGCTGTCGTCTTGCTGGAATCAGCGCGCTGGCATCTCCACCACGGGTTGATTCCTGAGCGGGCTCAAATGTAGCAGACTCACGATCGAAAGCGTGGTCCTCTTTCAGGCTGGCCAACAGAGCGAGATACAGGTTCGTTACTCCGGGATCGTTGAAGTGCGAAGCCATCGTCGGAAATACCGGCATGTCTTCGGGAGCCGCGTCGAAGGAAGCGCGGTTTCGCTGCATTTGCTTGCGCACGTCCCGGAGAGCATCCTCACTTCCGCGTTTTTCAAACTTGTTCAGTGCGACAAAATCGGCGTGATCCAGCATGCCGATTTTTTCCAGCTGGGTTGGAGCTCCGAATTCCTGGGTCATGACATAGACTGAAATGTCCGTCATATCGGCGATTTCAGTGTCGCTCTGGCCGATTCCGGCGGTTTCAAGAATGATCAGGTCAAAGCCGGCCGCTCTGCACACGGATATCGCATCCTGTAAAGCCGTCGAAGTGGCTCGATTGGCCTGGCGCGTCGCAAATGAGCGCATATATACATGCTTGCCGGCATCATCATGTATCGCGTTCATTCTGATGCGATCACCAAGCAACGCGCCACCAGTTGACTTGCGAGTAGGATCTACCGACAAGACGGCGATGTGCAGGTCGTCGAAGTCGGTGATGAATCGCCGGACGAGTTCGTCCGTCAACGTCGATTTGCCCGCGCCACCCGTACCCGTGATGCCGATGGTCGGAGCGGTAGTAGATGCTCGGCCAGCTCCATCTCCTGAAAAGCCACTCACTTCGCTTTCGGATGACTCCACGCGAGACAACGCCCGGGCTACACCGTTCACATCTGAAAATCCAGACGGAGCAGTATCTCCGTCAGCTAGATCTGTGACTGAAAAATCACATTCGCGCATCATCTGATCGATCATGCCGCGCAGGCCCATCTCGAGACCATCTTCCGGCGAAAATATTCGTGCCACACCGTATTCGTGGAGTTCCTTGATTTCGTCGGGAACGATCACGCCTCCGCCGCCGCCATACACTCTGATGTGGCCTGCTCCGCGTTCCCTGAGTAGGTCCACCATGTACTTGAAGTACTCCATGTGGCCGCCCTGATACGAAGAAATGGCAATTCCCTGCACATCTTCCTGAATTGCCGTGTCAACTATTTCGCGCACCGATCTGTTGTGGCCCAGGTGGATGACCTCTGCGCCTGCCGACTGCAGAACCCGGCGCATGATATTGATCGCTGCATCATGGCCATCGAAGAGACTGGCTGCAGTGACAAATCGGACGTGGTTTGTCGGCGTGTGATATTGATCGAGGCCGGAGGCTTCCATTTGTATCAAATGCGGTGTTTACGGGCGGTACGGGCGGTTCGGGCGGCGTTCGAAAGGTGAGTACGCCTCTGACACTGTGAGGTTTAAGAACCGCTGACTAATATAACGGCGTTAACCTACTACAAAATACGCGTCACAGGGGGGACGGGTCAAAAGCCAGCGACAGGACGTACTCCTCTTCGATGCTGAATCGAGCGACCCAATCCTTTCCGTCCGGGTCGTTTGCGTGGGCGATCCCTTTCTCAATATCAATTGAAAGTGCCACTTTTCGTGGTGAACGTCTCAGACCCGTTCCATTTGCCTTGAGAACGGCTTCTTTGAGGGTCCAGCACAGAAAGAGCGACAGAGAGGAATCGATGGGTAGTTCGTCAATGTGCTGTTTTTCCGAATCGGCCAGGATGTAATCGAGAAGTGCCCGGGGTTTTTCCCGGACATGTTCCAGGTCGACACCCACGTTTCGATTTGCCGCAACGGCAATCGCCGATTTTCCGGAGTGGGCAAGAGACAACATGAGGCCGGACTCCGGACATGCCAACCGTCCGGTCGGCTCGATGATGATCGGCACTTCGCTGGGCGCAATATCCATTCGTTCGGCCAGAAGGGAGCGCAAGGCAACGCGCCCCAATGTGAATCCCTGACGACGCTGCTCGTTTTTCATCACGCTACGGCGCTCAAGCTCTGCGTCGGAAAGAAAACTGTCCCACGTCGGAGCCGACCCGTCATCCAGATCCAGTCGACGTACGTGAATGTCGTCGGGCAGGTCAGGCATTACCGTGAGATTGGCAGGCATAAAAAGCAAAATGGGGCGGCCTCTTCGAGGCCGCCCCATCGATCTGATTCATCGGGCCGCGTCGTAATTCGTCGCGACTGCGCTCCAGTTGACCACATTCCAGAAAGCGGCCACATAGTCAGGTCGGCGATTCTGGTAATTCAGATAATAGGCGTGCTCCCAGACATCAAGGCCTAAAATGGGGGTGTCTCCCTTCATAAGTGGGCTGTCCTGGTTTGGAGTCGAGTAGACTTCCAGGTTGCCTTCGCCGTTCACGACGAGCCAGGCCCATCCGGAACCGAAGCGAGTGCCAGCCGCGGAGGAAAATGCGACTTTAAATTCCATAAGGGAGCCGAACGTATTGTCTATGGCATTCGCGAGATCTCCTGTTGGAGCATGTCCGCCCTCGGGAGACATGATGCTCCAGAAAAGCGAATGATTTGCATGTCCACCGCCGTTATTCCGGACCGCCCCTCTGATCTTATCCGGAACGCTGCCAATATTCTTGAGGATCTCGGTCACCGACTTCCCGATCAGGTCGTCGTGTCCTTGAAGAGCCGCATTCAATTTCGCTACATATCCGGCGTGATGCTTGCCATGGTGTATTTCCATGGTGCGGGCGTCAATATGGGGTTCGAGTGCGTCGTAGTCGTAGGAAAGATCTGGGAGGGTAGGAGCCATATCGATAAAATTTCTGAGAGATAATCTCTAGGTGGGACAAACAGTCAGTACCTGCAATGATCTAAAGAGTGCAGAGGATATCGACGAATTCGCGGTTCTCTGGTTCCTGAAGGCGCGGGTAACAGGGGAAATTCACGTTGAACCTCGCGAACCGACAGATCACCTGGGCAGCATGGCGATGATGGAAGAGTCGAAAAATCCTCCGGTCACATCAAGGGCGAACGTCGTGACGCCGAATACGAGAAGAAACACGACGCAAGCGACGAGTACCGCGGCGGAGCTACGGGGAATCGCAAACGAAGCCGATGCGGCGGGCGAAGATTCACTCGCTGGCTTCATGAAGAAAACCACCAACACCCTCAGGTAATAATAGGCCGACACGGCACTGGTGAGAACACCAACAATGGCCAGCCAAACGAGGTCTGCCTGAATGGCCGGCGCGAAAACCGCCCATTTTCCGAGAAAGCCGGCCAGGGGAGGAAATCCGGATAGACTGAACATAAACACCGCCATGCTCCATCCAAGCAGTGGTTTTCTGTAGCCGACTCCTGCCAGGGATTCGAGAGTTTGTTCGCTGCCTTCTTTGTCATCCCATTCGAGCAGTGCCACAACGCCGAAGGCGCCGACATTCATCACCGTGTACACCATGAGGTAAAACAGTGCGCCCGAATAACCATCGGAAGAACCGGAGGCGAGACCAACCAGGATATAGCCTGCGTGAGCTATTGAGGAGTAGGCCAGCATTCGCTTGATATTCTGTTGAGACAGCGCAATCACATTTCCGAGAACCATTGTGATCACCGCGAAAACAGCGAGTACTTCACTCCACCGTTCTGCAGGCAGAGCTTTGTAAAGTATCACGATCAACGCCGAGAATGCCGCGGTTTTCGACGCAGTGGACATGAATCCGACAATCGTCGTAGGCGCACCCTGGTATACATCGGGAGTCCACATGTGAAACGGAGCCGCGCTGACTTTGAACAGAAGTCCTACGAGGAGTAAAGAAACTCCTCCCCAGAACATCATACTCCCGCCATCGGAAACCGCGTTCTGCATCGCCGAAAATTCCATGGTTCCAGTAGCCCCGTACAGCAGCGCGATCCCGTAAAGGAAAAAGCCTGTGGAGAACGCACCCAGAAGGAAGTATTTGAGGGCACTTTCGGTGGATCCGGCCTCAGAACGGACAAATCCGGTCAGGATGTAGAGACATATCGACATCGTCTCGAGGCCCACGAAAAGTGTCACGAGATTGTTCGACGCCCCCAAAACGAGCATTCCTACGGTGGCGAACAGGATCATGGCATAGACTTCGCCAAGGTTGTGGCCGATTCGTTTCAGATAAGGAACCGATAACACGACGGTCAAGGCGCCACTCCCAAGCACGAGAGCGTTCACAAACGCGGCCGACCCACCGGTGCGCACCATATCGTAGTAGGCCAGGCCGTCGGGATCGCTGATGTTCATCAATTCGATGACGAAGCCGGTCGTCAAGGCCAATCCCGCAATCCAGGGTGTGGCGGAATGCCGATTCTTGAAAGCATCGAAGACAACGAGTACGAGAGCTGCAATGGCCACAATCACGAGGGACAGGGTAGCTCCCATGTCACTCATCATCGAAGAATATGCTTGGGATAGATCCATCTAAACACTCAGATCCAGGAAACGTGATTGATCCGTCGCGCCAGTTCAACATCCTGTCCCGTCACCTTGTCTCCTGCGTCGTGGGTGCAGAGTTTGATTGAGACGCTGGAATACACGTTGCTCCATTCAGGATGGTGGTCGAGCGATTCGGCCTCAAAGGCAACACGCACCATGAAGCTCATCGCTTCCTTGAATGAGTTGAACGAGAACTCGCGACTCAGTTTTCCGTCCGAGTAACTCCAGCCGGGCAGGGTGGCGGCGATGTTTTCCAGTTCCTGTTCAGACAAGGGAGTACTGCTCGATGCATTCATATCAGAACACCCAACCGCTGTAGAAGATGATATAGATCACGGCATAGATGGGGAGAAGAATCGGCAAGGAATATTTCACGATGTATCCCATGAATGACGGGGTTTCGACGCCATTGGCCTCAGCAATAGCTTTGACCATGAAGTTCGGCGCATTCCCGATATATGACATCGCTCCGAAGAAGACGGCCGCCACCGAAATCGCCTGCAGAAAAATCAAGGACGCCTCGCCTTCGGCAAACTCTACCACGGCCGCTGCGCTGTTGACGTCCAGTCCGAATTTACCCATCGATGCCGCCATGAAGTTCAAGTAGGTTGGAGCATTGTCGAGTATGCCCGAAAGCATGCCTGTGCCCCAGTAAAATGTCCCAACTCCCAATGAATCGGCATTCTGCTGTGCAAAATTGGCAATCAGTTGCAGAGCAGGCTGCATTGTTGCGAATATGCCGAGGAACAGCCAGCCGACTTCCCGGATGGGCTCGAAGTGGAATTCGTTCTTTTCAAATGCTGTTTTATCAGCCGTCGCATAGGCCATCAGAGCTACGCCGAGCATGACTATCTCCCGGATACCGAAGGGTAGATGCCAGAGCTCATTCAGGTCCGGTACCCAGTCGAAGATGTTGGGATCGATGAATACGGCTCCGATGATGATGGCAACCCAGATGAAGCTTTTGGTCCCAATCAGCGAGACAAGGGGTTCTCCTTCAATGGCATCAGGGCTGTGGTCCTTATTGCGGACATCAATAACGTAGAACACACCCAGGATCATGATGGTCGTTGGAAGCCAGATGTACCAGACGTGGGTAAACGTCCAGAAGAAGGGAACGCCGCGAAGGAAGCCAAGAAACAGGGGTGGGTCACCGATCGGCGTCAGCGCACCTCCCACATTTGCTACGAGAAAAATGAAAAAGACGATGTGGTAGGCTTTCAACCTTCCTTTGTTCAGCCGCATATAGGAGCGAATGAACAGCATGGCGGATCCCGTCGTCGCGATGAAATTGGCGATGATGGATGCAAGGAAGAGGAGAATGACATTGTTTCTGGGCGTCCCCTTCATATTGACGTTCACAAATACACCCGACGCCGCGATAAAGAGCGATGCCACGAGTGCGATGAACGACAGATATTCTGCAATGGCGTGCTTCATCGGAAGAATGGAGTCCATCACGAGAATGTAATAGGCGGCCACTATCAGGCCCAGACCGACAGAATACTTGGGGTAGTGATGATGCCAGTGATGTCCGAAAAAGAGGGGACCCGTCGCGATCAGTATGAGGATGGTCATGAAAGGAATCACCAACCACACCGGAGGCAACGGACCATGGTCATCCGCATGTTCTTCTTCGGCCGCATGCTCCTGTGAACCTGAACTCTCTACATGCCCGGCCTCTGCGTCCTGGCCACCCTCGCCACTATCATCATCGTGCGATTCGTCTTCTGAAGTCGCGTCCTGCCTTTCATTCAGATGGTGGGCCGGATTGCCTTCCACGATTCTTGAAACCGCGTTATCCGACGCTGTGTACCCACCTGCCCATACCTGATTTGTACCCGTCAGAGCCATCCCGATAAACACGAGCAGTGCCGTGCGAATCAAGAAAGACAGTATGTATCTGCGTTGGATCATAAATCTCAGAAATAATATCAGTCTATTTGTTGGTCTCTGATTGCCGAATCGTTTGGACCGGAAGATTTTGCGACCTCTGTGTTCCAGACAATCGCATCTCCTGATTCCTGTACAACTTCAGCAGAAATACGCTTGTATTCAATCTTTTCAAGTAATTCGCTGACCGCCATTTCACTCTTTTCGAGGAATGGCGCCGGCATGATTCCGAGAATGATCATCAACAAGGCCAGTGGAATAAGCAAACCGAGTTCGCGGATGTTCAGATCTTCCATGGAGGCATTCTCCTCGGAGTCGATCGTTCCCCAGAACGTGCGGTAGACCATGTACAGAAGATACACGGCCGCGAGGATAACTCCAGTTGTTGCCAGCGCGACCAGAAACGGGCTGGACAGCACGGTGCTTTTGAAGGCACCGATCAATATTAAAAATTCACCCACAAAACCATTTAATCCCGGAAGACCGGCTGAGGCCAGAACGCTCAGGATCATGAAAAACGTAAGTACAGGAACCGAGTGAGCGATGCCACCGAAATCAGACATTTTTCGGGAATGACGTCTTTCGTAGAGCATTCCTACAATCAGGAACAGAGCGCCGGTCGAGATTCCGTGGTTGATCATCTGGATCATGGCACCTTGCAGCGCTTCGGTCGTGAATGCGAAAATCCCCAGAACGACGAAGCCAAGGTGACTGACGGAGGAGTAGGCGACGAGCTTTTTGGCATCACTCTGCGCGCGAGAAACCAACGCTCCGTATATGATGCCGATCACGGCCAAAATAGCAAAGGTGAGCGCGTAATCATGTGCGGCATTCGGGAAGAACGGAAGGCAGAAACGAACAAGACCATACGTTCCCATTTTTAGAAGTACACCCGCCAATATTACCGAGCCACCCGTTGGAGCTTGAACGTGGGCGTCGGGCAACCACGTATGAAATGGAAACAGAGGTACCTTGATCGCGAACGCCAGAGCAAAGAGAAGAAAGAGCCATCCCTGCATGGAGACTGGCATGTTGTACTCGACCAGCTTGTACCAGTCGGTCGTGAACACCAAACCATCGAGAGTGCCTGCCGCCGCGTATCCCAGATAAATGAGGGCTACCAGCATCAGCAATGACCCAACAAGCGTGTACAGCACAAACTTGAGGGCCGCATAGATCTTGTTCTCGCCCCCCCAAATCCCGATAATGAAATACATCGGGATGAGCGTAAGCTCGAAAAAGACATAGAAGAGGAAAATGTCGAACGCTGCAAAAACACCGGTAACGCCAGTCTGCAGGACGAGAAGCAGGGTGTAATATGGCTTGTGCTCCCTCGTGATGTAATTCCACGATGAAAGCACGACAATCGGCCCGAGGAGCGTTGTCAGCATGATGAGCAGCAGGTTCAGACCATCGATTCCGACAAAATATTTGACGTCAAATTGGTCCGGAAACCAGCTCTCGAACGTGTCTGCCAACTGAGGGGCTGCCGATGTGGATACGGTCGGGTCGAATCCCAGATAGAGGCCGACCGAAACCAGAAACGTCAGCGACGTCACACCGAGAGCCGACCATTTGATGGCCGATTCGCTTTTGCTGAGCATTGTCAGGGCTGCTCCGAGAAGGGGCAGGAAAATGACGATCGATGTGAGGTATGGGATATTCATTTAGATCCGTGGATTACGAGGCGGCTCAGGCCTCGATCAAAACAGCATCAGCCAGATGAGAAGGACAGCTCCAAATACAATTGCCACAGCATATGAGTGAACCAGGCCAGTCTGCATGTATCTCAGCGTGAAGCTCGCTCCACGGGTAAAGAACCCTACGAAGTTGACGAGCCCGTCAATCACATACTTATCGAAAGGCGCGAGTCCGTTTTCGGCTGCACCAATCATCGGGCGAACAACAGCTTTATCATAGGCTTCATCGAGGTAATATTTGCCCTGCCAAAGTTTATAGAGACGCCCGAATCGAGCGGAAATTTTCTCGTCGAATGAGAGGCCATGTCTTGAATACCAGGTCCATCCCAGGAGGACGCCCGACAGAGCGATCAGTGAGCCAAGGACGATCAGCCCCCATTCCATGCCGAGGCCGACGTGACCATCGAATACTGCCTCAGAGACGGGACCGTTTTCACCTGCCAGCCAATGATGGATCCAGTTCAATTCGCCGTGGGCAATCACAGCCGGTATTCCGAGGTACCCCCCGACGACAGACATTCCGGCCAGGACCCACAGCGGGACGGTCATCGTCCAGGGAGATTCATGAGGCCTGATTGTGTCAGCGTGAGGCCAACGAGGCTCACCTTCGAAAGTCAGAACGTACGCGCGAGTCATGTACACCGCGGTCAAGAAGGCAGTCAGAAGCCCAATAACCCAGACGAACCAGCCGGCGTCGAAACCAAACATTCCCGCTTCGAAGGCCTTGAATAGAATCTCATCCTTCGAGAAGAACCCCGACAGAAGGGGTATTCCGGAAATGGCGAGGGTGGAAATCAAAAAGGTCGTTCGCGTGGCGGGCATGAAGCTCTTGAGGCCTCCCATCGTTCGCATGTCTTGCGGATCGAGTTCGTGACCGTGACCGTCGTGAGCGAGCTCGTGTTCGACCTCATGCATGCCGTGGATAACACTTCCTGAACCAAGGAAGAGGCAGCCTTTGAAGAAAGCGTGGGTCATGACATGGAATATGGCAACATAAAAGGCCCCGACACCCGTCGCCAAAAACATGTAGCCCAGCTGAGACACGGTCGAGTAGGCAAGTACTTTCTTGATGTCGTTCTGCGTGATGGCAATGGTAGCCGCGACGAGGGCGGTAATGGCCCCCACGATCGCGATGAGCGCCATGATCCCGTCGGCCATCAAAACCAGAGGGGAAAGCCGAGCAAGTAAATACAGTCCCGACGTGACCATCGTGGCGGCATGGATCAGAGCTGATACCGGAGTTGGACCGGCCATGGCGTCAGGAAGCCAGGTGAACAGCGGAATCTGCGCGCTCTTACCTGTGGCTCCGATGAACAGCAGCAGGACGATCAGGTAGATCGTGCCTTCGGACATCGTCAGTCCATCTGTCAGGATCGAATCGAAATCCAGCGCTCCAATTTCCTTGAAGATCATGAACATGGCCAGCAGGAATGCAAAATCCCCGATGCGGTTCATAATGAATGCCTTGTTCGCAGCTGCGCTGTTCTTGAGATCCTTGTACCAGAATCCAATCAGCAGATACGAACACAACCCGACGCCTTCCCATCCCAGGAACAGGACGACCAGATTGTTGCCCAGCACCAGATTCAGCATGGCGAAAATGAACAGATTCAAATAGGCGAAGAAGCGCCAGAATCCGTCGTCACCGTGCATATATCCCACTGCATACAGATGAATCAGACCCCCTACACCTGTCACGATCAGAGTCATGAGCAGGGACAATTCGTCAATCCGATAGGCAAAACTCACCGAGAGTTCGCCCGCTGCAAACCAGATGAATGCGTCGGCGACTATGGCGTCGCCCTCAAAATTCAGAAAAAGGAAGAGTGTGATGAGAAACGGAATCGCCACCATGCTGGTCGCGATCGATGAGATCACCCCTTCCCGACTCCGAAATGACGGGACGAACAGCCCGAGGAGTCCGGTGAAGGCAGCTCCCAGGAGGGGAAGCAGGATGACAAGTTTTATCAGGAGTTCAGGCTCCATCAGGTGTCTGAGAGGTGGGCGCGCCCGTGCGGGCGCGCCCTGATTCAGCTAATATTTGAACAGATTGATCTTCGTGATGTCGATCGTGAGCTTGTTTCGGAAAATCGCGATTACCAGCGCCAGCCCGACAGCCGCTTCTGCCGCCGCAACCGACATCACGAAAAAAACCAATATCAGACCGGCGGAGTCCCCGAGGGATTGACTGATTGCTACCAGAGAGAGATTGACCGAATTAAGCATCAATTCCACGCACATCAGCATAACAATGGCATTCCTGCGGAACAGGAATCCGAGTACCCCCATCGAGAACAGCAAAGCGCTGAGCGTCAGATACCAGTTAAGCGTGATTTCCATGGAAAACTATATAGGGTTTTTAAACAGGTTGCTTCTTGGCGATGACGACTGCTCCGATCGTTGCGGCCAATAGCAGAATTCCAATCACCTCGAGCGGCATGGCGTATTTGGTGAACAGGACCGTAGCCAGCGAAGTGGCCGAGCCGTTACTGGCCGCGGCCTCCAGAGCAATCGGATCCGGCATCACTTCCAGCGCATCCGCTACGATGAACATCATCATGGCCAGCAATCCCATTCCCAGGGTGAAAGCGAAGATGCGACGCCAGTCAACCCTTTTCAGATCGGGCGTCTCCGACAGATTCAGCAGCATGATGACGAACAGGAAAAGAACCATGATGGCTCCGGCGTAGACGAGAACCTGAATTACAGCGATAAACTCTGCGTTGACGCTCAGATAAAGCCCGGCAACACAGAACAGATTCAGGATGAGCCAGAGAGCACTGTTGACCGGGTTCTTGGAAAGGAGCATTCCCAGTGCTGCTGCGAGTGCAACGGTGGCCAGCACGAAGAACAGAATGGAGGCGGTCATGAGCGTGGAGTGTCCAAAAAATATGGTCGCGGACTCTGTCCGAAACCTCTCCCAATTCGGCCCGCAAATTAGCTATCGATGCAGGCATGGGCAAGGACGGATTGAATAAAGAAAGGGAGAGAAGATGTTTAGTGACCGCGTGTTTTGAAGCAGACGATTCGTGGATTGGGTAAGGAAGATTCGAAGCGTGTATTGGGGGAGTAGTTCAATCAGGGCCGACTCGGTTTCGACCCACAAGTATTCTGTTCATGTATCAGTTCATCATCGCTGCAGCTCCGGTCGCCATTGCTTCAATGGCCACCGTTTCGGATCTCAACTTTGCCACACGCTAGTGTTGCTTAGCTGGACCGATTATTTCAATCTTGCAGGTGACGATGATGACGATCTCTTCGATTTCTTGGCTGATTTCAGTTCTGCCAGTCTCTTGATCTGAATTGTTGATTCGTCTACTGCATATCAGGACGAATCAAATAAATGCATTCAGATAATTCAAATAGTTCAATAACAGAGAACTCAACCTCCCTCTGGCGCGACATCGTCGCTACCCTTCGCGGAAAACCTCACGACTACACGTCCGGTAGTCTGTGGAGGGCCATTCTTGTGCTTTCGGTACCCATGGTACTCGAAATGATGATGCAGTCGGTCTTCGAGATCGTCGACATCTTCTATGTCGGGAAATTGGGATCTGACGCCGTTGCAGCGGTCGGTCTGACGGCTTCGTTCATCATCATCATCTTCGCCATCGGCCTGGGCCTCAGTATGGCTGCTTCGGCAATGGTGGCGCGCAGGATCGGAGAGAAAGATCCGGATGGTGCGGCGCGGGCATCATGGCAAGCCATCGTTATGACGATTGGTTTTGCAATCCCGGCTGGCCTCGTGGGAGCGTATTTCGCCCCGGAAATCCTCGGATTGATGGGAGCTGCCGAAAGTGTCAAAGAGATAGGAACAGGCTATGCGGCCGTCATGACGGGCACCAATGTGGTCATCCTTCTCCTGTTTCTGTTCAACGCCATTTTCCGCGGTGCGGGCGATGCGAGCGCCGCAATGCGTGCATTGTGGCTCGCCAACATCCTGAATATCATCCTGGATCCGATGTTCATTTTCGGATTCGGACCGATACCGGAAATGGGTGTTACCGGGGCCGCGGTTGCCACTTCGATCGGCAGAGCCATTGGAGTCGGGTATCAGGTCTGGATCTTGGTGGGAGGTCGCAGTCGCGTACGCTTGCGCAAGAAACACTGCCACATCGATCCATCTGTGCTTCGCACAATGCTCAAGATCTCTGGGCCAGGGATGTTGCAGTATCTGGTAGGAACGGCCAGTTGGCTGGCTGTCATGCGCCTGGTTGCCGATTTCGGAAGTGATGCTCTTGCGGGTTACACCATTGCGATTCGCGTCATCATTTTTGCGCTACTTCCGTCGTGGGGCATAAGCAATGCCGCCGCAACGCTGGTGGGCCAAAATCTGGGAGCCGGTCAACCGGAACGGGCGGAGAAGTCAGTCTGGTTGTGTACCGGACTTGACGTAGGATTCCTTACCACACTCGGACTCATCTTCTGGGTAATGGCACCGGAGGTTGTCGCCATTTTTGTGGAGTCGCCCGAAGCCATCGCGGTCGGGATCGAGAGCATGCGCATACTCACGATCATCTATCCCGTATGGGCCGTCGGCATGGTGACGGTGCAGTCATTCAATGGTGCCGGTGACACGAAGACCCCGACCTGGATCCATTTCTTCTCATTCTGGGCCCTGCAGATTCCATTGGCGTGGTATCTGGCGCATCCCGGAGGATTCGAAACAGCTGGAATATTCTGGGCAATCGCTGTGGCTCAATGTGTCGCAGCAGCCTGGAGTGCTCATCTGTTCCGTAAAGGAAAGTGGAAGCACATCGAGGTTTGACGCTTCCTGTTTGGCGGAGCGAAGCCCGACTGTCCATGTGGTTCGCAGGAAAAGCTTGACGTCGTGGGGATGCCCCAGTTTGTTTCACTGGGGCATCCCCACGAACATTTTCGGCGAATAAATCTTGTTCGTCATACCTTTGGACCGAAGGAGAAGACAGACGAATTGAGCCGGCAAAACGAGGAGTACAGAACGTGTCCCGACTTCTGAACGAGCTTTCCCAAAAGACAGCAAATGAGCACCTGAAAGAGAGATTTCGGCGTCTGCTGACTGCGGACGCTGTGGATCCGGGCAGGGTGGCACCGGGCGGGGCGGCTCCGGACAGGGCGGCTCCGGGCAGGGTGGCACCGGACAGGGCGGCACCGGACAGGGTGGCTTCGGAAGACATGGTCCAACTGCAATTCGTACCGGGTCGTATCGAGGTCTTCGGAAAACACACGGACTATGCCGGTGGTGAAAGCCTGACGTGTGCCTCTCAGCACGGAATCGCTGCATTTGTTCAGCGCCACGACGCACCATCGCTCGTCATCGACGACTACGCCCGGTCTACAACAATCGAACTGACATACGATGACCCGGTCGCCGCGCCTTCCTGGTCTCTCTACCCGGCGGCAGTCTTGAAGCGCATGATCCGCCACTTTGGTGTCCCCAGACGGGGCGTACGGCTCGGCATTCATTCTGACCTTCCGGGTGCGTCAGGAATGAGTTCTTCTTCAAGCCTGATCATTTCGGTCATTCTGGCTCTCCTGCAAGATGAGGGCTACGAGTCGGCCCGATCAATTCTGAACTCACCCGTTGAATTGGCCGGCTTTGCTGGCGCGCTCGAGTCAGGCGCCGACTACGGACCGTTTTCAGGCGATCAGGGCGTCGGTACAAAAGGAGGATCGCAGGATCATACAGCCATTTTGATGTCATCGGCTGGAGAACTTGGACTGTATTCGTATGAGCCCATCGACAAACTGAGCGCGATCAAATTGCCGGAGGATGTGATTTTCGTGGTGGGCACGAGTGGAGTCAAGGCCCGGAAAACAGGCCAGGCGAAGGAGCGCTACAATGCGGCGAGCCTGGCGGCGAGGGAGGTGGCCAGAATGTACTCGGAGGATGTCGGGGAGTCGTATTCAAATCTGGGATCGATGATGGCCTCGCCGAACTTTGACAGAGATGGCCTGCGACACTGCATTCAAGACGAACTCCTTTGGAATCGTTTCAGTCAGTATGAACGCGAGTGCGCACTGGTCATTCCCAGGGCTATGGAAGCTCTTGCCCGGCGAGACTGGGCCACGTTTGGAGCCATGAGTGACGAGTCGCAGCGGATGGCCGCAGAACTGCTTGGCAATCAGGTTCCTGAAACGGTTGACCTTGCCCGAATTGCACGAGAGGCGGGAGCACTTGGCGCATCCAGCTTCGGAGCGGGGTTCGGTGGAGCCGTCTGGGCCCTCATCGCCCGCGACGATTCAAAACGATTCCTGTCCCACTGGCGGACCAGCTATCTGGAATCGTATCCCCAGCACGCCGGGAAATCACGATTTTTCAGGGACAGCCCGGGCGAAGGAGCCTGGACTGTTAAGTCCTGATGACTCAATCGAAATTCAGTCTCGGCCAGATCTTCGCCAGTCCCCACGCGCAACCGAGTGCTATCGCTGAGACGACGACCGCCAGCGTGGTTTCGCTGTAGAGGAAGTATCCTGTGGCGAAGAGTGTCCCGTAGATCGCCCCCGCACCAAATACCATGGCCAGCACGGCGAGAGGGAAGTCAGACCCATCTTCTGAAGTGTCTTCCTCGATTTGAGCGACAATGTGTTTCCAGCCTTTTCCACCGGGTCGGATCTTGCGATAAAATCTGATGAGTGTTTCATCATCCGTGGGCGAGAAGACGAAGGCGGCTGTGACCCAGGCTATGGTTGTGATGATGACACCGACGCCCAGTTGCTGCCAGGCTTCGAGCCCCATTCCGTCGGTAAAAGCAAAAAAGAGCGCAAGAGCAAAGGAAACGATCATGGCTGTCAATTCAGATTCAGCATTGACGCGCCACCAGAACCATCTCAGGATGAAGATGAGACCCGTACCGGCTCCAATCTGAAGAATGATATTGAACACCTGCAACGCGTTTTCCAGAAAAAGGGCCAGCGTGCAGGCGACTACCATCAAAATGACGGTTGAGGCGCGACCGGCCCAGACCTGTTGGTTTTCTGACGCCTCAGGATTGATGAATCGGTGGTAGAGGTCGTTGACAACGATGGAAGAGCCCCAGTTCACCTGAGATGACATGGTAGACATGTACGCGGCTGCCAGGGATGTCACAACCAGCCCGAGTAATCCCGCCGGCAGATAGGTGAGCATTGCCGGATAGGCGAGATCATTACGAACGACTTGTTCAGGAACGTTGGGAAATCTTTCTGCGATGGAGGCCAGATCCGGAAACACAACCAGCGATGCAAGAGCGATCAGAATCCACGGCCATGGGCGCAAAGCGTAGTGCAGAACATTGAAAAGAAGCGTCGCTCCCGCGGCTTCGCGTTCGCTTCGCGCAGAGAGCATGCGCTGGGCCAGATATCCACCACCACCCGGCTCAGCACCGGGATAGTAGGCTGCCCACCACTGAATGGCGATGGGAATGATGAACACCGGCAACAGGTCATTGAGCGAACCCGAAGAAAACGAAGGCAGGAACGAGAGGGCAGGCGCCACATTTTCGTGTGACAGCAGATTCGAAAGACCTCCCACCTCAGGCAGGTTCAGAACGTAAATGGTGGCCCAGATACTTCCGACCATAGCGATCGCAAACTGAATCATATCAGTCAGAACCACACCTCGCAATCCGCCCAGCGCCGAGTAAACCATGGTGATGGTGGCGGCGATGACGACGGTCTGCAGGGGAGACCAGTCCATCATCACACTTCCGATCTTGATCGCAGCCAGCGTGACCGAAGCCATGATGATGATGTTGAAAACGATCCCCAGATAGACGGCTCGAAATCCCCTCAAAAAGGCTGCAATAGGGCCTGAATAACGTATTTCATAGAATTCCACATCGGTCAGTACACCGGAGCGGCGCCACAGACGTGCGTATAGAAAGACGGTCAGCATTCCCGTCAGAAGGAATGCCCACCATGTCCAGTTGCCGTCCGTTCCTGATCCGCGAACGATGTCGGTTACCAGGTTTGGTGTGTCCGTCGAAAACGTGGTCGCGACCATGGAAATCCCCAGGAGCCACCAAGGCATGGATTGTCCGGCAAGAAAGAAGGATCGGAAGTTTTTCCCGGATCGCCTCGAAACTGATAGTCCAATGACGATGGAGAGCGCAAAGAACGCGCCCATAATCACCCAGTCGAGAGTCGAGAGTTGCATGGCTGTTTGATGGTGGCCCGGGAAAATGGCAAAACGATCTGCCGAATGTAGCAACTCTTCCTTCCATTATCGCAGTATCAGAGAGTTTTCTGCTTGACATTCGTTCATCGCAGGCCGTACTTCGAAGCCGCGCCGGATGCTGCCTCCGGGCGCTGCGACACATCACCTCACATTTTCAGAACGTGGATCGAATGGACAGAAGAAATTTCTTGCGCGCAGGAGCTATCGCCGGCGTTGGTGCAACCGCCGGAGCGGGTACAGCTATGGCCAAGGACGTGAAAGACAAAGCTGCCGCCATCATATCGGGCCGAGACAATGAAAAGGCACGGATTGGATTTATTGGAACCGGGCTCAGAGGAAGGAATCACCTCAATATCATCCTTCGACGTGATGACACGCTCGTAACCGCCATTTGTGATATCGATCCTGCGGCCATCTCTGCTTCTCAGAAAATGATCCGAGATTCGGGAAGGCCTGAAGCCGCTGTCTATTCAGACTCAGAGCTCGCGTTCGAAAAAATGCTCGAGCGCGACGACATCGACGGAGTGATCATCGCCACACCGTGGCTCTGGCATACTCGAATGGCCGTTGCCGCGATGAAAGCGGGTAAATATGCCGGAGTAGAAGTTTCCGCAGCGAACACTCTCGAAGAGTGCTGGGACCTTGTCAATACGTACGAGGATACCGGCAAACCATGCATGATCCTGGAAAACGTTTGTTACCGCCGGGACGTGATGGCCATTCTGAATATGGTTCGTGAGAATTTGTTCGGTGAGTTGATCCACATGGAGTGCGGATATCAGCACGACCTCAGGGAGGTGAAATTCAACGACGGCACGAAGCCTTATGGAGGCGGTGTCGAGTTCGGCGACGAGGCATTTTCCGAAGCAAAATGGCGAACCGATCATTCGGTCCATAGAAACGGAGACCTCTATCCAACCCACGGAATCGGTCCCATCGCCGTATACGCCGACATCAATCGAGGCAACCGATTCGTGTCGCTGACTTCTACAGCATCGAAGGCGCGTGGTCTGCATAACCACATCGTAGCCCAGGGTGGTGAAGATCATCCCAACGCAGACGTCGAGTTCAAGCTGGGAGATGTCATCACGACGGTCATCAGAACCCAGAATGGAGAGTCGATCATCGTCAGTCATGACACCAATCTTCCACGCCCTTATTCACTCGGCTTCAGAGTGCAGGGAGAGAAAGGAATATGGATGGATGTCAATCGCTCGCTCTGCCTGGACGGTTTGACGCCGGCCCACAGATGGACCGAAGCAGCGTCATACCTCGAGCAATACGACCATCCGCTATGGAAGAAATACGAGTCCAAGGCGACAGGATCCGGTCATGGTGGAATGGACTTTTTTGTTGACCACGCTTTCGTAGAGTCGATCAAGCGAGGAGTAGATACACCCCTTGATGCTTATGATGCGGCCGCCTGGAGCGCGATTTCACCGCTTTCGGAGGCATCGATTGCAGCTGGCAACGCCCCTCAGGCCTTCCCGGACTTCACGAGAGGCATGTGGATGAAACGTAAACCTGTGTTCGCGCTCGGTGACGATTACTGAGAATCTCCGTCAGATACTGAGTGAACCCGACACCGTTTTCCTGGACGGTGCTTCTGGAGGTGAAGGGAACGATTCATTTCTGTTCCGGAATCCATTGCGTGTCCTCGAAGCACATTCGCTCGACGAGGTAACTCACACCCTGACGTTTGCCGATGAAGCGATCCAGGACGGGCTCTTCGTTGCGGGATTCATAACGTACGAGGCAGGATACGCGTTTTTACCGGACAAACTGGCTGGCCTGCGGGAGAAGGATTGGGGAGCCGAACTGGGTTATCCACTGATATGGCTTGGCGTGTATCCCCGAAGGGAAGCCATTCAGGCGCCGGCACCGAAGCCTCAGGCCGATTCGTCGCTTCCGTCATGGGTCGAAACCGAAAGCCGTGAATCCTTCGAAGGCGGAGTCGAGCGCATCAGAGACCTCATTCATGAAGGAGATGTCTATCAGGTAAACCATACCACACGATTTGTGGCGCCAAATCTCGAAGACCCGACGGGGTTGTATGAAACCCTTCGGAGCCGGCAGCCTGTTCGCTACGCCTCTTACATTTCGGCGGGAGATATAACGGTGTTGTCACTTTCTCCAGAATTGTTTTTCGAGACGGCTGCCAGCGTGATCACGGCACGCCCAATGAAAGGAACGGCTTCAAGAGGAAGTACACTCGCCGAGGACGAGCGCCTCCAAAACTGGCTCCAGGATGATGAAAAAAACAGGGCGGAAAACTTGATGATCGTGGATCTGTTGAGAAACGATCTGTCGCTCGTGTGCGAACCCGGCTCTGTGAGGACTCAGGACTTGTTCTCCATTGAACAGCTTCCGACAGTTCACCAGATGACGTCCACCGTTTCGGGCAGATTACACGACGATGTTCGGCTCTCGCATATCATGAAAGCTCTGTTCCCCTGCGGCTCCATTACGGGGGCCCCAAAAATCAGAGCCATGCGAAGAATTGCGGAGTTGGAGTCGTCTGCGAGAGGTGTGTACTGTGGGGCCATCGGGTACGCGGGTCCAGGCCTGGAAGCCGCATTTTCCGTGGCGATACGAACAGCCGTTCTGAGTGGAAACGAAATCACCTACGGAGTGGGAGGCGGCGTTGTCTGGGATTCTGATCCCCAGGAAGAGTACCGGGAAGCGATGTTGAAGCGGGATTTCATATCGGACCAGGTGAATCAGGCTGAGCACGGGGCGGATCTGAAGCTGATCGAGACCATGTATTCGGACGGGGACGTGCCCCTGGTTGACTACCATCTCGATCGTCTCGAAAATTCCTCATCCGATCTGGGCTTCAAATTCAATCGAAGCGAAGTGCGCCGGACGATTACGAACTATTGCTCAGAATATGACGATGGAGAAGGGCGAAGAATTCGCCTTTTGCTCGATCGCGAAGGTCAGATCCAGATCGAGAGCCGGCCGGTCGATATGCTTGAAGACACGCCTCTCCGGGTAGGACTCTCAACGGTGAGAGTTTCTTCGGGTCATCCCCAGTTTCGTCACAAGACGACTCAGCGCGGCGTGTATGAAAAAGCGCGCGCAATCGCGCGCGCCGAGAACTGGTACGATGCGCTGCTGATCAACGAACGGGGGGAAGTGACCGAAGGCACGATCACGAACCTGTTCGTGGAAATGGAGGGAGGCTGGGTTACTCCGCCTCTTGAAAGCGGACTGCTATCCGGTGTTGGTCGGCGAGTATTCATGCTCGCCAATGCTGTTCGGGAGCAGGTTGTCTTCCCCGCCGACCTGATTCGCGCACGCCGGATTATCTTGACTAACGCCGTGATCGGGGCTCGAGAAGCCGTTTTTTCTGGAGGAGTTCGGAGAATCTGAGCGATTCAAGCGATGGGAGAAGACCTTGCGTATGTCAACGCTCGGGGCCCGTGAAATCGTCCATGGTTCTGGAGACTCCGAAAAAATCTGCGATCCAGTCGAAGAGATTGACAGGCAGGATTTTGAGCAGGAAGGAGGTGTAGACAAACCAGGGCATTATCAGACGACGTTTCTTTCGCTGAATGGCTCGGAACGCCCTGTCAGCTACCTTTTCAGGCTTTAGTATGGGCAGCAGAAACGGGAATCTCGTCTTGACTCCTTCGAACATTCCCGTGTTGATGAAAAACGGAGCGATCAGGGTCGTGTCAATCGGATAATTGTGCTTTTTCATTTCCATTCGCAGCGATTCGTCGAAACCCACAGCTGCGAACTTGCTCGAGCTGTAAGCGGTCAGGCGGGGCGCGGCAACGATTCCTCCGGCAGAGGCGAACGTTACAATCTGGCCGCTTCCACTCTCAATCATGGAAGGCAGGACCGCCCGAACCGTGTAGAAATGCGCCAGCACGTTCACTCTGAAAGTTCGTTCAACATCAGCCGGATTCAACTCGAGGAAATATTTGCCCGACGCGATACCTGCATTGTTTATCAGAATGTCCACCGCTGGAGCATCTGCGAGCACTGAGGCCATCGAAGATTCGATTTCTTCCGGGTTTGTGAGATCGCATTTGATGCCCGTAAATCGATCTCCCAGTTCAGAAGAGACCGACAGGAGGCGGTCTTGATCAACATCCAGTCCGTAAACACGCGCACCGGCACGTATGAACCGAATCGCCAGGAGACGGCCCATTCCGCTCGCGGCCCCGGTGATGATGACTGTGCTCTCTTTCAATGTGGGAATCGATGGTGGTTGTTGGAAGCCAAGGTACACCTCTGGCGATCGACGCAAACACGGTGTTGTGTTATTCAATGTAGGCGACGAATCGAACAGACCACCGCGTCACGAGAATAAGGTTCCAAAGACGCCGTCTTTGCGACGAGGGAATCCCCTACGCAAGATTGTAGTGGGGGCTCCAATATTGTGCCCCGCTATTGTATCCAGAGTTGTATTCTGGGGCCGAAACCGGACCCGGACTTTTAATCATCATTCAAATAATCTTATGGATGCTCGATACCCTGTACCCGAAGCATTTGCCGATCAATCCTTGCTTGGTTCGCGTGAGAAATACGACGAAATGTATCGTCGATCGATCGAAGACCCGAACGGATTCTGGGCAGAAATGGGAGAAAGAATCGACTGGTTCGAACCTTTCACCAACGTAAAGGACACATCATTCGCCAGTGATGACCTGCATATCAGATGGTATGATGGCGGGAAAACCAACGCTGCGTACAATTGTATCGACAGGCACCTGGACACACGGGCGGATCAGACCGCTCTCATTTTTGAGCCAGACGATCCGAACGAACCGGCCAGCCACATTACCTATCGTGATCTACATGATCGGGTATCGCGGTTCTCAAATGTTCTAAAAAAGCACGGGGTCAAAAAGGGCGACAGGGTAACCATTTATCTACCCATGATTCCGGAAGCCGCCTACGCAATGCTGGCCTGCGCCCGAATTGGAGCCATTCATTCGGTCGTGTTTGGCGGGTTCAGTCCGGATTCTCTGGCCAGTCGCATCCTGGATTGCGATTCCACGGTCCTTATTACGTCGGATGAATCGAAGCGATCGGGCAAGTTTGTACCTCTGAAGGCCAACGCAGACAAAGCGCTGGCGCAGTGTCCGGATGTGACATGCACACTCGTCGTCCGTCGCAGCGGTCGCGATGTGGCCATGACTGAGGGCCGGGATTACTGGCTGGACGAAGAGATGTCCTCGGTGTCAAATGAGTGCGAAGCGGTATCGCTGGATTCGGAAGATCCGCTGTTCATCCTCTACACCAGTGGATCAACCGGCAAACCCAAAGGTCTTCTGCACACGACTGCAGGATATCTGGTCTACACGTCATTGACGCACAAGTATGTTTTTGACTATCAGGACGGCGACGTTTTCTGGTGCACGGCTGACGTTGGATGGATTACGGGTCACAGCTACATGGTTTATGGACCGCTGCTGAACGGTGCGACCCAGGTATTCTTCGAAGGCGTGCCAACGTATCCGGATGCCTCACGCTTCTGGCAGGTGGTCGACAAGCACCAGGTCAATCAATTCTATACGGCCCCAACGGCTATCCGGGCTCTCATGCAGCAGGGCGATAGTTTTGTCGAAGGAAGTTCACGCAAGTCTCTGAAGGTACTCGGTTCGGTCGGCGAGCCGATCAATCCCGAGGCGTGGCGCTGGTATAACGAAGTGATTGGCGAAGGGAGGTGTCCGATAGTGGACACGTGGTGGCAAACCGAGACAGGCGGAATCTTGATCACGCCTCTTCCAGGTGCAATTGATGCAAAACCGGGTGCAGCTACAGTTCCCTTCTTCGGCATCAAACCAGCCGTTCTGGACAACGAAGGAAACGTCCTGTCGGGGGCGCAGGAGGGACTTCTCGTCATCACGGACTCGTGGCCCAGTCAGGCCCGGACCATTTATCGGGATCACGACCGCTACATCCAGACCTATTTCTCCAGCTTTGAGGGACAGTACTTCACGGGGGACGGCTGCAGAAGAGACGAGGATGATTACTACTGGATTACCGGCCGCGTCGATGATGTGATCAACGTCTCCGGACACCGTATGGGTACCGCTGAAGTCGAGAGTGCTCTCGTGGCCCACCGGGCGGTTGCCGAGGCCGCCGTGGTCGGCGTTCCGCACGATGTCAAAGGGCAGGGGATCTACTGTTATGTCACGCTGAATGCGGGCATTGATGAAAGCGATGATCTGAAAGCCGAGCTTGTTCGGCACGTCAGGCAGGTGATCGGTCCGATTGCCAAACCGGACTATCTCCAGTTCACGGCGGGTCTTCCGAAGACCCGGTCAGGCAAAATCATGCGCAGGATATTGCGCAAGATCGCCGCCAATGATTACGCGAATCTGGGAGATATCTCGACGCTCGCCGATGAAAGCGTCGTCGGAACGCTGATCGAAAATCGCCAGAATCGATGAGGGGTGTTTCCAATTGCTGAGAAAACGGTGTGGCGCCGAAGCGAAAGCTTCGGCGCCGACATTCAATTCGTCGATTCTGAAGGCCAAATGGCCGATACATATCTCTTTAGTTGATCTTCATGCATCTTCGCAGGTGCGGATCGTAGTTTTGCATATTCCAATCCCGGAAGCAGCCAAATACCAGCTATGAGTTCCGAATTCTCGCTTGAGTACCTGGGCATTACGAACCAGAACATCTCTCGAAATCTTTCGCGTGCGAAACTGTATCACGAAGCCCTCATGTATGATGAAGGGGCCGCCATTTCGCACCGGGGTGCGCTGATGCTTCGCTCTGGGGAAAAAACCGGAAGGAGCCCCAAGGACAAGCGCATTGTGGAGATAGAAGGCTTGACCGAAGATGTGTGGTGGGGGAAGATCAATATTCCTCTCGAACCCCGGAATTATGAGATCAATCGTGAGCGCGCGATTGACTATTTCAACGCAGTTGAGCGCTTGTATGTATTTGACGGGTACGCCGGGTGGGACCCGGAATATCAGATCAAAGTGCGGGTTATCTGTACCCGACCGTATCACGCGTTGTTTATGCGCAATATGCTGATTCGACCTACCTACGAGCAGTTCAAGGAGTTCGGAGAACCCGATTTCACGATCATGAACGCGGGCAAATTCCCGGCCAATCAGCTGACCGACCAGATGTCGTCGAAAACCAGTATCGCCCTGAACTTCGAGCGGAAGGAGTTGACGATTCTTGGTACGGAATACGCCGGTGAAATGAAAAAAGGCGTTTTCTCCATCATGCACTATATCATGCCCAAGCAGGGTGTGTTGTCCATGCACTGCAGCGCCAATGCTGGAGATGATGGTGACGTTTCGTTGTTCTTCGGTCTTTCCGGCACTGGGAAAACCACCTTGTCGGCCGATCCTCAGCGTCATCTGATTGGAGATGACGAACATTGCTGGACCGACCGCGGTGTTTTCAACATCGAAGGCGGATGTTATGCTAAAGCTATCGGTCTGTCAGAAGAGTCTGAACCTGATATCTATGGGGCGATTCGGTTCGGAGCCGTTCTGGAAAACGTTATCTATGACCAGTACCGCCATGTCGTCGATTTCAATGATTCGTCTCTTACTGAAAACACACGGCTGGCGTATCCGATCGAGTATATCGAAAACGCCCTGATTCCCTGTGTTGGTGGTCATCCCAAAAATATCATCTTCCTTACCTACGATGCGTTTGGTGTGATGCCCCCGATCTCGAAAGTGACTCCAGATCAGGCCATGTATCATTTCATCTCGGGCTACACTGCCAAAGTGGCCGGAACAGAAATGGGCGTAGATGAGCCCCAGGCGACATTTTCAGCCTGTTTCGGAGACGCGTTTCTTGTGCTCCACCCGGCGAAATATGCCGAAATGCTTGCTGAGAAGATGCATCAGCACGGAGCAAAAGCCTGGCTCATCAATACGGGCATGACAGGAGGCGGATACGGTGAAGGGTCGCGCATGAAACTCTCCTATACGAGGGCCATCGTTGATGCCATTCACGCCGGTACACTTGATGACGTCGAGACGGTGGTGGATCCAGTATTCGGGGTAGAAGTGCCGACGTCAGTACCGGGTGTGCCTTCGGAGGTCCTCATCCCCCGCGACACGTGGTCAGATGGCAGCAAGTACGACGCTGCAGCGAAGCGACTGGCGGGGCTGTTCAATGATAATTTTGAACAGTACAGGGAAGGAAGCTCGGACGCGATCATCAACGCCGGACCAACCTCCTGAACGACAGACCGGGCGTCAGAGGGTAGCGGCAATATCGAGAGCTCCTTCGACGGGTGACCTGCGGGATCGAGACAGAACAGCATCTGGAATCTCTCTCTTGATGGCTCGGGAGAGATGACGGGCGAACACGTCATTTTCGTTCAGGCCACCTGTAAGGCTGATCGGAGCATCCTTCATTGTTAACCTGCGGACAAGACGGGCGCATTGCGACGCCAAGCGCTGACAGTCATCCGAGATGATGCCCGCTGCGCCGCCGTCTGAAGCTTCGAGTAGTTCGAGAACGGTCGGGGCCAGTTCAGAGACATTGATTCCACCTCGATAAACCTTATCCAAAACCGCGTCAATTGTGGTCTCTGGACTCCCGAGTTTTTCAAGTATCCGTTCTCCGAATGGGGACCGTTCACCATTTTCGAGTTCGATGAGGACGTGTCGAATTGCGGCGGCACCGATCGAAGTCCCGCTGGCCGGATCGCCCAAGCCCGGCCCCCAGCCACCAGCACGCTGGACATCGGAACTCGCCGAATTCCGGCCATAACATCCCGAGCCTGTGCCGGTAATCACGATGATTCCCGCGGCACGTGGAAATGCCGCTTCCAGAGCTACCACGGCATCGGAAACGACCATGATATGATCCGCTTCGATGCCCCAGCGATTCATCAGAAAGTCCCGGCACTCAGACTGAAACTGCGCCGATCCTCCACCCGCGGCCCCCAGGCAGCACCTGATTGACCGTGCGTCGACACCATCGGGAAGAATGTTCTCAACCTGGGCGGCAAACGCAGACGAAAAAGCTGTTGAATCGCCTTTTGCAACGTTAAAGCTCTCACCGGTGGCCTCAACAGAAAAGGACCCACGGCGACACATGATGGCCAGTTTGCTGCCACCCGCATCCGCCCCGACAAGTACAGGTTCTGAAACGTCTGCTGATGGGCTCATTCGTCGGCCGGATTCAAAGTTGTCGAAAATGCGCTTTCGCTTCGCTGGAATGTCTGCAATTCTGGTGGTCGATCAGCCGTAATAAACGTACCCAGAAAAACGTCAAATTCAACAGAAGGGCGTCTGAATAGGAACTCTCCCCCCAAGTTTGCGATGGCACCTTCCCACGCAGAAGTGATTGGAAGTCTCTGGGGAAGCCGGACAGCTCCCCACATGAAAGTCTGGGGGTGACCTGGACCTGACATCAGTACGGGCTGGTATTTGTTGTAGAACGATGTTTCGGTTCGGCCAGCATCGGCCGGCAGAGAAGTGGTTCCGGGAAAGCGCACGCTTCGTTCCTGAACGTTTTCCCATCTCCACGAACTCATATCAGTGCCATATCGGGCGCTGAGCCGGCGAACGGTCTCATGCAATTGACCTACCAACGTCGAATTATTGGAAGGGTATCCCGGCATCACGTCCCGAATCATTGTTTCAGCAATCGAAGCACCTGTTTCTGCAGCACCGTACACATGATTCCAATTAGTCAGATACCTCAGTGCTTCCGAGTCGGCCTCGTCGGTGAGAAGAGAATCCGGTATGCGCGCAATCAAATCTGGAATGTCTTCCCGGGCTGCCTGACTGAAGTGATTTTCGAGCAGATCGCTGGCCGAACCGGGCGAACCGAGCATTTCCACGGTGCGGACGGGTGAAAGCGATTCATCAGCCGAGGTGACGAATAAAACTCCACTCTCATCTCTGAATACGGTTTCGGGAGCCCCCATGACCTCCCACACCTCTCCTCGGGTAGCCAGACCGGAAAGTGATAAAAGTGTAGGACGCGGCGCATTGCCCTTCAGGGCAGCCACCCATTCGGCCGTATCCGAACCCGATTCGAATCCCGTCCAGGAGATCACTTCAACATTTTCTCCGGAAGATGCTCGATCCGAGTCTCTGAGAAGCATAGCGTTTCCCATCCGCCACGTCGTGACCAGCTCTTCCCTTTCTGCATGGTCAATTCGATCGAGATGGCGCACCAATGGCGTTTCTCCAGTGAGGACATTTTCCCTGTTCGCAGTTCCTCCAAGGAGAAGGGCCCATGAATCGGCGTGAGTCCTTCCAACAGGAGTCACCAACGTTCCTGGCACGGTCAATCCCGAAAAGGACCCTGAAGCATAGTCCAACTCTGTTTCGACAAAAAACGGCACACCGGAATCTCCCGTACCGTATCTGGTAGCTATGAAGTTGAGGTCGTCGTTCTGGACTGCGGTAACTGAATTGATATCAAAACCATAGATGTGCAGCAATTCGCGTAATGAACGATCCGCCCGGGCCGTCGGAATTGCTTCTTCCCGGGCAAAAGCTTCGCCAGCGATCCACGAGAACAGGCGCTCAACAGCAATTGTGTGCCAAGGTTGCCATGGTGCCGATTCAATATCGAGGAGCAGAAATGGTGTCCCACGATTCAAATCATTGCTGGAGATGGCGAGATTGATGCCAGTCGTGTACTTATTGAGAGATTCACGAGATTCGGCATCCATGGAATCCCACGCTTTGATGGCATCGTCGGCTATATCGAGTTGCTTCATCAGCCGATCAATTTCGACCGCGTTCTCCCCGAACCACTCAGCCAATTCTCCGAGAGCCGTCTTTCGCCAGAGAACCATCTGCCAGGATCGAGAGCGGACATGTCCATAGCCGAGCGCGATGAGCGCGTCATCGAACGATGACGCGCTCACACTGAGCGTACCCTGGGAAGACCATGAAATCAGAGCCGGCCGTTCGACTGCTTCAGTTTCAATTGACCGCGGTGCCTGGGGACCTGCTGAAAATGCAAGGTACATCACGATAAATCCGGTCAGGACGAAGCCTGACAGAATCAAGACCAGTATGAAACCAATGCGTTTGGCCATTCAATTCAGATGAATCATTTAAACGGGAAGATTCGGTTTACCCGCTGGGAGAGTTGGTTGATCAGTTGCCAGGATTCAGATAGGCCTCAAATTCAAGCCGGTTCCTCGCGTTCAGGCATCCACCGGCCGTCAACCCGCCTTTTCGGGCCACGGCGACACCCCATTTCATGAGGTCCAGCTGCTCGATGGAATGTGCATCCGGATTTATGGCTACCGGTATGTCCAATTCACAGGCCAGCTCAATCCATCTCCAGTCCAGGTCGAGGCGATACGGGTTGGCATTCAGTTCGATCGAAACACCATGAGACGCACAGGCTTGTAGAACCGCCTCGTGATTGAGGGGATACCCTTCTCTTTTCAGAATGAGTCGCCCGGTCGGATGGCCTAGAATGGTCGTGTACGGATTGGATACCGCCCGAATAACGCGTTCCGTGGCCTCCGCTTCGCTCATGTTGAAGCCGACATGGACGCTGGCCACAATGAAGTCGAATTCAGCCAGGACTTCGTCTTCGTAGTCGAGGCTCCCGTCTTTCAGGATGTCGCTTTCCACACCGAAAAAGACTCTGAACGGAGATCCACCATCACTCGCAAATTCCTCATTCATTTGTTGGATTTCGACCTTCTGCCTCATCAGAGTCTCTGCCGACATGCCGTTGGCAATTTTCAGAGACTGGCTGTGATCACAGATGCCGAAATACTCAAAACCGCGATCGCGACACGCGAGAGACATTTCTCTCAGTGTATGGGCCCCATCCGAATACGTCGAGTGATTGTGCAATACGCCACGAAGATCCGAGTCATCAATCAGGTCGAGGGCTGCCAGATCAGCAGCACGCTCGAAAGCGGCAGACAGGTCGCGCAATTCAGGAGCGACATAGGGCACGGATGCTGACTGAAACAGGGCCGCCTCGTCTGCGCTGCCCGTTGTGGATGGTACAGAAGCCGTCCAATCCTGAACGAAGGATTCGGGGCCCGTCTTATGCAAAACTGCTTCGGCATAATCGGCTGGCGTCGCACAGAATACCTCCAGACCCAGACCATCTTCGAGACGACCTTTCAGCAATAGTCCTCCTGACTCCTGATTCGCTTCGAACGTGACACCCGGCAGCTCCAACGGGGACGGATTCGCCATCGCAGCCACAAAAGAAATGGTCTCGACGATTTCCATTTTCCTGCGCATTTCTCCCGCCAGCGCGACCTGGGTGATCTGAGGGTGGTCGTTCAGCAGGGCCTCGAAATGAAAGGCGAGAGGATACGCTTCTGCGCACCTGCGTTTGCCCTGGTAAGAGCGCAATTGGGAAATGTTTTCGAGGATGCTGTTCTGGCTTTTTTCTGCAAATCCGTCCAGTTCCGCAATTCTTCCCGCGACGGCGGCTGCTTCCAGATCATCAAGCGATTGTATTCCGAGCGTTTGCCAGAGGACCCGGGCTTTCTTGGCTCCAAGGCCTTTGACAGAAAGCACGTCGAGCAGTCCCGGCGGAAGAGCTCCCAGAAGGCTGTCTCTTACTTCGAAAGAACCGTAAGCCAGGATCTCCCGAATCTGTGCTTCAAGCCCGCTCCCGATTCCTTTGATGGCGGTCAACTGACCCGATTCAAGCAGCTCAGTTACAGGCTCTTCGAGGCGTTCGATGGTGCGGGCAGCGTTGGAAAGAGCCCTCGCCCTGAACATATTTCCACCCGTGAGCTCGATGAGCGCGGCGGTTTCCTTGAGGGGCTTGGCCAGTGCTTTGTTCGTCATGAGGGCGCGTTAAAACTCAACCATTGGTGGTGCCGAATGTGCGGATTCAATCTACGCAATCCGCACTCTATCTCATTCCCAAAAACAGCGCAAGATATCATCCTGATCGAGGTGCAAAAAACGTGACCTGTTTCATTTGAGGGATCAATCACGTTTCGCCTTCCGTAAAGGCGGTCAAAACACACGATCCTGATCTGCATAATTTTCAGAATTGATGGTTTTCAAGCGTTTCTTGCATTGTCATAATGAGAGAGAGTACCCGGAGAGCGATATGCCTTTGAACCAACAGAATCAAAACAAACCTCAAAGAACCATGACTTCCTTTGTCACAAAGAAGAAGTCCTTCCTGCTTACGGTGACAATTCTGGGCTCCGTTCTATTGGGCGTCCAATTGGAAAGCCGGGTTCTGAACGTAGATCCGACCAAAGCGCTTAAAAAAATTGAGAACGTGTTCTATCTGATCAATGAGCGCTATGTGGATGAGGTTGACGCTTCTGCCGTTGCCCAGAGCGCGATCAAAGGGATGTTGACGGATCTCGATCCTCACAGCCTCTACTTTGATATCGAGCAACTGCAGGGCGAGAATGAACAGTTCGATGCAGCATTTGAGGGAATTGGTATCTCCTATGAATTGCTTCCCGGAATTGACGGAGCGGATACGCTCGCGGTTCTGAACGTTCTTCCCGGAGGACCAAGCGAGGAAGTGGGACTCCAGTCAGGAGACCGCATTTTGCTGGTTGATGGACGCAGCACGATAGGATATTCAACTGTCGATGTTCAGAAAAACCTGAAAGGACCCCGTGGTTCTGAAGTGACGATATCTGTACACCGACCAGGCGTTGCCCAGATGATCAATTTTGACATTGTCCGCGACAAGATTCCTATTTATACGCTCGATGCTGCATACATGATGGAGAACGGGACGGGGTACATCCGTCTCAACCGTTTCGCCCGAACGACTTACAACGAATTCATGTCCAGCCTGAGGCAGTTGAAGGCCCGCGGCATGAAAAGAGTGGTGCTTGACCTTCGCGGAAACAGAGGCGGATACATGGAAATGGCCGTCCGTATTTCGGATGAGTTTCTTACGGAGGGGCAGCTGATTGTCTCTCAAAAAGGGACCACAGAGGACAGTCATGATTCGTTCTATGCGACAAGTGGTGGCCTCTGGGAATCTGGTCCAGTGATGGTGCTCGTTGATGGAGGATCTGCGTCTGCCAGTGAAATCGTTGCCGGCGCTTTGCAGGATCATGATCGTGGTCTGGTTGTGGGCCAGCGCACCTTCGGAAAGGGTCTCGTCCAGAAGCAGTACACGTTGACAGACGGGAGCGCGCTTCGATTGACGGTAGCACGCTACTATACCCCTTTAGGTCGCTTGATCCAGACGGATTACGACGATGGTGACCGGATTGATTACTATGCCAGCAAGGCATCCCAGCGCCGGAAAGACGGTACCCAGACGGCCGAAGCCTTGCTCGCAGACGTTGCCGACTCGCTGAAATACGAGACTCCCTCCGGAAGGACCGTCATCGCTGGTGGCGGCATCATCCCGGACTTCATCGTTCCACCGGACAGCCTTTCGCCTATGATGCGGGCCGTCCTTGGTCCGAGTCTTGAGAATCTGTTCATCAGGACCTGGGTTGACCTGTATGGGGCGTCCATCAAGCAGACCTGGGGAGATACCCAGGATCGATTCGTGGCTTCGTATATGGTGAGCGACGAAATGGTCGAGGCATTCCTCTCGTATGCAGCGGAAAAGGGAGTGGTGATCGGCAATCGTCCGACAAGCGCTGAAGCGAGTGTGACCTTCACCGAGTCTGATCTGGACGCAGATCGCATCCAGCTCTACACGCTACTGAAGGGGCGTCTCGCTACACGGCTATATGATCGAAGTGCCTGGTATCCGGTCTGGAGAAAGGTGGATCATCTTTTGATTGAGTCACAGAAACTATGGGATCCGGCAGATGATCTGGCTTCGCACTATGCGTTGGCCAGATAGCATCGAAACGTCGTTGTCCTGATCGTTTGGGAGTGACAGCACAATTATTTCATAAAGGAGCCCCAGAGGAGCAACTTGACCATTCCTGTCGTGTCTAGCGTGGTGAATGGTGAGTCCGACCGGGGGGCCGTTATCAATTCGTATTCAAAGGAGTAATCCTTGCATTGACAAACGGCTGTTGATTGGCTTATTATTCGGCCTGCTTTTGCGGCCGTTCAAAACTTGTCGTCTGATGAGTGAGCGGCCGTTTGACTGATTGGGGTTTTGGTCTAACCATGACGGGCTCCCACCAGCATATCAAAACCATCAACAACAATTCTGTTCTGTAATAGGAGGGAAGACTTCCATGACGTTTATCAACCTGCTTATGATGTTGCCGCAGGAAGCGGCTGACGATGGAGGACTAGTCAACGTTCTCGTTCAGCGTTTCAACGAGGGTGGCGATTTCATGTGGCCGGTACTGATCTCGTTGATCATCGGTCTCGCCATCGCATTCGAGCGCATCATTACGCTCAACCGAGCCGATATCAACACGAGAAAGTTTATCGTCCAGGTTAAAGGTTCTCTTGAAGAAGGCGGCATCTCAGCTGCTGAAGAAGTTTGCGCCAACACTCGCGGCCCTGTCGCATCTGTGTTTCAGGCTGGTCTTCTTCGTCACGATGAAGGAATCGAAGCTGTTGAAAAGGCAGTTGTGTCTTACGGCTCGATTGAGATGAGCTTCCTCGAGAGAGGACTTGTCTGGCTGTCACTGTTCATCTCACTGGCTCCGATGTTTGGATTCCTCGGAACGGTTGTAGGGATGGTCGAAGCCTTCGATGCTATTGAATCAGCCGGTGATATCTCCCCGAGCCTCGTGGCCGGTGGTATCAAGGTTGCTCTTCTGACGACGGTGTTTGGTCTGATTACGGCCATCATTCTGCAGTTCTTCTACAATTACATCACGTCGAAAATCGACCGCATCGTGATTGACATGGAAGAAGCTTCGATCGAGCTCATTGACTCGCTCGTTCTGCTGAACGCCGGAAGCCCATCGGGCAACTAACACCGAATCAAGAATTTGAATTCTCCGGCCCGCTTGGGCCGGGTGGATTCCTTTAACACACAATAACATGGCCGCAACCGTACCCTACGCTGTCTGGGCCGTGATCATCGTCACGGGAGCCAGCTTGCTGGCGATCGCCCTATTTGGCGTTCGATCCCTGATCCAGGGTAAGATAAATCCGATGACGATTGTTCTGACCGCCATACCAATTGTCCTGATGGGCATTCTTGGATTGGTGATGGGAGACTGGTCACACGCAGCAATTCTGGCATCTCTGATCGCACTTGCTCTTACCTCTGGAGTATTACTGCTCTCAGGTATCAAAGGCTTGTTTGGTTGATCTGAACTGCGACGAAAATCCTGAGGGAAAATCATGGCACAGATGAAAAAGAAATCGAGGCGTGAAGCTGAGATACCCACATCTTCGATGGCGGATATCGCATTCCTTCTGCTCATTTTCTTTCTGGTAACCACCACAATTGACGTCGACACGGGTATCGGAATGGTTCTGCCTCCGAAGCTCGAAGAAGACATCGAGCCTCCTCCGATCAAGGAGCGCAACGTGCTCAAGATTCTTGTGAACGAGCAGGGCCTCGTGCTGGTCGAAGACCAGCCCTCGGCTGTTCAGCTCATTCGCGATGAAGTCCGCAAGCACGTTCTCAACAATGGCGCTGATCCCAGATACGCAGAAGAGACAGGCAAGGCTCTTGTGTCAATCAAGACCGCCCGACAGACTCCGTATAACGCCTATGTAGGCGTTCTGGATGAAGTCTGGATGGCGTACTTCGAGATGTGGGATTCCGAAGCCCGTGCGCGTGGCTTCGCTGATTATGCTGCGTATGTGGCTAATATTGATGCCACTGGTGAAGAAAATGCGATTCGCGACAAGATCAAGGCGGCGATATCCATCGCAGAGCCTGATGAGGCGTAGTCGGAAGAACTCGAATCGAAAACTGAGAATGACATATGTCAAGTCACTTTAAGAAGAAAACCAAGACGAAAGAAGATATCCCTACAGCTTCGCTGCCGGATATCATCTTCATGCTTCTGATTTTCTTTATGGTCAGTACTGTGCTTCGCGAAACGACGGTTCAAGTCCGAACGGTCCTTCCTCAGGCTGAAGCACTGACAAAGATCGATCAGAAACGACTGGTCACTTACGTATACATCGGCCCAAAGAAGCTCGCTGGTAACCGTATCGGTGAGACGGGTGTTCAGATCGACGATGCTCTTGTCGAAGACATGGGTAACGTACGCGACATCATGTATCGCAAGCTTCTCGAGCAGCCACGTTTGATCGTCTCTCTGAAGGTCGATGAGACCTCAGAAATGGGAATGGTACTCGATGTACAACAGGAACTGCGTGAAGCAGGTACGTTGCGTATCAACTACTCGTCCAAACGAGAGATACCCTCCTAGGTTGATCTCCACGATTGGGTCATGCAACGAGTCCGTTGCGTGAATCAATCCCGAAATCGAAAGGGCGCCGCGAATGCGGCGCCCTTTTTTTTGTGCCGTCCCGTATTTTTGTCGTCTACCCCGAATTGAACATCGATCAGCGCCAGTAACAGCACATGTCCTACAGAATTACACTTCTTCCAGGTGACGGAATCGGCCCGGAAGTAACCAATGCCACGGTCCAGATTCTGGAGTCCACCGGAATCGATTTTGAGTGGGTTCGTCACGAAGAGCTGGGCGCGAATGCGGTCGAAAAGTACGACACGCCGCTCCCTGAGCATGTAATTGACTCCATCAAGGGCACGAGAATCGCCCTTAAAGGCCCAGTCACGACGCCGGTCGGAAAGGGATTCAAGTCGGTCAATGTCTCGCTGCGCCAAAAGTTGGATCTTTACGCGAACGTTCGCCCGTGCAAAAGCCTTCCGGGCATCAAGACGCCATTTGAAGATGTGAACCTGATCATCTTCAGAGAGAACACCGAAGGACTGTATTCGGGTTTGGAGTCATACGACGAGCGCCACGATATCGCCGACTCGGTTGCCAGAATTTCAAAAGCAGGATCGAAGCGAATCATCAATTTCTGTTTTGAATACGCACGCACCCACGGACGAGATAAGGTCACCGTCGTTCACAAGGCCAACATTCTGAAACTTACTTCAGGGATGTTCTTGAAACTGGCGCAGGAACGCGCTCTGCAATATCCAGAGCTGACGTTCAACGATCGTATCATCGACAACATGTGTATGCAGCTGGTTGTGCGTCCCCAGGATTACAGCTGTATTGTCACCACCAACCTCTTCGGTGACATCTTGAGTGATCTTGCCGCCGGCCTTGTTGGTGGTCTCGGCGTTGTTGCCGGAGCAAACATTGGTGACGATTATGCGGTGTTCGAAGCCGTTCACGGCAGCGCTCCCGACATCGCGGGTCAGAACAAAGCCAACCCCACCGCGCTGCTTCGATCAGCTGAAATGATGCTTCGCCATCTGGGCGAGATGAAAGCAGCCGACGCCGTTCATGATTCTCTTGTGGACATCTATACCGAAGGCACGTATCTGACTGGAGATCTGGGCGGGACAACCGGAACCGATGTTTTTGCAGATCAACTCTCTGCCCGCGTGGCCGAGAGAATGCGATAGGTAAGCAACTATGATCCAACGAATTCAAACAGTCTATCTGACGCTGGCGGCGGTTCTTCTGTCGATGATTTTTGCTTTCGACAGTGTCTGGACGGGCATCACCGCGGCAGAATTCTCCTGGTTCGTCCCAGCGACGGCGGGCATTTTCGGTCTAGCGGCAGTGGGCAGCATCACCTCTATTTTCCTCTTCAAAGACCAGAAACGGCAGCGGAAAGTCGTTGTCGCTCTGCAGTTCGTAACTCTGGTTGGCCTGATTGTGCTGTTTACCGCGCATTACCTGGCAGGCAATATGCCCTCGGTGACATCCAACGCCTCCTTCGGTGAATGGGCGGTTCTTGGCAGCCCTGCCGTAGCGTATCTCATGTTTCTGATGGCTCGTCGTGGCATCGACAAGGATATCAAGCTGATCAAGTCGATGGACCGACTCAGGTAATGTCATCCTACGACTCTGAGCGCGGTGCTGGTGTATATCTCATTTTAATCGGTGGGCTGCTGGCTATTTCCATCAGCGCCATTCTCATCAGATACGCTGGCAGTGCACCAGGAGAGGCCGTCGCCGTATGGCGAACGATTTTTGCAGCTACCATGCTGCTGCCTTTTGCCTTGACGAAAGGTCGCGAGGAGATAATCGCTCTCACCGGTCGAGAGATCGTGCTGATCATCGTATCGGGGATGTTCCTCGGATTTCACTTCGTCACGTGGATCAGTTCGCTCTACTACACCAACGTCGCGAGTGCATCGACGCTTGTCTCTCTCAGCCCCATTTTTCTGGCTGTCCTCGGGTTTCTGGTCCTCAAGGAGCGCCCTCGCCGGATCGAAATCATCGCCATCATCGTGGCTACCCTCGGAACGGTGGCGTTAGGTTGGGCCGATCAGTCGTCGGGTGTAGATGCAGGATCGAACCCACTTCTGGGAAATGGTCTCGCCCTTTCAGCGGCAGCACTCGTGTCAGTGTACATCCTGATTGGCCGCTACGTCAGGCAGCGCCGGTCCTGGCTTGCCTACGTGGCGCCTCTGTACGTCGTCACCGCATTGACCACACTGGCCGTGGCGTTTTCCCGGGATATTCCACTCCTGGGATACGGATGGGAGATATACGTTCTCTGTCTGGGAATGGCCGTAGTGCCCCAGCTTCTGGGACATGGCGCACTGAACTACGCCGTGCGATTCTTTCCCGCCGCTACGATCGGCATCGCGAGCCTGTTCGAACCGGTAGGTGCATCGTTGCTGGCCTTTGCCTTCTTCGGCGAAGTGCCCACGGTCATCGCCACAGTTGCCATATTCGTGATCCTGGTCTCCGTTGCACTGGCCCTGCGCCCGGAGAAGAACTGACCGCG
>Ga0209992_10000490_pt1 | contig 53077 bp, 52 predicted proteins | sample 2SBtaG_2_FD_182564 | JGI IMG/M metagenome (GOLD analysis project Ga0209992, IMG submission 182564) | Deep subsurface microbial communities from Kolumbo volcano to uncover new lineages of life (NeLLi) - 2SBTROV12_ACTIVE470 metaG (SPAdes)... | ecosystem: Environmental > Aquatic > Marine >... | reverse complement strand
ATACATTTTTTGATAAATCAATAATTTTTTTATTTAGTTTTAATTTCATTGTATTACCTGTGTTTCTTTATTTTTTTGGTTGATTTAATTGAATGAGTGTATATAGTTTTAGGTAAAGAACCGTCTAGAAAATTTGCAAAATTATCATTACTAGTTGTATTTTGAAGAAATTTACATACATTTGAAAATGCCTTTAAAGTAGATTCAACATCATTAACAGAATGAGAGTATGAAATGAATGATGGTCCAGGAGACATGAAAATTCCTTGTTTAACCATTTCTTGTAAAATTAATGCTTTTAATTCAATTGATTCATGACCATGTGAATCTAAACACTGAGTATACATTCGAATTGGATATCCAGTCATTTTTGTAGATATGTTATAGGAATCAGCAATTTTATTCCAGCCATCAAATAATTTTTTACCTATTTTCCAGCATTTTTGGATGGTTTTTTTCTCTTTCATTTCAATTATAGTAGCTTGTGTTCCTGCAAGTGAAAGAGTTTCGCTAGCATTTGTTGTTGAAACCCATAGTTTCTCAAAAATTTTCATAAATTCGGATTTACCTGTTATAGCTGAAATAGGTAATCCATTACCCATTCCTTTTCCAAAACATACTAAATCACCTTTAATATCAAAGAATTTTTGTCCGCCCCCAAGATCAAAACGGAATCCAGTTACAACTTCATCCAATATTAAAATAGCATTATTTTTATCTGCAATTTTTCTAATTTTATGAAGAAAAGTCTTGTTAGGCATTTCATAAACTGATGGTTCAAGTACTATTGATGAAATTTCATTTTTGTTATCTTCAAAAATTTGTTCCAATCCATCTGAATCATTATAATCAAAAATTTTGATTAATTTTTTATTAAAAGACGGGACTCCACCATTTCTACTTATTGATGCAGCATACCAATCATGCCAAACACCACCACTTCCACAATAAGCAATTTTATTTTTTTTTGTAATTGCTCTAGCAGCTCTAACAGCTCCTGTAACTGCATTTGAGCCAGATTTTTCAAATTTTACCATATCAGTATTTGGTATTATTTTACAAAGTAATTCAGTTAAATCAATTTCAATAGGATGGGGTAATGAAAAAATAATACCATTTTTTAGTTGATTAGTTATTGCTTTGTTAACTTTTTTGTAATTATAACCCAATGTAATTGGTCCAAGACCCATCAAGTAATCAAGGAATTTATTTCCATCAACATCAGTAAAATGAGAACCATTAGCAGATTTTACATATGTAGGATAAACTCCCTCAACAAATGTGGTAGCAGATCTGCTAAATGTTTGAGTTTGAGCTGGGATTAGACGTTTAGCTTTTAATTTTAATTTTTTTGAGTTATTTAATTTCAATACTGATGATTTTGGAGATAGTAATAATAAGAATTTTGTTGGGAAATAATCAAATATTAACCAAAATTACTGAATGATAATGAATTCCATGATCTATGCTTCTACTAATTGTCTCAAGCATCCCAAAAATGTTGTAAAAGTTTTAACAGAATATGAAAAAGGAGAAATTGAAAATGTAGAGTTAGGTTCAGTACATACTCACTTTGATACAAAAATTTTGAAGAAATTTGATTTTAATTTTACAATTCATAATTATTTTCCACCTCCAAAAATTCCATTTAATTTCAATTTAGCATCAAAAAATAAAATTATTAGAAAGAAAAGTTCAAGATTAGCAAAAAAAGCAATTAATCTCTGTTGCGATATTGAAAGTCCACTTTATACTTTTCATGCAGGATTTACAGTAGATCCTCCAAAATTAGGAAAACCATTACCCAGAATTGATGTCAGTGATAGAAATGATGTAATAGAAATTTTTGTTAATGAAGTTGAAGAAATTACAAATTATGCAAATGGTAGAGGTATCAAAGTTGCAATGGAACCAAATGTTGTTCAAAAATTTAATTTGGTAGAAAATAGAAATGATTTATGTTTATTTGCAGAATATCAAGAAATTGAAAAATTGTTTAAAATTTTAAAAAAAACATCATTGGGATTACTAGTAGATTTAGGTCATACCGCAGTTACATCACATTGGTTAAAATTTAACAAAGATGAATTTGTTCAAAAATGCAGTAAGCACACATATGCTCTTCATGTTAGTAATAATAACGGATTTCAAGATCAACATAGAGGTTTAACTCAAAAATGTTGGGCAATATCAAAATTAAAAAAATTCAAAAACAAACCCATAATTCTTGAAACGATGAATTTATCAGTTGAAAAAATCAAACAAAATATTGATCTTGTTAAAAATTCAATTAAATAGTTTATTTAAGAAAAACATGATAACAAATTTATAAAAAAATGCCAAATTGTTTATTAAAATATGTGTATAAAAAATTATAATTGTAATTTGTATTCATAATGAGACAATGTAAATCCCAATTTTTTAGATACATGTTGAGATCTTTTATTATCAACATGACTACGAATTGTATAAAATGATTTTTTATTAACATCCATAAATTGTTGTATTGCTTTAGTTCCAAATCCTTTATTTTGAAATTCTGCTAGGAGCCAATAACCAATTTCATTATTTTTTTTGTTTAAAGTTAAAGAACCTGCAGATTTTCCATCAATTTCGACAATATTCCAAGATTGAAATGGATGTGTCTCTAATTTTTCTAAATAATTTTTTACAAAATTTTCCTGTTCGCTGTATTTAATTGACGTAAGAATATCTTTAGGTTCTCTTTGTAAATAAAGATCATAAAGAAAATCTGAATCGTCTAAAAATACTTCTCGTAGCAACATGGACATAAAAAAACTCAGAATTATTGATATTTATCCGATTTGGTCAAGTTTTCCATTTTTTAATAATTTCTGTAATATGTATTGCATTTTCTTCAGTCAATCCATTTCCTATAGGTAAATTAAGAACTTTTGAAAATATTTCTTCAGAATTTGGAAGTTTTTCCTTAAAAATATGAGAATGGAAAAATTGTTTATGAACTGGAGGCCAGCAGATTCTAGTTTCAACCCCATTTTTGTTTAAAAATTGATTTAGATTATTACGAATTTTCTTTGGAGCCAATATTGCAAAAAGCATGTATGGATGACGAGAAACATATTCAGGGATTTCTTGAAAATCAAAAAATTTTAATTCAGTTTTGTAAATTTTAGTAATGGACTGTCTATGCTTCAAAAATTTGCCTATTTTTTTAAGTTGTTCAAATATTATTGTAGAATGTAAATCAGATATTCGAAAATTTAATCCATATACTTTATGATCATATTGATTAACATCACCATGTGAACGAATCAACTTGGCTTTTTGTGCTATTTCATAATCATTTGTTACAATACACCCTCCTTCTATTCCTGCAACAACTTTAGCCATATGAAAGCTAAAAATTGTAGAATGTCCAAATGAACCGATGTTTTTTTGCTTGTATTTAGCACCTATTCCTTCAGCAGAATCCTGAATCAAAATTAGATTTTTTTCTTCGGAAAATTCTCTAAATCTATCAACATCCACAGGCATTCCAGCAACGTCTACAGGCATTATTGCTTTAGTTTTTTTGGTTATTTTCTTTTTAACAAAATCAATGTCGGTGTTGAAGGTTTTAGGATCACAATCCACTAAAACAGGTTTTGCTCCAACAGCCATTATAGCATTTACAGTAGCAATAAAAGTAAAAGAAGGTGCAATCACTTCATCACCAGGACCAATTCCATGTGCCAATAATGAGCAAATTAATGATGAAGTTCCATTATTCATAACTATAGCATATTTAGATCCTACTGTTTGACAAATTTTCTTTTCGAGTTTCTTAGTAACAGGTCCTTGAGTCAACCAATTAGAATTTATCACTTTTTGAATTGCATTATGTTCTTCTTTTTCAATACATGGTTCAGCCCAAGAAATTTTGTGTGATTTTTTTAATTTACTCATCAAAGACGGTATTAATAATTACTATTTATGGTATTATGTATAAACAAAGATCTTTTCTGCTAGGTCATTATATTGACTAATCATTTCTTATGAGATCAATCCTATTTCTTTTTCATCATTAAGCATATCAATAATTTCTTCAGCAACACTTGTTATTCAGTTAACTAGTTGTGATTTGTTTTTTCCCCAAGTTACTACTTGATTCAATAGATTCTAGTAATTTAAGAATTTTTAAGTCTTCTTCAAATGTGTATGGTTGTGGAATTTCTTTATTTATCGTTTTAATGAAATTTTTCATTTCTTCAATATAAGGTCCCTCTCCATGTATGTAATTTTGTTCTACCTTACCATCATCGATTTTAATTGTATTCCATCCTTGATCATTAGTATAATATTTTATGATTCTTTCTGACCAATCAGCTGTGATAACTCCATTTTCACCAAGAATTTTTAATTGTCTAAATGGGAATCTTGCAATTACGTCAACCGTAAGATTTCCTTGCATTCCATTTTTGAATTCCAATAAGATATTGTAAATATCATCAATATCCATATCCAAATTCGAAACTTTAGTTTTTGTTGCAATTAAGCTTGCAATCTCACCAAATGTCGAGATTAACCAAACAAGTTCAAATGGAACTATCTCCCTGCATGCACCGGTTTCTCTTTTTGAGACGTAAAATTTCCTATAATCTTCCCATGGATGCCAGTCAGGAAGATATTGTCCAAAATGATGCAAAAATGCCAACGGTTTTCCAATTTTATTAGAATTGATTAATTCATTTACCTGAAGTACAATTGGGTGATATCTCATGGTACATGAAGGAAGACCTACTATATCTGAAATTTTAAGAAGCTGAATTATTTCATTCATTTCTTCTTGTACTACACTTGCTTCAGTGAAAAAATGTAATTTGTTTTCAATAGCAATTTTAGCATATTTCATATGTAAATCAGGTGGTGTTGAAATGATCATCGCATTGGGTTTTTCCTTTAGTGCAGATGAGATATCAGTAAATGTTTGGATAGAGTATTTAGATTGTGATTCTTTACATCTATCTTCCTTAGTATCAAATCCTATAATATCATTTTGTGAGAGTTGTTTTAGATTTCTAATTCGTCTTTTACCCATTGAACCAAGGCCAACTACTAAAAATTTCATATCTTGTCACTTATTTGTTCAGTTATCATCTTTTCCTTAAAATTAAGTATGTATTTTTCCTTGACGGATTCATTTATTTTTATCCATTTTGGGTTTTCGTCTAGTAACTCTATTATATCAATTAAAGAGAATACTTCAGGTAATTTTTCATATAATTTTTTGGCAAGTTCATAATCTTCAGTATAATCAATAGTTAATCGAACATCAGGACGATAAAGTAGAGAATTTGGATTCTTGATCACCAAATTATTAAACAAATCACTGTCCAAAATAAATTGAATCCAACCTGTTTCAGTATTACTTGATTTCTTTTTTTCGATGAGAGTTTTCAATTTATTTATTTTTATGCCAACTGGACTTGTTCCAATCGGTAAATCGGTCCAAGATATGAATTCATAATTAGTGTTTGAAAGAGTTTCCCATGTTTTCTCAATCAATTTAGTATCACAAAAAAGATCATCAGCTTCTACTACAACAAACTTATCGGTATTGAAATGATTTGCAGCATTGTATAATCGATCAAGAATATCTTCATTACTTCCTCTAAATACATCAATTTTTTCGGATTCCAAGTATTTTGCTAGATCGTCATCAGATTTTTCAGTTGTAGTACAAACTAAAACTCTTGAATTTTTTATGTTTGATATTCTTTTGATTAATAATACCAACATTGGTGTGTTATTGATTTGCAATAAAGCTTTATTGGGTAATCTGGTTGAAGCAGTTCTCACAGTTATAAAAACAACAGTTTCATTTTTCATATTTATCAAGTAATAAAATAATGTTTTAGAGATATTAAAATGAATAGTTTATGTAGTTGAGAAATTTATTTAATTATAGTAGATGACAAAACTGGAAAAAAATCTTGCAAAAGAATTCGCCGGAAAGAAAATTTTGATAACAGGCGGCACAGGTTCTATTGGATTAGGAATCATAAAACAATTAATTAAATTCAAACCAAACGAGATTAGAATATTTAGTAATGATGAAAATTCAATTTTTGAAATAAAAAGAATGATTGGAGGAAATCCAATTCTTACATTTATGGCCGGTGATGTGAGAGATAGAGCCATACTTAGTCTTGCCATTAGAAATGTTGACATAGTATTTCATGCAGCCGCGATGAAACATATTGATATCTGTGAGCAGAATCCATTTGACGCTGTAAAGACAAATGTGATTGGTACAAGTAATATTCTTGAGGCGTCACTAATTGAAAATGTATCAAAATTTATTCTAATTAGTACAGATAAAGCAACTCATCCAACTACTACTCTTGGTGCAAGTAAACTATTGGCAGAGAGACTTACACTTAATGCAAATGCATATACAGGTTCAGGAAAAACTGTTTTTTCCATAGTACGTTTTGGTAATGTAATAGGTTCAAGAGGTTCTGTCTTTCAGATATTTTTACAACAATTAAAAAATAAAACACCACTAACAATTACAGATTCTAGAATGACACGTTTCATAATGTCAATTTCTGAAGCTGCTTATATGATTTTAAAAGTAACACGTATTGCTAAAAGCGGTGAAACTTTCATACTAAAGATGCCTGCAATACAGATCGTAGATTTAGCTAAAGGTATGATAGATGTGTATAATACAAGATTCCCAAGTAAAGAAAATTTACCTCCAATAAAAATTTCTAAATTAAGAGAACGTGAAAGATTTCACGAGTTGTTAATCACATCAGATGAACTATCATATTGCCACAATGTTGGAGAGATGTATAAAATTTCAAAAGTAAAAAATAAAAAGAGAATGCCCATCACCCAATTCAATTCAGAGACAGCCACTCCTATTTCCAAAAAACAATTACACAAAACAATTAATGAGTTACTTGATGAGTATCTCGCATATTAGATAAGATTACAATCATTCAATAGCCAGTAATTTTATTTTTCTGATAGTTAAATATTGTGAATTGTTTGATTTCTTGTTAGGTTTTTTCTTTAGTATTTAATTTTTTTAAAAATTCATCTACAACAGGTTCGATCATATCATGATGTGAATCTAAAAATAGCTTCAAATCTTCTTCGGGGATAGGGACGTCAACAAGAAATGATTTATAGTAAAATTGATTAGAAAAATCATTCGTAAAACTATACAAATCAAATTCACATGTATTTGCAAGTATTGTTTCCAAATATTCTCCGAATTCAAGTGGATTTACTTTTTTGGTTAAAGAGATTCTTATTGCTTCAGGTAAATCTTCCATGGATTTTAATCTAAGGACATTAGATAAAACAGAATAATTAGTATCTGCAAAAACTATTGAAGGTTTATTGAAGAAGGCTGCTTCAAATCCAGATGTATTAGAGACTGCAATAACCAATGAACTCTTTTTTATTACATCTTCTGATTTAACGTCTGGGTGTACTAGTTTTACGTTTGGTAACTTCATTAGTTGTTTATAATAAGAAGTCTTTCTCCAACCACGGGAATTCATAGCAGGGTGTTCTTTAACATATAATTTGTAACCAATAGGCAGAGACTTTACGATACTCGATATCATATCAAGGTGATTGCTATAAAATGGGGCTGCTAATAATACTGTTCTTTCAGGCTCTGCAGGAAGTGCAAAATAAATAAATTGTTCATTATCTATTTTATGTAGAAAATTTTTGTTGATGAAATATAATCTATATGGTTCTATAAAATAATATTTTAATGAGTGAAAAAGCACTTTTAATTTTGTTCGACCAAAATATGTATAGTGTGTTTTTCTATGATTGTTGTCATTAAAAAATAAAAATCTAATGGCAGCCATTAACATTTTTGTTTTTGATTTTAAAAAATCATTTTCCATATCAGTGACAGTTGTATACATATCATATTTTTCACGTAAAGATTGTAATTCCTCAAAAGTTTTGAGATTAGTATTTTCCTGAAATGAATCAGGTAAAAAATCAAAATTATCTGGAATGCTAGAAACAGTCCACCTTCTACCTAAACGTGCATCATTTAATATTAGAGGGATGACAGATTTTTGTTTACAAATTTCATAAAAGAGATGATCGTAATGAAACATTGTGTTAAACATGATTAAAAAAGTTGGATTAATTTCATCAATGACACTTTCAAATAATTTACATTCTTGCTCCAAAATGGATAAAACCTGATCTGTAGAAAATTGATAAAATTCATTATAGTTATAAAATAATCTTTCATTGTATGCAAAAATCCATAGATTAATTTTATATTTTTTTTCAAAATATTTTAAATATTCTAAGTCAGGTTTTTTATTAGGATTTATGTTATCATGATAAAACCAAGTTTTCTTAAATTCAATTAATTTTTGATTGATAAAAAATTCTTTTGGTTTATTTGTAATATCTATAATTGCATAAAAATCACTATCAAATTTTTTTTGAAGTTCATTAGCAATGGCAAATATCGTAAAATCAGGATTAAGCCAAAAGATAATTTTATCTTTCATAAATATATTTTTGAAAGCGGTAATAAATAATTTTAATTAAAAAAGTATATCTTAATAAAAAAATAAGATTATTTTTAAATATTAATCTAATTCATTTTTATTTTTCAATATTTTATGAATTGCTGAAACAATATCATCCATATCATCAAGAGTTGCAGGAGGTCTACAAACAGGTGTTAAAATTAAATTTTTTTCATATAAAAATTCAGCAGTTGGGCATATTCCTTTAGAATAATTCACATTTCCTGAATAATGTTTGAATGCAAATCCACGTTTTTCTTGATATAATGGATTAAGATACAAAGGTTTTACATATCCTCCAGAAACAGGAATTCCTTCTGCTATCATTGCTTCACAAAATTTATCTCTAGAAATCCCAACTATTTTTTCATCATATGTAAAAGCATAAACATAGTACACATGTTTTACGTAATCTAATGTAGTATGGTGAAATCCATCTATTTTATTTAATTTTTCTGTAAGATAATTTGTTAATTTAATTCGTACATCATTCATTTTATCTAATTTTTTCAATTGAACGACACCAAGTGATGCCTCAAGTTCAGTCATCCTATATCCATAACCAAGGATTTCAGATTTGTAAGTACGTTTTTTTTCAGAAGGATGTAAAACTTCACCATGATTTCTAATCATTTGTGCAGTTTTTGCGATTTCATCATCATTTGTTACAAGCATTCCACCTTCGCCAGTCATCATGTTTTTAGTTTCTTGAAAAGAGAATATGCCACAGTCACCAATGGTTCCAACTTTTTTTCCTTTATACAATGCACCAGGTGCTTGAGCACAGTCTTCAATAATCTTTAAACTATTTTTTTTTGCAAAATCAACTATTTCATCCATATCAGTTGGATGACCAAATAAATGAACAGGAATGATCGCTTTAGTTAGTGGACTAATAACATTTTCAAGCTTTTTTGGATCTAAGCAAAATGTGTCATTAGTTACATCAGAAAAAATAGGAATTGCATTATGCATCAATACAGAAGTTGCAGTAGAAGTAAATGTGTAAGGTGGGACAATTACCTCTTCACCAGGGTTAACACCAACAGCAGCAACAGCTGCATGTAATGCAGATGTTGCAGAATTAAAAGCAACAGCATATTTTGTACCAATATAATTCGAAAAACCTTTTTCAAATTCTTGTATTTTTTTTCCTCCTAAAAAATTTTCACCAGGAGACGCAACAAAAGTAGATAAATTTCCACTATTTAACACATCTAGAACTGCATTTTTTTCATCATCTGAAATAACAGGATAAGGCGGAAAAGGTTTCGAACGAGTTAATGTACCTCCAAATAAGGCTAATTTTTCCATCAATGTAGTTTTTTCAGAGCATAATTAAATTTTTCATATAATCAATTTAGGCAATTTTAAAATTTTATTATTATTTTTTGCAGATTTAATTAGATATAGACAAGATTGTAATGAATAATATCCATCAAAACCAGAACACAATGGTTCAATATTATTTTCTATAGAAAATAAAAGATTCTCAAAACCATTCATTATTTCAGAGTTTTTTTCATTTACAATAAATAATTTTTTTGAAAGATTTCCATATACTAATCCCTTTAAATTTTTAATTTCATAATAATCAGCAGTGGAGTTTGCAAGATTTATTTTGAATCTACCTCCACTTCCTATTATATCACATTCTAAAATCCCAAAATTTTTTAAATTAAAAGACTGTAAGTTACAAATCAATCCAGATTGAAAAATAATATGACCATCAATATTTGGATCATCTTTTCTATTTGAAATATTAGTGCTAAAAATACCTTGAACAGAGTTCACATTTCCAAAAAAATATCTTAACAGATCTAAAACATGTGTTCCAGTATTTAAAATTCCTCCACCATATAGAATATTTACTGATTGTATTGTTCCAAATTTATTAGAATGAATTATAGATTTTATTTTTTTATAAAATAAACCAAATCTTCTTTGATGATCAATTTGAAGTTTAATATTTTTTCTTTTACATAATTTTATTATTTTTTTTGAGTCTTCTAATGAATGACTTATGGGTTTTTCTAGAAAAATTCCTTTAATATTACTAGAAGAAGCAGCTTCTACAATATCATAATGAGTTTCAGGTAGTGTACAAATTGAAACACTGTCTATATTTTCATTTTTAAACATTTCATGATAATTAACATATGTGTTCTTAGTTTGAAATTTCTTGCCATATTTTTTTAGTTTAACATTATCAATGTCACAAATAGAAATTAATTTTGAATTTTTATTTTTTAATATAACACCAGTGTGTGTCAATGGTTTTGAAGAAGAAGAATTTTCATCAAATTGACAACCAATTCTTCCCAATCCAATAACTGCACAATTATAATTCATTTTCAATTGAAATTATGATTAAATAACAATTTAAAAATCATTAAAATCTAAAAAATTACCTTTATCATCACCATTTATTATCAAGTTTCAGATACAACAATTCTTGAAAATGATTGGGATTATTCAAGCAAGAATGAATTCTACACGTCTTCCTGGAAAAGTTATGCTAAATTTATCTGGAAAACCAATTATTCATCATATTTATGATCGATTATCAACTTGTAAAAAAATCGATTTAGTTGTGATTTCTACAGGAGAATATGAATTAAATAAAGAAATTTGTGATTATGCTAAAAAACATAATTTTCCTTTATTTGTTGGAAATGAAAATGATCTAATTGATAGACTTTACAAAACAGCATTAAATTTTGAAGCTTCAGCAATTGTACGGATTACTGCAGATTGTCCGGTAGTTGATCCAATTATTGTAGATCAATTGATATCTAAATTTTTATCTAATGAAGAAGAATACGACATTATTACAAATTGTAAAATCCCCACATTTCCTCATGGATTAGATATTGAAGTATATTCTACAAATATTTTAAAAAAACTCTGGAATGAAATTCCAAAATCAGAGTTACGTGAATGGCTTCCAATATACATTAAAAAACATCCAAAAGATTTCAGAGTTTTAAATATATCAAATAAAACTAATTTATCACATCTACGTTTAACATTAGACTATAAAGAAGATTTTGATTTGATCGAAAGAATATATGAAAATATGACTTCTAACATATTCTATCTTGAAGATATGATTAAATTATTTGAAGAAAAACCTGAGATACTTAAGATTAATGCCAAATATATTGGACATCATAATATAGATGCACCAATTTAAAATTTTAATTTTCATAAATTCATTTTTATTATCTAGTTAATTTATTTTCTACTAATTCAAACTCTTTTTCAGTCATAGCTCTGTGTTTTTCACCCAAATTATGATCTTGTTTAATTGGGATTAGTGTTCCAAATTTTAATCCAATAATAGCCCTTAACATTAAATCTGCACATTTTTTCATTGCTTTTATTCTTACTTCAATCAGAGATTTACAATCATCATAGTCTATAGATTCCTGGAGGACAATAGGTCCAGAATCAATTCCACTGTCAATATAATGAACAGTGGCACCAACAGGATCATCATTTAAAATTGACCAGCTCACACAATCTAATCCCTGATATTTTGGAAGTAACGCAGGATGAGCATTTAAAACACCATTTTTTACTAAATTGATTATAGGTTCCTTTAAAATCCTTGTTCCTCCTAAAATAATATAATCTGGTTTCAATTTATTTACTAAACTTTCACAATCAGAGTCATTAAAATTTTCAACAAAATGAATTTCAATCTCAGTATTTTTAATAATTTCTTCAAATTTTTTTGGTCTATAAATTTCTGTATTAAGATAATTTCTAGTATTTTCTGCAAGTTTTGATTTATGTTCAATTATTATTGATTTAATTGGAATATTATTATCCAATAATTTACTTAATATTTCTCTTCCATGAACATTTTCTATTGTCATCATAAATAGAATAACTTCAGTCACGTTACTCATTTAATTTATTTCAAAGAACAAAGTATTAATCGTATTGTTTTTAAATTTTGAAGAAATAAATTGATTCTGAATATTTGCCTTATTCTATACGTAAATTAATATGATCAAATTTTATTGAATGAATTTTAATAAATTCTATCAAAATTCAATATTAAACAATAATGACTAAAAATTGAAAATTTATATCGTAATAGAACTTTTTAGATAAGAATCTGAGAAAAATGATGAAGATTAAAATTCCTTTAACAAAATCGTTCATAATTGCAGAGGCGGGTTCCAATTGGAAAGTAGGTAAATATGAAGAGGATTTGGAAATGGCGAAAAAAATGATCATTACAGCTGCAAAATCAGGTGCTGACGCTATAAAATTTCAAACATTTAGATCTGAATCTGTTTATGCAAAAAATGCTGGAATTAGCAATTATCTTAGTAAACAAGGTATTGATGAGAACATCGAAGAGATTTTTGATAATTTAGCAATGCCATATGAAATGATTCCAGAATTAGTAAAAATATGTAAAAATGAAAATATTCATTTTATGTCTACTCCATTTTCAGTTGAAGATGCAAAAAAAATTGATCCATATGTTGAAATTCATAAATTAGCATCATTTGAAATTAATCACACACGGTTATTAGAATTTCTTGCCTCTACAAAAAAACCAATTTTAATTTCAACAGGGGCAAGTACTATAGAAGAAATTGATTTTGCAATAAATTTGTGTAAAAAAGCTAAAAATGATAACATAATATTATTACAATGTACATCAAAATACCCATCACCTTTATCATCAATTAATTTATCAGTAATCAAAACATTAAGAGAAAAATACAAAGTTCCAGTAGGATTTTCTGATCATAGTGAAGATCCAATCATAGCGCCAATTCTTTCGATAGGTTTTGGATCTGCAGTGATTGAAAAACACTTTACATTAAACAAAAAATTACCAGGTCCAGATCATTCTTATGCATTAGAACCAAATGAATTACAAAAAATGATCAAAACAATTAGAATGACAGAAAAAGCTATAGGTAAAGGAGAGAAAGTAGTTTTAGAAATTGAAAACGAACTACAACGATTTGCTAAACGTTCGTTACAAGCAATATCAGATATTAAAGAAGGAGATATTCTTAAAGAAGGAATAAATTTCGAAGTTTTACGACCAGGAAATAATATTAGAGGATTAGAAGCTAGATTCTTAGAAAAATGTAATGGGAGAAAAGCAACTAAAGACATCAAAGTTGGAGAAGGGATTTGTGGTTATGAATAATGATTTTTTAATTAATTAACGGATTGAAAAAAGTATCAAAAATTATATTTATCTTATTTACATTATGTACATAATAATTATCTGATAAATAATTTCTAATATAATAAAATATCAAATTCATTTTTTAGTATTGAAAATTTATTTACATTCCACCATTTTCCATCTCTCCACAAAGATTGTCTAAGTGTACATTCAAAAATAAAATTTAAATCACAAAAAAGATTTTCAGAGATTTTGTTGTATTCAAAGATTTCTGCACCAATTCGGTTTAAATTTAATTTTTTGAAACCATAAGTTATCAATTTTAGTAAAATATTCTTACCAATTCCCTGTCCATGGAATTGTGTTTCGCCAATAATTATTGCAACATCAGCATTTTTATTTTCATGATCAAAATGAATCAACCCACAAATTCCAATGGGTTGATTATTAAAAATAACCATGAACATTTTATTCTCATTAGATTTTCTTTGTTCAGAAAACCACTTTTTTTGATTTTCCATATTCAATAAGGTGTATTGTGTATTATAAGGAAAAATTTTACCAGAGTTTCTCCACATTTTGAGTAATATTAAATCAGATTGGATTATCTTTCTAAATTTAATTTTAAATGGATTTATTTTTTGAGACATGTTATCACCTTACAAATGAATTTATTGTTTTAATTATTTTAGTGACATTCTGATTAGTAAGATTTGGATGTGTAGGTAATGAAATAATTTGTGGTGAAAGTTGTTCAGTAAATTTTAAAGATTGTTTATTTTTGTAAAAGGTCATTTGATGAATAGGTTTGTAATGTGTTCCTGTTTCAATATTTTTATCTAGTAAATGTTTAACTAAATTTTTTCTGTCTTTAATTAAAATCCAATAAAAATGATAAACAGAATCTTTAGAAAATGGCATTTTTGTGGCTATATTAATTTCATCAAAATATCTTTTTGCAATATTTTTTCTGATTAAATTTAATTTTTTAAGTTTAGATAATTGTTCTAATCCAATACCAGCAGAAAATTCATTCATATAATAATTCCAACCCAAATATTTAACATCATATTCAGTACCAATCCTATCAGAAATTCCACACCATCTTAAAGAATTCAATTTTTGTTTAATTGATTTATTATTTTTAGAGTTTATTGAAATTAAACCACCATTAGGCATTGCTAAATTTTTTACTGGATGAAAGCTAAAACAAACAAATTTTCCATGAGAGCCAATTGGTTGTCCCCCATATGTTGCACCACATGCATGTGCAGCATCTTCAATAAGGACTAAATTATGTTTTTTAGCTATTTTTTGAAAAGCATGTAGATTAGAAGGGTATCCAGCAAAGTGAACAGTCACTATAGCTTTGGTATGTTCAGTTATTTTATTTTCAACATCATTTGGATTCATACAAAGTGAATTAGGATCTATATCTGCAAAAACAGGTCTACCCCCATTATACAATACTGAATGAGCTGTACTAACAAAGCTCAATGATGGGACAATAACTTCTTTATTTGTAACATCCGTTAATGAAATAGCTAAATGCAATGCGGCAGTTCCACTATTTACTGCAACAGATTCATCACTATGAACAAAATTTTGAAATTTTTTTTCAAATTTAGAAACAAGACCTGAACCTGAACCTGAAGACCAATTTTTACTTTTTAAAATTTTTTGGATGGATTGTTCTTCCTCTATACCAAAAAATGGTTCAAATAATTTAATTTTATTTTGCATAATACTCATGTGCTAATTTTGAAAAAATAAAAGAATCCCACCATTTACCAGATCTCCAAACTCTTTGACGAAGACATCCTTCTTTTACAAATTTTAATTTTGAAAACAAATCAACATTTTCTTTCATGTTACCATAAATTTCTACCCATAGTCTATTCAAGTTTAATTCATTAAATCCATAATTCATAACTAAATTAATTGTATCTAACGCTTCAGGTTTTTTTTGCCATCCTTCGTATGATAAATATATTGAAATTTCTGATGTTCTATTTTTCCAATCAATATATGTTAATCCAGTAACACCAATGAGTTTTTTTCTTTTATTCATAATACCAAACATTATTTCTTTTGGAGGGTTATTCAGATTAATTGATTCAAACCAATTTTTTTGAAGAAATTGATTCAATAAACGAAATTCCCTAGTAGATTTTCTAACATGTTTACTATTTCTCCAATTTCGTAAATTAATGAGATCATCTTTTTCAATAGCTCTTAAATTAATGGTTTTTCCCTCAAACATGATAATTACAGAAAAAGCTAAAATATATGTCATCAGAGAGGATCATTCTATGGTCTATGTTTTTTGTGCATATAGGGATTGGGCGTTAGAACTTTATGATAAACTATTCAAAAAAAATAAAAATTTTATCTTGATTAAATCTCCAGAAAAATTATCCTTAAAAAAAATAACTAAAATTAATCCCAAATACATTTTTTTTCCTGATTGGTCATGGATTGTTTCAGATGAAATAATTGAGAATTTTCAATGTATTTGTTTCCATGAATCCAATCTTCCAAAATTTAGAGGAGGTAGTCCAATACAAAACCAAATAATACGAGGTATTAAAAAAACTAAGACGTCAGCTTTTCTTATGAATAATAAATTAGATGCAGGGGATATTTTATTGCAAAAAAATCTATCGTTGTCAGGTTCAATTGATGAAATTTTTTTAAGAATGATTAATAACGATTATGAAATGATAAATAAAATTATTGATAATAAATATAAACTTAAAAAACAAAATGGAACACCAACCACATTTAAACGAAGGAATAAAAAACAAAGTGAGTTGAAGACATTAAATCATTCAAAAGAATACATGTATAATTTTATTCGAATGCTTGGTGATCCTTATCCAAATGCTTTCATTCGTATTGGTAAAAAAAAGATTATTTTTAAATCAGTAAAATACAAAGAAGAAAAATTAATTTTTCAAGGAGAGATAGAATGAAGTATTTAGTAATAGCAGCACATCCAGATGATGAAATCTTAGGGATGGGAGCAACAATAAAAAAATTAACCAAAAAAAATCATATCGTAAAAATTGTAATTATGGCTACAGGAATTACAAGTAGACGTTCAAATAATAATGATAACTCGTTTGATTACACAATAAATGAAAAAATTGAAAAATCATCTAAAAAACAAATCAACAATTTACGAAAAGATGCAAAAAAGGCTTCAAAAATTCTAGGGGTAAAAAATTTAGATTTATTTGATTTTCCAGATAATGAAATGGATAAAATTTCAAATTTAGAAATCACTAAAAAAATTGAAAAGATAATCATTGATTTTAAACCATCAGTCATATTTACTCATTCTAAACATGATTTGAATATTGATCATAGAATTTTGTATAATTCAACAATTACTGCAACAAGACCATTTACAAAAACATCTGTTAAGAAAATTATCACGTTTGAAATTCCTTCATCAACAGAATGGAATTTTTCGGAAAATTTTAGCCCTAATATTTTTATCAATATAGAAAAAGAATTATCATTCAAACTCAAAGCAATGAAAGCATATAGAAGTGAAATAAGAAAATTTCCGCATCCACGTTCTGTCGAAGGATTAGAAATAATTGCAAAAAGATGGGGAACAGTTTCAGGATTTTCTGCTGCCGAAGCATTTTGCTTAGTAAGAGAATTTAAAGATAATTTTTGATAATATTTTAAAATGAATGAATGAATTTTGCCAAAGATAATGATGCATTACCAGGATTTTCTAAATATTTTTTAAGATGAAGTTTTCCATTATTGATTAATTTAATTTGTAATTTTGTATTAAATATAAATTCATGAATATCCTTTTCAAGATTATCTAAATTAAAAATTGAAAAAACTGCATCATCTTTAACATAATTATATTGAATCAAATTGTTATCAAGAATAATATTCATAGTAGGTTTTTCTAGAATAAAACTTTCCATTAAAACAGTTGACATGTCAAAACCTTCGGGACTTACGTTGATTACAAAATTTGAAGAAAACATCAAATCTAAGATCGGTGAATTTTGAAATACTTTAATTGATGAATCAATTTTGTAAAAAAGATTTTTTATCTTTTCATTATGTTCATCTTGACTAGGATGTAATTTGACAATTATTTTTAGATTAGGTATATTTTTTATAATATTACAGAAATCAATGACTAAATTTTCAAGTCTTAAAAATAAATCAATTGTAGATTGACCAGAAGTTTCAGTAATAGGATGAAATGTAAATAAAATTGTCTGAATATTTGAATCTAAAATTGAATTAGTTTTTTTCAAAAAAAAGTCATCGTGTCTTGGACTACCAGTGACTAAAATATTTGAAGGATCTATGTTTTTAAATTCAACTAAGTAGCGTTTTTGTATTTCTCCCCAAACAGCAATTTTATCTTGACTAAAAGAATACATACTCAATACATCATATCTAGAAACAGAAGAATTGTAATCTACATACCCATGTTCTAGTAAGATAGATGGAATTTTTTTTGAATTAGTTTTGAGGATTGATTTTTCTGTTTCACCAAAAACATTTAATGAAACAATACAACTTAAATTCATTTTTTCAAAGACATTTTTTGAAATCATTAAAAGCAAAATATATTCTTCCAACCTCTTTGAAAAAACTTGTTTGAATTCATTCTTAATAATTGGCCAAAAAGATGTATCATCAATATTAAAAATGTTTAACAATAATTTTTCATTATCATTCCAAAAATGATTTAATTTTTTAGAATAATAATCAAACATAGATTGTATTTTTGATTGATAATCTTCATCAAGTAAATATTTTTCATGAAGAATTTTGGTATTTGACTTTAAAATCAATCTCAATGAATTAAAATTCCAGATGGATGGTCTTCGTTTATTGAAAAGTATTATATCAATAGAATCATGTTTTAGAGATTTTATTAGATTTGAATATGTTAAAGGATCAAATTCCAGCAATAATACGGATTTTCGTTTTAAAGTTGGATGATACCAAAAATTGAAAATTTTGCCTAAAAATGACTCAATTAAATTTTTGATTTTGATATACATGTGTCTTGAAATTTTTATTGTAAATTTTTTTCTGCCAAAATTAATTGGAATGTGAATTTTTTCCCATGCCAATATAGAATTCAATGTATTTTCAAATAAAACGATATTAGTATTTTTAATATCAATAATTTGTTTAATTATCAACCATAATGTATTATTAGAAATAATTGTAGTAGGTTTTTCTTGTTGGAAAATTTTTTGAATTAGTATAATTTTTTTAATTTTTTGGATAAGAAAATTATGTAATTCAGCTGTATCTAAAATTTCAAAAAAAGATATTTCATTAATTTTCAGTTCAGAAGTTGGAATTTTCGTATACCAATCATATAGATGAACAGTTTCATCAAAAATTTTTAATCTTTCTTCTGAAGATATGTATTCATCTACTTTCTTATGTATGATATTCAATTTTGATAGCTTATTATGAACATCAGCATTAAAGGAAATAATTAGAGATTTTTGATCATATTTTATATTATTTAATTGTGAAATTTCATCTACAGAATCAATTAGAATTAAAGAATCATTCAATGGTTTAAATCATTTTATGAATAATTAATTCTTATGCATGTTAAAATCAAATTATAATTGTAATGTTTTATTATTTGAGAAAATATCATTTTTATTCAAAAGAAATAGATAAAATGTATTTTGGCATACTAATTATTTGTTAAATGAAGTAAATTTTAATCATTTTTAACAATATTATTATGATTAATAATTTTTGAATTATTTCAAGTTAGGATTTGGTGTATTATGTATAATCTCTTTACTATGTAGTAAGTTGACAAATCTAAGTAATAATAGGTCATTATATTTTCGACTAACAATTTGAACACCAAATGGTAATCCATTATAATTAAATGCAGGAATATTAATTGCAGGAACACCACACATAGTCCAAATTAAACTAGGATCATCAATTTCCTTTTCTTTTTTTAATGGGGCACATCCTGCAGTTGAAAGTGAAATGAGTATATCAAAATCGTTAAACATTTGATCTAATTTTTTACTAATATTGTTTTGATAATTTAGAGCAAAATCAAATTTATCCATAGAAATATTTTTAGATTTTATAGCAAGATCATAAAAAATTTCACTGATTAATGATTTATTTTTTAACTCATCTTCAAAATAATAGGAGAGAGATTTGGCATAAATTATTTCATGATTTTCATGGGCAGAAATAAATTCATCAGATAAAATTTCTTCATTAACATCAAACTCATCAAATTGATTTAATTTTGTACAGAATTTTTCTATTTCTTTTTTGGCATAATTTTCAGCATTATCCCATACAGAAGTTTTGACAAATTTGATTTTCCAGGGTCTATTAACAATATTTTGACGTTTTTCATCTGTAAGTGCAGCGTTACTGTAAGGATAATTTTTTCCTTTTACATGTAAAAGATCAAAAAATAATTCAAGATCCTCAGGTGTTCTTGTGAAATATCCTACTTGATCTAAAGTATCAGTAGTCTTTAACATTCCAGTTCTTGGTATTAATCCAAAACTGGGTTTAAATCCATAAACACCACAATAACTTGCAGGTCTGATTATTGATCCAGCAGTTTGTGTTCCTAGAGCAAAAGGCACCATTCCTGTTGCAACAGCAACAGCAGATCCACTAGAACTTGTTCCCGGGCTCCTGTTTTTATCAAATGGATTCTTTGTATTTCCTAATGCATGAACTGCAAATTCTGCAGTTTCGGTTTTTCCTAAAATTATAGCATTTGCCATTCTTAAATCAGATACAACACGTGCATCATTACCAGGAGTAAAATTTTTCCATAATTGACTTCCCATTTGACATGGAAAATCTTCAGTATTGAAAATATCTTTTATACCAATTGGAATTCCAAATAAAGGGCCAATATTTTCACCATTCATAAATTTTTGATCCAATTTTTCAGCAACAGTTAAACTTTGATTTTTGTTTAAAGATACCCATGCATCAATATTAGAATCAATTTTTTCAATATGATCAATATAAGATTGTGTCAATTCATGTATAGTAATCTCCTTATCAAGGATAAGGCTAATTAATTTTTTTGCAGATGAGAAATGTAAATCTTGTTCGTTCAATTATATTCAATATTATTTATGGTAGGTTTTTTGCCTTTCCTTTGCGTTGTTTTTTTAAAATTTCATAAAATTCATCTTCAGTATATCCAGAAATTTTTAAATAATAATCTAAACTTTCAGGTCTTCTTGTATCATATTCTCTAGCTAATGCAAAACCTTCATCTCTAGTAAGTAATCCTGCCCTTACATCTTGTGAAGCTTGATCAGTTGATCTTCCAAAACCTCTTTTAATAAATTTAGAATAATCATGAACATCAGATAGTTTACATCCTGTACTTTTATACCCTTTAAAAGCTCCTTCTCTTTCAGCTTCTTTCCATCCATATTTTTTTTTAACAAATTCTGTTTGTTTTTCATCATCCCAAAAAATATAATCACTTAAAAAAATTCCCTGTATACCAACTTTATCACATTCTTCTTGGGATGAAAAAATGAATGGTTTCATTTCTTTTTTTGTAATTCCATCACCAACCATTTCATTTGCCGTAACTTTTGCAGATACAGTTGTAAAATAATTTCTGTCATATTCTACTGGTTCAAAATGTGTTGTCCTTCCAGAAGTATGTGCAATAGATTCACCCCAAACAATTAAGGGGATTTTATATCTAACTGCAGTTTGGAGTGTAAAAGCACCAATACCAGCATGACAGTGCCAACAAATATCTCCAATCATTTTTAATGATTTTTTTGATGATTTATCAATAGTAGTTCTTCTAGGTGTAAACATCACATGATCTACATTAAATTTTTCAAGTGAATTCCATAAATTATCATATCCAGTTTCGTTATACCAACCATGATTGAAAGTTACTGCAAGTGGATTTAATCCATAAATTTTTGTTAGTACATGAAGTTGAAAGGTGCTATCTTTTCCACCACTAATTCCTACAACACAGTCATAATTATCATCACTCTCTTGTTTTCTTTTTTCAAAAATTTGGCGTAATTTTTCTTCACGTTCTTTCCAATTTATATGAATTTTTTGTTCTGTAGATATACATGCTTGACAAATTCCAAATTCGTCAAATTTGTTGCCTTCATTAGTCTCAGGCATACAACATCTTCTACAATATTGAAAGTCAGGGAATGGTAATTTTCCAGATATAGACATAATATACTTCAATTATTTACTAACTTTAAACATTTAATTAAAAATAATCAGTTATATCATGATTTAAAGAAAAATTATTAATATTAAAAATCAATATTTTTCTTAATTTTATTTATTGAGTAATAGTGAGATTAAATTAATCTTTAATTTACCATATCCCAGTAAAATATATTATTTTAAAATATTCTTTAAAATATACATAAATTAAAATTAGTTTTAAAAAGAATTTTAATTACAAGGTTTTTTATGAAGGCTGTAAAATTAATGACTGTGTTTAAAGGAAAGACAATTTTAATTACAGGAGGTACAGGTAGTCTTGGAAACGCATTAACAAAAAAACTTTTGAGTACCGATGTTGGTAAAATTAGAATTTTCAGTAGAGATGAATTAAAGCAAGTCAATATGAAATCTCAATTTCAGGATAAACGTCTTCGATTTTTAATTGGAGATGTTAGAGATAAAGAAAGATTATACAGAGCAATGGAAAATGTGGATATAGTATTTCATGCAGCTGCACTTAAACAAGTTCCAGTTGCAGAATACAATCCTTTTGAGTTTGTAAAAACAAATGTTAATGGAACACAAAATGTCATAGACAGTTGTTTGGATAACAAAGTAGAATTAGCTTTAGCAATAGGTACTGATAAAGCAGTTTCACCATCAACTACCTATGGTGCATCTAAACTATTAATGGAAAGATTATTTCTTTCAGCTAATGAATACAAAGGAAATCATAAAACTAGATTTCTATGTGTAAGATATGGAAATGTTTTAGGCAGTAGAGGTTCTATCATTCCAGTTTTTATAGAGAATATCACAAGAAATAAGAAAATTCCAATTACAGATCCATCTATGACTAGATTCAATATTACTATGAATCAAGCAATAGATCTTATCTTCAGAGCTACTAAGCAGGGAAAAGGTGGAGAAATATTTGTTCCAAAACTCAAAGCGTATACAGTAGAAAATATGAAAAATGTAATTATAGAATTAATGAATGAAAAAGTGAAAGTTGTAAAAATACCAGTGAGAGTAGGTGAAAAATATCATGAAATTTTAATTAACAAACATGAAATGAGAAATACATATGAATCAAAAGATGACTATATTGTTTATAATTTTGGAAGTGAAGGACTGAACGGAAAAATAAAAATACCATTTAAAAAAGCAAAATTAAAAGAAGAGTATTCATCAGATACTGCAAAATCATTTACAAAAAATGAATTGAAATCTATAATTGTGAAAGAAAAAATTATCACTAGTTTTAAGAGTTAATTTTCCATTTAGACCAATCATAATCAGAAAAATCTACATTTTCCATTTCATCGTCATTTGGACGCCAAGCAACATTCGTTAATGTCAAAATTCTTGAGGTAGAATCAGATATGTTAATGTGGGCTGATGGAAAATTTTTAGGAACAAAAACTAAAACTGGATTTTCTGCATCACATTCAACTTCCTGAAATCCATCATCAGTCTTAATAATAAAAATCACCTTACCATGAATGCATGTAAAATAACTATCTCTTCTTTTATGAAGATGAGGTCCTTTAATCTCACCAGAATCTACAGAACTTACATAAACCATTTTAGGTTCAGTTTTGATAATATCATCATAATCTCTCCAGATGACAGTTAAAGAGCCATTCACATGAGAATCTTTGATGTCCTTAGTAGGATGTTTCTCTAATTTAAAAACAGTGGGTGTTTCTACCATATTTTAGAATACAGATTGGATAATAAAAATATGCATGACATTAGTTGTCTTAATTAGAACATTTTTTAACATAAAGAGTATCTGAATCATATTGAAATTATTAGTTACTGGGGGTTTAGGTTTTATCGGGAGTAATTTTATCTTAAAAACATTAAAAGAAAACAATGACTTGGAAATAATCAATATAGATGATAAACTATATGGTTCAAATACAAAAAGTCTAGAAAAAATTGAAAAAACAGATAGATATGAATTTGTTAAAGGAAATATAACAAACAAAGAGATTCTAGAAAAAATAATTCCTAAATGTGATGCTGTGATTAATTTTGCTGCAGAATCTTTTGTAGATAGAAGCATATTAGATGCAACACCAGCTTTTGATTCAAATCTCAAAGGAATTTTTATTTTATTAGAATTAGTAAAAAAATGCAAAAAAAGACTAGTTCAAGTTTCAACAGATGAGGTTTTTGGAAGTTTAAACAAAGGAAGTGCAAATGAAATTTATCGTTTTAATCCATCTAGTCCATATTCAGCAACTAAAGCAGGAGCAGAATTATTGGTAAATTCATATTTTGTAACATATGATTGTAATTGTATCATCACACGATGTACTAATAATTATGGACCAAGACAATTCCCTGAAAAATTAATTCCAAAAATAATTCTTTTAGCAGAACAAGAAAAAAATATTCCGATTTATGGAACAGGTACTAACATACGAGATTGGATTTTTGTAGAAGATCATTGTGATGCAGTATTCAATGTATTAAACAATGGTAAAGCAGGTGAATCATACAATATTTCAGCAGATAACGAAATTGATAATATCTCAATTGTAAAAAAAATTCTCAATTTGATGAATAAATCAGAAGATTTGATAGAATTTGTAGAAGATCGTCCTGGTCACGATTTCAGATACAGTATGGATTCTTCCAAGATAAGAACAGAGTTGGGTTGGAAAAATAAAATGAAATTTGATGATGGTTTAAAAAAAACAGTTGATTGGTATTTATCAAATAAAGACTGGTGGAAAAATATAGTTAAAGATTCTCTAAATCAGACACCTTGGAAAAATTAACCTTAAATTATTAATATTAATAAAAAACCATCATCATATGAAAGGAATTATTCTGCATGGAGGTCATGGAACTAGATTAAGACCACTAACTCATACTGGTCCAAAGCAGTTACTACCAATTGCAAATAAACCCATGTCAGAATATTGTATTGAATCAATGAAGGAAACAGGAATCAAAGATATTGTAATTATCATAGGAGGTATTGGTTCACAAAAAGTAAAAGACTATTATGGAAATGGAGAAAAATTTGGCGTCAACATAAGTTATATTCATCAAGATTTTCCTCGAGGAATATCACATGCAATTAGTTTATGTGAAGATTTTATTGGTAATGAAAAATTTCTTGTTTTCTTGGGAGACAATATTATTCAAAAATCAATAAATGAATTTGGAATAGAGTTTGAAGAATCTAATGCTGCTGCATCAATTCTTTTGTGTGAAGTGGATAACCCCAATAGATTTGGAATTGCTGACATTAAGGATGGGAAAATTAAGAAGATTGTTGAAAAACCTAAAGTGCCTCCAACAAATTTAGCAGTAACTGGAATTTATTTTTTGACACCAATAATTTTTGATATCATTAAAAGATTAAAACCATCTTGGAGAAATGAATTAGAAATCACAGATGCATTAGATATGTTATTGAATGAAAACCATATAATTACTTACAATATGATTACCGATTATTGGAAAGATACTGGTACGCCTAATGACATTATACATGCAAATAAAGTAATTTTGAGTAGCATGAAGCCTTATTTTTATGGGATAAAAGAGGAAAATGTTTCAATTATTGGTAATGTCATGGTGGGAGAGAAAACGGTAATCAAAAATGGCTCCAAAATAGTTGGCCCAGTCATCATAGGTAAAAATTGTGTTATTGATTCAGATACACATATTGGTCCAAATTCAAGTATAGGAGATAATTCAAACATCTCAAAATGTAATATTGAAAATTCCATTATTATGTCAGGTTGTAATATTGATGCAGATATTAAAATTAAAAATAGCATAATTGCGTTTGACTCAGAGATTGTTAAAACCAATAATACAGACGCTGAGATATTTCTCCTAGGAGAAGGAACAAAAATTTCACTTTAAATTGTCTGTATCAAATCCGTTAGTTAGTATAATAATTCTCAATTACAATGCGGGGGAATTGTTACTAAATTGTATAGATTCTATTTTTAAAACAAACTATAGTGACATAGAAGTAATTATAGTTGATAATGCATCAAAAGATAAAAGCCATCTTAAGTGTAAGGAAGAATTCAATAAAGTTATTCTCATTGAAAATAAGGAAAATTTAGGATATTGTGAAGGAAACAATGTTGGGATAAGAAGGGCAAAAGGGGAATTTATTGTGATATTGAATCCAGATACAATAGTATCACAAAACTGGCTCATAGAATTACTTTCAGCATATACTATAACTGGAGATGGATTATACCAACCAAAAATACTATCTCTTTATGAAAATAATGTCATACAAAGCACAGGAAATATGCTACATTTGTTTGGGTTTGGATTTGCAAGGGATAAAGGTATATCAGATAATAATCAACGTAATAAAATAGAACAGATAGGTTATGCTTCAGGTACCTGTTTGTTTACATCTACAAAAGTTTTAGAAAAAGTAGGTCTTTTTGATTCCTTTTTGTTTTTGTATCATGATGATTTGGATCTTGGTTGGAGAGCTGCACAACTTGGCATCAAATCATACTATGTACCAAATTCAGTAATCTATCATGTAGAGAGTTATAGTCTAAAATGGAGTTCCAAAAAATTCTATTGGCTTGAAAGAAATAGACGATATTGTCTTTTGACTCATTATTCTAAAGACACTGGTAAAAAAATGCAAATAACTCGTATATTTGTAGAGATGATGATTTGGTTATTTTATTTGTCAAAAGGATTCTTAGGTGCAAAAATAAGAGCTGAGATAGACATAATCAAAAATAAAGATCAAATAGCAAGTAAATACAACGAGCTTGAAAATAAAAAGATTGTACCAGATAAGGAATTGATTAAACTATTTACTGATGAAATTTTTGTACCAAAAAATGTTTCTGGAAAGATAGGTAGTAGTATATTCAATTCCATTTTATCGACTCTAAGTAAGAAGGCCAAGCGTTCAATTTTTTCCTAATCATTCTAATTTTTCTGAAATCACCACACCGACTGCAAAATTTTTTTCATGAGATATTGATGCAAGAAACATGTATTTTTTTTTCCATTTTCCTCTAAGATTAATAATAGGTGCAGATTTTGAATGAGACGTTTCTATACTTAATATTGAAATTTGTGTATGGATTGATTTTTTTACTGCTTCTTTTAGTGCAAATTTTCCTGCAAAATGCTCATATGGATTTGTGAATTTTAAACAATACTTTATTTCGGATGGAAGGAAAATTTTTTTGTAGAAAAGTGGTTTTTTAAGATAAGGAATTTTTTTAAATTGTTTTATGTCTGTAATGTCTATTCCAATCCCAAATTTTTCTATCATATTTTATCTAATATTTTCCAACACTATAACTTTAGCAATTAGATTCACAAGACGCTTGCTTAATAGATTATAAATGAGAGTTTTGAGAAGTATTATATTAGGAAAACGATTTTTATCAATGCCTTTACTAAAGTTCATTACAAGATCATTTGAAGTAAAATTACTATGAAAAATATATGGGATGAAATTAAGAAAGTGATCTCCAGATATAGGGGTCTCACAACTTTAGGAGTAGTTGACATAGCAAGTAATGGGATTGGAGTAATTTTTTGGTTTTATATTGCATTTATTTTAGATGTAGAGCAGTACGGACAAATTAGTTATTTTATTGCAATTGCAAGTGTAGCATCTACATCTTCCTTGTTAGGCGCACAAAACACTTTAACTGTATATACTGCTAAAAATGTAAAAATCCAATCAACAATTTATTTCATTACGATCATTTCAGGTTTAGTTGCTTCTCTAATTGTTTTTTTTATTTTACAAAAAACAGAAGTGAGTTTACTTGTTATAGGTTATGTAGTTTTTAATTTAGCTATATCAGAAATTATTGGTAAAAAGTTATTTGTTACTTATGCAAAATATGTCATCGTAAGCAAACTTTTGATGGTTGGTTTAAGTATCGGATTGTATCATTTAATTGGTTTTCAAGGAATAATTATAGGGGTTGCTCTATCTTCTTTTCCATATATCATTAGAATTTATCAAGGGTTCAAGGATTCAAAAATTGATTTTAAGCTATTAAAACCTCGTCTTGGTTTTATGATGACAAGTTATCTTACATATCTTTCTGATGCCTTTGGTGGTTCAATTGATAAAATAATTATTGCACCACTATTGGGTTTTGCTATACTTGGCAATTATCATTTAGGGTTACAGTTTCTAAATATTTTTGAGATAATACCAGCTATTGTTTACAAGTATAGTCTACCTCATGATGCATCTGGGAATCCCAATAAAAAACTGAAAAAAATAACTATAATAGTTTCAGCAGTCATTGCAATTATCAGTATAATAATTTCTCCCATTCTAGTACCAATAATATTCCCAAAATATACAGAAGTTGTTGAAGTAATTCAAATTATTAGTCTGTCTTTAATTCCAAGTACTATTAGCCTTATGTACATGTCAAAATTTTTAGGACATGAAAAAAATTGGGTTATTTTAATAGGCTCAATATTTTATCTCATAATACAAGTTGTATCTATCATTATTCTTGGTATGATGTTTGGTGCTAATGGTGCTGCTGCTGCATTGGTCATATCATCAGTAGCACATATGATATTCTATATAGGTGCAGATAAAATAGTAAAAGATGAATGAAAATAAAAGCATACAACTAACAGTTAATTTAATTAGTTTTTATATTGACGAATTTAGTTGACAGAAAAAGATAATTTTGAAACAGTTGATACATCACAAATTAAATTAATCAAGAAAAAATTTCAAAACATTATCGTTAGCCCAATTTCACTTCTTTTCATCATTGGTATCCTAGCACTTTTGATCAGACTATATTACTTTCCATATAACGTACCTCTCACATTTGATTCATCTCTTTATTTCTTTTATAGTACAGACATGTCTATTTTGGGAGAATTTCCTCAGGGTTATCACTTTCCAAATAATGGTTTCCCATCATTTCTATCAATATTTTTCACAATGTTCCCTTCTGAAAATTTTTTAGATTACATGAATATACAGAGATTAGCAACAATATCGTTTTCAATATTGACAATAATTCCAATATATTTTTTGGGTAAGAAATTTTTCAACAAAGAATATGCTTTGTTAGGAACAATTTTGTTTGTTTTTGAACCACATATTATACAAAATTCTTTGTTAGGATTAACTGAACCACTGTATATTTTGTTAGTTACTACTTCTCTTGTTTTATTTCTAACTAAAATAAAAACTACACTTTACATTTCATTTGCTGTTGCTGCACTTTCTTCATTAATTCGGTATGAAGGAATAGTATTTTTTCTAGTGATTACAATTATGTATTTCAAAACTTTTAGAGTTGGAAAAAAAATGATTATGAGATATATAATTGCTGTAGGTATTTTTGTTTTAATAATTACTCCAATGAGCTATGTAAAAACTGAAACAATCGGTAGTGACGGATTAAGTCATGTTATAGGAGGAGCCAATGCAGCAAACAACCTATCTGTTGATGAATCTTATGGTTTGATTGGGTTTTTTGGTAAAGGGCTCATAAATTATTTAATGTATACAGGATGGATCATGTTGCCATTTTTCATTTTTTTAGTGCCATATGGAATGATGACAATATTTATCAAGAGAACATCAAAAAATTTGACATTATTAATATCAATCATAATTTTATCGATTCCAGCACTATATGCATATAGCAGAGAAATACAAGAAACCAGATATCTCTTAATTTTAATTCCACTATTTAGCATCATATCATTATTTACAATAAAAAAAATAGAATCTAAAATCAATAAACGAAGACTATTTTTAATTATGATTATAGGAATTGTTTTGTTGTCATCAGTTATTTTCTTAGAAATAAAAAAATATGATTACGATCATCAAAGAGAATCATTTATTCTCGGTATGCAAATTGCAAAAATTGCTATTGGAGTTAACGATTATGATCCTGAAGATATTTATCTAAATCCAGCACAAATACCAGACAAATGGCCAGTATTAAGATCGTCATTTCAATATCATGTATCAATAGTTCCAACATATGGATTTGATTCACTCAAAGATTACATCAAATTTGGAAAAGAAAATGAACTTAGTCATTTAGTTGTGGATGAGAGTCAAAAAAGACCAGATTTCCTTAAAGATGTATTTTATCATTCAGATAAATATCCATATTTGAAATTAGTTTTTGATTCTAATGATATGGATTTTAAATATCATGTAAAGATATTGCAAATTGATTACGACAAATTTCAATTTGAAACATAAAACAGATTCCTCAAAAATTAGATCAGATCTTCAATGAAAGTCATGAATTGATTTTGATATAGGCATTAAGAAAACTATTGATTGCTATTTAGCAAATAAAGGACATTGGAATTAATCAATATAATTATTGATAACTATAATAATTTAATATAAAAATCATTTTTGTAATAGTTCTTCCATTAAATCAACAAGTGAATTAACAGCAACATCATTATTCAAATTATTTAATGCATGTTCTCTTCCAGCATTAGCAATTTTTTCCCATTTTGGATTTTCTATATCATGTAAATATTCCTCAAACTTTTCAATGTAGTTTTTTTCATTTATGAAAATAGCTGATTCACCATCTTTAAAACCAAGAAATTCACCATGGTTTTTTTCAGTAATTTCCATAAAAGTAAGACATCCGGCAGCTGGAATTTCCCAGTATTTTGTAGTGTAAATAGTTGTAGTTGCTGCAATAGCAGCAGAATATTTTTGAAGCAACAAAGGATATTTGTTGCCAGTATACTCATGCTGTAACGTAGAAGTATAATCCACATAAGGTAATTCATTACACTTTGTTCTTAACTTATAATGCAATGAAGGATTGGCTTCACCCTTTGTAAATTTACACAAAATTTTTGAAAATAATTTTTTATTTGCTATTGCACCTGAATTCAAAATTCTATTTTTAATTCGATTCTCATATGGAGTTAGGTTTTGATATATTGAAGGTTCAAGTCCAAAAAGAATTGATTTGTACTGGTAATTTTTTGAATAGTATTGATGGAAATATTGTTCATGATGAAATCCAAAAAATGCGTTTATTTTAAATTTTTTATGATAATCAGATGTATTTTTTTTAGTAGCTGCAAAAGGATCTCCTACTCTTGCAATAACTGGAATATCTAAATCAACCATACCAGAAATTTCTTCGGGCATACATCCAGAACCAAAATCAGTATTTTCAACAAGTAAAACTATATCATATTTATCTTTCAATATTTTTCCATCAAAAACTTGTCCTGTTTGAATATAATCAACATCTATTCTTTCATTACGTCGTAAAGATTTCATAAAAAAATTATATGTTACAGTAAAAAAATAATCGTTAGTTAATACGGAACAAGGTCGGTAAACAAAAGCTACTCTAATTTTTTTCAATGACATCTGTTAAGTTAAATAAACATCAGAGTGGTTATTAATAGTATGAAATGGAAAATTCCACTTTACAAAGTATACGCTGATAATGAGGATGTAAAATCTGTGTCAAATGTAATTAAACGTGGAATGGATTGGGCAATAGGTCCAGAAATAGAACAATTTGAAAAATTATTAGCTAATTATGTAGGTGCCAACTATTGTCTCACATTCAATTCAGGGACATCTGCAGGACATGCGGCATTACTTGCTTTTGGAATTAAACCAAATGACGAAATTATTATTCCATCATTTACCTTTATTGCTACAGTAAATTGGGCTTTAATGGTAAAAGCTAAACCAAAATTCGTAGATATTGAAGAGGAAACTCTTGGATTAAATCCAGATAAGGTAAAATTAGCTATTTCACAAAAAACCAAAATAATTATGCCTATTCATTATGCTGGATTACCATGTCAGATAGACAAGGTAGTAAACCTGGCAAGAAAATATAAAATTCCAGTAATTGAAGATGCAGCAGAATCTTTAGGAGCAAAAATAAAAAAACGGAATGTTGGAACTTTTGGAGATCTTTCAGTATTTAGCTTTGCAGGAAATAAAATTTTAACAACAGGTGAAGGTGGAGCTATAACAACAAATTCTAAAAAAATATATGAAAAATTAAAACTTGTGAGATCTCATGGTCGTTCAATTAATCAAAATTACTTTTCATCAAATGGAATTCCAAAATATGTAGCATTGGGGTATAATTGGAGAATGTCCAGTATGACTGCAGCGTTAGGAATTTCACAATTAAATAAATTTGAAAAAATGGTTAATTTACGACGTAAACATGCAAAATATTTGTCTTCAAAACTTTCTAAATTCAAAGAAATTACCATTCCAAATGAACCAAATGGGTATAGACATGTTTATCAACTTTATACTATTCTTCTCAATAATTCTAAAGTTCGAAATGAACTAGGAAAATTTCTAAATAAAAAAGGAATTATGACAAAAATATTTTTTGAGCCAGTACATCATACTACTTTTTACAAGAATTTAGGGTATAACAAGTCGACAAAATTACCTGTAACTGAAGAAACATACAAGAGAGTACTAACCTTGCCAATGTATCCAGGATTAGCAAAAGAAGAGTTAAATTTCATATGTGATTCGGTAGCAAAATTTATGGAAAAAAGAAGTTAAAGAGGGTGTTATTTATCAAGTTGATGTTATTTTATTAAAATATAGAAATAGATATGGATGAAAAAATAAAAGTTGTAATAGTTGGAGCTGGAGGATTCGGTAAGGAAGTGCTTTGGGCATTATTAGAGCATAATAAAAATTTAAAAAAATATGACATAATGGGCTTCTTAGATGACGATAAAAATAAACAAGATCAAATAATTTCTGGAAAAAAAGTTCTAGGTAATACAGAGTGGGCTTTAAAAAATAAGATAGAAAATACAAAATATGTTATTGCAATTGGAAATGGAAAAACTAGGAAAAAAATTATAAACAAGATCAAGAAAAAAGATGATGAATTTCTAACAGTAATTCATCCATCTACAATAATATCAGATTCAGTAATAATTGGAAAGGGTACAGTGGTTCAAGCTGGAACAATTATTACTGTTGATGTAAAAATAGGAGGCCATTGTAGAATTGATACCAATTGTACAATTGCACATGATTCAAAAATTAGTGATTTTGTAGATTTGAGTCCTGGAGTTCACATAAATGGTAATAATAAAATTCAAACGGGTGCTTTTGTAGGTTCAGCCACAACTACAAAGGAAAATATTTCTATTGGAAAATGGAGTGTAATTGGTGCAGGAACAGTATTACTTGAAGATGTTTCAGATCTGTCTATGTATGTTGGAGTTCCAGGAAAACTAAAGAAAAAATTAACAATAACTGATGAAAATGAAGTTTAAAAATCTAAAAAAAAGATTAAAGTTATAATTGAAATATAATAAAACAAAGATTAATCAACTCTTTATTATTTCTCATAAATTAGTTTGAAGGCAGTTATTTTAGCAGGAGGATTAGGAACTAGAATCAGTGAAGAGACACGAACCAAACCAAAACCTATGATAGAGATTGGAGGAAAACCAATACTTTGGCACATAATGAAAAGATATTCTACATATGGAATTAATGAATTTATTATATGTTCTGGACATAAGAGTAAGATAATTGAAGATTATTTTAAAGAGAAAATTCAAAATTGGAAAGTGAATGTTGTAGATACAGGATTAGATACAATGACTGGAGGTAGATTGAAAAAAATTGAAAAATTTATAGAAAATGAAACTTTTTGTTTTACGTATGGTGATAGTTTAAACAATGCAAATATTTCAGATATTATTAAATTACATAATGAGATGGGAAAATTGGCAACAGTCACAGCCTGCCATCCACCAGAAAAATATGGTGTTTTAAAATTAGAAAATAATCAAGTTATCAGTTTTGAAGAAAAACCTGAAAGGAACAACGAATGGGTGAATGCAGGATATTTTGTATTAGAACCAGAAATTTTTGAATTTGTTGATGATGATTTTACAATATGGGAAAATGAACCTATGAGGCAATTAGTATCTAAAAAAGAAATGATAGCATTCAAACATGAGGGCTTTTACAAATCTATGGACACCATAAGTGACAGGAATTATTTGGAGAAATTATGGAATGCAAACCAAGCTGAATGGAAGAATTGGGAATGAACTGTAGATTTTGTGATAATCAATTATCAGATATTTTTACAGATTTAGGAAATACCCCATTAGCAAATTCATTTTTAACCTTAGATATGCTCGATAAAAAAGAAATTAGTTTTCCATTAAAATCACTTGTATGTCAAAAATGTTTTCTAGTTCAAGTTGATGAATTTGAAAAGCCTCAAAACATATTCAACGATTATACGTATTTTTCATCTTATTCTACATCATGGTTAGATCATGTCAAAGACTTTGCTGAACAAATGATTAATAGATTTAATCTTTCAAAAAATGATCAAGTAATAGAGATTGCAAGTAATGATGGATATTTGTTAAAAAATTTTAAAAATCATGAGATTCCAGTTTTAGGAATTGAACCTGCTGCAAATGTAGCTAAAATTGCTGAAAATATGGGAATTCCCACAGTTGTGGATTTTTTTAGTTCTAATAGTGTAGAAAAAATTGTGAATTCTGGAATTAAGGCAAATCTACTGATAGCATTCAACGTATTACCGCATGTACCAAATCTCAATAATTTTATTTTAGGAATGGAAAAAATTATCGATAAAAAAGGAATCATAGTTGTTCAATTTTCAGCATATCTACTTGATGTAATTGCAAAATGTGAATTTGATATGGTTTATCATGAACATTTTTCATATTTTTCATTGTATACTTTAAAAAAAATTTTTGGATCTTTTGGTTTAGAAATATTTGATGTAGAAGAAATTTCAGTTCATGGAGGATCTTTGAGATTATTTCTAAAATTAAAAAATAATACTGAAATTAAAATTAAAAAAAGTGTAGATGATTTATTGACAAAAGAAGAAGATTTTGGATTACAAAAAATTTCAACCTATTTAGAATTTCAAAAGAATATAGAAGAATCTAAAAAATCCATACAAAAATTTTTTATTAATGCAAAAAAACAAGAAAAAAAAATTGTATGTTACGGTGCAGCAGCAAAAGGCAACACAGTCTTAAATTTTTGTAGAATAACAAAAGATGAAATTGATTATGTTGTAGATATTAGTCCTCATAAACAAGATAAATTTTTACCTGGAACTCACATTCCAATTTATTCTCCGGAAAAAATTAAAGATACAAAACCAGATTATATTATAATTCTTGCTTGGAATTTAAAAGATGAAATAATTGAGCAAATGAATTTTGTTAAAGAATGGGGAGGGCAATTTGTTGTACTCATACCAGAGGTAAAAATTTTAGAATGATTTTTAGAGAATTAGAATTTGAAGGAGTTTTTAAAATAAAGTTAGAGAAGGTAGAGGATAATCGTGGATTTTTTGCAAGATCTTGGGATAAGAGAGAATTTGAAGAAATGGGATTAAATTCACAACTGGTTCAATGTAATATTTCTTTTAATAAAATTAAAGGTACTGTACGAGGATTACATTTTCAAAAAAAACCTCATGAAGAAGCAAAATTTGTTAGGTGTGTAAAAGGAAAAGTCTATGAAGTGTTTGTGGATCTTAGAAAAAATTCTAAAACATTTCTTAAATGGGGTGGAATTGAATTAGACTCTGAAGGATTAACTTGTCTTTACGTACCTGAAGGATTTGCCCTAGGATTTCAAACTTTGGAAGATAATACTGAATTATTATATCAAATGTCTGAATGGTATAAACCGGAATTTTCAGAAGGAATCATTTGGGATGATAAAGAATTAGGAATAAAGTGGCCGATAACAATGTCTAAAATTTCTGAAAAAGATTTATCCCTACCAAAATTAGATCAATGGTTAAAGGAATTTAAAAAATAGAGTTGAAATGAATGATTGAAAAAGAATTTGAGATAAGAAACAAGAAATTTATTAAAAAAATGGGAAAAAATGAATCATTAAAGAAATTATCAAATAAATGGATGATGGAAAGTTCTTTGGGTGAATATTCATACCATTTTAAATGGCTAGGACTACCAATTATACAATTTCCTCAAGATATTGTAGGACTACAAGAAATTATTTGGAAAATCAAACCTGAACTAATAATTGAAACAGGTATTGCAAGGGGCGGTTCATTAATTTTTTCAGCATCAATGTTACAACTAATTGGAAGAGGAATTGTATTAGGAATTGATATCGATATAAGAAAAGAAAACAAGTTGAAAATTTTAAAACATCCACTTAGCAAAAGAATCAAAATGATAGAAGGTTCTTCAATTGATAAAACGGTAATAACCAAAGTAAATAAAATTGCTAAAAACAAAAAAAATATTTTAGTTATTTTAGATTCTAATCACACACATGATCATGTTTTATCAGAATTAAAAGCATATTCAAAATTAGTAAAAAAAGGAAGTTATGTAATAGTTTTTGATACAATAATTGAAGATATTCCGAATAAATATTCTAAAAAACTAATTAATGGTGATTGGAATAAAAAAGATAATCCAAAAACTGCAGTGCATGAATTTCTTAAAGAGAATAAAAGATTTAAAATTGATCATGATTTTGAAAATAAACTATTAATCACTGTTGCACCAGATGGTTTTTTGAAATGTATTAAATAATTATAAAATTTTATAATTTATGCTTAATTTTTGTAATAAATCTGGGTTACTAAGAATATGATTATACCATTTTACAGTAATCATTTTTTCGGTAAATATCATTTTCTTGGTTTTTAATGCATCATAAATTTCTCTTGATGCTTCCTCAACTGTATGTTTAGATTCAAATCCTAGAATTTCAGAGATTTTTTTAAATGAAGCAAAATAAGACCTATTATCAGGAGTATCTTTTGCCTCAAAATCATAATTTTCAGAGATAGAGTCACCGACGGATTTTGCTAGATCATAAATTCTAAAATTTTGTTTGTTTGAACCGACATTAAATATTTGTCCAGAAGTTTTTGATATAGGACTTTGAATAATTAAAAGATATGCACGAATTGCATCTTTAATATGTAAAAATGGTCGACGATTTTCTTTTCCATAAATAATTATTTTTCCAGAATTGAATAAATCAAGTACTATGCTATTTACAGCAAGATCAAATCTCATTCTTGGAGAAATACCATAAATGCTTGAAAAACGTAAAATAGTTGTAGAAAAATTTTTATCATTAAGTTTTAACGCATCAATTTCTGCCTTTCTATTTGCTTTAGAATAAGCTGTTAGTGGATTTACATCCACAGTTTCATCAGCTACTGAAATTTGCTGCCCATATACACTAGCACTTGAAGCAAGAATGTATTGAGGAACATTATGTTCTTTAGATAATTTTGCAACTCTTGATCTTCCTTGATGATTAATTTCAAAAGTTTTTTCAGGATTTAATTCACCAACAGGATCATTTGAAAGAGCAGCCAAATCCAAAACAACATCTACATCATCAAGTAAGTTTCCATCAAACCATCTAATATCATCATAAATTAATTCTAGATTTTCATTTTTAAGAGATAATAGATAGTCATCTCCAAAAAAGAATCGATCAAGACATTTGACTTGGTAGTTATTTTCCAATAAAGCAGGAATTAATACAGAACCAACATATCCTGCACCACCAGTAACTAGAATAGTTTTTTTACTCATTGTTTATCTATTAACAAATATCAAATATGTCTTCTATTAAAAATAACTGCATTTAAGATGCAATGAAGGATATTCCAGTTTTTAGGTCTTTAAAACTAAAATTAATTTTTTCTTCTAATTTGGATGAATCTAGACATGTAGAGATTGGTCTAGGTGCATTTTGTTTTTTTTGGGATGAAGTTACTGATTTGATTAAATTTGAATCTAAATTGAATTCTTTTGCAAGCATTAAAGCAAAGTCATATCTGTTTATGCATGTAGGTCCTGTAGCATGAAAAAGCCCAGAAATATCATTTTTAAGAATTTTCACAATTGCTTGAGATAAATCATCAACTAATGTTGGAGAGTTGAATTGATCAATAAATGGATCAACCATTCTTTTCTCTTTCAAGTAAGACAATATCCAAGTAGTAAATCGTGACTGAATACTGGTACCATAAATTACAGCTGTTCTAAGAACAATATTATTTTTGGATGTTGATAAAACAATTTCTTCAGCTTTTAATTTTGTAAATCCATAATAATTTACAGGTTTTGTAGGATCAGTTTCAAGATATTTTTTATTTAATTCTCCTTCAAAAACTGCATCAGTTGATAAAAAAAGTAATTTTGAATTTATTTTATTAGAAATTTCTGAAATAATTTTTATAGCATCAATATGTAATTTATTAGCAATAGAGTGATTTTCTTCACAGAAATCTACACTAGAAAAAGCTATCATATTTACAACATAATCAGGTTTAATATTTTGAATAATAGAAATAATTTTCTCAGGAGTTTCTAAAAGATCAATTTTAAAAGATTCTACTTTTTTGTTTTTTATAATATTGGAATTATATGTAGCAAAAACTTTCCAATTTTCAGGTAAATATTTAATCAAATTTGTACTAACAAAACCACTACCCCCAAGAATTAAGATTTTTTTCATGATTAATTTTTAAAATTATTTGTAATGAATGTTATTTAAGAATAAAAATGTCAAGTTTTCAATATATCATTAACAATATCATCTAAAGTATTTTCAGGAGTAATTTTAATTGATTTACAACCAGCACTTATCCCAGATTCTATATCTCTATCATGATCACCAATCATCCAGCTGTTTTTGAGATCAACAGAAAAATCATGAGCTGCTTTAATTAAAAGGCCAGATTTTGGTTTTCTACAATCACAGTTATCAATTGGATGGTGTGGGCAATAATAAAATGCATCAATTTTTGCATTGTGTTTTTTTAAAAAGTTTTGAATATGATTATGAATATTTTCAACGTCGTTATTTGTTATTAATTTTCGTCCTATTGCTGATTGATTTGTAACAACAATTACTAAAAAGCCTCTATCATTAATTTGCTTTATACATTTACCAATATTTGAAAAGATTTCTAATTCATCAATATTTTTAACATAATCACTTCGATCTTTGTTTAAAACACCATCACGATCTAAAAAAATTGCTCGGTGTTTAGGAATCATAATTGAATTTTGGAATTCCCTGTTCTCTAATTGCATTGATCACACAATGACAAATCAAAATATGCATTGATTCAATTATTAGCATATCATTACTTGGTACAACTAAAGCGATATCAGCAAGATTTGATATTGCCCCACCAGACATGCCAGAAATTGCAATGCAAATAGAACCTTTAGTTTTTGCATATTCAAATGCATTAACAACATTTTTTGAATTACCACTTCCACTAAAGCCAATTACAATATCACCATCCATTAAGAAATTTTTTAGTTGTTCTGAAAAAACAGAATCATAAGATACATCATTTGACCACGCCAAATTTACAGGGACATTATCAACCAATGAAATTGCTTTAAAACGACTTGAATCTTTTGTAATTGCAGTTTTTAATAAATCAGAAACAAAATGAGAAGAAGTTGAACCAGAGCCACCATTACCCATAGTAAAAATGATTTTTCCATTATTTCGTGCAGTAATTAGGTATTCAACAATTTCTTTTATTTGATCAGATTTCTTATCTAAATTTTCTAAACATGAATAATTTTGTTTAAGATTTTCTTTAATAGAATTTTCAATTTCCATATTTTAATTATTAAATAAAGTCATATAAGTTTAGAATTTTGGGACCATTTGAATGGAATTTAAAATCAATATACTTCAACCCTAATCGATTCATTTCATTTTTAACTGATTTTTGTTTTTTTGGTTCACAGTAAAATAACATATGACCACCAGCACCTGCACCAGTTAATTTTCCACCAATTGCACCTTTTTTGAGTGCATTTTCATAAATTTTATCAATTTTAGGGTTTGAGACTTGTTTAGTAAAATTTTTCTTTTCTCTCCAACCTTCATCTAAAATTTCTCCAATTTTTGATAAATCAGATCTTTTAAGAGATTTTAAAAGATCCTTACCTAAATCATTGACTTTATGTAGAGAGTTTAAAGTATCTAAATCTGAATTTTTTGTTTTCTTTAATTGTTTTGAAAGAACAGTTGAACTTTTTCTTGTTGTCCCAATAAAAAATAATAATAAATTATTTTGTAGTTCCTCTGATTTTGATTTTTTAAGTTTAATTGGCGTTACAGTGGTATTATTCTTGGAAAATTTAATATAATTTAATCCACCAAAAGATGCAATATAATCATCTTGTTTTCCTATAGGGTGCTGTAAAATATTACGTTCTACAAAAAATGCTTTTTCTGCAATCTGTTTTTTAGTAAACTTCTTTTTTTGTAATTTATGTATTGTATTCATAAAATTCACAGTTAAACTACTAGAAGCCCCTAAACCAGAACCAGGTTGAACATCACTTGCTATCACAAAATCTGCGCCATTTTTAAAATTGAGATATTTTATTACAGAAACAGCTATTTCTGTGCCAAATTTAGCTGTTAATTTTTTATAACTAGTTGTAGAGTGGTGAATTTCAAAATCAGTAGAAAAAGCTTGAAATGAATTATCTTTTCGAGGTTTTATCATCAAATAAGTAAACAATGAAATCGCTGAAGAAACTACATTGCCCCCATACTTTTCATAATATTCAGGCATGTCAGTTCCTCCCCCTGCAAGACTTATTCTTACGGGACTAATTCCCACATACATTATGATTTAGGTATTTGTCATAAATTTATGTTTTAACAATAATTTTTGAATAAAAAAATTCAAGAAATTGTTATTAAAAAATATCCAAAAATTGGAAAAATAAGGGATAAATATCAGGTATATGATTTTAAATAAGTATTTTCAAAATTAATTTGTGACAAAAAAAATCAATTAGATAAAACAAGAAATAAATTAATTCAAGAAATTAATATTCTTGGTCCATGGGTACATGGCTATTTTAATTTAGGAAATGGTGTTATCATTAAAGATAAAGATGAACTTCAAAGAAAAAGGCTTTTTGCTATAAGAAATACATTTTTAAAAATTTTAAAAAATCGTTATACAGAAAAAGAACTAAAAACAAAAACAATTTGTGATATTGGATGTAATACTGGATATTTTCTTTATGAATTATTTACTAACTTAAAAATTAAAAAAGCAATAGGCATTGAACCTAGAAAATCAAATTTAGAAAAAGCAAGATTTATTGCAAAATATTTCAAACTACCTAAAAATAAATATCAATTAAAACAAAACGATATTTTAGGTAAATCAAAAATCTCAAATTCAGACATAGTAATCATGCCAGGTGTTTTGCATCACTTAGATAATCATCTAAAAGCTTTAGAAAAAATTTATGAAATTACCAATGAGTTATGTATTATCGAAACAATGACTCTTACTGATGAATTGAATTCTGAAGAAATTGCAAAACAGTTAGAATTAAAAGATATAGCATATCATGATAAAAGATTCCAAAATCAATTTGGCATAATAGGTTTAAAATTAGAAAGCGATGTTTTTGATGGAGCAACAATCCATCCAGGGATTGTTGGAATTCCAACAACACAAGCATTAATTCTTATGATGAAACATGTGGGTTTTTCCAATGTTCAAATTTCTCTATCAGAAAAACAATTCAGGAAGAAAATATTTAATCAAAAATCATATCGCGAATATCATTCAGTAATAGTTGTAGGTTCAAAAAATAAAGATAAAAATGATTTAAACTTTACAAAATCTATTAAATTATCAGAAGAAAGTATTTTTTACACATATGTTCCATTTAACATAATTAATGATTTGTATAATAAAATAAATATTAAAACAAATAAAAAATTAAATGGAATTCCAAATTTAATTTATAAAAGTGAGATATTCTTTAAAACAAAAAAAGGTGAAAAAGCAGGGTTAGAATTAAAAAAAATAATAGGAAATAAAAATTATTATAAAATAATTCAATCATTTAAACATGCTCCTTTTGAAAAAATTTGTTTTGAATATTCAAAAACATGCTATCATTTAAAAAAATTTAATGAAGCAGAAAAAGTTTGTACAGAATTAACAAAAGTTATGAATTTAGATTGGAGAGTAGTTTATTTAACATATTTTTTATTAGCAAAAATTCATGTCGACTTAAATAATTTGAATAAAGCAAAGAAATTTGTTTTATTATCTCTAAAAGCAAATCCCAAATTTGAATTATCAAGAAAACTAATGAAAGAAATTAACAAAATAAGATGAGCATTATAAAATCAATGTCAATGATGTTATTAATACTAGATATGTCATTATAATCCTAAAGTTTAATTGAAATATGGCAAAAATTGTATTATTAATATGAGAGTGTTAGTTACGGGATCAGAAAGTTTTGTAGGAAAAGAGTTAATTCAACACTGCTTAGAAAAAAATATTTCAATAATAGGATGCGATGCTATTGAATCAAAAAATCCCAATTATGATTTTTATAAAATTGATATATGCTCTAAAGAAATACCATTAGAAATTTTTGAAAATATTGATTCAGTAATTCATTTGGCTGCTCTTTCAAGAGATTCAGACTGTAAAGGACGTTCATATGATTGTTTCAATACAAATGTTATGGGTACGTTAAATTTAGTTGAGATAATAAAAAAAACAAATGTGAAACAATTAATTTTTGCTTCTAGTGAATGGGTATATGATAAATTTGAAGGAAATGAAGAAAAAGATGAAGGAGTATTAATCAATATATCAAATCATAACTCAGAATATGCCCTATCAAAACTTGTGAGTGAATCCAATTTAAGACAAGAATTTAACAATGATTTTTGTGACGTAACAATTTTACGATTTGGTATAATATATGGACCTCGAAAATCTAATTGGTCTGCCGTAGAATCAATTTTTAACATGGTAAAAACTCAATCAGAAGTAAAAATTGGTTCATTAAAAACAGGGAGACGATTTGTTCATGTATCAGACATATCACGTGGAATTATATCATCTCTTGGATTGAATGGATTTAATATAATTAATTTAACAAGTGATAAAATTATTACATTGGGTGAGATAATAGAAAAAAGTCAGAAAATTCTAAATAAATCAATCAAAGTAATTGAAACAGATCCAAAAAATATCAATGTCAGAAATCCAAGTAACAAAAAAGCAAAAAGAATTCTTGGGTGGAATGCAGAAATAGATATTGAAAAAGGATTAAAAACTTTGTAGATATGAAAAATGACATTAACAGACAACTTGGATTTGATATAATTAAAATTAGAATTAGTCAAATGATGATTAACGAATTATACAAAGAAGGTAAATTTAAAATTCCCATACACTTAGCATTTGGTCATGAAACCATAGCAGTTTCAATAGATAAAATAATGGAAGAACAAGATAAAATTATTTTATCACACAGAAATGTTGCTTTTAATTTAGCACGAGATAAAAATTTGAAAAAAATATTGGATGAGTATTACTTGAAGGAAGAAGGAACTGCCGAAGGTAAATTGGGTTCAATGAACTTAATGAATCCATCAAAAGGAATAATTTACACTTCAAGTATTTTAGGAAATAATTTTTCAGTTGCAATGGGAGTTGCGTTAGCTCAAAAAATTCAGTCTACTAAAGGAATTGCAATAGTTTTAGGCGGAGATGGATCTATGGAAGAAGGAAGTTTTCATGAAAGTTTATTGATGGCAAAATCTCTAAAACTCCCATGTTTTATCATTATAGAAAATAACGAATGGTCGATGGCAACTAGCATTAATGAACGTAGATGTAATATTGATCTTGAAAAATTCACTTCAGCGTATGAAATAAAATATTGTAAACTTAGTGGAAATAATCCAATTAAATATATCGAAGAATTGAAAAAAATGAGAGAATATGCTGTGAAAAATAATGAGCCTGTGTGTATAGAGTTCAATGTAACAACCCTTGGAGACTGGATGATGAAACATGATGATTATCCTGATGGAAAATTTATCAATTATCATGCTGGACCGGCACCTACTATAGAATTAAAAACATGCCCAGCAATAATAAAAACTTCAGAACAAGATCCAGTGTATGCGTTAAAAGAATTATTAGATGAATCAGAAATAATTGAAATTTCAGAAAAAATTCGTACTCAGATGTATAGTGAACAAATATGAAATATTTAGAATTTATTAATAAAAAAATTAGTGAAAATGTAGCAGCACATGAAAAGATAGTATTGTTCGGACAAAATATCAATGCAGGTTCATGTATTGGTGGAATGACAAGAGGGTTGAAAATTAAAGAAGGAGGGATGATCATTAACTCTACAAATTCAGAAAATTCATTATGTGGATTGGGGTTTGGATTAATGTTAAGTGGAGTTTCATCCATATTTTTTATGAAACAACTAGATTTTCTATTATTAAGCATAGATCATTTAGTAAATACTTTTAATATCATACGTAGTTTAAAACTAGAAAATAAAGCATCATTTACAATTTTTCCAGTAACTGTAGATAATGGGTATCAGGGTCCACAATCTAGTCTTAATAATTTTGCAGAATTCTGTTCCATAGCACGAATTCCAGGGTATTGTATTACTAACAAAAAAGATGCAGAAGAAATTTTAAAAGCAAAATTGACAAAGCCTGGATTTAGAATAATAACAATTAGTCAAAGATTAGTTAAAGAAGAAATCATTGATCCAGAACAAATTTTATTTGTTAATGATGAAAAAACAGTTTTTCAATATAACAAAGAAAAAGATTTAACAATTGTTTCATTTAACTTTTCATTTCCTCAAGCAAATGAATTATTTTTAGAATTTAAAAACAATGGAATCAATGCTAGTTTGTTTAATGTAAATTCTCCAATAGAAACTGATTGGAAGAAAATTCGTGAAGATGTTAAAACTACAAAAAATATAATTATTTTAGATGACAGTAATAGCTACAATATAGCAGCAAATTCATTGATTGTTGATCTAGTTTCAGATGGGAATTTAGAATCAAAGATGTTATTGAAAAAAAAGATTAATGATAGATGGCTTTTCCCAAATGAAGATTTGATGAAAATAGATTATAAAAAAATTGTATTAGAATGGAAAAATAGATTATAAAAAAGATCCAGAGTTAAGCATAGGTTTTTCAGTTTTTAATGGAGAAATATTCTTGAAAACATATTACACTACAATGGTACAAACACATACTATCAGATCAAAAATTTTCAAACGAATAAGTATGAATGAAAAATTCTTTTAATTTTTAAAACACTTTGCAAGATGTTAATTAAGTGATGAATTAATGAGCCCAAAAATATCAATAGGCATGCCGGTATATAATGGCGAAAAATTTATTCGTAACGCATTAGATTCTATATTATCCCAGACATTTAGAGATTTTGAATTGATAATATCAGATAATGCATCTACGGATTCTACTTCAGTTATTTGTCAAGAATATATGAAAAAAGATTCAAGAATTCGTTATATACGTCAAGAAAATAATATGGGGGGAATATGGAACTTGAATTTTGTTTTACAAGAAGCTAGTTGTGAATATTTTATGTGGGCAGCTACAGATGATTATTGGCTTGTAACATTCATTGAAAAAAACATCATAGTTTTAGAATCTGATAAAACAATAGTTGGAAGTATAAGTGATGTTGCTCTGTATGGAGAATTTACAGATACAGCTAAACCAAACATTAATGAATCATCAAACAAAAATTTGATAAAATATCAATATGTTCATCCTACAACTGGTTCAATTGAAAAAAGAGTTAAAACGTATCTAAAATTTTTTCAGGCAAGTGTAATCTATGGAATATACAGGACAGAAATATTGAAAAAATCTTGTAAGATAGGTAATTTTTGGGGGAATGATTTAGCCATAGTTCTTAATACTTTGAAATATGGAAATCTAAATGTAATCGATGAAATTTTGATGTACAGATTTGTACCAAAACAATCAATATCATTTATTCAATATCAATTAAAAGCCAAAATACCTAGAATTAAGATAATTTTCTTAGAATTTCCATTTACTGTTTGGTTTTTGAAAAATTTTGGTTGGAAAATGTTTATCAAGAATATACACATATTTGTAAAATTAAATCTAAGAGGAGAATATGTAATTATTAGTGAAACAATTCGTATGATTAAGCGGATTATTTTTAGACAAGAAAAGTTTTGGTGATAATTTAAAATAAATTATTATTTAATGTAAAATCTAATTATTTTTTTTCTAGTTGAAATTATTTACATAATAGTTGCAGTAATATAATTAAGGTAGAAATATTGAAATGATTATAATTTATAAAAAATAGCTTGTCCAGTAGGTGAGAGATGTAGAATTCCTTCTTTTGTATTTAAAATTCATCTACTGTTTTTTTGTGATTTCTATTATTGTTTCATACCAAGTTTTTCCATCCATGTCAATATTTTCTTGTTTTTTTATTTTAAATTCATCTTCAGTTAATCCACATTCTAACAAAACTTTCTTTGATTTTTTTATGGATAAATCATTATAATAACAATTATCATCATCACGCCAATTCATCACATGATCGTCAATTTCAGGAAAAAAACCACGATAAGCATTAACAAAAGCATATTTTTTACATGATTTCACAATCCTTCGTAAAAATTCATCTATATCATACACATGATCAATTACAGCATGTGAATAAACTAAATCATAGCTTTCTTCTAATCTCATTTTTATAAAATCACCTTGAATAAATTTAAAATCTGAATGTTTTTGGCAAAACTCGATATTTGGTTTAGAGAAATCTAATCCCGTATACTTTTTTTCAACAAAAAGATTTTTTTGTTGAATAGGGTAAACACCTGTTCCACATCCAACTTCTAAAATTGTTTTGACATCATTTTTTGAATGAAGATAACTTTGAAAATTTTTATGTAATTCAGTATTTTGTTTATGAATTTCAGAATACCAAATTTCATCAGCTTTTTCCCACTGCTTATTACCATACTGTGATTTACCAATAAATTTAACTTTTAGATTTCTAAGTAGCGTTTTAGAAATTGCTTTGACATCCATATTCTTTTCTTCATATAGCCATATATGAAGAAACTGAAAATGTTATAAAGATTAATTAAAATGTATCAAAATATTAAAAAAAATATTGAAGTTATTAATTGCAATTGATAAAAGTAGATTTAGATATTTAGAATCATTTGCTAAAGAATTATCAAAATATAATATAGAATGTAAAATAATTGATGATTTAGAAATATATGATGATTCAATATTTTCAAAAAAAAATTTACGTTGGTTATACACACCACAAAAATTTAAAAAAATAATTGAAACATTTATGCCAGATTTTATATTTACTGAAAGAACCAGCCATTTTAGTTCTTTAGTATTAAAAACAAAAATTCCATTAATCATTTTTGTCAGAGGGGATATGTGGACAGAAACAAATTTAGCAAAACAAACTATTCATAAATCAACAAAAAAACGAATACAATTATTTCTAAAAAATAAAATTAGAGAAAAATGTTTTAAAGAAAAATCAACAATAATTTTACCAATTTGTAAACACTTAACTGAAATTATTAAAAATCGTTATCCTGAAAAAAATATCACAACATTATATCAAGGAATTGAAAATAAAGTATGGAATACAACTAAGAAAAATAAATTAAAACATCCTTGTATTGGATTACTTCAAGGTGCACATATTTGGGGAAAAGCTCAAGAAATGTTAGTACTTGAGAAAGTTCTTGAAAAACTTCCTGATGTAACATTTTATTGGGCAGGAGATGGACCATATGCAAATCAAATTCTTTTAGTTTTACAAAAATATCCAAATTTTAAATGGTTAGGACATTTAGAATATCCAAGTAAGGTTCAAGAATATTTAGAAGAAATAGATGTTTATGCATTAATATCTGGAATGGATATGTCACCACATACATTGTTAGAAGCATCAATGATGGGAAAACCAATAATTGCTACAAAGGTAGGTGGAATTCCTGAATTAATAAAAAATGAAGAAACAGGTTTTTTAGTAGAAGAAGGAAATCATGAACAGATTATTGAAAAAATATTGTTATTACTTTCTAAACAAGAAATAGGAAAAGAGATGGGGATTAAAAGTAGAAAATATATTCAGGAAAATTTTAGTTGGGAGAAAATTGCTTATGATTTTCAAAACATCTTAAAAAAGTATAATTAAATATAACAATAAAATTAATTTTTGCCAATTAAGCTGAATCCACTTTCAATTTCATTAAAATGGATAATTTTTAACTTAGAAGTGGTAAACCAATGTTTAACTTCTTTTTCAGTATGTCTATATGCAAATTTTGGAAAATACCAATCAAAATTTGTAGCAACACTCTGTTCATAGGGTACATCAGAAGACCACCAACATTTTAAAAAATTCCAATAAATGAATCGTTGTATGTCATAAGTTCCAGATTTAATATTTAAAATTGGAATATCATTTGGGATTTTAATTTTTTTATTTAGTAATGAAATTGATTTTCCCAAATCAGCCATAGCCTTAGAAAATTTAATACATTCTGCCTCAGAAACATTTACCATCTTATCACGTAAATAATCATCAGCAAATTCTCTTAGTGGACCTTTTTTCTTATAAACATAAATTGCAATAGAAGCTTGTTTAGTTAGAAATTTTGTAAGATATTTGAACGAGCTTTTTGTATCTTTAGTGTGATGTAAAACTTGATCAGAACAAATAAAATTAAAAAAATTTTTTTTAAATGGAAGTTTTCTTATATCAGCTTGTATAAAATATAGATTTTTTTCTTTTCCATATTTTTTATATGCATAATCAATACTATCACTAGCATCTATGGCAAAAATTTTTGCATTTGAGCATTCTGAAAAAAGCTTAGCACTATTTCCAACTCCAGTTCCAGCATCAAGAACATAATCAGATTTTTTTAGAAATTTTTTAAAATCTGAAATCCTTTTCCAACCAAATCTGTCTAAAAACCATTTTTTTTGTTTATCAACCCATTTTTTGTCATGATATGTTTTATGATAATTTTTCCACTTTGAAGAAAATGCATCTTCTGTTTTCTGAAAGTCTTTAGAAGGATCAGTAACAAATCTAGGAATTCCATTAGAAATTTTAAAAATATGTTTTTTTATACATGTAAAATTACCTTCAATTATTTCATCTAGAACTAATTTAGTAACTTTGAGAGATAATTTCTGTCTACAAGTTGGACACACCAAAAAATTATTTAACTCAGATTTCATAAATTTTAAAATTGAATAGGGAAATAAAAACTATAGATTAAGAATAATTTACCAAAATATTAGAATTCTAAAAACTAAATTTGTAAGAATATAGTTAAGACATACGTTTTGGTTTATCAATCCAACCACCGTCTATTAGTGTTGTCAGATTAGATTCTATATCTTTAATTTGTTTTTGATCCTCTTCAGTAATTTTTTCATTCTTTGATAATTTTAACAGCATTTGTAGCATAGTAAGATGCATTGGATACAATACTTTAGTTTGGAAGCCGGGTGGTAATTTGTAATAATAAGGATGTGATTCAGTTGCAATATCTACTTCAGTACTATATGCTGGAATTTTTTTATAATGAACATAACCAATACTAGTCATTATAGGTACGCCTACTAAAAATGCTGCAAATAAGTAATGAAGAAAAGAAGGAAAGAGTTCAAGAAGTAACGGTACTTTTTCAATAGCTAAATAATATGTTACAACTAAAGTATTCAATGCAGCAAAAATGAATGCAAAATACATACCCCATCCAGTTTTAAAGTAATACCAAGTTCGAAATCCAAGTTTTACTTTCATAGATTTAGTATCAATTTCTCGGGATATTAAAACATTAATTTCAAATTTGAGATTGAAATTAAATATTTTTAATAATTAACAGTTAGTATTATTATTTATATTCTGAATGAATAATCATAAAAAAATCTCAAAATATCTTACATTCATGCAAAAAGGGGAGTAATCATATGCAATATCTTGATTAACCCTAGATAATCACAAAGATTATTTAAAATGAAATTTTATAAAATTTGTAAAACTTGAAATTATTAATTGGTGCAGCACCATCAAAGCTATTTCATCTAAATGAACTTGCTAAATCATTATCAAAATTCAATGTTGAATGTAAAATAGTCAACGATATAGAATATGCTGATGGATATCCAAGTAAGAATTTTAAATCATGGTTACTTTCAAACAAAAAATTTGAAAAGCTGATTTTAGAGTTTAAACCAGATGTTATTTTTGTAGATAGACCAAGACATTTTGGATTAAAATCAGTTAATTCAAAAATTCCAACAATTTTTTACTTACGTGGAGATTATTGGTCAGAAATGGTATGGGCAAGAGAAACAGTTTACAAATCATTTGGAAGAAAAAAAGCTTTAGATAAATGGGAAAAAATTGGTTCAGAATGTTTTTCAAAAGCTACAATGATATTGCCAATTTGTAAATATCTTGAAAAAATTGTGAATAAGAAATTATCTGACAAACCAACTTTTGTGTTACAAAGTGGAATTGATTCATCAAGATGGTTCAAAGTTAACCCCATGAAATTAAAACATCCATGTGTCGGACTACTTCAAGGAGCAACTATTTGGGGCAAAACCAAAGAATTGTTACTCTTAAAAAAAATTATTCCAGCACTACCACATGTTACATTTTACTGGGTAGGAGATGGACCATATGCAAAAGATATCATAAGTGAATTAGAAGAATTTGAAAATTTTAAATGGTTAGGTTCATTGGATTATCCTAAAAAAGTTCAAGAATATCTTTCAGGGTTGGATATTTATGCACTAATTAGTGGAATCGATATGTCTCCATTAACTGTTCAAGAAGCACAATTGATGGAAAAACCAGTTTTAGCCTCAAATGTAGGCGGGGTTTCAGAATTAATTAAAGATAAGAAAACTGGATTTTTAGTTGAATCTAAAAATAGTGATGATTGGATTAAGAAAATTTCTATTTTATTAAATGATTTAGAATTACAAGAAAAATTTGGTAAAGAAGGTAAAGACTTTATTGAAAATAATTTTAGTTGGGATAAATTAGCTGAAGACTTTTCTAAAATATTAAATGAAATTATATCAAAAAATAAATCATAATAATGAATTTGATTTTAATGATTTTGTAACAAAGAGTCTAAACCATATTTCTAATGCTAGTAATCCTAAAAATTTATTGATGTATTTTATATTATCCAATTCTTTTGATAAATATTGATTTATCCAATCAGAATTTATCCAACCTTCCTTAGAAATTTCAGCATCTAAAAGAAAATCTTTGCATATATTATAACCATAAGAGGTCCATAGATTTATTGTATTTACTGAAAACCCAAGTTTCTGATTTGAAATAAGTGATGAAACATTAAATTTTTCAAGTAGATTTCGAAGAGGTAATTTTCCAATATTTAATTTTGAATCATATTTGTAAATAGTTGATAAATGAGTTGCATAAGAAATTAAATCAGGTTCTAAAATGGGGGTTATAGAATCTAATTTGAAATAATTACAAATTTTTTGATTGTTTGGGGAAAAATTATATAATAATTTTCCATTATAATCTGCCAAGAATACTTGATCTAATAGAGAAAGAGAATTATCAAAGTATGGTAACAAAGATGAATAGATATCATCCCAAGAGAATTGAAGTTTTGTTCCAAATAATTTTTCTTGATCAGGAACAAAATCTCTTTCATGACATGATAAATAATTTTTTACTTTTTCAAGAGGGGAAGAATCTGATGATGATGATAGATTAAGATATTTCTCATACCGGAATGTATACCCTCCAAAAAGCTCATCTCCACCATCTCCAGAAAGAATAGTTGATGATGATTTTTGGGCTTGTTTTGAGACATAATACCAATGTAAATCCCAAAAAGGAGAATTAACTATGTTTATGGCTTTAGGTAATTCTTGCAAATAATTTTCTATGAAAATTTTGTTATAATTAATGTCAAAATGATTTGCAATTTTTTGGGCTTGTTGAGTTTCATCAATACTATTTGAAAATTGAACTGAAAATGCAGTGATTTCAATTTCTGGAAAATATTTTTTCGCAATTGATAGAACAAGTGTAGAATCTATACCGCCACTTAATGCAATACCTAGTTTTTTAATATTTGGATGTATTTTATTTTCAATTGATTTTTTAATTAATGATTCAATTAATTCTAATGAAGGTTGATTGGAAGAAGCAATAAAATCAGACCAATTTAATTTTAATAAATTAGATTTTTGGGATGAGTCATATCGTAAAGCCAGTATATTATAAATCTGGAAAGAAGTTAATTTATTAGAAGAAAAATTATTGTCCAAGACCTCTAAAAATTAAACCTGCTTTTTTGGCATCATCTTTTTGAATTAATCCTCTAGAATCAATTACTATTGGAGACTTCATTTTTGAGGATATTAATTCAAGATTTAAAGAAGAAAATTCATCATGGTTTGTAACAACTACCAATCCATCACAATCAGATAGATTTTCAAATAAATTATTTTCTACAAATGTATCAAAAAGTTTTTCATTTTTATAAAATGGATCAAAGATTTTTATTTTAACTCCTAATGTTCTTAATTTTCTAATTATAGATTCAGCTGGAGTTAATTGAATATCTTTTACATTCGGTTTATATGAAATTCCCAATATCATGATTGTTGAATTGTTTAGATCTATATTTGATTCACTGAATGTATTTTGAATTAATTTGATTACATGATCAGGCATACTTTCATTTACTTTTCTAGATGCTTTGATAATACTTAGCAAATCATTTTCACCTAGAGTTTTTGCGGAATTTAGTAATTGATAAGAATTCACAGGTAAACAAGGTCCACCTACACCTGCTCCAGGATAATGAACTTGAAAATTATATTTTGATTTTGCAGCCTCTAATACAGTAAAAGTATCAATTCCTAATTTCTCAAAATATATTGAAAGTTCATTTACAAAAGCAATATTTACATCACGAAAAACATTTGTAGTTAATTTTACTGCATTTGCAGTTTTACAATTTGGCATATGAATTAATTCAACTGGAAATACATGATGATAAATTTCATGAATTAAGTTAGTGATGTTTTCAT
>Ga0209992_10000489_pt1 | contig 53159 bp, 66 predicted proteins | sample 2SBtaG_2_FD_182564 | JGI IMG/M metagenome (GOLD analysis project Ga0209992, IMG submission 182564) | Deep subsurface microbial communities from Kolumbo volcano to uncover new lineages of life (NeLLi) - 2SBTROV12_ACTIVE470 metaG (SPAdes)... | ecosystem: Environmental > Aquatic > Marine >... | reverse complement strand
CAGCTAATATTTCTGCTAGTCAGTACTATGTAATTGGTTACAAAGGAACTTCACCTTACGATTCTGGTCTGTTCTATTGCCCATACGTTCCACTACAAATGGTTCGTGCAGTTGGTCAAGACAGTTTCCAACCAAAAATTGGATTCAAAACTAGATACGGAATGGTTCAAAATCCTTTCGCACATTCTGGCGCTGATGGCGCACTAGATAACTCTGGTGCTGTTGCAGCTGCTAGTCAAAACTTATATTACAGACGAGTTAAAGTTACAAACATTATGTAATTTTACTTTAAGTAAATGTTTTAGAAAAGGGCGCTTCGGCGCCCTTTTTTTTGTATTCTATCAAAACCCTCAAAAAAAGATTGTCATAGCCGCCGCCTGAGACGGAAAAGAGAACACGGTGATATGATAGTACCCCCTAAAAACTGTTATAAATAGTAGTATGACAACAACAAATGTAATTCAAAGAGAACCTTCTAAAAGTGATTATGCTAGTCCTATTCAGTTTAGGTTCAAGTGTACTAAACTTCCAACAGTAGAGTTCTTTGTACAAAGTGCTAACATACCAGGTATCAATCTAGGTTCAGCACAACAAAATACTCCATTGTATGATATGCCTTTGCCTGGAGATAAAATAACTTTTGCGGCTCTTGATATGTCATTTCTTGTTGATGAAAATTTAAACAACTATAAAGAGATACATGATTGGATACTTGGCTTAGGGTTCCCGAGTAATCATCAACAATTTGCTGATTTACAAACAGCAGGTTCAGATAGATTTCCTGGTTCAACTGCAGGCCCAACTGTGCCTGGTGTTCAAACACCAGCACCACTTTCTGAAGGTGGTATATATTCAGACGCAATACTAACAGTTTTAAATAGTAAGAATATTGCTAAAACAGAAATAAGATTTCAAAATGTCTATCCCACATCTTTGGGTAGTTTAAATTATGATGTAACACAAACCGATGTTGATTATCTACGTGCTTCGGTTAGTTTTAATTATATGAATTATGATATAATACAGATATCTACTACATAGTAGTAATAATATAGGATGATATATAATGACGACAGCGTTTTGCTTTGGTAATGGTAATTCTCGTAAAGGTCTAAATCTAGACAATTTTAAAAAACACGGAACAGTAATAGGGTGTAATGCAATCTATCGTGATTTTACACCTGATATTGTTGTAGCATTAGACTCAAGAATAGGTCATGAGATATATCGTTCAGGATATGCACATAAACATACTTGTTATCTAGGGTACTGGACGCCTGTGCCAATATTTGTTGCAAAAGAAATGATGAAAACTATGGCAGATAAAACTGATATAGTTTGGAATAATAGTGAGCAAGTAGTATATCATGGTGCTGACGGAGTGTTTACACTTACAAAAGGACACAATTTAGGTATAACTTATATTACTGGAGTATCACATTCCGATAAAGTAAAAGATATAGAACCAGATGTAGATGGTTTTGCCTATGCAACAGGTTCAAGAAGTATCTATCTTGCTTGTGAATTAGGTGCAAAAGAAGTTTACATTATTGGTCATGACTTGTATAGTTTAGATAATAAAATAAACAATATCTATGCTGGAACAAATAGTTATGCTGATAAAAATGCTGATTATGCTAGACCTGATAATCCAGATGAGACTTTTAACTGGATATTGCAACATAAGAATACATTTAATAGGTTTAAAAGTACAAAATTTTACAAGGTAAATCCAAATGCTATTGGTACATCAGCAATAGATTGTGAGATAGAAGAATGGAAAGATTGCAATAATCTTACCTATATTGCACAAAAAGAATTGGTTGAAAGCCTTGACAAAACTACCAAAAGGTGATATAATACAGACTATGACATTAGAAGAATTACAACAACAAGTAGATAAAGATTTTAAACTTGATGATACCGAGTTAGACGCTGAATCAATTAAAATACCTTTATTACACAATAAGTACCTACAACATTTTAATAAGTTTTCTTTACTACTAAAGAAGGCTGAATACGATTACAACCTTTTAAAAAGACACAAATGGGAATATTATACAGGTAAATCAGACCCATCGGTGTATGCAGAAAAACCATTTGATTTAAAAGTATTAAAAGCAGATGTACATATCTATATGGATTCAGATGAAGAATTACAAAAAGCAGACCAGAAAGCTGCATATCTAAAACAAGTTACAACTTATCTTGAACAGGTTTTAAGAAGTATTAACAACAGGACATTTTTAATTAAAAATGCAATAGAGTGGAAGAAGTTTACAAGTGGAGCAATCTAGAAGTTTTTTAGGCTGCGTTGGGTTTGGTCATATTGAAGGAAGTTGGATATGGCATATGTTAATTGTAAGAGGAAAACATTGTTATCGTGTTCCTTTAATTTATCCATTGTATTATATTATGAATGTTTTATATAAAAGAAGTATAAAAAGAAACTTGGAGACTTATGGAACATCAAAAAATATTCGCAACTAATATATTCTTATTAGATAATTTTATACCACAAATAACAGCAACAGAGGTATCAACGGTACTTAATATGAAAAAATATATTAGTGATTTATGGTCAGAAAGAGACTATGATGATAATTGGCAAACAAAATCAGCAAACTTACAAACAAAAAAAGAATTTAAGTATTTTTCAGATTTGATTGTAAAGACTGGTAAAGATATTTGTAATACACTAGGTTATGATGTAGAAGATTTAATTATTACTGATATGTGGGCAAATGTATTAAAGTATAATGAACATCATCCTGTTCATACACATTCAAATAATTTTTTAAGTGGCACTTATTATTTGCAATCTGATAAAGGTGCAAGTATAGTTTTTCATGACCCACGACCTGCAGCTGATGTTATAGTACCTAGAAAAAAAGAAAAGAATACTTTAAATTCTAGTTTATTAAGTTATGCTTCAACATCAAATAGAGCAATATTTTTTCCTGCATGGTTGCCACATTGGGTTCAACAAAATAAGTCTAATAATAAACGCATAAGTATTGCTTGGAATATGCAAGTGAAAGGACAGGTAGGTGAACATCATGAGTTCCAATCAGCAAGTTTCTGATTATATCTTTTATTATCCTCAAGCACTAGGAGAAACTGCTTGTGATAATATAGTTGCACATTATAATAAAGACACATTTAAAAAGTGGAAAACTTCTACCTTTTCTACAACAAGTAATGTAACAGGTACATCTAAAGTTGATATGAAAGAGTTTTGGATAATGCCTGATATGTTTGGTTATAAAACTATACATCAAGGATTTCAATCAGCCGTAAACGATTATACATCAATACACGATAAAATTAAAATACAAGAATACACACACTTTAGAATTAACTGCTATGAAACTGGCGGTTTTATGAAAGAACATATAGATAATATTCATCATAGTCATGGACAAAAAACAGGTTATCCTCATTTAACATCATTAATATTTTTAAATGATGATTACGAGGGTGGTGAATTTATGTTATGCGGTGAATCTTTAGAAAAGAAAAAAGGTTCAGCAGTTGTCTTTCCATCAAACTTTATGTTTCCTCATGAGGTTAAAGAAGTAATAAGTGGTAACAGATATAGCATAATGACATGGATACTTTAATCATTGAAAAGAAAAACGAAGTCTATATAACCGTTGATTGTGACCAAAACATTCAACGAGAAATATCAGAGTTCTTTACATTTTATGTTCCTGGATATAAGTTTATGCCAGCATTCCGTAATCGTATGTGGGATGGTAAGATAAGATTATACTCTCAAAAAACAAAAGAAATTTACTTTGGACTATTTCCCTACATTAGAGCCTTTGCTGAAGAACGAGGATATCAGATTGTTGCAGGCAAAGATGTTGAGATTAATAATAGTGTAGATAAAGAAATAGTTAAAAAGTTTTCTAATAGTCTAGGTCAAAAATTTGAGGCAAGAGACTATCAGATAGACGCCATATATCATAGTTTAAAGTTCAATAGGGCGTTGCTACTAAGTCCTACAGCGTCAGGTAAGTCATTCATCATATATTCGTTAATACGATATTATTCTCACTTAATTAAAGATAACCCTAACAATCGAATATTATTGATTGTACCGACAACCTCGTTGGTTGAGCAGATGTATTCAGACTTCGAATCGTATGGTTGGAATGTAAAGAAAAATTGTCATAGATTGTATAGTGGATATTCAAATCAAACAACTAAAAAAGTACTAATATCTACATGGCAAAGTTTATACAAGTTGCCGAAAAAATATTTTGAACAGTTTGGTGTTGTATTTGGTGATGAAGCACACTTATTTAAATCTAAATCACTTACAGAGATTATGACAAAACTTGAAGATTGTAAATATCGTATTGGTCTTACTGGTACACTTGATGGTGCTCAAACTCACAAACTAGTATTAGAGGGATTATTTGGTGCTGTAAATAAAGTTACATCTACAAGAAAACTTATGGATAAAAAACAACTATCTAATTTAGTGGTTCGTTGTTTAATCTTAAAACATACAGCAGAAAATAGTAAGATGGTTGTAAATGGTAAATATCAAGATGAGATAGATTATCTAGTAAGTAGCAAATCAAGACAAAATTTTATTAAAAACTTAGCACTTAAATTAAAAGGTAATACTTTAGTATTATTTCAACTAGTAGAAAAACATGGTAAAAATTTACATGAAATAATAAAAGAGAAGGCTGGTAAAAATCGAAAAGTTTTTTATATTTTTGGTGGTGTCGAAGCAGATGAAAGAGAAGCAATTAGAGGCATAGTAGAAAAAGAAAAGAATGCTATTATTGTTGCAAGTTATGGTACATTTTCTACTGGTGTTAATATTAAAAACTTACACAATATTATTTTTGCAAGTCCTTCAAAGAGTAGAATAAGAAATTTACAAAGTATAGGTCGTGGTTTAAGATTAGGTGACAATAAGGTTAATGCTACTTTGTATGATATAGCAGATGATTTAACTTATAAATCAAAAGAAAACTTTACATTAAAACATTTTCAAGAAAGAATAAACATTTATACCGAAGAAGAATTTGATTACGAAATGCACAATATTGAGTTAAAAGAATAGATAAATAGTTATATGGATAAATTAATAAACAAAGCACCGAACGACTTAACAGACTATCGAATCGTTAAGTTATTAGACGGTTGTACATTGGTTGGAAGTATCTCTTTAGATAAAGAGTTTTTAAGAATACAAAATCCTTTACAACTAATTACAACACCAAGAATGACCGAGTTTGGATTAAAAGATGATTCTACTTTGGCACCTTGGATACCTTTTACAGAGGATAAAATGTTTGTAATACCAAAAGACAAAGTAATGGTAGTGTCAAGAGCTGCAAAAGAATTAGCTAATTATTATGATGTTATTCTATCAAAATTACAACAATCAAAAGTTAAAACGGAATACTCAACAAAAGAAATTAATAAGATAATGGAAATTGCTGAACAGCTAGATGATGAGATGAGACAAAAGGAAGAAGAAGAAAGTCTTTTATATGATGAGACTACCAAAACTATACACTAGCTATAGCTCATCCCCTGGCGACTACATAGTCGATTATACACGCAATCCTAAATATGTCAAGCACATATCAAGGAATAATTAAAAAATAATTTAAACCAAAAAAAGTTGTATAAAGGCTTGTGTTTACCTACAAAATATAGTATAATAAATTTATGAAAAAAGCAAAAGAAAAACCACATTACGTTGATAACAAAAAGTTTCTTGAAGCGATGACTGAGTTTAGACTTAAAGTTAAAACGGCAGAAGAAAAAGGTAAAAAACGACCAATGGTAACAAACTATATTGGTGAATGTTTTTTAAAGATTGCCAATCATTTATCTTATAGACCAAACTTTATTAATTATACTTTTAGAGACGACATGATTAGCGATGGTATTGAGAATTGTTTACAATATATGGATAATTTTAATCCAGAGAAAAGTAAAAATCCATTTGCATATTTTACACAAATAATATATTACGCATTTATTAGAAGAATACAGAAAGAGAAAAAACAAATACAAATAAAATCTAAGTTAATTGCTAATGCAGGTGTAGAAAACATGATGGATCAATTAAAAGGCGATGACGCTGTATACCAAAGTCAAATGTTAGATTATCTACAAAAGAATTTAAAAGAAGAACCGACTAAAAAATAATATGAAAATAGCATTGTTAAACGACACCCATTTTGGTGCTCGTAACGATAGTAATATATTTGACGAATACTTTTATAAGTTCTATGATAATATATTCTTTCCTTACCTAAAAGAGCACAACATAAAAACACTTGTTCATTTAGGTGATATTGTTGATAGACGAAAGTTTATTAATTATAGAATTGCTCATAACTTTAGAAACAAGTTTATGAATAGATTATGGCAAGACAAAATTGATACTCATATCATTATAGGTAATCATGATATCTATTATAGAAACACAAACAAAGTAAATGCTGTTCAAGAATTATGCACAGCGCCTGATGGTGTTAATGAGCCATTTATTTACGAGGATCCAAAAGTTGTAGATTTTGATGGTTTAAATATTTTGATGATGCCTTGGATTAATCCTGAAAACGAAGCATATTGTATGGAAATGTTAAACACAGCAAACGCTGATGTATGCATGGGTCATTTTGATTTGAACGGATTTAGAATGATGGACACTATGGTTCAAACACATGGCCACGACAAGAGTATTGTATCACGATTTGAAAAAACATATAGTGGTCACTTTCACCACAAGAATGATGATGGTCAAGTATTTTATCTAGGTAGTCAATATGAAATGACTTGGTCAGATTATAACAATCAAAAAGGGTTTCATGTATTTGATACCGAAACAAGAGAAGTAGAGTTTATAAAAAATCCATATACAATATTTAAGAAACTTATGTATGATGATACCAAAACAGATTACGATAAACTTGATATAACAGACTACAATCAAAAATTTGTTAAGTTAGTTGTTGTCAACAAAAAAGACAATCAGATGTTTGATAGATTGCTTGATAAGCTTTATAACAAAATAAGTGTAAACGAATTAAAAATAATAGAAGATTATTCTGACCTTAGTCATACGAATGTAAGTGATGATGTGGTAGAAGGATCCGAAGATACTATTACACTAGTTAATAATTATGTTGACCAGTTGCCAGTTGATTTAGATAAAGATAAATTAAAAGTTATGATTAAAGAAATGTACATTGAGGCACAAGATACGGATGTTGCTACCGAATAAAAAATATGATATAATATATGCCGACCCGCCTTGGAACTTTAAATCATATTCTAAGAAAGGTGATGGTAGAAATGCAACACAACATTATGATTGTATGACAATAAAAGATATTTGTAATTTACCTGTGAAAGATATATCCAAAGACAATAGTATTTTGTTTATGTGGGTTACAGACCCTTTACTAGAAAAAGCATTTAAAGTAATAAAGTCTTGGAACTTTGTATATAAAACAGTTGCATTTACATGGGCAAAATCAAACAAGAGTAATATGGGAATGTTTACAGGTTTAGGATACTGGACTAGAAGTAATCCAGAAATGTGTTTACTTGCAACAAAAGGTAAACCAAAAAGAATTAGTAAGTCTGTGGCACAATTAGTTATAGACCAACGCAGAGAACATAGTAGAAAACCAGATAGAATTAGACACGACATAGTTGAGTTATGTGGCGACCTACCTAGAATAGAATTATTTGCTAGACAAAAATTTGATGGATGGGATGCTTGGGGAAATGAAATATGATATCTAATCCTAGTTTAAGAAAGGCCAAAGTAGATGGTATGTCTTATGAGAAAAAATTTGAATTGTTTTGTAATTCAAAAGATATAGGCAGTATCTATCATAGTAGATGGTCAAAAAGCGGTACAGGTTCTTTTGATGAAGATAATAAAATACTAGTCAAAGATTTTCCTTATGAAAGTATCTATCCAGGTAGTATGTGTAAAACAGAATTTGTGTTAATACTAAACAATAGAAGAATTAGAATAGAATTTAAATCACAAGAAAAGGCAGGATCCACAGATGAAAAAATACCATATCTGTTAGAGAATGTTAGACACAAGTTTCCAGAGTATGAAGTTATACTAGCAATACTTGGTGAAGGATGGCGACCAGGTATAAAAGAATATATAGCCGAACAAAAATTTAGACATAAAAAGGTTTCAATTTTTTATGATTATGATAAACTAGAAGGGTATGTGAATGATATTATTTCAAAAAGTAAGATATAAAAACTTTTTAAGTACAGGACAACAATTTATAGAAATAGACTTAGACAAAGCAAACACCACATTAGTTGTTGGTGAAAACGGTGCAGGTAAATCTACAATGTTAGACGCATTGTGTTTTGGGTTGTTTCAAAGACCATTTCGTAATATTAAAAAAGACCAGTTAATTAATTCTATCAACGAAAAAGAATGTATTGTTGAAGTTGAGTTTATAGTAGGTCAAAAAAATTATAAGATTATAAGAGGTATTAAGCCAAACAAGTTTGAGATATGGTGCGATGGCGATATGTTAAATCAAGACGCCGCCCAAAGAGATTATCAAAAACACCTAGAACAACAAATACTTAAATTAAACTATCGGTCATTTACACAGGTTGTAATATTAGGTAATGCTTCGTTTGTGCCATTTATGCAATTAAGAGCAAGACATAGACGACAAGTTGTAGAAGAAATACTAGACATTGAAATCTTTTCTAAAATGAATTTATTGTTTAGAGAAAAACAAAAGAATCAAGATGAATTAATTAAACAAACAGATTTTAGTTACCAATTAGTTGATAATAAGATTGATGATAAGAAAAAGTATATTGACGATATTAGCAATCGCAGTAAAGATTTAGCAGATTCTAAAAAGGCAGAATTAAATAAATCTATAACCGACATAACAAACTATGAAGAAGATATTAAAAAAGTTAGAGTTGATATTGCTGTTTTACAAAAACTAGTAATAGATGAAGCTAAGGTAAATGATAAACACAAAAAACTTCATAATATGGAAGCAAAGTTAGAGAACACTTGCAACAAACACAAAAAAGATTTAGGTTTCTTTCAGACACATAACGACTGTCCTGTCTGCCAACAAGCGATTGACGAGGCATACAAATCTACAATGATGAGTAAAAAGGCAGAGAAGATACAAGAGTTAGAGATTGCACTTGGTCAAATAGACAAAGAAATTAAGACTAGTGAAATGAAACTAGATACCATTAATAAAACAATGGTAACAATTAGAGAAAAAGAATTATTAATTAATCGTTACGAAACTTCTATTGAGGAGATAAAAAAACAAACAGTTAGATTAGGTCAAGAGATAGCAGATTTACAAGATGAAAAGGTATCTACAGCAGAGCAGACTGGCGAGTTAAATCAGTTAAGAGAAAGAATAGCAGATTTAGAAAAAGATAAGTTGAACCAAAAAAATGAAATGCTTTACATAGATACGGCTAGACACCTTATGCAAGACACAGGTATTAAAACAAAAATTATAAAACAATACTTGCCAATTATGAACCAACTAATTAATAAAAATTTAGCAAATATGGACTTCTTTGTTAATTTTAGTTTAGATGAAGAATTTAATGAGACAATAAAGTCAAGACATAGAGACGAGTTTAATTATCACTCATTTAGTGAGGGTGAAAAATTAAGAATAGATTTAGCAATACTGTTTACATGGAGAGAAATTGCTAAACTTAAAAATAGTACAAATACAAATCTACTTATACTAGATGAAATATTTGATAGTTCACTAGACAGCTCAGGCACAGATGAGTTTATGAGAATATTACATAACACTATGGCAAAAGAAAACATATTTGTTATATCTCATAAAGGAGATACTCTTATAGATAAGTTTCCTAGAGTAATGAAGTTTGAGAAATATAAAAACTTTACAAGGATGGCAGAATAATGGAAAACTTTATATTACCTTTTCAGATAGACAATGATGAGTTATTTGATGGTCTTATTGATTATCACAAAAATAATACAGAATACAAATACAACAGCGAAGCAACACATGATAAAGATACTAAACAATCCACAGATGTTAATATTCAATTTGTATCTAATAATAAATTTATCAAAAGTTATACCAATTATCTTATAAACGGATTAAAAGCATATTCTAATAAGTATGAATATTTTAATCCTGAACTAACTATTTCTGAGGGCTTTAACATACAACACTATGGACCTGGACAAGGATTTAAACGATGGCACAATGAGAGAGACCAACATCAATCACACCAAAGAGCATTAGTTTTTATGACATATTTAAATGATGTTCCTGATGGTGGTGGAACAGAGTTTGTATATTATCCAGAAGTCAAAATAAAAGCAAAAAGAGGTCTAAGTTTATTATGGCCTACTGATTTCACACACACTCATAGAGGGATTGTTTCACAACACGATAAATATATTATCACAGGTTGGTTTCATCATCTTGGTGTTCCTGAAACTATAGCAACAATTAAAGGAAAACTTAAAAATGGCAGATAAACTAACACCAGAAAAAATAGAAGAAGCGGCAAGACACTACGAAAATATTACGAGTGGTAAAACGCCTATTATAGAAAAAGACCAAGGTCTTTTAAAAGAACAACCTATTTTAGATAGTCAAGCACAACCTATTAACGATATGCATGAATACCTAAAAAAGAAAGACCCTAATACATATCCACTAATACCACCTACTGACCCTAGATTATTAATGAGAATAGCACCATATACAGATGATATGTTAAAAGAGTTTAAAATAGAAGATAGAAAAGATTTATCTAAAAAAATGTATAACAGTATGGTTAAATATGGTGGTATAGGATTATCTTGTAATCAAGTTGGTTTACCATTTCGTATGTTTGTTATGGGTGGGCACCCACAGATAGAAGATGGTAAAGTAAGAAACTGTTTTAATCCATTAATTAATGATGTAAGTCCTGAAACAGTATTAATGAAAGAAGGTTGTTTATCCTATCCTTTCTTATTCTTATCAATCAAAAGACCTAAATGGGTAAATGTAAAATATACAGATGAGAACGGTGAAACGATTGACGAATATCTACATGGTATGTCAGCAAGGATATTTCAACATGAAAACGAACATATGAATGGATATGTGTTTACCGACCTAGTAAGTAAAATGAAATTAGAAAGAGGTAAAAAAGCACAATCTAAATTAATTAAACAAACCATTAGAGCACAACAACAAAGATTAAGACATGAAGTGGCAACAAAAGATGAAAATATTTCAGAATAAAATTGATAACTTTTTTAAGTGGGTTAAAGGTACAGAGCTAGTTGAATTAACTAACATAGATGTATCAGAGGATCCAGTAAGACCAGAATTAGATTTAAATTGGCGCTTATTTGCTGAAAGAAAAATATATGGTCTTAGTTATGAAAATAACATTGAAGCAATTGTTTGTGTTGCATATACTAACGAAGTTCCTACTACTGTTAAAGAATTAGATTATATGAGCCAAGTTGCTTGTCAAGATAATCAATGTGGTAAAATTGCTGTAGCATATACAGTATGGTCACGAAAACGAGGTGCAGGTAGAGAAATAATAACTAAGTTATTAGAGTTTGTAAAAGAAAAACCATACATAAAAAGACTAATAACTTTATCACCACTAACACCTATGGCCACGCACTTTCACATGAAAAATGGTGCTAAATTAATTAGTATAAATTCTACAACACAAAATTTTGAGTATCAATGGTCGGTACACTAATGGCAATTGATCCAGTAGAATATGAAAAGTTAAAAGAATATTACGACTTTCAAAGAAAGAAAGAATACAATAGAGAATTGTTAAGAAACGCTATTGAAGAAATAGAAACCAGAACAGGTCTATCTTTACAATCATCTTTTGATGAAATGTGGAGTAGGGTAAAGGAAGGTGAGTATCAAGAAGCACCAAATAATTGGGTACCAAAAGATGATACTTGGCGAATAAACGGAAAGGAATAAAATGACTAGACCTATAATGAAAGAATTATCACTAGAGGCATATAAAGACACTTCAATACTTAATAGTGTGGCCGCAAATCTTGATAATATGAATTTTAAAAAAGTAAAAACAAAATATGTCAAAACAGGATGGGATGCTATATCACTACATGGATATGGACCAGACCCTTTAGATATATTAAAACCTGGTGTACTAAAGAGTTCAGTAAAAACTGAAGAAAAACTACAATGGACATCTTTAAAAGAAAGTAGTATCATGACACCTATTTTAGATATGCTTGATAATTTACCATGTGAGTTTGAGAGGGTTAGATTTATGAGATTAGAAGCAGGTAAAGTTATTGGTAAACATACAGACAAGATAGACAAAGATATTGGATTTGATGATGGCGATATTATTCGAATCCATATGCCAATTAGAACGAATGATAATGTGGTATTTACTTTATATGAAAGTACAAAAGATAAAGATGGCACAGAATACAATTTAAAAACTGGACACTACTATTATACCGATGTTACAAAAGCACACGCCGTAAGAAATACTAGCAATATTGATAGAATACACCTAGTTGCTGATTGCTACTCTAATGAAAAAATGAGGGCTTTACTTTCTTAATTAACTATGATATAATACATCTATGAATCATGCCAAAGAAACAGACTTTGAAGCGGTAAAAGAAATCTTTTATCAACATAAGAAATGGTTTCCACATATAAGAACTGATTATATGAAACGTATGATTGCGAAGAATAATCTTGTATATGATAATGATGTTGTTATTACATATAATTTTTATAAAAGAAAACAAAGAATAGGTGATATAATTGCTCAACAAGGTGATTGTATTTTACATCAAATCGCTGCTAAACATCAAAATGGTTCAGCAAGTCAGGCACTACAAAAGTTTTTTGAGTTTGTAAAACCAAGACGAGTTTATTTAAGTGTTCGTAGTGATAACGAAATAGCAAAAAAATTCTATGTTAAAAATGATATGAAACTAGTTGGTTCTACCACATGGGCAAAAGGCACACTACCAGGAGATGTTTACTTATATGACAGATAATTTACAACAAATACATGATGAGTGGAAAGATAAAGGTTTTCCATATTACCCTACAAATCAAAAATGGCGTGATGAGATATTTAATCAGTTAGTAAACTTTAGACGAGACACACTTATTGATAGAAAAAATAAAATCATAGGTCAATCAGCACACGGCCTAAATCTTGCATGGTCTTATATGGAACACGCATGGGGTATTAAGTGTGGTAAAATGAAAACGCCTATGGAGATATGGGATGATGAAGAACATCTTAAAAAAGGATTAAACAAGATACTATCAGGCACTTTCTTTATGAAGAAACCTGCTCATATGATTACAGAATCAGATATGAGGTCTATGTTAAGAAGATATAGTGGCACTCAAATGGTATCTAATTTTAGACCTACAGCAGCCGCAGCTCTATATGATGTATTTGTAGATAAAGATAGTCCACTTGAAGGAACAAAAGCAGGCACAGTATGGGATCCATCTATGGGGTATGGTGGTCGATTACTTGGTGCAATCGCAGCTGGCATAAACTATATTGGTACTGACCCTTGTATTCCTACTTATAAAGGATTATCTCAAATATGTACACAATATGGTAATACACATAATAACTATCATCTTTATAGACAAGGTAGTGAGACATTTATACCAGAAGATGAAAGTCTAGATTTTGTATTTACAAGTCCACCGTATTTTGGTTGGGAAGCATATGGTGATGAACCAGAACAATCAAGTATTAAGTTTGATACATCTGAAATATGGAAAGAGAAGTTTCTAAAACAGACGATTGCCAACGCATACAAGGGGCTTAAAGGGGGTAAATACCTTGCTCTTAATGTTGCGAATACTAAACAGTACAAAACCTTTGAGGAAGATACAGTTGAACTTGCCGAATCAGTAGGGTTTGAACATACAGATACGTGGTGGTTATCATTATCGACTCAACAAGGGGGTTCTGCCGTATCTACACTAGATGGCGATACTACTGAAACTAAACAAAAACAACAATATATGGGTCGATTCGTGAGACCCGACATATCAGGTCGTAAATTCGAACCAACTTTTATCTTTAAAAAGTAGAACAAAACAAGAACTGACAACTTGTCGCACTTTAAACCCTTGAAAAATAAGGGTTAAAAAAGTGGATAATGTGCTTGACTTATATGCCAATATAGTGTAGCATAGCAGTATGTTAAAAAAATCAATAATATCAATAGTTTATTTATTCCACATAAAAGTGGATAATATGCTTGACATATTTGCCAATTTGTAGTAGCATAACACTATATTATGAAAAACTTGAAAACAAACAAAATCAATAACAACGCCAAATCGTATCTTGCAAAATTACTTGCTACTGAAAATATATCAGTAGAACACAAAAAAGTTAAGACTGCTTATTTTGATGTAAAATCTAGATTACTTGTTTTACCTATATGGAAAGACATGAATGAGGATATTACAGATTTACTTATTGCACATGAAGTTGGCCATGCATTATTTACCCCACACTCTGGTTGGGAAGATTCAATTGTAAAGAGAAAAATACCTAAGTCATTTTTAAATGTTCTTGAGGATGCTCGTATTGAAAAACTAATCAAAAGAAAATATCCTGGTTTATCACAATCATTTATTAGAGGTTATAGAGACCTTATCAATAACAACTTCTTTGGTACTAAAGATAAAAACCTTGATGATATGCTTCTTATTGATAGATTAAATATTCATTTTAAATCGTCTCATGTAGAATCACCTTTATCTTTTACCGATAGTTATGAGAATGATGTTGTTAAGAGAATTGAAAAATTAGAAACCTTTAAACAAGTTGTTGACCTTGCTGATGAGTTGGCAAAGTATTGTAAAAAAGAACAAGAAGAAAAAGAAGAAGAAATGGAAACTTATGGTTTTGATGACCATGATTTTGATGACCTTGATGAAAATGATTTAGACCAAGACGGCGATATGATTTCTGATCCATCAGATGAAAAAGATGAAGAAGAAAAAAGTGGTTCTAAAAATTCTGATGATAAAGGCGAAGAAAAAACCAAAGACGCTGAAGAACAAAAATCAGATACAGACGTTTCTGATAAACCTTCAAGTGGTCAACAATCAGAAACAAAATTAAAAGGCGAAGAATCAAAACCTGCTAAACCTGTTGAAGAAGAAATAGAAGAAGTATCTGCTGAGACGGACCAATCTTGGGAAGATAAAAAAGAAAATTTATTAGATCCAGAATCTAAAAACAATGAATACATTAATATTCATAATTACAAAAATGTGAATGATTATATTGTTGACTATAAAACTGTATTATCAGATTTTGATAGAGTATTTAGAAAACCTTACAATAAAGAAACATTGGATAGTAGTCGTCAAGAAGCTATTAGTACATTGATTTCTAAATACAGAAAATTTACTAAAGACCAATCTAAAAAAGTTAGTTATATGGTTAAAGAATATGAAATGAAAAAGGCTGCTGCCGCTTATTCTAGAACTAAACAAGATAAGTCTGGTGTTATTGACCCACTTAAATTACATAGTTACAAATATAATGATGATATCTTTAAAAGAATGGCAATCACACCTGATGGTAAGAACCACGGTATGATGATGTTTATAGACTGGTCAGGTAGTATGCATGACAAGATTACTCCTACTATTCACCAGTTGATGAATTTAACAATGTTTTGTCAAAAAGTAAATATACCTTTTGAAGTATATGCTTTTAGTAATGACGATAGGGCAGGTAGACATAGATATTGGGATAATGAAAATGAGACACCTGAAGGTAGAAAATCGCCTAGATATCAAGACGGCGATATTACAGTTGATGAGAGATTGTCTTTATTAAACTTTATATCCTCTAGAATGAATGCTAAAGAATATGAAAAAGGCATGATTAACTTATTCTTACTTGCTGAAAAAAATGATAATACATATTATCGTTATGGTAGAAGAGTCTATAATTTAGATCCTGAACAATTTGCTGATTATCAAAAACAACAAGATTATGTTTCAAACTTACCATATGAACCATCTGGTTATGGTTTGTGTTCTACTCCATTAAACGATACTATTATGGCTGCGATGCCAATGGTTACTGCTTTCAGAAAAAGATATGCTATTGATAAAATGAATACAATTTTTTTAACTGATGGTGCAAGTGATGGTAATGATAGAAAAGTTTTTATTAATCCTAGTGAACATGAAAAAGAACATAATTATTTAAATAAAAGAGACGGATTTTATATTGGTAGTACCGACTATGGTTCTAATGTCGTATTAAGAGATACCGTAACTAAAAAAGAATATACTAATTCAGGTCGTAGAGAAATGACAGACCATTTACTAGACGCTTTGAGAAATAGAACTGGCACTAAAGTATTAGGTTTCTATGTTGCAAGTGGTAAAAAGATTGATAGATGGACAATGGATAGATTTTTTCCACAGTATTCTTATGATAAATCAGAAAAAGTATTTGATAGAAAAAAAGTAATGGCAGAATTTAGAAAAAACAAATGTTTAGTTGTTAAACATAATTCTGCTTATGATGAATTTTATCTCCTTGCTGGAGGTAATATGCAAGTATCAGATGGTCAAATGGCGACACCATCTGAAAACGCCAAAAAGAGTGAGATAAAAAGATTATTCACTTCTACTTTAAAAGAAAATAAAGATAGTAGAGTAGTCTTAAATAAATTTATCTCGCAAGTCGCTTAATTGAGAAAGGAACTATATAATGGATAATACATCTAAAATAGCTTTAACACCTGCCCAAGAAGCATTTGTCAAAATGGCAAATGAAGAAGGGTTCACTACCGAAATTACTAGAAAGGATATCATATCCCTTCAAAGTAAACACGGCATCACCAAACCTGCTTGGTTGATGAAGAATCAATCTTATAGATTGAGCAGAGGCGGTTATGCTTTACCTACATTAGGGCAAACCGTTGAGTCTAACACTACCGAATCAGATAGTGAATAGTCCAAAAAATCAAAATAAGGGGGTTTCTGACCCCCTTATCGAGAAAAAAGAACAAAAGAAGAACAAAAAAAGTGAAAAAACCCCTAAAAATAAGGGAAAAAAAGATACTAATATGCTTGACAATCAATGGAAATTAGTGTAGCATAGCAGTATAAATTGATTATTACATTATGAAAGGACTTATATTATGAATAATTTGAATCAAGACCAGTTAGGTCAGGTAGAGTTGTTATATAAACACTACAAAAAAACTGATTTAACAAGAAGTGAGATTAATGATTTTGTTAAAAGTGGCAAAATCAAAAATCCAAGTTGGTTAAAACAAGACCAATACAAAGTTGCTAGAGGAGTTTACTCTTTACCGATTGAAGGCAACGATATTTCTTCAAAAGTAAAAGAAGAAATACAATCCGAATTACCTAAAAATGAAACCGCACCTACTGTTGATACAGTAAATAAGGCTGCATTTATCGTTTCTAGTTTAACTGGTAATATCGTTCCTGCCAAAGACAATGTTTTTGTTCCTTGGGGTTACTTTAAAGATATTAAATCAATCATTACAAGTAAACAATTCTATCCTATCTTTATTACTGGCTTGTCTGGTAACGGTAAGACAATGAATGTATCACAGGCTTGTGCTCAGGCAAAAAGAGAATGTATTAGAGTTAATATTACAATCGAGACCGATGAAGATGATTTACTCGGTGGTTATAGATTGCAAGAGGGTCAAACTGTTTGGCAGAATGGTCCAGTAATCGAGGCAATGGAAAGAGGTGCTATACTTCTTCTTGATGAGATTGACCTTGCGTCTAATAAGATTATGTGTTTACAACCTATCTTAGAAGGTAATGGTGTCTTCCTTAAAAAGATTAACAAGTTTATTAAACCTGCACCAGGGTTTAATGTGATTGCCACTGCCAATACTAAAGGTCAAGGATCCGAAGATGGTAAGTTTATCGGTACTAATATTCTTAACGAGGCATTCCTTGAGAGATTTCCGATTACTGTTGAACAATCATATCCAACAAATAAAATTGAGAGTAAAATCTTAAACAATGTAATGTCCGAAAAAGGTCTTACTAAAAAAGATGATGAGAAGTTTTCCCTAAACTTAATTACTTGGGCAGACATTATCAGAAAGACCTTTTATGAGGGCGGCGTAGATGAGATAATTTCTACTAGACGATTGGTTCACATTGTAGAAGCCTATACAATCTTTAAAAACAAGATGAAGGCAATTGAAATGTGTACTAATAGATTTGATGTTGATACCAAAACATCATTTATGGATTTATATACCAAAGTTGATGGTGGCGAAGATGTTACCACTTGGGGTAATCCAGTTCTAGAAGAAGAACAAGATTCCGATGATAGTGAGGAAGATAACCCTAGTTATTAAAAATCTATTTCATAATGTAGTCGAGTGGCAGCTTAGTCCGCTGCCACTTTACAACAGCTTGACAATTTTTTTAAAATAGAGTATAATAAGAAGTATGACTAAAACTATTAAACGAACCAAAAACAATTCAAAGAAGAATTTAAATAAACAAAATCGTAGAGAGGATGTTCCAGAAATACCATTTACATATGATTTTTATTTAGTGTATTGGGAAGATATCGAATCAGACGCTGGTTGGAAGTCTTTAAAAGAAATTCAAGGCATGAAACCTGCTACTTGCGTTTCAACTGGTTGGTTAGTTAAGAAAGATAGAAAGGTACATATATTGATGAGTGATTACAATTATGATAAACATGGTGATTTATCTGATGGTGGTAATTCAACTGTAATACCTAGTCAAAATATTTTAAGAATGTTTAAGATTAATGGATTGTAAATGACAATAGAAGTAACCGTAAGAAATAATAATGTAGAAAAGGCCATGAGAGTTTTAAAAAAGAAACTTCTTAAAGATGGTCTTATGAAAGAAATGAAAGAACGTCAATACTTTTCTAAACCCTCTGAAATTAAAAGAGAGGCAAAGAAACAAAGTATTAGAAGAATTAAAAAAGAACAAAAATTAAAAACTTTGAGAGAAGGTTATTAAAGAATTACTTGATATGAATCTGTTGCCCATATCGAATAATGTAATAAACTTAGGCAACAAAATACTTGAAGGAGTAATTTATTATGGGTAGAAAAGCCTTAACAAAAAAACAAAAAGTACTAAATTTATTATCAAATGGTAAGTCAGTAACATGGACTTCACTAAGAAATAAATTTGATTTAACATCACCTAGAGCGATGGTGGATCAACTAAGAACAGAGGGTCATATGGTTTATATTAACCAGACTGCTGATGGTACTTCATATCGTATGGGTACACCTACTAAAGCTATTTTAGCTGCAGGCGTTCAAAAAGTGTTAAAAGGTAACACAAATGAAATCGTTGCTGCTGGTATCAGAGCTTTATACGGTAAACAAAAATACGCTTATTCTAATCAGTAAGAGTATTTTATCGTATAAATAGTAATGTCAAGGCAGTTCGTAAGTCCTGACATTAGAGGTAGAGTGTCTTCCGCAAAGACACCGATTTGGGTTTTGCCGTTTACCCGAGACAAAAAAACGGCACTTTTATTGGCTCATTGGTCTTTGTAGCAGAGAATTGATAGGGATCCTTAGTCTGATAGGCGAGGTAAGACTCGTTAGTATAAAGAGGGTGAGACCTACCTCTGCCAATAATATTTTTTTTATAGGGGTTGTAATTTTTAAAACAATACTTATATAAATAATTGTGATACGCTCAATTAGGAGGTATCATTTAGATTAACTTGCTTATAAAAAAGGAGAAAACAATGACAAGACTATCTATATGGAACGATTTACGTCCATTTTCAGTAGGTTTTGATGACCTATTTGACCACTTTAATAATACATTAGAGTACACGGTTAAACAACCAACATCATATCCACCTTACAACATTAACAAAGTAGATGATTTAAATTATCAAATCGAAATGGCACTTGCTGGTTTCGGTAAAAAAGACATTGAAGTTAAATCTGCTAATAGTCAATTGACAATTAAGTCAGTTGAGAGTGATGATAAGGATGAAAAGGAAACTCTACATAGAGGTATTTCAAAAAGAAAATTTAGTAGAACATTTACTTTGGCAGATGATATCAAAGTTAATGGTGCTAAGTTAAAAGATGGAATGCTTTTGATTGACTTAGAGAAAATCGTACCAGAGGAAAAGAAACCTCGTACAATTGACATCAAGTAATTGATTCAATAGATAGGCGATCCTTCGGGGTCGCCTTATAAATAATTAAAACAACATTAGTCTATTGTTTCCCATATGGGTTGCGACATTCTAATATTATTAAAAGGAGTAACATATGTTACATAAACTAAACGAAGTGGTTAACTTCGATAAAAATACCGCCTCACATTTTTTCACAAAATCATATTTTAAATATTCACATCTAGGTGATAATCTAAAGTTTATTGGTCCTGTAAAAGTTAAATTAAACACAATCATACAAGAGGATGTTTTAACAAAAAACATAGGTAGACCTGAAAGGCATACAACTAAAGAGCTACAAAATATTGCTCAAGATTTAGGTAATGGAGTAAAACCATATTTAGATTTACCTGTTATTGTTAAGAATAATGATCCAGATATTGAAGCTGAATACAACTTAGTTGCTGGGTTTGGTACTCTTAATGGACTACAAGAAAATGGCATAAAAGAATATTGGTTTTACATTGTTGAAAATGCAACACCGTCTCAAATAGATGAAATTGCTACCTATGAAAATACAAGTCATATTAACGATACAAAATATAATACTGGTGAGATAGGTATTATTCATCATATAAAAAATGAGATTGCTAAAAAACATAAAGAACTTGTTAATACTGAAGATTCTATTAGAGCATATATTGATAGAGTTTGGCCTGGTATGTCCGAAGAGGTAAGAGGTAGAATAGTGTCAAAAGCAAAAAATGCTCAGACGAAATCAAGAGCATTTATAACCTATAATGCTTCTTCAGTAAAAACTTGGCAAGATGAAACAGCAGATGAAAAAGCAAAATTTGTTTTTGGTGGTAAGTATGACAAAGACAGAAATCAATATGGTTACTTGGGTGCTAATACTATGGATCCAATAATTAATGCTGCTCGTAAATATGTTGAAACAAATAACTTTAGTTATGTGGTTCTTCATGTAAAAGACCCAGGTAATAAAACGGTAAAACAACTAAGACAAAACAAAATAGAACAATTTAAAAATATGTTAGATATGTTTAAATCTTTGGGAGTTAAAAATACTAACTTCATAAAGATATTAGGATTTTTACCACAAGATACCAAAAATGAAGATATGAGATTTTTGGTAAATGTAAATGGTAAATCAATTAAATAATTATTTTAAGGGGACCTGCTTGACAGGTCCCTTTATTTCTGTTATAATGATTTTAATTAAACAAAAAGGTGAATATTAATATTATGAAAATCAATCAAAACACACAAAACATACTTAAAAACTTTTCTGAAATCAATACTAATATATTGATTAAACCAGGAAAAGAATTAAGTACAATATCTACTATGAGAAATATATTTGCAAAAGCAAATATTGATGAATCATTTGATACTGAATTTGGTATCTATGACCTTAATGAATTTCTTGCAGTAATGTCAGGACTAAACAAACCTGAATTATCTTTACAAGATAAATTTATGACTATTTCTGCTGAAGGCAGTAAGTCAAAAGCAAAATACTTTTATTCTGATCCGTCAGTTCTAGTGTCGCCAACTAAAGAAGTAAATATGCCAGAGGCAGATGTTACTTTTAGTTTATCAGAATCACATCTTACAGAATTGAAAAAGATGGCTGCGATTCTAAAAACACCTGACCTTGCATTAGTAGGAACAAAAGGTGGTGATATAGTGTTAAAAGTATGTGATAAAAAGAATGATACATCTAATAACTTTGATATCGTTGTAGGCGAAAGTGCTACAGCAGATTATACTTTCTATTTTAAAGTAGAAAATTTAAAAATGATATCTGGTGATTATGATGTTTCAGTATCTTCAAAGTCTATATCTCATTTCAAAAACAAAAAACTACCTATTGAATATTGGATTGCTCTTGAGCCAGACAGTACAATCAGTAAGTAATTTTAATTATAACATGAACGGAGTGAAATATGAATACAGACTTTCTATGGGTCGAGGAGTATCGGCCTAAAACTATTGATGATTGTATATTACCATCATCATTAAAAACACTATTTAAATCCTTTATTACTAAAGGCGAATTATCTAATCTATTATTTTCAGGTACACCAGGTATTGGTAAGACCACAGTTGCAAAAGCATTATGTGAAGAATTAAATTGTGATTGGATAATGATTAATGGTTCCGAAGAAGGTGGCATTGATGTATTAAGAAACAAGATTAAAAACTTTGCTTCTACTGTATCACTATCAGGTGGTAAAAAAGTAGTTATACTTGACGAGGCAGATTATCTTAATCCACAATCTACACAACCTGCATTAAGAGGTTTCATTGAGGAGTTTCATAAGAATTGTAGATTTATTCTTACTTGTAACTTCAAGAATAGAATCATAGAACCTTTGCATAGTAGATTTTCTAATATTGAATTTAGAATTAATCCAAAAGATAAACCTAAATTAGCAAGTCAGTTGTTTTCAAGAGCAACTCATATTCTGAAAGAACAGAATGTTGACTTTGAAGAAAAGGTACTTGCTGAATTAATCAAGAAACATTTTCCAGACTTTAGAAAACTTATCAATGAACTACAAAGATATTCTGTAAGTGGTACTATTGACGCTGGTATTCTTGTTAATGTATCAGACGAAAACTTAAAGACACTTGTAACACATTTAAAAGGTAAAGAGTTTAGTGATATGAGAAAATGGGTTGTCAATAATCTTGACAATGATCCAGTTAAAATATTTCGTAAAATTTATGACAATATGTATGAGAGTTTAGAACCAGAAACTATACCTCATGCTGTTTTAATTATTGCTGATTATCAGTATAAGTCTGCCTTTGTTGCAGACCAAGAAATTAACTTGGTGGCCTGTTTAACTGAATTGATGTCCCAGGTTAAATTCAAATGAGTTACGAATTAAAAGAATACTTAAACGCCATAAACTTCACTAAAAAGGATCTAATGGATTCAGATGATGAATTATGGAAGAAAAAGTATCCTGCATTTATCGTAAATAAACTATTGTCTGCTTTTTCAGACACTATAATGCTTGTTAATGAAATGAATAGAAATCACTTCATTGATAAAGATATGCAATTTCAATTTCTACTAAATAGTATTAGAACGAAGAAACGGTATAGTCCGTTTTTGAGGGCGAGTAAACTAAAAGAAATTGAGTGTGTAAAAGAGTATTATGGCTATAGTAATGATAAAGCAAAATCCGCTCTTGATATACTCACCAAAGATGAGATAAAACTCATTAAGGAAAAATTATACAAAGGTGGGATAAAATGAATGAATTAGATAACAGTTGGCATCCAGAGAAAATGCTGGAAGTACAATTAAAAGAACCAGACGATTTTTTAAAGGTTCGTGAAACACTAACTAGAATTGGTGTTGCCTCTAGAAAAGATAAAAAATTATTTCAATCGTGTCATATACTACACAAACAAGGTAGATATTTCATAACGCATTTTAAGGAACTATTTGCGTTAGATGGTAAAGAAGCAAACTTAACCGACAATGATATTGAAAGAAGAAATACGATTGCTCAGTTATTGGCAGATTGGGGATTAATTGCAATAATTAATGCTACAGTTGCTGAGAAAAAAGCACCTCTATCACAAATTAAAGTTTTATCATTTAAAGAAAAGAATGATTGGGACTTACAAGCGAAATATAACATAGGTAAAAAAATCGAAGATGAAGGCACCGAAGTTTAAAGACTTTATAACAGAAGCTAAAACTGAAAAGTATAAACTACTGATTATAACAGATGAGCCTGAAAAGGCAAAGACCTTTCATACTGCTGATAGACTCAAAGAAGAAGCAGAGAAATTAGGATGGAAACATTATCTGTATAAACTAACTGGTGGTTATACTTCATACGAAGATGGTATTTTTAGATTACATAATAAAGAAGATGAAAAAGGTTTTGAAGTTTCAGGTAAAGACACAATCGCAATCATAAGAGGTTCAGTTGTCAGAAAAGATAGTTGGATGGATATTATATCTTCATTAGAAAAACATAGTGTTTGTGTCATCAATAGTAGGCAAACAATCAATATTTGTACAGACAAATATAGAACAGCACTAAGACTTTCTGATTATGGTATTCGACAACCTAAAACTACTTTAATAAACGATCCAGAAAAATCAGCACTAGCATTTGATAAACTAGATACACAAATGCCTGTGATTATGAAAACTTTAAGGGGGTCAAAAGGTGTTGGTGTATTGTTTATTGAATCAGAAAAAGCATTAGACAGTATTGTACAATTAATTTACAAACAAGACGAAGATACAGATTTACTTTTACAAGAATATATTAAAACAGATTATGATGTTAGAGTATTAGTCTTAGGCGGCAAGATACTTGCTACAATGAAGCGACCTGTTATTGAAGGTGACTTTAGAAGTAACGTATCGCAAGGTTCTAAACCAGAAAAAATTGAACTAACAGAATTAGAAATAGAAGAAAGTTTAAAGGCTGCAAAAGCAGTTAATGGACTATGGACTGCTGTTGACTTTATACCAAGTAAGAATAGAGAAAAAGAGCCTCCATTTGTGATTGAGGTAAACTCATCTCCTGGTACTGAAGGTATGGAAGAAGCAAGTGGTCAAAATATTAGTAAAGAAATTATAGAATTTTTTGCTGAGAAAAAGAATTGGGTCAAAGTACCAAGTGAGTGTGGTTACAAAGAAATTGTAACTATCAAACCATTTGGTGAAATTATCGCTAAGTTTGATACAGGTAATTCAGGCATGTCAGTTATTCATGCTGATAAAATGAAAGTTAATGGTAAAAAGATTACATGGTCTTTACTAGATAAAACTATCACAAGTGATATCATTCGACAAGAAGAAATATCAGTAGGCGGTTTAAGAGACTATGACGAAACCAGATATGTCATTAAACTAGATGTGGAGTTTCTAGGTACTATGTATGAAACAGAATTTACTTTAGATGATAGAGAAGATAGAACACCAATTCTATTTGACCGAGAGTTTATGAGTAGAGTAAATGTTATGGTAAATCCAGACAGAAAATATGTCGTTACGACAAAATATAGTTTAGATTAACGCTTTACAAATCAATTGTATTGTGTTATAATATGTTATGAAAAGGAGTGAACAAACATGGCTAAAAATCACCAAGCAGACAATCCGTTATTCAAGGCATTGTCAAAAAGATACGAAGCACAGATAGCAGAAGCGTATGCTACTTTAATTGTATATTTTGATAATTCAGTAGGTATCGGCGAACATCCACAACACATTAGTGAAATGGATAAACAGTTAGAAATAATATCAACTGCCGAAGAAAAAATACATTCGTTAAATAAACATTTTAATAATACACAAATATAGTGAAATTTTATACTAGTGTGCTGCCATATAAAGGTCGACTCTTAGTAAGAGGAGTTAACCATGATGGCAGCCACAAAAAGTTTAGAGTAAATTACAAACCGTCTTTGTTTACACCTGTTCAAAAAGAAACAGGATATAAAACATTAGATGGTCGTAATGTAGCAAAGATTGAACATGATAGTATGTTCGAGGCAAGAAAATGGATTGACGAATACAAAGATGTAACTAACTTTGAATATTTTGGTAATACAAGATTTCAATATCCATATATCGCAGATGAGTTCCCAGGCAAAGTTGATTGGGATATTAAACAAATAAGATTAATCACAATTGACATTGAGTGTGAAAGTGAAAATGGTTTTCCTGATGTAGATAAGGCTGAAGAACCTTTAATCTGTATTACTGTAAAAGACCATGCAAGAAAAAGTATTATTGTTTTTGGATGTGGCAACTTTGTCAATGACCGTGATGATGTAAAATATTTTAAATGTTCTACTGAAAGAGATTTAATACAAAAGTTTACAAAGTTCTGGACTGCTTATAATCCAGATGTTGTAACTGGTTGGAATGTTAAGTTCTTTGATATTCCTTATTTAATGAATCGATTTAAATATCTTATGGGCGATGAATATTTAAATCAGTTTAGTCCTTGGGGTATCGTAAATCAAAGTAGTGCAAGAATAACTGCTAAAGGTTTTAACAAAGAACAAAACTATTATGATATTTTAGGTGTTTCAGTTTTAGATTATCTTGACTTATATCGTAAACATACATTTGTTAGACAAGAAAGTTATAAACTAGATTATATCGGTGAAGTAGAATTAGGTGAAAATAAATTAGAGAATCCATATGATACTTTCAAAGAGTTTTATTCTAACGACTATCAATTATTTGTAGAGTATAATATTCAAGACGTTGAGATAGTTGATAAGTTAGAAGATAAAATGCAGTTGATTGCTTTACACTTAACTATGGCCTATGAAGCAAAAGTTAATTATCAAGATGTATTTGGTCAAGTTCGTATGTGGGATACAATTATATTTAATTATCTAAAAGAGAATAAACTTGTTTGTCCTGCTGTAAATGAAAACGAATATTCTGGTGGTTATGAAGGTGCATATGTAAAAGATCCAGTTGTAGGTTTTCACGATTGGATTTGTAGTTTTGATTTGAATAGTCTATATCCTCATTTGATTATGCAGTATAATATATCTCCTGAAACAATGGTCGGGTTTGAACCTAATTCTGTAAGTGTTGAAAAAATGTTAAATCAAGAATCTGATTTATCTCATTTAGATGGTTGTACCATAACACCAAACGGTGCTCAGTTTCGTACAGACAAACGAGGTTTTCTTCCTAAGTTGATGGAGAAACTTTATAAAGAACGAGTTGTATATAAAAAGAAAATGTTAGAAGCAAAATCTTTGTATCAAGAAACTGGTGATAAAAGATTATTAAATGATATCGCTGCTAACCATAATATTCAACTTGCAAGAAAGATTGCTTTGAATAGTGCCTATGGTGCTATCGGCAATCAATACTTTAAATATTTTGATGTAAGACACGCTGAAGGTATTACAAAGGCAGGTCAACTTGCGATTAGATGGATTGAAAGAGACGTAAATAATTATTTAAATAATTTACTTAAAACTAAAAACGTAGTTTATGTTGTGGCTTCTGATACTGATTCTATCTATGTAAAACTTGGTGCAGTTGTAGATAAAATATTTAAAGATAAATCTGATACAAGAAAGATTGTAAAAGTTCTAGATAAATTTTGTGAAGAAAAATTACAAATTGCAATTGATAAGAGTTATGATAATCTTGCTAAATATGTAAAAGCATTTGACCAAAAAATGATTATGAAACGAGAAGTAATTGCAAACAAAGGTATCTGGACTGCTAAGAAAAGATATATCTTAAATGTTTATAATGAAGAAGGTGTTGATTTGAAAGAACCTAAATTAAAGATTATGGGTATTGAAGCAGTTAAGAGTTCAACTCCTGCCCCTTGTCGTATCAAGATTAAAGAGGCATTGAAAGTAATTATGAATAAAGATGAAAATGCTTTGATACAATTTATTGATGAGTTTAGAACACATTTCAAAAAGTTACGACCAGAAGAAATTGCTTATCCTCGTTCATGTAATAATCTTAAAAAGTATTCTTCATCAACAGACATATATCAAAAGTCAACACCAATTCATGTGAAAGGTGCTCTACTGTATAATAATTTACTAAAGAAAAACAAATTAAGAAAGTATGAAGTAATACAAGAAGGCGATAAGATTAAATTTATTGTTTTAAAAGAACCTAATCCATTAAGAGAAAAGGTGATATCTTTCCCAACACACTTACCAAAAGAATTTAATCTACACCAATATATTGATTTTGATGAGCAGTTTGACAAGTCATTTTTAGAACCATTACGATTTATTGTCAATGCAATCAACTGGAATTTTGAAAAACAAGCAACCCTGGATAACTTCTTCTAATGAAAGAAAACGCATTTACACACTATATTAGAGATAATACACTATATAACCGTCTCATAGCCGCCGCTACAGACGGAAAACTACCTGTCTTGACATCAAGTATCTTCGAAAAAATGAACGCTGAGTACGGAAAAGAGAAGATGAGAACACACTTGGCAGACTATATTGCTAGTGAAAGACCAGTCTTTCCTCTCAAAGAAATTACAAAAGAAGATATGAGAACAGCATTTGCCAATCTTAAAAAGTTTGATACTAGTACCATTTGCATTCCTAATGAGCAAGTAGAAAAAGAAGTATTTGAAAAGTATGATGATTACAAATACTCTTATAGTAAGTGGGGTCTTGGCTTAATAAATGGTGCTAGTACCTTTAATGATGTAAGTAATTATTTCATGCAAGATTTGAGATTAGAATGTAGTAGTTATGGCTTTCGAGCACCTAAAGAAGTTTGGGAGAACGGTGATGCCTATGCTATCTGGAAATGCCTAGGACCCATATGGCGAGGTATAAATGGAGTTAAACTTACAAAGATAAAAGAATTAGATGGTACTGAAACAGAGAAACTAGTCGGTGGTCAGTTAGATGAAAAAAGTTATATATCAGCATTTAGATTAGGTACTTATATTGCAACACAATTTAAACCTGTCGTTGCAAAGGCAATCTATGATATCACAAATGCTAAAACTGTATTAGATACAAGTTGTGGTTGGGGTGATAGACTTGCAGGTTTCTTTGCTTCAGACGCTGAAGAATATTATGGCTGTGATCCTAATCCTAATACTTACCAAAGATATCAAGAACAGATTGCAACATATAATAAATTTTTAGATAAACCTAAAAAGGTTCACATATGGAGATGTGGTGCTGAAGATTTACCATATCACAAACTACCAAAGATTGATGTTGCATTTACAAGTCCACCATACTTCTCTACCGAACAATATAACAAAGGTGGGGAACATCAAGAGGACCAATCATGGCATAAGTTCAACGAGTATGATAAATGGCGTGATGAGTTTTATTTACCAGTTGCAGAAAAAACTATGGAAGTATCTAAGTTCATGTTTGTAAATATTATGGATCCAAAGATACACGGTATTAGATATCGTTCTGGCGATGAATTGGTAGATAAGTTTAAAGATAAATTTCTTGGTCAGATTGGCATGAGAATTATGCAACGACCAAAATCAGATACATTATTTAAAGATGAGCAAGAAAAGGCAGACTTTATGAATAAGATGTTTATAGAAAATGTTTGGTGTTTTGGACCAGAAACAGACCTATTTAAAAATTCAAGAAAGGCAACTTTAGATGAGTTCTTTGCTTGACAAAAAATTATATATAGTGTATAATATAAATCAAAATGACAGTAACAGTTTATTCTCGAACAATAGATGGCAAGAAAAAAAGTGAGTGGGAGTTTCACTCTACATATATCGATGGTATGCCAGGCGGTAAAAAAAGAGAAGTAGAATATGCTGGTAATTTTAAACAAAGAGAAAATGACAAAGAATATAAAATAGAGGTAACAGATAATGAGTGATTTTTTGAAAGACATAATTAAAGAAACTGGTAATGAATATGCTAGTTTAGTATCAGATGGTGCGTCAGGTGACGTAACAGATTTTATTGATACAGGTTCTTATATATTCAACGCATTATTAGGTGGTGGTATAAACAAAGGTTTACCATCAAATAAAATAACTGCTATTGCAGGTGAAAGTGCTACGGGTAAAACTTTCTTTGTACTAGGTATGTGTAAACATTTTCTAGACCAAAATCCTGATGGTGGTGTTATATTCTTTGAATCAGAATCAGCAGTATCAAAAGAGATTATTGAAGAACGACAAATTGATAGTAGTAGAATGGTTGTAATGCCAGTAACTACTGTTCAAGAATTTAGACATCAATCATTGACAGTATTAGACAAATATATTGCTCAAGATAAGTCTGAAAGAAAACCATTATTGCTTGTATTAGATTCTTTAGGTATGTTATCAACAACTAAAGAAATAGAAGATACACAGGCAGGTAAAGAAACAAAAGATATGACAAGGGCACAGATTGTTAAAGCTGCCTTTAGAGTATTAACATTAAAACTAGGTAAGGCAAAAGTTCCCCTTATCATAACAAATCATACTTATGATGTTATCGGTAGTATGTTCCCAACAAAAGAAATGGGTGGTGGTTCTGGTCTGAAATATGCAGCTAGTTCTATCGTCTATCTTTCTAAGAGAAAAGAAAAAGACGGAACAGAAATTATTGGTAATATTATTCATTGTAAAAATTACAAGTCCAGATTGACAAAAGAAAATAAAGTAGTAGATGTTCGTTTAACTTATGATAAAGGTTTAGATAGATATTATGGCTTATTAGATTTAGCATTAAAACATAATATATTTAAATCAGTATCAACAAGGGTAGAATTGCCAGATGGTAGTAAAACATTTGGTAAAACAATTAATAATAATCCTGAAAAGTATTTTACACCAGAGATATTAGAAAAGTTAGATGAAGTTTGTGCTAAAGAATTTAAGTATGGAGATGTAGTTGACACCGAAGATACCACCGACCCACAAGACGACAAGTCCTAAACACCAAGAAGATTATGTGTTTGTAGAAAAACCTGGAGAGGACTTTACAGGCATTAAACTGATTAGTGGACCATATGCAAGTATAGTTCTTAAATATGGTAATGTAGGATTTAGACCAGAGTCAGAAAAAACACCAGATGGTGCTTTACCTATGGTGTTTGATTATACAGTTATTGAAAATAAGATAGGTGCAGATACAGATAGTCAAGAATTTATAAATCATATCGGTGATATTTTAGTTGTATTACTTGATGAACAATTGAAGGAGAAAAAGGAACTTAATGGAGAGAATTGAAAGAACAGCACTTCGTAATTTAATTCATAATGAAAAGTATTGTAGAAAGGTTTTGCCTTTTATCAAAGAAGAATATTTTTCAGATAGATTAGAAAAAGTATTATTTACTGAAATCTATAAGTTTGTAAACAAGTATAATAATCTTCCGACAAAAGAATCTTTATCAATTGAAATTAATAGTAATAAGAGTATCAATGAAGATGAATATAAAAAGGTTACTGATATACTATCTACTTTAAATCCAGAACCAGTTAATCTAGATTGGTTAGTTGAGACAACAGAAAAGTTTTGTAAAGACCGTTCTATACATAATGCTATTTTAAATGGTATTCAAATTATAGATGGTAAAGATAAGAACCATACACCAGAATATTTACCTGAATTATTATCAAATGCTTTGGGTGTGTCTTTTGACCAAAAAGTTGGGCATGATTATTTACAAGAATCAAAAGAGAGATATGATTTCTATAAAAAGAAAGAAGAAAGATTAGAATTAGATTTAGAATTTTTTAATAAGATTACAAGAGGTGGTATACCGAGTAAGACTTTAAATATTTGTCTTGCAGGTACTGGTGTAGGTAAAACAATGTTTATGACACACCTTGCTTCGTCTGTATTACTACAAGGTAAAAATGTTTTGTATATTACTATGGAGATGGCTGAAGAAAGAATCGCTGAAAGAATAGACGCTAATTTATTAAATGTTGGCATGAGTGATTTAGAAGAACTACCATATACAATGTATGAGACAAAGATTAACAAACTACAAAGTAAGACAACAGGCACATTAATCATCAAAGAATATCCAACTGCTACTGCTCACACAGGTCACTTTAAAAATTTGATTAGTGAACTTGCATTGAAAAAGTCATTTAAACCAGATATTGTATTTGTTGACTATCTAAATATTTGTGCTTCATCTAGATTTAAGTCTGGTGCAAATGTAAACAGTTATACTTACATCAAGGCAATCGCTGAAGAATTAAGAGGTCTTGCTGTAGAAAATGATATTCCAATATTCTCTGCTACACAAACTACTCGTGGTGGTTTTGTAAGTAGCGATGTGGGGTTAGAAGATACCTCAGAATCTTTTGGTCTTCCTGCAACAGCAGACTTTATGTTTGCTTTGATATCAAGTGAAGAACTAGAAGAAAAAAGCCAGATAATGGTTAAACAACTTAAAAATAGATACAACGACCCAACTGTAAATCGAAAGTTTATACTTGGTGTCGATAGGTCTAAAATGCGTTTCTATGATGTAGAACAAAACGCTCAATCTGATTTAGTTGATAGTGGGCAAGACTCAGTATCGTCTAATGATAAATTTAAAAGGCTGGGGCAATTCTCAGACTTTAAAATATAATAGTAACAAAGGAGAAAACAATGGCTATTAAAATAAATGAAAAGTGGTATGATGAAACTAAATTCAGTAATGAATTGAAACATGCTATCGTACAAATAAGTGTAAATCAAAACGCTGCTGCTAAAGCAAGTGTTGAACAACAAAACTCTAAAATACTATCTCAATGGTATTCAAAGTTTGTTATGGACAATGTACCTGCAGCTGCTGAAACTGAAGCACCTAAAGATACTTCTAAGGCAGAAGAAGTTAAAACAGACGCTGCCGAAGCACCTGCTGAAGAAGCACCTGCATAAACACCAGCAGAGTAGTATGGGTAGAAAGGTCGCAAAAAAACCTAGAGTAAAGAAACATAAGATTTCTTATGAAGTAAAACTCGTTAAGAGGCAAGGTAAGGTCCGTTGGTTATGTATTGAACGACCAACGGGCAGTATCATAACTGAGTCTGAGTTTGAAGATGAGGCACAGGCAGTTTGCGACCATCAAAATAAACATAAACAATGGGAGAACCAAGGAGGAGTAGTTAAATTTTTAACACTAGGAAAAATATAATGGACGATATAAACAAACAAAGCAAAAGATTTTATGAAATCATAGATGTAATTAAAACATTACACGATAAAAAACGACATGATTATGGTGCAAATGAAGATATCTTTGCTAATTTTAGATTGTCAGAATTATCAGGCATACCTGCTTGGCAAGGTTCCGTTGTTCGTATGGGCGATAAGTATGCTCGTATAAGTAACTTCATCAAAAAAGGTGAATTTAAATTTAAAGAAGAAAGTATCAAAGACACTTTAATGGACATGGCAATTTATAGTTTAATTACCATGATACTATTTGAAGAAGAAGAAGAAAAAAATGACCACCAAGATAATTGATCCTGAAAAAGATTTTACTTCACAAGCAAAAAAGTTTGATATTGAGTCAATAGGCAATCCAGAAGATCCTGAGAACTTTCAAATTACAGATACAAAAACTGATAAAGTTTATACAATAAAGGCTGACGCTTTAAAAGGCGGAGACTATCATAAAATCATACAAGCGTCTGATGGCACAATACCCGAAGATGATATAAAAAAATACTATGATATTGTAATGAATATGGATTGGCAAGACGGTTGGTATTCGTCTGAAAAAATGAAGAACGAAGCAAAGACACCTGGTTATAAACATATTCATTTAGGTGGTAGTGATACTAAAGAAGTTGATTATGAAATTGAACAAGATTGGGTACAAGAGATTTGGGATAAAGTAAATCCTGGTGCAAAACTATTAAGACATTATCTTAACGGACATCACGCAGGTCAATCTGGCGGTATTCATATTGATGGATGGACTGGCGACCAATATACAGTCATTGTATATCTAACACCTGACTGGCGACCAGAAGATGGTGGTACGATAGAGTTTTGGACACCTAATCTAGATGATGAAATGAAAGCAATGGCAATCAATACACCTTATGGTCTTAATGGTGACCCTAATATGAACATTGTAAAATCATATTGGCCAAGGGCAGGGCGTGTTGTATTGTTTGACGCTAGAATACCCCATGTTGCAAGAGCAGTAGAGAGTGATAAATTCAGAGTTTCACTAGTGTTTAAATGCAAAGCAATACCTAGATAACGCTTGACAAAACGGTACTGTTAGTATATAAATAGCAGTATGGCATATACTGTATTCCCAGAAAAAACAGCTGACATATTAAAAGTTGTTAAATCAGACGCTGTAAAAGGTGGTGAGATAGTTGAGCTTTTTTCTTTTCTCAAAAGAAAATATAAAACAGTAAAAATACCAATCAATATTGATCCTGGTAAATTAAGTATAGTAAATGTAACAAGAGATTTGCAAGGTACTGCTGATTTAAAAACAATTCAAAAAGAAGCAAAATTAGATAAAGTTAAAATTAAGTTTGGTGCTGGTTCTGCTGGTAACAGAGGTGTTGCGAATAGAGGTAATCTTTTTGAAAATAATTTTGCAAGAGAGATAAACAATTATTGGGGTGGTGATAAAGTAGAAGATCCTGCTATGTTAAAGGCTATAGAAGATTTAGCAAAAACATATAAATTCAAAAAATTAAAAACATTAAATGTAAAAGAAGAAGGTGCTTTAAACACAAAGAGACCTTTAGCATTTAAACCAGGACCTTTCATAACATCACCAACAGGTAGTTTAGATATTGGTCCAGTAGTAACAGATTTAACTATACATAAAAATAAAAATGTAGAGCGTTATGCAAGAAATGAAGTTGTATCTTATTTAAGTTTAAAACTAGGTGGTACTACAACTTTCTTTAATATTGGTATTAAAAAGATATTAACTAAAGATGAAATACAGAGTGGTATGGTTAAGAATCCAGATGGTCTAAAACTATTGAAGATGTTTGGTATTGACAATAAAACATTTTGTCAAATATTTAATGGTAAATTAGCAAAAGGATATAGTAGTAATACATTTGGTAAAGTAAATAAAAAATATCTAGAAGAATTTTTACAATCAGGTTTAGGCTATGGTTTTCATGTCATTCATAAATTGCCTTCTGGTATCAAATCTTTCAAAGTAGATAGGGCATATATGTTGAGTGCGACTAAACCTTTATCTTGTCAAGTTTTTTATGGTGGATTAGGCGGTCAAGGTAAGAGAATTGATATGGTAATTAAGACACCAAAGTATAAAATGAAAGTAAATATAAGAGACACACAAGGTGGTGACGGATATCCGACTAGGATCATGGGGGATTTTAACTACTTATAGAGTGATAATGCTTGACTATTATAAATAATAGTGTTATAATATATAAATGGAGAGAGTGCTAAATGCAGAAATTTCAAGATTATCTTATCGAAGATAAGAACACACATCTTGAACATCTGGAAGACGAAATAATTAATAATGGAAGTCGTGGAGCTAAAACAGCAATAGAGTTTTTAAAGTCTATCAAACAGATGTTACAAGGAGGGTCAGGTGGATCCACAGTTTCAGTAAAATGGGACGGTGCACCTGCGGTCTTTTGTGGTATCAATCCTGAGAACGGAAAGTTCTTTGTCGGTACTAAATCTATCTTTAATAAAACACCTAAAATAAACTATACAAATGCTGATATCAGTAGAAATCATGGTGGTGCTCTTGCTGATAAATTAAAAGAGTGTTTAAAATATTTACCATCTCTAGGCATCTCAGGAATTTTACAAGGCGATTTACTCTTTGCAAGTGGCGATAAAAAGACTGCTAATGTTGCAGGTAAGAAATCAATCATATTTACCCCTAACACTATTACATATGCAGTACCTGTCGTAAGTTCAGGTTTTCTAGGTCTTGGTAGAAACATATATAAAGAAGTTAATAGTGCAAAAATAGGTATTATATTTCATACATCTTATTCAGGCAAAACAATGGCAACACTAAAGGCAGGATTTGGTGCTAATGTTAGAGGTTTGAAAAAAAGTAAAAATGTATTCTTTGATGACGCAACTTATAAAAGAGCTGATGGTGCAGCTTTTAGTCCTGCTGAAGAAAAAGCATTTGATAATATTATTAGAATGGCAGAGGGTTCTGCTTATAAGGCAGGTGCGTTTGTTGATAAACTAAAAAAAGATACAGGACCTTTATCACTAGGTGTTCAAATGAAAACATTTTTTAATGTTTATATAAGACAAGGCACAGCAATTACAAATACATCAAAGTTAGCAAATAATTTTGAAGTTTATTTTAGAGGCAGAATTAAAAAAGAAATAGATAGTAAAAAAACACCAGCTGCAAAACAAAAGTATGAAGAAATACTTGAAGCAGGTATGAAAATATTAAGAGCAAATAGAGACGGTTTATATTTTGCGATTGCAACTTATATTACATTTCAATCAGCAAAAGCTGTATTGTTAAGAAGATTAAATACTATACAAAGTATCGGTTCATTTTTGAGAACAAGTAATGGATACAAAGTTACAAATCCTGAAGGATATGTAGCAATTCAAAAAGGCGGTGCTGTTAAACTAGTTGACAGATTAGAGTTTAGTAAAGCAAACTTTAATATGGCAAAAGATTGGGTAAAAGGATAATGGATTCATTTAGAAGTTTTATTACGGCTGCACAACAAACAAAGAAATGTCCTGAAGGATATAGGTTTGATAAAAAATTACAAGTGTGTGTGCCTACTGGAGTAACTAGATATTATCCTTATTTTGGTGGTCGAAATGGTAATGGACAAGACAATCAACAATCAGATGATAACACAAACAATAATACAAACGGCAATGGTACTAATGGTAATGGTTCAAATGGTAACGGTACTAATGGTAATGGAAATGGGGGAGAATGAAAAGTTTTAAACTATTTAAAGAATCAATCATTGATATACCTAGACGCACATATGCTCCTAGTGTTTTTGATGATGAAGATACAGATAATCCTAAAATTAAAGATAGTGTATTAAGATTAATCACGGAACAATTTAAAGAATTTGAATCAGAATATCCTATATTAGATTATAGTTTGATAGGTTCTATACTTACAAAAAGATATCGTAATGACGCTGATTTAGATATCAATGTTTTATTTGATGTACCAGAAGAAAAACAAGAAGAAGAAAGATTAAGACTATCTAAGAAATATTTAGCGTCTAGTAATCCAGATAATATACAAGGTAAATTAATACCAGGAACAAAACATCCTATTAACTATTATTTTATTACAGATAAAAAAACTTATGATGACCAAAACAAAAAGGCAGACGCTGTATTTGATATTAAAGGTCAATCATTTGAAAAACGACCAGAAGAATTTGATTTTAATCCTAACTTGTATCTAAAAGACTTTCAAAAACAAGTTGACAAAATAGATATGTTGAAAGGTGAATTAAAAAGAGATATTATAGACTATGACGAATTAACAGAATTAAAACCTGGTGAGATTAAAGATTTAGAAAAAAGAATTAGTAACAAACTAGGTGAAATAGAAAAAGATATACAAGATTTAACAGACATCGGTACTGAAGTTGACGCTGAAAGAAGAGCTGCGTTTGATAAAGATATGACACCAGATGAAATTAAAACTTATAGTATTAAAAACAGATTACCTAAAAATGTAATTTATAAAATGTTAGAGAAATATCACTACTTAACTTTTTTGAAAAAGTGTAAGAAGATTTTAGATGATGGTAAGGTTACAGATGATGAGATAGACTCTTTAAAATATGTAGAATCTGCCCAAAGTAAAACGAGGGCAATCGGAGAGGCGTTAGATAAGGCAAACAAATTGATTTTTGCTTTTGGTAGGTTCAACCCTCCTACCACAGGCCATGCTAAACTTATGAAGGAAGTGATTACACAAGCTAGAAAAAATAATGCTAACCACATTGTTTATGCTAGCGCCTCAACCGATAGAAGAAAAAATCCATTAGATGTAAACACAAAAGTTAAGTTTATGAAAAAGATGTTCCCACAAAATAAGATACAGGCGGCAGGTGGTAATCAAAGAACATTTATGGAGATATTAAAGTTCTATAATAAGATGTATGGTGAAGTAATCATGGTTGCAGGTAGTGATAGAATACGAGAATTTCAATCTCTTGCTGATAAGTACAATGGCAAAGATTATGAATACAAAAAAGTTACAGTAGTTTCTTCTGGCGAAAGAGATCCAGATGCTGAAGGTGTTTCAGGAATGTCAGCTTCAAAGATGAGAGAGATGGCAAAGAACAATGATTACAGAAACTTTAAAACAGGTGTAACTGGTCTTTCAGATTCAGACACAAAAGAATTATTTAATGCTGTTAAAAAAGGCATGGGTATAAGAGAAAGTATAGAAAGTTTTACAAACTTTTTAAACAACGATTTAAGAGAAGAATATCATCAAGAAAGAATATTTAATATTGGTGATATAATTGAACACATGGACGGTTCAATGGGTATGATTGTAAGACGAGGCTCAAATTATGTTTCATATGAGAGTGACGGTCTTATTAAGAAGGCATGGTTATATGATATACAATCATTAGAAGAAGAACCAAGAATACCTAGAAAAAAAGGTCAACCTGCAGGTTCAGATAAACATTCTGATTTATATACAGATGAAAATCCAAAAGGCACAATTCAAGGTCTTGGATTTAAAGATGTAGCAACTGCAAAGGCAAGTATAAACAAAATTAAAAATTCTGGCAAAACTCACGCACATAAAATTCAGGCTGCTGTTGCAATGGAACAGAGAGCAAGAGAAATGGGTAAGACTGCTGAGGCAGCAATATATCGTAAGTATATAAACCAGATGAAAGAAAAGACAAAACAAATGAAAAAAGAAGATTATCAAGATAAAATAGAAGGTAGAAGAAGTATTAATCTATTAGATAGACTAGAACAAGAGATGAGAGCAGACGAATCTTACGAAATAGGTACAGATGAGTATGCTCAGCATACAATGAAAATGACACCAGGTCAACCAATACAGAATTTTAGAAGGTCAACAGACAAAATAACTGACAAGGACTTGCAAAAATTCAAGAATGAAGGTGGAACAATAGATAAATATAAGAAAAGATTTAAAGAAAACTGGAAAGTCGAACTCGACAAAGCAGTTGAAAAAATGAAGGAACAACTATAATGTACAGAAAAACAATGAGAGAAGCTTTAGAAGAAGCAAGGTCATATAGAGATCCTGTCAATGAAGATAAAGGCTTTTCAAGTCAACAAATCAAAATGGCATATGGTGTTCTAAACGATCCTAGATATAAACAAGGAAACTATTCAGGTGCTTATGCTGCTATTGAGAAGATTGCAAAAGGTTTGGCAAGTCATCCAGATGTTGCAAACGCATTAAAAAGAGCAAACGAAGAATTAGAAGAAAGTGTTGCTGCTAGAGAAATTGATAGAACAAATACTAGACGAGATAGTATGGACTATCAAATGTATAAAAAGTCAGCAGATTTATTGAAAAAAAAAGATTATGTAGCATTAGGTAATCATATTTACAACGCTGATACAGAACCTAGAGAATATGTAATGAGTGTAATCAGTAAAAAAGAACCTGCTACATTTAAAAAAATGTATGGCAATCAAACAGGTTATATGTCTCTTATGAAACCAAAAGGTCTAAAAGAAGAAACAATCAAAGAGTACAAAAAAATGACTGTTACTTTTAGAGACATGGCTACAATGTCAAAGGCTTCTACTGATTTAGCAAAATATGGTTTTACAATAGACGCAAAAGGTTTAGTAATGAAAGTTGATGGCAAAGGTGCAGAACTTAATGCTATCGGTACAGACTTACAAAACTTCTATGGTGCAAAAGTTGTTGCTGAAAACTTAGAAGAAAGATTTACTAAAAAAGAATTTGATAGAAACGAAGATGAGAACGACCATTCTTTAAATGCTATTATGTTAGCAAAAGAGTTTGGTACATCACAAGAAATTAAAGATATGGAAGATATTGATAAAAGACATAAACAAAGAGGTCACATAACTGATCCTGATTATTCAAAAAGAAATGCTTTAGTTAGAAAGTATTATCCGAGGTTAAAATAATGGCACTATCATTTAAAGAATTAAAAGAGTTTACTGTTCAACAATTAACAAAACTTAAAAAAGAATACGAACCGTTAAAAGGTAAAAGAGTATCTATGGATAATATTAAGAAAATGGATGCTATGTTAAATAAGTATTCGCCTGATATGCTTATGAAGTTAGCAAATGCAGATATACCTTTCTTATCAACGGCGTCTATGTCTAAACTAGTTATGAAACATGGTAAAAAATATTCAGATTTTAAAAAGCCATTAGATATGGCTGAAGCAGATGAGTTGCAACAAGAGGCGTGTTGGACTGGTTATAAACAAGTCGGACTTAAAAAGAAAGGCGATAGAATGGTACCTAATTGTGTACCAGAAAGTGTAGTTAAAGAAATGTTTGGAGATTTAATAAACGAAATAAACGATTTAAGAGGGTCTTTTACAGACGCTCAACTAGAGAGAATGAAACAAGACTGGAAGAATAAACCTGCTTCTGCTTTAACACCAGCTGTCAAACAAATGATTGCTAATATGGATGCACCTACAAGAGCTGCAATAGAGAACGCAAAAATAAATCATATATCAAAATTTGCTGGTTCTACATTCGAACAAAAAGAGAGTGTTGATCCATCTTGTCCTAGATGTGAGGGAGAGGGTTGTGAATGCCCACAAGGAGAAGATATGCAAGAGGGTAAATTTACAAAATATTCAGACTTGTTAATTCAACTAGGTAGAATGAAACAGGCAAACGACAAACAAGGCGAAATGCTTACTCAAAAAGAAATTGATAAAGAAAAACAAAGACTAGGTATACGAGATGAGTTTGTGCCAGAAGCAGACTTGACTAAAACGCAAGTTAAAATGGTTCACAAAAAGGCAGACGATATGCCTAAAAAAGATTTTATTAAAAGATATGGTAAAGACGGTGATAGTGTTAGGTATGCAACAGCAACTAATATGGTCAAAAAACAACTAGGTATAGAAGAAGAAGAATTTGTACCTGAATCAAAACAAAAGGGAGACAACATGAACGAGGCAACTTATAAAGACAAGTTCAAAGCGGCCATGAAGGACTTTGGGATTAACTCCTTAGATGACCTGAAAACGGACGCTGACAAAAAGAAATTCTTTAAGCATGTAGATGGAATGCATACTGCAAAGAATGAAGAACTAACACCAGCACAAAAGAAATTACCTGCTGGATTGCAAAAAGCAATTAAAGATAAAGAAGATAAAAAAGAAGAACTAGACGATAAAGATAAAAAAACTATTGAACCTGTTATCAAACAACTTAAAAAGTCTGTTAAGACACATGATAAACAAGCAAAAACTTTAGAAAAAGATATCGCAGATGAAACAGATTTAAAAGAATATGGTTCTATGAACGCTCAATACGAAATGATGAAAAAAGAAATGATGAAAAAGATGGAGATGATGAAGGCAGAAACAGATCCTGAGAAAATGGAAATGATGAAAAAAGAGATGATGAAAGAAATGGATAAAATGCCTGAGATGATGAAGAAAGAAATGATGAAAAAGATGGAAATGGCGATGAAAGAAGGTTTTGCTTCAGACGCTCAAAGAAAAGCTGCATTTGCTAGTGGTTACAAAGAAAAAGGTAAAAAGAAAAAAGAAGAAGTAGAAGAAATGATGAACCCACAAGAGATGATGAAGATGAATGCTATGAAAATGCCTATCAGAGCGATGTATATGAAATCAAAAAAAGAAATGAAAACTGGTGATGACGATATGCAACCAATGTCATCTATGAAGATGAATGCTGTAACAGACCCTAAAAAAATGAATGCTATGACTATGCAAGACCCTAAACAAGATATGGCTGCAGGTTATATGAAATCAGATGTAAGGGCTGCTGTTAAAGATGGTGGTGGCGATGATATGTCTAAAGTAAAAGACAAACCTGTTATGCAAGAACCAATGAAAAAAATCAACGCTATGTACAAAAAAGAAAGCACTAACAAAAGATATCTACAAACTAAACCTGGTTCACTAGAAGAAGCAGTATTAGTTTCAAGAGGTCTAGTAGAAAAAAAATAATATGAAATATAATAAAACATTTAAAGAAGCACTCGAAGAAGTAAGACAGGTTAAAGAAGATGGCCATACAGATGTGGCGTCTGCTGTAAGACAATGTAAGACTGCAATTGAGGATGCTTCTCAGATGTTGTCTAAACTACAAGGCATGAATCCAGAAGATTCATTACCTAGTTGGTGGATGAATAAGATTGCTATTGCAGCTAATAGTATGAATAAATTAAGAGACTATCTTTTAGTGCCTTCTACAAACGAAGAAAAAGAAATACCAGCAATAGATAAAGACAATGCCCCAGGTGTTAAGATTGCTAAAATCAGAGCTATGGACAAAGATGCTGGTAAAAGCGAAAGTGAAATACAATCTCTTAAAGATAAAATTCAAAAACTAGAACTTGAACTAAAAATAGAAAAAGATAAAACTGTAAAACCTGAACCAAATCCAGAAACTGGTGAAGTACCTTTAAGAACTGGTCTTGCAAATGCTATATTAGATAAAAATTCTAAAAACAAACCAGAAGAAAAAGGTTCAATTGATAAGAAGAAACTAAAGATGAGTTTAGGTAAATCCAAAATAGAAGTAAATCCTGATGTAGAGATTGGGGTATTTTCTGGAGGTAAAAATACACCTAACGGCAATCTACATTAAGGGGAAAATCTCTTATGAGAGATTATAAAGAATTTTACAGAGAAGCGAAAGGCGATATGCCTCGTATCTATGTTGATATGGATGGAGTGTTATGTGATTTCATTCTTGCTGCTAAAAGAGCAACTGGTCAAAATTGGGTTGGTTTGCGAGACGGACAAGATTGGGAATCTATAAGAAAAACAAAGAACTTTTGGGCAAATATGCCTTGGACTAGAGATGGTAAACAACTTTGGTCATATTTAAGAAAGTACAATCCTCATATTTTATCAGCATATAGTATAGAAGATCCTAATTGTATACCAGGAAAGATGAGATGGTTACGAAAAGAAGTAGGATATACGCAAAATTCAATGATAAACATTGTAAGGCGTAGAGAAAAAAAGAACTTTGCTATGAAAGGTAGTGCGATTAAACGACAACCTGCAATCTTAATTGATGATTATTCAAAGAATGTTCAACAATTTAGAGCTGCTGGGGGTATAGGTATTGAACATACAAGTACATCAAACACGATTTCTCAGCTTAAGAGAATTGGTTTTTGATAAATAGTAATAGTTAATTAACAAACTAAACAACTTATTAATAAGGAGAGATTAAAATGGCTTTATGGGGAAAAACAGTAGATACTGAGGCAAGACCAAAGTCTTTGCCAAATGATTCTAACTCGTCATATTCCCGAGAGTTTGTAACTGCAACAAGTAAAGGATGGGTATTTCAACCTGGCGTAGCAAGTGCTGCTACTGGTAACGATAATACAAGTGCTGATCCTGAAATCTTGGTAGCAATTAGAAACTTATCGAGTACACAACTAAGGTCAGCTAACTTACTGTCTATTGACTGGACAGATGGTGCTTACGCAGACGCGGCTGATTTTGATTTAGTACTAACATTTGACGAGAATATCACAGTTACTAGTGCGGCTGCAACAAGCAACAACACTATAACAAACAAGGTATTTATTACACTAAATGAAATAGGTGCAACAGATATGGTAACAGACAATACAGTTAATTGTCAATACAAATCTGGTTCAGGCACAAACACACTAACATTCAGAGGTAGATTAAACACTACTGATAATGGTTATCTTGGATTTGCAGACAACTTTATTCATGTAAATGGTACTGCAACTATGCAAGCAGATAGTGAAACTTTTTCTGGTATTCTATCAGAAACAGCTTCTGCTCAAGGAACAGATAACAGTATCGTATTAGACGCTTCATCTGCTGCTTCAGGTGTTGTAAATGGTGCAATCACAACTGCTTCAACAACAGTTACAGTTGATGGTGTATCAGGAACAATTGCTACTGGTCAAGTAGTTACAGTAAACGGCGAAGGTGGAACACCTGCTGCTTCAATTACTGCTGGCGAAGATGGCGATACAGGAATCAGTACAGACAATACATTAACAATCACAGCGGTTGCTTCTCAAACTTCATTCACAGTTTCAGAACCAATTACAGTTGCAGATAATATTAAATTATTATTTTCTGCTGACGCAGGTGAAGGTATTGAACAGAATAGTATCTCAATGACAATTGAGGGTGCTGACGGCGCTACAAGTGTTGTTGGAACTCAAGCGATGAGAACTGGTTTTGGTGTTGATACAGTTGACGGTAGAGTAGGATTATTAGAGGATGCTGATGGCTTTATCGAAAACGAAGATAATTCAGGCGGTCACTTTAGACCAGAAGAATTTACTATTGACGCTGACGGTTTAGTATTAGAAGCTAAATCAGGTTCTGCTTCTGGTAGTGCTAATATACTTAAAGGCGTAACTACTACATAATAGTAGTATATAAGTCTTATAAATAATTTGTATAGGGGGAAATTGTTCCTCCTATACACTTGATCCCTGGCGAGATAACTTCAATGCCTGGGCTAACATTCCCCGAATACATAAGGGGTTAAATTAAATGGAGAAAACAAACAATGGCTGATAAAAAAATCACGGCATTAACTTCATTAGGAACAGCGACTGCAAGAGAAGATTTACTTCATGTAGTTGATGATCCTTCTGGAACACCGATAAACAAAAAAGTAACAATCGCAGAGATGGAAAATGCTCTAAGAGCTCCTGTTACTTTGGCTGACGCTTCATCAACTACTCTAACTGCTGCTGCTAATGCAGGTAGAACTAACATGGTTGTTGATGTATCTCAGAACTCAACATATGTATTACCAACACCTTCTGCTGGACTTACTTTTAAGTTCATTTATATCGGTGCGGCGACTGACGCTTCATCTCATATATTCCAGACTGCTGGTAACACAATCTTTTTCAAAGGTGCGTTGCAACACAACGATAACAACCAAACAGGTCAAACAACTGATACTGTATTTTCTGATGGAGATTCCAACAGTAAAATTACTTTGGCTACACCAGAGGCATACGAGATTAATCTTGTAGGCGTTTCTAGTACAGTTTACGCTGTGTCTGGTTTCACTGCTTCTGACACCGCTGTTGCTTTTGCTGACCAGTAATAACTGATTAGTTAAGTAACTAGAAAAATACTTGGGAGGGGGTTCGCCCCCTCCTTAATTTAAAATGGAGATATTATGTCAATAAGTAAAGAACAAATTGAAACGAGAAAATCTGAATTAGAAAAAGACTTTCAAACCGTGAAACAACAAATTGAGGAAAGTGAAGTCAAGGTTATTAGTATGAAAAATAATTTGAATGCTTTAGCGGGTGCTATGCAACAATGTGATATGTTTCTAAAACAAATTGCAGATGATGACGCACCAATGCCTGCTGAAAAACAACAGGCACTTGATATTGCAACCTCTTAGGAGAAAAGATTAATGGACAAATTAACACAGGAAGAATTAAATAGTTTATCGCCAAGAGCGAGAAAACAATACGAAGATTCTAATACGGTCCTTTCTGAAATAACAACTGAAAATCCTAATATCGAAGTTGTTGTAAAGGAAGAAAAACCTAAAAAGAAGAAGGACGAAAAAAATGAAGAGCTTTAAACAATACAACGAAGCATATACAGATAGATTTGCTCATCAATCAGTAGAGAACGATAATGTTGCTATTTTTGATGTTGCTAATCCTGAATCTTTGCAAAAAGTTAATGCTTTTGTAGGTGCAATCGCTGAACAAGAATATGTACAACCAGACGCTGCTATGCACCAATTAGCGATGAAACTGGCAACTATTGGTCTAAATTACACCATACCTAAAGTTGAAGGTAAAAATGGTAAATCAGTAGTAGAGGTTTCTCAGTTTGGTGGAAGATATGGAAAAACATCTGACAATACAACATCTGGTGATGGTGATATTGAAAACGGTGATGGCATATCTCATAGAAAAGAAGGCGGTTTAAAACTAGAATTTAATTGGGAAAAACAACCCAACAACACTTACAAAGTATTTGCGAATTTAGTTTAATTAAGTACATATATATTAATATGTACAGATTGGTTTTATTATGAGTGATTTTAAACATCTCACGCCTGAGAATATTAATATGTTTGCTATCAAACATTATGATAATCCCTCATGTGTAGATGAACAAGAGTTTTTAGATGATATGAAACGATTTAAATATCTGAAAAGATTATTTAGAAAGTATGACACATCTAAAGAATTAAAGTCAAGACTGATTATTAATCATATAATTGTTTTGTCAAACGTATTTGGTGTTGACGCTGCTACTACCTTATTATTTTTTAAGATAGATAGACAACACTGGTCACTACTTAAAACCATTCTTGTTTTTTTACATTATATGCCAGAAGAAGATATGACCGATATAAGAATCAATCAAAAAGTTATGGCAGAGTTAGGAACAATTTAATGGGAAGAGTAATAGACGCCTTAATCGCATACAGAGTTTTAAAACTTTTAGTAACGCCTTTTAATAGAACCAAAGCATTTAAATTAGGTATCATAGACGATAAAGGTAAAGTATTAATCAAATCAAAAGACCTTCCTAATTCAGGACCAAAAAGAGAAGCATACACATTACTCATTCGCTTCGTATTCAATCTCAAAAAATTATTAGGTAAAGTAGGTATTAGAGGACCATTAGGAACCTCTGCAGCTGCCGCTTTAGCATTTTTTAAAGAAGATAATGGTTACAATCCAGAAATAGAAAAAGTAGTTTACAAACATCTAAAAGAAAACGGTTTTGAATTTGAAGTAAATGAAAATTATGGGGATCCCTTACGACCTGGTACATATAGAGTAAATAGAGATATTACAGATTTAGAAGGCGATATAGTCATAAATATAGACGAAGAAGTTATATTTGAAGGCAATACAGACACTATACTAGGGTATGATGTATTCAAGTATAGAAATGTATATTTAACAACGGAGGACTTATATGCCAACGCCTAATACAGCAGACGCTATGAAAAGATATAAAGCTGGTAAAGCAGGATTTACAGACAAGGCTCATTTAAAAGCAAAAGGTCTGATACCTAGAGCAGACGGTACTAAAAAAGTAAGTCCTAAGTATGAAGATATGGATGCTCAACCACAAGATAAAGATGTTAAAAAAGTAAAAGGTACACAACCTAAAAAGTATTACAAGACTTTAGATAAAGATACAAAAAAGAAAAGAGCGGCTTTCTTTAAGAAAAAAGCAGGCACTTATAAACCATCAGATGATGATGACGATTATAAACCAGCACCTGGCGATAAAAAAGCAAAAACAAAAACATCTACACATACTAAAAAGTATAAACAAATGTATGGCGAAGATACCCCAGCAAATGCGACAGGCACAGCAGTCGCAGGCACAGGTGATGATTCATCAACAGTTGTAATGAAGAAAAAGAAAGATAAGGAAACTATGAAAGATAGACTATTAAGAAGATTTAAAATTAATGAAACTATTGATAGAACAATTCCTGATTTAGAAAGACCTAAAGACGAAATCAAAGAAAAAGTAAAACATTTAAAAGCAATGGCGATGAAAGAAGCTGATTTAGATGAAGCAATTAAAGGTCTACAAAACAAGGCAAAGAAAACTGGTATGCCTTACTCGATACTAAAACAAGTTTACAATAGAGGTATGGCTGCATGGAAAGGCGGACATAGACCTGGTGCAACTCAACAACAATGGGCATTTGCTAGAGTAAATAGTTTTGTAACTAAATCATCTGGAACATGGGGCGGTGCTGATAAAGATTTAGCAAAAAAAGTTCGTGCTGGCCAGAAGTAAATGTCAAAATCATACAAAGAGTTTGTTAAAGAATATGCCATGGGACTACAAGTTCCCTCTACGAGTTATATGAAGCCTATGGCAGCACTTAATCCATTACGAAAAAAAGAGAATGTAAAAAAGGTGAGAGAAAAATGGATCAAGGAACTCAAAAAGAGGAAATAAGGAATCTTTACCTGACTGCTGAAATGGCAGTATGGGGAGATAATTCAATAAAGGAGAAAAATCAAATGGATTGGTTAAAAGGAAGAATAAAAGAGATATCAACATGGTCAGGCGCTTCGTTAGTTGCACTTGGTCTACTAGTAGTACTAGGTGGTCCTTTCGTAAAGTTAGCTGCATATGCGGCTATCATATGGGGCATTGTCTCAATGGTTAAAAAACAAGGTTAATTTTTATGACTCGTGTGTTGAACAATAAGTTTTCATGGGAAACTGCTACAATGTGTGCTCGTTTAAGTATGAACGCATATTTGGCTAAGAAAGACTTTCGAAAAATCTACACAAAAGATTGGGATAATATTACTATGTTTTCAGAGGGTGGTACTGAATGTTATGTACTAACCTGTGATAAAAACTATGTAGTTGTTTTTAGAGGCACTCAACCTACATCTTGGGAAGATATTAAAGCAGACGCTTTCTTTGTTAAATCAAAGAGAGAATGGATGCCAGATACTTCAAGAGGTATAGGTTCTAAGGGTAAGATACACTCTGGATTTAGACACGCTCTAAATGATATCTGGAAAACTTTATGGGAACATTATCAAGAAAACGGTTTAGGCAAACAGTTAGTAGTAACAGGTCATAGTTTAGGGGCTGCTCTTGCAACTCTTTATACTGATAGAATAAATGACTCTAAATCTGTATGTTATACTTATGGTTCACCACGAGTTGGTAATAAACAATTAATTAAAAATATGAATTTTAATTGTTATCGTATCAGAAACAATAATGATATCGTAACAAAAGTACCACCTGAGTTTTTAGGATTTACACATAAAAGTACAGAATTAAAATACTTTGATATAAATGGTAAACTAAAAGAAGGTTTCAGTAGATGGTATATGTTTACACAATGGATTAAAGGCACATTTAAAGGTTTATTAAAACTAAAGATTGATGGTTTTTCTGACCACTCTATGGATGCTTATTATGAATTATGCAAAAAGGAAATTAAAAAATAATGTGGGAAATGATTGAAAGAATGGCTACTGATAGATTGTGGATTTACACAGCATTAGTTGGTTCACTATTCGGATTAGCATTCTCAACATACTTTAAAAGTACAAGAATAGGTCTTTGGATGTATGGTAAGTTTGATATATTTGCAGACTATCTAGTTGAACGCTGGGGACTAACTTGGTTACAACAACCTGATGACGCATGGAGAAAGAAGTATCCGTATGTTACTAAAAAGATTGATGAGTTAGAAGAACGACTTGAACAAATAGAAGTTTCAAAACAATTTAAGAAGAAAAAATAATGTTTAGTAGTATAAAAATAGGATTAATATTAGTAATGTTAGCAGGGGCAGGCGGAGGATATCTGTATGTGCAAAAGTTACAAAAAGATAATGCTATACTCAAAGAAAATACAATTAAATTAGAGACTGCTGTTGAGGATCAAAAAGGTGTTATTGAACAACAAACAAAAGATTTAAAACAAATAAGAAACACATTGAAAAAAGTAGAAGAATTAAATGCTAAACTAGAAAAAGATAGAAACGCATTAAACAATAGATTAGGTAAGCACGATATAGGTAATCTTGCAGAAAATAAACCTGGTCTAGTAGAGAAGATTATAAACAAAGCAAGTGATAGTGCTGCTAGATGTATGGAGATTGCGTCTGGTAGTCCACTAACAGAGGAGGAGTTAAATGGTACGCCTAATAGGGAATGTCCTAGTTTTTGGCCTGATAGCAATACTACTGAGTAGTTGTGCTGCTGGTGTTAAAACATTACAGACTTACAAAATAGAAAAGAAAAGAGAACCTTTAGACTTAACAATGCCTGCACCTCTTGAATTACAGGATGTTGAATGGATTATTATTACAAAAGATAACGCAGATGAAGTTTTTGAAAAAATCAAAAACGAAAAGAACGGCGACTATGCTTTATTTGCTGTAACTGATACTGGTTATGAAAAATTATCATTAAATTTTGCTGACATACGAAACAAATTAGCAGAGCAAAGACAGATTATATTATCTTATAAAGAATACTATGAAGCCGAATAAGAATAAATATAAGCATGTCAGACCTAGAAAAACTTAAAACAGATATAGCACTACTAAAGAAAGACGCTAAAACAGGTGAGCTTATTCATCAAAGATTAGAGGTTGCTGTAGATAAACTTACTGAAATTACTATATCATTAAAAGGTATGATTGCTCAACAAGAAAGTAAACTAACAAGAGCAGAGCAAACAGATGATGATATTTTTATTACTCTAGAATCTAGAAGAAAAGAATGGGATAATGACCTTAAAGAATTACACTCTAGGATTACTACTAATAATAGAGAACTAAGAGAGTCCCAATATCAACTAGAGAGTAAACTGCTAAATGAAATTCGTGCTGTTAGAACACAACTATCCGAAAGAGTTGGCGTGTTAGAGAAATGGCGTTGGTTGATTATTGGTGGTTCTATAATTATTGGACTTATGATGTCTAATCCCGATAATCCTTTATTTAAAATGTTCTAAGTGCTTGACTTTACCATATGAACCTGTTATAATGTGTTCATATGTCCTCTTATATTGATATCAAGTTTCTTAATCTCTTATCCACAAGACTAGATAAATTTAAAAGAAAATCAGAATACTTATATAACTTCAGGTGTCCGCATTGTGGTGATTCTAAAAAATCATCATCAAAGGCCAGAGGTTTTGTATATCGTAAAAAAACTGATATGTTTTTTAAATGTCATAATTGTGGCATGGGTCAGACACTAGGTAATCTAATTAAGTTTTTAGACCCTACAATGCATAAAGAATACATCTTTGAAAGATTTAAAGATGGTAAAGTACAAGAAGAAAAACCAGAGTTTGATTTTACACCATCTAAAATTTTAAAAAAGAAAACTGCTTACGATAGAATACTAGATGAATTAGTTAGTTTTGATAAATTAGTTACAACACACCCAGCAAAACAATTTGTATATAAAAGATTAATACCAAAAGAACATTGGGACAAATTTTATTTGTGTCCTAAATTTTATGATTGGACTAATAGTATTGTGCCTAATAAGTTTCCTAGTTTGAGAGACGACCATCCTAGAGTTGTGATACCTTTCTTTGATAGAGAAGGTAACTTTTTTGCTTTTCAAGGTCGTGCTTTTGGTAAAGAACAACCGAAATATATTACAATAAAATTTGATGATACAAAACAAAAGATTTATGGTTTAGATAGATTAGATTTAAATAAACCTGTGATGATAACTGAAGGACCTATTGATAGTTTATTTCTGAGTAATGCTGTCGCACTCGCAGGCGCTGATGCTGATATTAAAATTAATCCTCAACAATGTACAATGGTCTTTGATAATGAACCACGTAATCAAGAAATAGTCAACCGTATGATAAAGGCTGTTGATAAAAAATTTAATTTGGTTGTATGGCCAAAGGCATTGAAATATAAAGATTTAAATGATATGATAATTGCAGGAAAGACCTCAGCAGAGGTGCAAACTATTATAAGTAATAACACATACAGCGGACTAACAGCACTACAACATATCAACAACTGGAAAAGGATTTAATAGATGACCTCTAACGAACAAATTAATGTTATAAAAAGAAACGGTAGGGGCAAAGAGTCCTTAAATATAGATAAAATTCATTCAATGGTTGGTTTTGCAACTGAAGGTATAACAGGAGTTAGTGCTTCTCATGTTGAAATGAATAGTGGGTTACAATTTTTTGATGGTATATCGACAGATGATATACAACAAATATTAATTAAGTCAGCAAATGATTTAATTAGTTTAGATAATCCTAATTACCAGTTTGTTGCAGCTAGACTATTATTATTTTCACTTCGTAAAAATTTGTTTCATAGATTATGGGAACACCCAAAGTTCATAGACCACATTAAAAAACTAATTGATTTGGGACTATATGATAAAGGTATATTAGAAAACTATACTGAAGCAGAGATTGATAGAATGGGTATGTGGATTGACCATGAGAGAGATTATAGTTTTACCTATGCAGGATTAAGACAAGTCATGGACAAATATCTAGTACAAGATAGAAGTACAAATGAAATTTTTGAAACACCACAGTTTATGTACATGATGATTTCTGCCACATTATTTGCAAAGTATCCAACAGAAAGTAGGTTACAATATGTCAAAAAATACTATGACGCAATCAGTAGATTTAAAATTAATATTCCCACGCCTGTTATGGCTGGTGTTCGTACTCCTCTTAGGCAGTTTGCGAGTTGTGTACTGGTTGACAGCGATGACACTCTTCCTAGTATCTTTAGTTCCGATATGGCTATTGGTCGTTATGTTGCCCAAAGAGCAGGGATCGGCATCAATGCAGGAAGAATTAGGGGAATCAATTCGAAAATTCGTGGAGGTGAGATACAACATACTGGTGTCATTCCTTTCCTTAAAAAATTTGAAGCAACGGTTAGGTGTTGCACACAAAACGGAGTTAGAGGAGGATCAGCAACAGTTCACTTCCCAATCTGGCACCAAGAAATAGAAGATATACTTGTTTTAAAAAACAACAAAGGTACAGAGGATAATAGAGTAAGAAAACTAGATTACTCTATACAGATATCTAAATTATTTTATGAGAGATTTATTAAAGATGAAGATATAACTTTATTTTCACCACATGAAACACCTGGGTTATATGAAGCATTTGGTATGCCAGAGTTTGATGAAATGTATGAGAAGTATGAAAGAAAAACATCTATTACTAAAAAGAAAATAAGAGCACAAACTTTATTTATGGACCTATTAAAAGAAAGAGCAGAAACAGGTCGTATTTACATAATGAATATTGACCATTGTAATACCCATTCATCTTTTAAAGATAAAGTTTATATGTCTAATTTATGTCAAGAGATTACGTTACCAACAACACCTATCAAACACATAGATGATCCTGATGGTGAGATTGCTCTATGTATATTATCTGCTATTAACTTAGGTATGATAAAAGATAAAGAAGATTTAGAGGACTTATGTGATTTATCTGTAAGGTCATTAGAAGAAATAATAGACTATCAAGAATATCCAGTAGAGGCCGCAAAAAAATCTACACTTGCAAGAAGAAGTTTAGGCATAGGTTATATTGGTCTTGCTCACTATCTTGCAAAGAATAAAGTTAAATATGATGACAAACAAGCATGGAAATTAGTTGATGAGATTTCAGAAGCATTTCAATATTATCT
>Ga0209992_10000488_pt1 | contig 53177 bp, 46 predicted proteins | sample 2SBtaG_2_FD_182564 | JGI IMG/M metagenome (GOLD analysis project Ga0209992, IMG submission 182564) | Deep subsurface microbial communities from Kolumbo volcano to uncover new lineages of life (NeLLi) - 2SBTROV12_ACTIVE470 metaG (SPAdes)... | ecosystem: Environmental > Aquatic > Marine >... | reverse complement strand
CGATCCGCAGCGGAGCTTCGGCAACACCAACTCGGGCGGGCCATGGCGATCCGCAGCGGAGCTGCGGCAACACCAACTCGGGCGGGCCATGGCGATCCGCAGCGGAGCTGCGGCAACAAAACTGTCCCAGCGCGCCCGTAGGGTGGGCGCCGATGGCGGAGATCAGCTGCGGGCATTGCGGGGCTACACATGGATCGGTGGCCGAGGTGCGCTCCTGTGCGCTCGGCGATTCACGGGAGAACCCCGGGGCCGATCCCACGAGAGAGCCGACCACGTCCGCTTCGCCTTCACCGGTGCACACCGTCCCGGCTGCGGCGCGGTTCCAGGCGCCGGGCCCCGTCGTGGCTCGCGGTCCTCGAGGGCTCGGCCGCAACCTCGTCGTCCCGCAGGGGGCCGAAGTCCCGGCGGGGTGGGAAGGCGTCGACGACCTACTGCTCGATGAGATCACGGCGCTCGAACCGGGTTCGCTCCTCGACGAGCTGCAGGCGTGCTGGTCATCGCGCGAGCCCTACATCGTGCGGCTCGGCACGAACCTCAGCGCTCCCTCCACGGTGATCCGGCTCGATCCGTCACTGCTCAGTCCCGACCTCCAGCTCCCCAGCGAGCGCCTTCACCATCTCGTGTGGTCCAACTCGCTTCTCGCGGGGACACACGGCACCACGTTCCCCGCCGCCGCGCCGGCGCTCGAAGCGGGCGCCGCGCCGACCGATAGCCCCTCAGCCGACCTCGTCCTCCCCGCAGGTCAAACCGTCCTGGTCGACGGCGGTCCGCTCGACCTGGAGCTGGGGCGCTCGCTCGAGCATCCGGTTCTTCACACCATCTCGATCTCTGCCGGTTCGCTCGCCCCGCTCGGCACCGACGCGTTCGACGCGGCGCTCGCGCCCGACCAGCTGGCCGCCGTTCACCACCCCGGAGGCCCGGCGCGCATCGTTGCGCCGGCGGGCTCCGGCAAGACCAGGGTGCTCACCGAGCGCGCGAGGTACCTCCTGGCGGCCCGGCATCTCCCGACCCGCGCGCTGACCCTCGTTGCGTTCAACAAGCGAGCGCAGATGGAGATGGAGGAACGAACCGCCGACCTGCCAGGCCTTCGGGTCCGCACGCTCAACGCCCTCGCACTGGCGATCGTGAACGGTACCGACGGGTTCCGCCGGCCCGCCGAATCCACGGCGCGGGTGCAGACGATCGACGAACCCGAGGTGCGGCGGCTCCTGCGCCGCTTGGTCGAGATCCCGCGCAAGACCAACACCGATCCACTCGCCACGTGGATCGAAGCACTCAGCGCGGCCCGCCTCGGCCTGCGCGACCCCGCAGCGGTGGTCGACGAGATCGGCCCGGACGTCGCCGACCTCGAACAGGTCCTCGAGCAGTATCGACTCGTGCTCCGGCGACAGAACCTCGTCGATTTCGACGAGCAGATCCTCCGCGGGATCGAAGTGCTGCTCGGCGATCCAGTCGCTCGAGCTCACGCCCAGGACACGTGTCAACTGCTTCTGGTCGACGAGTTTCAGGACCTCACGCCCGCCCACATGCTCCTCATCCGCCTGCTGGCGGGGCCGCGCGCGGACGTGTTCGGTGTGGGCGACGACGACCAGACCATCTACGGCTTCACCGGGGCGACGCCGGAGTGGTTGATCGACTACGACCGATGGTTCCCGCACGCCAGCCCGCTAGCCCTCGAGATCAACTACCGCTGTCCGCCTGCTGTTGTCGAGGGGGCTCGCAACCTCCTCGCCCACAACAACCAACGGGTGCCAAAGGCCATCAAAAGCCCACCGGACCGCGAGGATGCACCCGCGGCCTTGCACGTCGTCACCAGCCCCGACCCGCTGGACGTGGTCGTCGATCGGGTGAAAGAGCTGCTCACCGGCGGGGTCGACCCGACCGACATCGTCATCCTGGGACGGGTCAACGTCGCTCTCGCGGCCCCTCAGGTCGCCCTCGGCGAGGCCGGGCTGCCCGTCATTCACGCCGTCACCCCCGACCTCCTCCAACGCACCGGGGTCCGTGCGCTGCTCGCGTGGCTTCGACTGGCGTGCGATCCCGGTTCGATGGATCCCGCCGACGTGTCCGAGGCGGTGCGTCGCCCCTCGCGTGGCCTCAGCCAACGGGTTCGCGAGTGGATAGGAGAGCACCGGAGCGTGCGGGAGCTACGCCGGTTGGGTCAACGCCTCGGTGGCCGCGACCAGCACCGGATCGACGACTTCCTCGACGATATCGACTCGCTCGCCGATGTCTGCGACAGCGGCGCCACCGCGGGCGAGTTGATCGCCGCGATCGGCGACGAGATCGGCGTCGCCAACGCCTTGGGCTCGCTCGACGGCGCTCGTCGCAGCGTCGACCGCAGCACGCACCTCGACGATCTCGATGCCTTGGTGCAGCTCGGCGGGGTGCACACCGATCCGGCCACCTTCAGCTCGTGGCTACACGAGTCCCTCGGCCGATCGGGTGCGTCGCGCGACGACGGCATCGCCTTGTCGACGGTGCACCGGGTGAAGGGCCTCGAATGGCCACACGTCATCATCGTCGGTGCGAACGCCGGAACCTTCCCTCACCGCCTCGCCGAACTCGAAGAAGAACGGCGGGTCTTCCACGTCGCCCTCACCAGATCCAGCCAGAGCACGTCGATCATCTGCGACGCGGCACGCCCATCTCGATTCGCAGCGGAGGTCGAAGGGCGTGAGCCCCCGCCCCCGCCGACCCCGGCACCCTCGCCCCACGCCGCGGCTGCCTCACCGCCGACCGACGGACTCCTCGAGCAACTCAAGGCCTGGCGCCTCGAATCGGCCCGAGATGCCAACGTGCCCGCCTATGTGGTCTTCACCGACGCCACCCTCGAGGAGATTGTGAACCGGCGGCCGTCCTCGCAACGCGAGCTCGCACGAGTGAAGGGAATCGGCCCCAAGAAACTCGATCTCTACGCCGAAGAGATCCTCCACATCGTGGCCGACGTGCGAACCTCGTGACGTGCACCTCCTCCGTCTGCTGCTGATCGGCGTCCTCGTGGGGGCGTGCACCGAATCCGCGGCGCCCATCTACCAACCGCCACCTGCCACTGACGCACCGGCCGTCGACATCGTCGGGTCCTGGACCCTCGTGGCCGCGGTTCTCGACGGAGCGCCGATCACCGCGGCGCCCGGCTTTCCCATCACGATCGACTTCACGTCCAGCTCCGCCGGCGGGTCAGCGGGCTGCAACGGGTACACAACTCGGACGACCCTGAGCGGCGCAGCGCTCCAACTCAGCAACTTCGTGGTGACCGAGGTCGCGTGTGACAACGACGACGCCGGGGTGGCCGAGGACCGCTTTCTGGCTGCGCTCGACCGGGCCACCCAGGTCGGACTCGACGGCGGGCTCCTCGTGCTCACGGGTCAGGGCGCCGAGCTGCGCTTCCGTGCAGCAGAGGTCACCGCCGCCGAGTGAGGCCCGGCTCACGCGCCTCCGGCCAGCCGATTCCGCCGCTCGCTGAACAGGATCGCCGAAACGAGCATCAACAGGATCACCACCAGCGAGACGTAGGTGTCGAGGTGATACCAGTGGCTGAAGGTCATCTTGATCCCGACGAAGATCAGGATCCCGCCGAGAGCGTGCGACAGGTAGTGGAATCGCTCCCGGGCGTTGGCGAGAAGGAAGTACATCGCTCGCAGCCCGAGAATCGCGAATGCGTTGGAGGCGAACACGATGTAGGGCTCGCTGCTCACCGCCAGGATCGCGGGCACCGAATCGACCGCGAAGATCACGTCGGTCACCTCCACCACGACGAGCGCAGCGAGCAGCGGCGTGGCGGTGCGCACCCCGTCGATCACGGTCGTGAACCTGTGGCCGTCGTAGCTCTCGGCCACCGGCATGAACCGGCGGAGCACGCCGAGCCCGCGTGCCGCGGAGTCCTCGTTCTCACCCTCGCGGTGTCGGATGATCTTGAGTCCGCTGTAGACCAAGAACACGCCGAACACCACGAGCACCCAGAAGAACCGGCTGATGAGCGCAGAGCCCACGAAAATGAACATTGCCCTCAACGCCAGAGCACCGAAGATCCCCCAGAACAAGACCCGGTGCTGATACCGCAAGGGGATCGTCATGGTCGAAAAGATGATCGACCACACGAACACGTTGTCCACCGACAGCGACTTCTCGATCAGATATCCCGAGATGTACTCGCCGAAGGCATCACCCCCGTAGGCGACTGCGACACCGACCCCGAAGAGGACTCCGCACACCACCCACGCCGCCGATTCGATCAGGGCCTCGCGCGTCGTGGGTGCATGGTCGTCCCGGTGCCGCACCAGGTCGACGGCCAGCATCGCCACGACCAGCCCGATGAGAACCAACCACGCGAGGGCCGAGACATCGATGTCGACGAAGTTGTCCCGGGAAGAGGCTGCGAGCGTGGCTGTCACCGCCGCGAAGCTACCGACCCCGACGACCCCAGCGAACGCGCGGTAGCGCGTCACACCCCGCTCGTAGGATCCCCAAGGTGATCGAGGTGAGGCCTTCGCCCTACGGCACCGCCGCGCTGACGACCCTTCTCGACGTCGTTGCCGCGGCCAAAGCCGGCGATCCGCTGGCTCCCGCCACGATCCTCGTTCCCACCAATTACGTCGGTGTGTCCACCAGGCGGAGGCTGGCCGCAGGAGATCTCGGAGCTGTGACTCCGGCGGGACACGGCATCGCCGGAATCGAATTCCTCACCGTGTACCGCCTCGCCGAGCTGGTGGGTGCCGGGTCGCTCGCCGGGTCGGGGCGTCGCCCGGTGTCCACGCCCGTCGTCGCCGCCGCGGTGCGGCAGGTTCTCGCCGCTGAGCCCGGCCTCTTCACGCCCGTCGCCGAACACCCGGCGACCGAGAGATCCCTGGTGCGCGTCCATCGCGAACTTCGCGACCTCGATGAGCACGAGCTCGACACGCTGGCAGATGCAACCCATCGGTCGGCGGAGGTGGTGCGGGTCCATCGCGCGGTGGAGGACGTGCTGGCGCCGCGTTGGTACGACGAGTTCGACCTGCTCTCTTCCGCGACGCGGGCCGTCGAGGGTTCGACCCATCTCGCCGGCCGGCTCGGGCACGTGGTGCTGTACCTGCCACAGCAGGTCGGCCGCCACGCGGCGGAGCTCCTCGGCTCGGTCGCCGACAGGAGTGGCGTCACGGCGATCCTGGGATTCACCGGCGTCGAGCGCACCGACTCGCTCGTCCAGCAGGTCGCAGCCCGCCTCGGCGGCGATGCCACGACCCCACCGGTGATCGAACCACCTCACGCCGACCGCATCATCAGCGTGAGCGACGGCGACGACGAGGTCCGCACAGTTGTCCGCCAGATCGTCGCAGCGCTCGAGGAGGGGGTCGCTCTCGAACGCATGGCGGTGCTCTACGGCACCCCCGATCCCTACGCTCGCCTGCTCGACGAGCAGCTCGCCGCGGCCGCGATCGAACGGTACGGCGATGCGGTTCGCACAACCGCAGAGTCGGTGGTCGGCAGGACGGCGCTCTCGCTGCTCGCCCTGCCGGACCGCGAGTTCCGGCGGCTCGACGTGTTCGAACTCCTCGCCAACAGTCCGATCCGACGCTCCGCCGGCAGCCCGACGCTCATTCCGGTCGCGGCCTGGGAGCGCGTCGCGCGGGCCGCCGGTGTGATCGCCGGCGTCGAGGAGTGGCATCGCCGACTCGATCAGTACGTCGACGATTGCGAGCACGACGCCGATCGTCTCGCCCGCCTCGAACCGGACTCACCCCGTCGTGCCGCCCTGGCGCGGGAGGCCAGCCACGCAGCCGATCTCCGGGACTTCGTGAGCGAACTCAGTGAAGCGGTCACCGGCGGCGCCCCGACACCGGACTGGAGAAGCTGGAGCGCCTGGCTGCGAGGGATGCTCGAGCGGTACCTCGGACCTCCCGACGACTCGTGGCCCGCCGTCGAACATCTCGCCCACGAGCAGCTCGAACGAGCCTTCGATCGGCTGGCCGGACTCGACGAGATCGAGCCCGCAACGACCCTCACCGTCTTCCGACGGACCCTCGAACTCGAGCTCGAAAGTGGCCTCGGTCGGGTGGGCTCGATGGGTGACGGGATCTTCGTCGGCCGAGTCGGCCAGGCCCTCGGTCTCGACCTCGACCGGCTCTTCGTCATCGGCATGGCCGAAGGCACCCTTCCGGCACGGCGGCGCGACGACAGCCTGCTCCCCGATCACGAACGGTCCCTGGTGGGAGACGCCCTCTCGATGCGCAGCGCGGAGAGCCTCGACGAGCATCGCCTCTACCTGGCCGCACTCGCGTCGACCTCAGGTGAGCGAACCCTGCTGTTTCCGAGAGGGGATCTGCGCCGAAGCAGTGAGCGGGTGCCCTCCCGCTGGCTCCTCGACACCGCATCGGCGCTCGATCACCGCCGTCACGACAGTGAGACCTTCGCTGCCGCAGCGCGAGACCCGCAGTGCACCTGGGCGACCGAGAGCCCGTCGTTCGTCGCAGGTCTGCGGCGATGCACCTTCCCACCCAACCGCCAGGAATACGACCTGGCCAGCTTGATGCGCCACCTCGACGACGGACTTCCCGTCGCGGGACATCGGCTCACGGGCGAGTCGGAGGCCTTCCGCGGCGGTGTCGAGCTGATCACCGCCCGATCGAGCCGGGACTTCACCAGGTTCGACGGCAACCTCGTGGGTCGCGTGACATCAGGTGGCGTACGAGCCGACATCGTTGCCCCGACTCGCCTGGAGGATTGGGCGGCCTGTCCACACCGATACTTCATGCGCTCGGTGCTTCGGGTTGGCGAGGTCGACACGCCGGAGGCTCTGCTGCGCATCGCACCCATCGAGCGCGGCAACGTCATGCACGAGGCACTCGACCTGTTCTTCGCCGAGATCTCCGAGACCGACGAGCTTCCCGCCGCCGGCGAGGACTTCACGGAGGCCCATCACCGACGGCTCGACGCACTCGCCCGCGACATCGCCGGCCGGCTCGAAGGGCGGGGTCTCGTCGGTAAGCGGATCTTCTGGGAACGCGATCGCCGCGACATTCTCAACGACCTCCACGAGATGCTTCGGCGTGACGCCCGCCGCGAACGCAGGGGTCGAGTCGTCGGGACCGAGCTCGGCTTCGGGGTCCAGGGCGCCACCCTCGGCCCGGTCGCGCACCAGCTCCCCAGCGGTCGACAGGTGCGCTTCAGGGGGAGCATCGATCGGCTCGAGGAGACTCCGGGGGGTGGTCTCGTTGTGATCGACTACAAGACCGGCGGTACTTCTCGCTTCCGCGGCCTCAGCCAGGAAGACCCCGATCTCGCGGGAACCAAGCTCCAGCTGCCCGTGTACGCATTGGCCGGTCGGGCAGCCGTGGGCCGCCTCGACGCACCGGTGCACGCGGCGTACTGGTTCATCACCGAAGGTCGAGGCGAGTGGCGCTGGATCGGATTGGATGTCGACCAGGGCGTGATGCAGCGCTTCGACGAGGTGGTCGAGGTGATCCTCAGCGGGATCGAAGGGGGCATCTTTGCGCCGCGGCCGCGAGAGCGGGACAACCCGGCCTTCGTCGAGTGTCCGTACTGCGACCCGGACGGACTCGGAACGAGTGAGCTCCGCACCCAATGGATGCGCAAACGCCACGCCCCCGAGCTCTCCGAGTACCTCGCCCTGGCCGAGCCGGAGTCGGTGTTGCATGGCTGACTCCCCCCTGTTCGACCCCGATTCGTTCGAGCCGCTCGACCCCTCGGCGTTCGACTCTCTCTCCGAGGCAGACGGCCCGGTCGTCGGCGGGCCGCCAACCCCACAGGACCAGCCGGACCGCGACCGCATCGCCACCGCGCTGTCCGACACGCTCTTCGTGGAGGCAGGTGCGGGAAGTGGAAAGACCCGCTCCCTCGTCAATCGCATCGTCAGCCTGATCACCGATCCACACGGCGTCCCCCTCCGACACGTCGCGGCGATCACCTTCACGGAGAAGGCGGCTGGCGAACTCCGCGATCGGATCCGCGCGGCACTCGAAGACCTCCGCGACTCGGACGCCGCGTTCGCCCCCGCAGCAGCGACCGCGCTCGAAGAGCTCGATGGCGCGGCGATCTGCACCCTCCACGCATTCGCCCAGCGCATCTTGTCGGAGCACCCAGTCGAAGCGGGACTCCCGCCAACCATCGAGGTGCTCGACGAGATCTCGAGCCAGGTGGCGTTCGATCAGAGGTGGACAGAGCAGCTCGACCGGCTGCTCGACGACCCCGACATGGCCGAGACGGTGCTCATCGCCACAGCCTCGGGCGTCGATGAGCGCCATCTACGCGACCTCGCCGTGGCGTTCAACGACAACTGGGATCTCCTCCGCACTCGCCTTCCTCAGCCTCCAGACGTGCGGGTCGACACCGCCGCCATCGTCGCTGCGGCCCGGGACCTGCTCGCGCGTCGCGACGAGTGCCACTTCGCCGACGACACGATGATGGAACCGCTCGCCGCGCTCGAACGGTGGGTCGATCGCCTCGCCGGAGCCGGCGACGACACCGACAAGATGGCCCTGCTCACCCAGGCCACCGGGAGGTCCGGGGCCCTCCCCAAGGTCACCCGCAAAGGTCGCAAGACCAACTGGCCAGACATCGAGAGCGTGCGGGCTGAGCACCGCGAGCTGCTCGAGAGGATCGACCGGACCCGCTCCGACGCGGTCGACGCGGTGATCAAGGTGCTGGCGTCCAAGATCGCCGACTTCACCCTCGAAGCGGCCGAGGACCGCCGCCAACAGGGCAGGTTGGAGTTCCACGACCTGCTCGTTCAGGCGCGCGATCTTCTGCGCGCCGCGCCCCTGGCCGCAGAGGTCCGCCAGGAGCTGCGGGAGCGGTATCGAAGGCTCCTTCTCGACGAGTTCCAGGACACCGACCCCATCCAGATCGAGCTGGCTGCCCTGCTCGCTCTCGCACCCGAAGCCGATGTGTCGGACGCGTGGGCCGATCTGGATGTCGAGTCCGGGCGCCTGTTCTTCGTTGGAGACCCGAAGCAGTCCATCTACCGGTTCCGGCGCGCCGACATCGGCCTGTTCCTCGAAGCCAAGGACAGGTTCGGCCAGCCTGTCGTGCGTCTGTCCACCAACTTCCGCAGCAGCAGACCGGTCATCGACTGGGTCAACGGGGTCTTCGCCCGGCTCATCACCGAGAGCCCCGGGAGCCAGCCAGGCTACGAACCGCTGCTCGGGTGGCGAGACGCGCCTCCGGTCGGACCTGGGCTGATGGTCCTGGGCGAAGAACCACACGAGGGTCAGATCGCTGCCGAACCACTCCGCGAGCTCGAGGCCGCCGATGTTGCCGCCGCGGTTCGAGCTGCGCTCACCGAGGAGTGGCAGGTTCGCGACGAGCACACAGGCGGCTGGCGTTCCCCCCGGCTCGGCGACATCACGATTCTGCTGCCGGCCCGTACCTCGCTGCCTGCACTCGAACGGGCCCTCGACGACGCGGGGATTCCGCATCGGGCGGAGACCTCGTCGCTGGTGTGGTCCACCCGCGAAATCCGCGATCTCATGATGTGCCTCCGCGCCGTCGACGATCCGACCGACGAGTTGGCCCTGGTATCGGCGCTGCGCAGCGCGGTCTATGGCTGTGGCGACGACGACCTGTACCGCTACGCGGTCGAACACCGCGGCCGGTGGTCACACCAGGCTCCCCCACCCGAGTCCCTGCCGCACGATGATCCGGTCGTCACAGCACTCGGCCACCTGGCCTCGCTCCACGACCGGCGGATGTGGCTGACCCCCTCTGAGCTGCTCGAACACCTCGTCCGGGAGCGCAAGGTCTTCGAGCAGGGCGTCGTCCAGGGGCGTCCGCGCGACGTCTGGCGGCGACTGCGCTTCGTGCTGGACCAGGCCCGCGCCTACGGCGACAGCGAGGGCGGCAACCTCCGTCAGTTCCTCAACTGGACGCGACTCCAATCAGCCGACGGTGCCCGGGTGAGCGAAACCGTTCTTCCCGAGACCGACGACGACTCGGTACGCATCATGACGATCCACGGCTCCAAGGGCCTGGAGTTCCCGATCACGTTCGTCTCGGGGCTCAGCACGCGTCCCGGCGGCGGCCGTCGCGGCGTGGTCGCCGCCTTCCCCCCCGACGGAGGCCCCGCGGTGATCCGGCTGGGGTCGTCTCTCGAGACGCGCGAATACGAGTGGTTCGTTCCGCTCGACGAGCAGATGAGCCATCACGAGAGGCTTCGGCTGCTGTACGTCGCCTGCACTCGCGCACAGGACCACCTCGTCGTCTCACTCCACCGGAAGGAACCGACCGGCCGCGAACAGGCCGACCAGAGCCGCACGAGCGCGGAGCTCCTCGCCGGTGCTGCCGCCGACGCGCAGCACCGCTCGTTCGCAATGTCGGTCGCGCCGACGCAGATGGATCGGCCCGCCGCTGCGATCCAACCCATCGAGATCGATCCCCCCGCCGCGTGGCAGGCCCGGCACGACGAAGCGATGCGCCGAGGCCATCGCCCGCGGTCGCTGAGTGCGACAGGCGTGGCCGATCGCCATCGAGAGCTGCGGCGCGATGACCCCGGCCTCGACAAGGAGCCGCGCGACCTCGACCTTCCTCCGTGGATGAAGGGTCGATTCGGCACGGCCATCGGACGAGCGGTGCACGGCGTCTTGCAGACCATCGACCTCGCGACCGGCGACGACATCACAGAACTGGTCCTCGCCCAGTGCGCCGCTGAGGGGGTCATCGGCTCCGAACCGACTGTGGAGGCGCTGGTTTCATCGGCCCTCGCCAGCCCCACGGTGCGGGCCGCTGCCGCCGCACGCCACTGGCGCGAGACCTACGTCGCTGCCCCGGTCGGCGACGTGTTGATCGAGGGCTACATCGACCTTCTCTACGAGACACCCTCGGGCGGGCTCGTGATCGTCGACCACAAGACCGACGCAGTGCCGGACGAGGCGACGCTCGAGGCGAAGGCCGATCGCTATCGTCTCCAGGCCGCCACGTACGCGCTGGCACTCGGCGTGAGCACCGGCCTCGCAGTCGAAGGCGCAGTGCTGCTCTTCCTCGATCCCGACGGGGCAACGCCCCACGAAATCGTCAACCTCGACGTCGCGATGACCGAAGTACGGAGCACCATCGATCGAGTTGCGTCCGAGGTCTGACTTCGGGCGTCGAGGTTGCCGTGCCCCATCGCCGACTCACATCACTGATCATCGCCGCCCTCTGTCTCCTCGCCGGAGCGTGCGGGGACGGCTCGATTCTGGGCGACACCACGACCGGAGCGCCCGTCGACGGGCTTCCGGCGGTCGACCTCGAGGCCAGCCAGCAATTCGTGCTGGCAAGCGCCGACCGCACCACCGCCCTGCCCTACAGGTTCGAAGCATCGCTCTCGATGGTCATCGACGTCGACATCATGCGGATCGAGGTCGATGGCGACGAGCCGGTGATGCGAGGAACGTTCGACGGCGAGCGCACATGGATGCACATGGACATCGGCGTGATGTTCGAGGACATGGCCGAATCCGAACCCATGCTCGGCTCGATGCTCGATGAGCTGGGCGCCGCCCGCGACATGCTCGTCATGGAGGCGATCCTCGACGACACGGTGATGTACATCCACGCCCCGATGTTCGGGATTCCCCTTCTGTCGTCGGAACTGCCTGGAGATCTCGGCTACCTGGCACATGGCTGGGGTCGGGTCGACCTCGCCTCGCTCCCCCAGTTCGGCATCGACGATCTGTCGTCGATGACCGGCGCCAGTGGCCTCGATCCCTCAGCGGTTCTCGACATCCTGCGCTCGGTTGGCGTGGACGTCCGCGACGACGGCTCCGAGCGGGTGAACGGTGTCGACACCACCCGACTTCTCGCCCCAGCCACACTGACGCAGTTGCTCGAGGCGCAGGGGGGCACCTCCGGCATGCTGGACGGGTTCGGGTTCGACGATGGGTCGCTGCTCGACACGACCGTCGACATCGTCGTCAACATCGACGGGCAGGGTCTGGTGCGCCGGGTGAGCTACGACATCGATCTCGGAGAGTGGATGTCCGCGATGGCGCCAGCGGAGATGGGTGGCCTGTTCGGCGACGTGGAGATGCGAATCGGGATGGAGCTCGACTTCCTCGACTACGGCCACACCGAAGTCGTGCTGCCTCCATCGGATGCGCGAGACATCGGTCCGGCGCTGCGGGGTCTGTTCTCCCTGGCGGCCTGACCGGTTACTCGAGAGCGAGCGGTGGGGGTGAGTACCCGCCCATCAGATCGCCCACATGACCGGCCAGCGCGATCGTGGTGAGGTCCGAGCCGTATGGGCCGACGATCTGACAGCCGATGGGCAACCCCGAGTCGGTCGTTCCGAGCGGGGGCACCGTGGCCGGCAAGTAGGCCATCCCGGTGAGGATCGTCCAGCGCACGATCTCGTGGTAGCCGCGTTGTTCGCCATTCGCCTCGAGGGTTCGGGTGTAGAAGTTGCCCTCTTGGCTGTGGGGGAACGGCGGCACGAAGCCGACCGGCATGATGACCGCATCGACGCCCTCGAACCAGGCCGCCCACGCCGCGCGGATTTCTTCCCGTCGTCGATGGCGGTCCAACCACACCCGATGACCGGGTCCCTCGTCCTCTCCGGCCTGCGAGATCGCGCATCCGACCAGCCAGAGCCCGAGCTCGAATGCCTCTGCGAAATCGACGTCGGGGCGAGATGTGCGATCCACCGCCACCCCTGACGCCTCGAGCGCATCGACCACCCGTTCGGTCACCTGGAGCACCTCCGAATCGACGCGACAGAAGTCGTCGTCGAGCCACGCCGCGACCCGCAGATCGCTCAGGTCCAAGGGTGCGGGGGGAAGCTGGGCAATCCACGGTGGGCGAGCGCGAGCGAGCAGCCCGAGAAGCAGCTCGAGGTCGTCGCGGCTGCGGGCGAGGGGGCCGATCACGTTGACGTCCGCCTCGGTCGTACCGCCCAGCGCGTGGTCGAGGTACCCGGTGCTCGGCACGACACCAAAGCTGGGCTTGTGTCCCCAGATTCCGTTGAACGACGCCGGGAACCGGATCGACCCCCCGATGTCGGTCCCGATCTCGAACGACGTGAAGCCCATCGCAACAGCCGCGGCGGCGCCTCCGGATGACCCACCCGGAACCCGGGACAGGTCCCACGGATTGTTGGTCGTCCCGAACATCTCGTTGAACGACTGAATGTCTCCGGACCAACGAGGCAGGTTGGTTTTGCCGATGATGTTGGCACCCGCCTCGCGCACCGCCTGAACGACGGGAGCATCCACATCGGGCACGCTGTCTCGCAGCTCGACCGCTCCGCCCGTCGACCTCAGCCCCGCGGTCTGCAGCGCATCCTTGACGGTGATCGGAACGCCATGCAGCGGCCCTCGTCGCCGTCCGGCGCTGATCTCTTCGTCTGCCACCGTCGCCCTCTCCAGCGCGGCCTCGAAGTCACGCGTGATCACCGCATTGACGTGGCCGTCCAGCCGCTCGATGCGGTCGATCACCGCTTGGGTGAGCTCGCGGGCACCGAGTTCACGCCCGGCGATGGCCGCGGACTGGCGGGTCGTACTCCACAGTGTCGGGTCGCTCATGGGATCTCCCTCGTCGCTGTTCGGCGCCCGAGTGAGATCCAGCTCAGCCGAACTCGAACCTGAACACCGCCGGGCCGATGGGCGACTCCGTGATGAGGTGGACCTCGCCGGCGATGAGCCCCAGTGTGCCCCACCCCGCATCGAGCCCGCTCATGGCGGCCACCTGGTGCAGCCCGGCGTGGCTGGCCACGAGGGTCTCACCTTCGACCGAGAACAGGACGATCCATTGGCCATCGGGGGTCCGGACGACGTCGTGAACGGTCCCCGAGCCCTCCGCAAGAGCCGGCTGGTGTTTGGTGACGGTGACGCCGTCCCACGTGAACCACGCAGCCTCTGACCACCACACCGCTTCACCAGCTCGCAGCCGTACGTCCGTGACCGGGTTGCCCTCGGACAAGAGGGGCGCACCAGTGGGAAGGTTGACGAGCGCTCCGTCAGGCGTCTGGGCGATCAACCGCTCCGCGACGACGCCCGCTACGAGCTCTGCCGCCTCGGGACCGATCGGACCATCGACCATCGTCCATTGTCCCGGCGGCTGAAGAGCGAGCCAGGACAGAGTTGAGCGGCGCTGCGGTCCAGAGACGAGGGAGAGGGCCAGCTGATCGAGCCCTGCCTCCGCGAGGTCATCCACACCGAGCACCACCTCGACTCCCTCAGCGTCGATGTAGGCGAGCGAACCTTCCGAGATCTCGGCTCCGGAACCCTCGAGTCCGAGATGGGTGAGCAAGCACGACGCATCCACGCTGAGCTCGTCGACCCGGGTCACCGCCAAAGTGGAGGCGGTCGCGGCGATCGTGGCCGTCACTGGCGTTGTGATCACACCTGACGGATCGGCGAGCGGGATCGCGTCGAGCACCCACGACGTGCCGTCATGAAAGCCGGCGATCGGTTGGCGGCGACACGGGCCGTCAGGGATCCAACCGGCCAGACGGGCCACTCCATCGGCACCTCTCGTTGCGCCGAGCACCGTGACGTCGGACGGGAGCTGCGGCAGCGCAAGCCAGCCGTCGCCGTCTGCCACGGACACGGTGCCGCCGATCCAGGCCTGCAGCTGCCCGGACACAAAGCGGTAGTCGACTCCTTCGGCCGGCGCCGACTCCGGTCCCATCACCTGGACCCATCGGGCGAAGGTGAACGCAGCGGTCGTCGAGGTCGCCGCTGCGAGGGCACCGTCTTCGACAGGCTCGATGGCTTCATCGCTCTCTGGGCTGGCTGTTGGGTCCGGTTCGACCAGGCCTGGCGAGGTCGACACCGGAACGTCGCCGCCAGCGGTTTCGGCCGGCGCAGTGGCGGCGGCCGTCGGGGCGGGCTGCGCGACGTCGAGCGGTTCCTCGCTGCTCGGCGGCTCGTTCACCGCCTCCGTCGCTGGAGCGGCGACAGGATCGGCGCCATCGCCGGAGCCGCTGCTCAACATCGCGACGCTGAGCCCCACGATCGCGACCAGAGCCAAACTTCCCATCGCTCCCACGGCTGCGGTGTGACGCCTGGTCCTGGTCTGGGCCCTCGCTCGCACCGAGGCGAGCTGCCCCGAGCCGACGGGGAGCTCCGAACCGGCATCGTGGAGATGGCGCCTGAGACGATCGTCGAAGGAGTCGTTCATGACGCCTCCCTCACTCCGAGTTGATCTTCGAGTTGAGCGAGAGCGCGGCTCAGCCGGCTCTTCACGGTGCCGGGCGCCACGTCGAGCGCCGCCGCCGTCTGGCTCACGGACCAGTCGAGAAAGAACCGGGCCACCACGATGGATCGATGCTCAGCGCTGAGGCTGTCGAGAGCCCGCTCCAGATCGACGTCGAGCACCCGATCTTCACTCTCCGAATCGGAGATCAGGAGGGGCTGCTTGTCGCGTTCGCGACGCTTGCGACGCATCCACGACCGCGCCCAGTTCATCGCCACCCGATAGACCCAGCCCTCCGGATTGTCGTAGGTCCGCACCTGCGACCAGCGCTGGCACGCCCGGGCGAACGCCTCGTCGGCCGCCTCGACACCCAACTCGGGATCGCGAAGGCTCAATCCGAGGGCGCGCGCCATTCGATCGCGGTGCTCGCCGTAGAACTCCTCGAATGAACCATCGGTACGTGGAGTTCTCCCGGTCGGAGCCTCACCCACCCTGTCCCTTTCGAGTTGTATAGCGACCATGCCTGTCCTGACTCCGATGGCGTCTGAGGAGACGCACGAGCCGAACAGTTGGTTCCATCCTCTCGCGAATTTTGCTCCCTGTGAAAGCGGGCGCCCAGCGCAGCGGATCTGAGCCGGTCGCGCCGGTTCACCCGTCGCTCGGTACCTCGGAGATGAGGACCCCAGCATCTTCGAGGGCGCTCGCCACGTGTGAATCGGCCTTCAACCAGGTCCGCAGTACATCGACGTTGTGCTCACCCTTGTGCGGGGCCACAGAACCCTCGGCCACACCCGCCTCGCTGTGGCTGAACCGATACGGCGTTTGGGGAACGCGGCGGGTGGCGCCGTCACGCGCATCGATTTCGACCGAGGTGCCGCGATGGACCGCCGTCGGAGATGCGTAGGCCTCTGCGGTGCTCTTGATGTCTCCCCACGCCAGGTTCGCGGAGTCGAGGGCGTCGTACATCTCCTGGCGCGTGCCAAAGGACGACAGGAAGCCGTTGATCGCCTCGGTCCGGGCAGCGATCTTCGTGTCGAGATCGGCGTCGGCGGGCGCACCATCTTCGATGCCGTGCGTGTCGTGGAGGCACTTCCAGATCCACCGGAAATCACCCGCCGTCAGAACCGGGCCACCGGTCCCCTTCCACACGAGTCCCCCGGCGGCCGTGTAGCGCACATCGTCGAGACCCACGTGGCTCGCGTCGTCCGTCGCGAGGAAGGCGTCCAGCATGCACATGTCGATGTGCTGACCTCTGCCGGTGAGGTCGGCGACCCGCAGCGCAGCCAAGATCCCGATCGTCCCGTGGAGCGAGGCGTTGGTGTCGGCCGATGAGAGATTGAGGTCTGTCACGGGACGCTCGTGCCAGTCTGCGGATCGCTGCAACCAACCGGACTCGGCGTGGAGGATCGGCGCGTACGCCGCGCGCCCGGACTCGGGCCCGTCCTGACCGAACCCGCTGATCGACAGGTAGACGAGCTTGGGGTTGACCTCGGCAAGGCTCTCGTAGCCAAGGCCGTAGCGAGCCATGATTCCGGGCCGGAAGTTCTCGATCAGGATGTCGGCCTCAGCCGCCAGTTGCCGAATGAGATCGGGGCCGCCTTCGGCTCGCAGGTCGACGCAGACGTTGCGCTTCCCGACGTTCTGCTGCGTGTAGTAGCCGGCCAGCCCGGCGCGGGTCCGGCCCCAGTTGCGGGTGACATCGCCTTCGGGCGGTTCCACCTTTACCACATCTGCACCGAGGTCGCTCAGCAGCCGCCCGGCGAACGGACCTGCGAGCACCCGGCTCATGTCCAGAACTCTGACTCCCTCGAGTGGGCGCATGTCTCCCCTTCCGATCGGTTCGCAACCTACTCGTGTGCTCGGCGCCGGGCGCCTGCCAGACTTCACCCATGGCACAGAACGTTCTCGGCGGCGAGCTCGAAGAATGCGGTCGTGACCCGCTCACAGGGTTCTACCGGGACGGGTGCTGCAACACCGGCGCAGGCGACATGGGCGTCCACACCGTCTGCGCTGTGGTGACCGACGACTTTCTGGAGTTCTCCAAAGCCGCAGGCAACGACCTCTCCACGCCGCGCCCTGAGTTCGGCTTCGCGGGACTGGTCGATGGTGACGGCTGGTGCGTCTGTGCGCCGCGCTGGCAGGAGGCGTTCGAGGCCGGTCATGCACCTCCGGTGCGGCTCGAAGCCACGCACATCGCGACGCTGGAGTGGGCGCGGCTGGATGATCTCCGCGCCCACGCCTTCGAGGGCTGACGAACCGACTCAGGAACCGGCACCCTCGCCGCTGATCACTCCGCCGAGCACTCCGGTCCGGATGAGGTCGTGGGTTGCCAGCGTCACCTCTTCGTCGAGAAGAGGCCCACCGACCATGGTGAGTGCGACAACGATCCCGTCGCCCTCGCCCGTCTTGACCACTCGATAGGTCCGGTCGTTGGATTCGGCGAAGACCGTCGTGCGGTCGCCGAGAACGAGGTCGTCGGGCAAGAGCCGCCCCGGATCGAGCGTGGGATCGAGGGTCGCAACCCACAGGGGGAACGCTGTGAGGAAGTCAATGTCCCGCGGCTGGCCGATCAACACGAGCGCGGTGACATCGTCCGTCTCCGGGTCGCTGAGGACCCCCATGATCACCTGGTTGCGCTGCATCGCCCGCATCGGAAAGCCCAGTACTTCGGCGCGGTCTTCGAATTCGGTCTCATCCATGAGGAACTCGGGGAAACGCTCGTTCTGAGATATGAACGTGGCGTTGGCGAGGTTCCAGGAGGTGATCCAGGTGTCCAGGCTCCCGAGTCGAGCGCTGGCCGGTTCCCGGAACGAGGGGAGGAGCGGTGCGGCGATGGTCTGCGGCGACGTGGAGGTCGATGTCGCTTCCTCGGGATCGGAGTCTCCGCACGAGGCAGCGAGCAGCGCGGCGATCACGAGAGCAGCTGAGATGCGGATCATTCAGCGAGGCCGATCCCCGGCGACGGTCACGCGGTGCATGTGGCGACGCTGACCCTGGTAGTCGTTCAGGGCGTAGTGCTGGACGCTGCGGTTGTCCCACATGGTCACCGTCCCTGCCTCCCAGCGAACCCGGCAGCTGAACCGTTCCTGCTCGCAGTGCTCGAACAAGAAGCCGAGTAGGGCCTCGCTCTCCCGCCGCCGCATGCCATCGATGTACTCGGTGAAGGGGCGGTTGACGTAGAGCGCCTTGGCTCCCGTCTCGGGGTGCGTTCGAACGATCGGGTGCTTGGTGGTGGAGTGGGCGTCATCGGAGACGCGGAGGTCCATGGATTGGCGCTGTGGACCGTGTCGTTCCGAATCACCGCCGGAGCCGTACTGCCGCGCTGCCGAATGGACTGCGGTGAGGCCTCCGACGATCTTCTTCATCGTGTCGGACAGCGCCGTGTACGCAGCATGTTGGTTCGCGAAGAGGGTGTCCCCGCCGTACGCGGGCACCTCGAGGGCATACAGCACCGAGCCGAGGGGCGGTTGTTCGAGGAAGGTCATGTCGCTGTGCCATGCCCCACCGAAGTTCACCGTCTCCTGCGGCTCCTTCACGATCGACACCACCTCGGGGTGTCCGTCGAGACCGCCGATGAAAGGGTGGGTCTCGAGCGGGCCGAACCGCTGCGCGAACGCCTTCTGGGCTTCGGGGCTCAGCTCCTGGTCGCGGAACACCAGCACGTGGTGCCGAAGGAACGCCTGCTGGATCGCCGCCAGCGTCGTGTCGCTGAGGTCGGCCAGGTCGGGACCCCACACTTCGGCCCCGAGCGCGCCAGAGAGCGGACGGATGTCGAGCTCGGAGTCGAGGCCCGATCCGACATCGGACGAGACAGCGGTCATGCCCGAAAGCCTACGCGGTACCCGTTCCCCAACCCGATCGGCGAGGGAGCGGTCCCAGTGACGACGCTTCATGCGAAGCAGTCGGGCGAGAGGTGGAGTGGTTCCCGGACACTGGTGTCCGTCTGTGACTCGACCTCTCCTGTGGAGTGGTTCTGCACGGTTTGTGGCGCGGAATGACTCGGGCACCAACGACGCGATCACGGTTTCGGGGATCGGGGTCCCATCATCTGCAGTGCAGCCATCAGCGCGCACATGCAACACCACCTCGGTGTCCACGGCCCCGACACCTGTGGTGAGGAGCTCCTCGACGGCGTCGGCGTGCTGCTGGGCCACGGTTGGCCACACACCCTGGGGTTCACGACGGGACCGGGTGCGCATCAACATGGTGCTCAACAGGGCCATGAGTTTGGCCGCAATCTGCGGTGGGAGCCGCAGGGTGAAGGTGACCATGCCATCGGGTTCGGTGCGCCAGCGCACCGACGTCAACCTCCGCAAGGCAGACCCTCGATTCGCCGAGTCCAACGACCCAGAGCGCATGGTGCCCATCGTCGGCAAGCCGGAGCACCTGCTCATCGGAGTCGCAGGCGACCCGCTACGCACCAACGCCTACGTGTTCGCCCACAACGGCATGCTCGGGTTTCCGGTCGCCCATCGAATCCGCCGCTGACGGGGGAGTTGCTAACGACTCGGCGCCGCCGAGTGAGATCATGGCCTGATGGGAGTCGCTCACATCGTTGCGCTCCTGTGCGGGCTGGCCGCATGGACCCTCGGGGAGTACGCGCTTCACCGGTGGGGCTTCCACCACGCCCGCACCGACCCGCTCACGTCGCTGGTGGCGCGGGAGCACCGCATCCATCACCGTGAGCCCCTGCGCACGTCGCGCGGCCTCCGCTTCATGGCATGGCTGGCCGTGGGGGCGTCCGCCGCACCGCTACTGCTGATCAACGGCACCGCATGGGCCCTGTGGATCGGCTGGTGGTTGGGGTACACGGTCTACGACCGCATTCACTGGCGCGCGCATCATCGAAGCTCCCCCAACCGGTACGAGAGCTGGGTGCGCGCCGGACACCACCAGCACCACTACGGGGCTCCCCGACTCAACTACGGCGTCACGAGCGCGATCTGGGATCACGTGTTCGGTACACGTGTGCCCCGCAGCACGCGGCTCAGCGACTCGTCACCGACCTGAGGTCGACCGGGTCGGCGTCGCTCTGCGATGTGTCGAGCAAGCCGTCGCTCCACAGCATGTCGGCGCCGATCCCGAACACCAGCGTGCCGAGGGTGACAGCAGCCACGAGCACCACGACCACGGTGCCATCGAAGGGTCCCAACACCAGCGCCATCAACGACGCAATCACGAGCCAGCCGATCGACCAGCCGGCGGCCGGCGCAAGGGTCTCGAGCAGCGAGTCACCCCCGAAGGCCGCTGCGAAGGCCACGGCGGGCCCAGCCACGATCAGCGTCCCTGCCATCACCGCCGAGAGGGCCGTATAGGGAGACAGCAGATGCGCTACCAGCGCCGAGACGCTCCATAGGGCGATCAAGACCGTCGCCCGTGATGCGTGGGCTGACCACGGAGGGGCCAGCGCGTCACGATGTCGGAATCCGGGGGCCGGAGGTCGCATGACCATGGGGGAACCACTCCTCGATGAGATCGCCGCGGTGCGACCTCCGAGTGTGGCACATTCACCACTCTCCGTGAATAGTGGGAGTCAAATTCTTGGGAATGACCACTATCCGTGGCGATCTAGCCCTCCAGGACCTGCAAGCGCTGCCGAACTGCGGCGATCGCGTCGATCCCTTCCTCCGGGGTCGCTGCGCACGGGGTGAGGTTGAAGTGGCGGCACCCGGCCTCGAGATACGGCTCCAGGAACTCGACGATGTCCTCGACGGTGCCATGCGGTGTGTACCGCTCGAACTTCGAGAACGGCACCCGGTAGAACCCCTCCATCGCCGGGCCGACGTGGCTCGCCGCGTCGCTTCGATCCGCCCCCACTCCCACCCAGAGCTGGATTCCGTGATCGGGGACGAACCGGCGTCCCGCGTCGTCGGCGGCAGCGGAGAACAACTGCGTCGCATCTCCATAGCGCTCAGCCGTGCACCAGATGCCCAACCACCCGTCGGCGAGACGCCCGGCGCGACGGAGCGCAGCATCGGCTCGGCCACCGACGTAGATCGGGATGGCCGGATCGGGATTCGGCACGATACGCGCCTCCTCGAAGGCGAAGAACTCGCCATCGTGCGTCACGGTCTCGCCTGCGAGCAATCGCCGCACGAGGTCGAGCGACTCGTCTGTCCGTCGCCCTCTGGTGCGGGGGTCGACGCCGCACACCTCGACCTCGTGCCGGTCGTCGCCGCCGACGCCGATACCGAACGAGATCCGGCCGGGAGCCATCTCCGCCAGATTCGACAGCTGCCGCGCGACCGGCATCGGGTGCCGGAGGGGGAGCAGATACACGCCGATGTACATCCCGATCGTCGGGTGAAGGTTGGCGATGCCCGCGGCGAGCACCATTCCGTCGTGCCCGTACCCGGCACGAAAGCTGACGTGATCGGCGAAGAAGACGTGGTCGATCCCGGATTCGGCGACCCGCGCGATCGCGCTGCGCCGCTCTTCCCACGGTCGGCTCCACAGATCGAGTGCAGGCGTGACTCCAACCCGTACCGGAGGTGTCACCGACACCGGTTCTCGATCCATTCGCCGATCTCCTGATCCAGACGATCGCTGTCCGCGCCGTCGAAGTGCCCGAAACCGTGCCGCGCCCCGAGGAACGTCGCAACCTCCAGTTCGCCTCCCGCCTGGCTGTAGGCGAGGGCGGCCTCGTCTGTGATCGACGGTGGAACGTTGCGATCGTCACCGGCGACGACGAGGAGGACGGGCGGCAGGTGGCGGTACGTGCCGGCCCCGACGATCCGTGCGATCGATGCCTGCGCCATCGCGTCCTGCGACCCGAAGTACGCCTCGGTGTTGGAAACCAGGCGCCTCCCATGATCGGTGTCGAGAGCGGCGGCATAGCGGTAACGGGTTAGTGGGTCGACGGGCGGCCACATCGGAACCACACCCGCAACCGCCGGCGGCTCCTCGGGCGCATCGACCCACTCACCGTCGACGAGGATCCGACCTCGGTCCGCCTGGGGAACATCGGTCGCGTCGAGCGATGTCAACCACGCGAGATGACCGCCGCTCGATGCCCCGACCAGCACGACCGCGTCCGGATCGACGCCGAGACGGCCCGCGTTGACTCGGACCCACGCGACCGCCGACCTCACATCGGTCGAACCCCGCGGGTGCGGTCCGGCAGAGCCGCACCGAAAGTCGATCGCTACGACCACGATTCCGCGCGCTGCGAGAGCGGTGTTGTAGCGCTTGCCGGCCCGTCGATCGTTGTCGCACCAGGCACCACCGTGGACATCGATCACGCAGATGCGCCGCTCGGTGGACCGTGGGATCGGTCGCCAGACGCGTACGAGGAGCTCATCGTCACCGTGACGCAGGTAGGGCTCGTCGGTCCGCTCGACGCCGAGCTCCGTCACGACCGGAGGCTCTCGAGGAAGGCGAGCAGGGCGGCGTTCGTCGCGTCGGGCGCCTCTTGCTGATTCCAGTGGCCGATTCCCTCGAGAAGTGTCGTCCCGCGGTGATCGGAGCACATCTGCTCCATCACGCCGACCGAGGGGCCCGGTTGGCCCGGCGTCCCGCCGTGCACCACGAAGTCCTCCAATCCACCGACGAAGGCCGACGGGATGGAGACCGGGGCCATGTGCCAGGGCGCGGTGCGGCTGTGGTTGAGGTCGAAGTTGCGGTACCAGTTGATGCCCCCGGCGTAGCCGCTGGTGGAGAAGGCATCGACGTACACGGCGAACTCCTCCTCGGAGATCCACGGCGGCAGCCCGTCGGGGTAGCCGCCGCCTTCGAGGAGGCGCGTCTGTGTGGCGGGGTCGGGTGGCGCGAGGTCCCTCGGCCGATCGCCCGAGGCCCCCCACAGACTGCGGTGAAGCATGGCGCCCGGATCGACATCGAGCTCCGCCTCGGCGACGCCCGGTTGCTGGAAGTAGAGGATGTAGTTGAACGAATCGCCGAGTGCGGCGCGGAGCATCCCGACGATGCTGAGGGGGCCGCGCGGCAGGTACGGAACGCTCATCGCCATGACGCCGCCGAACAGGTCGGGGCGAAACAGAGCACAGTGCCACGCCACGAGGGCTCCCCAGTCGTGGCCGACGACCACCGGGGCGGCGGCCTCGAAGTGATCGGCCAGACCGACGACGTCGCCCACGAGCTCGAAGATGTTGTACGCCGAAACCTCCCCGGGACGACTGCTGCCGCCATAGCCCCGCTGGTTGGGGACGATCACGTGGTAGCCGGCGTCGACAACGGCAGCGACCTGATGTCGCCAGCTGTAGGCCAGCTCTGGGAAGCCGTGAAGCAGAAGAACGGCGGGGCCCTGTCCGGCGTGGAAGGTCTCGAGGCTCACCCCGTTCACCTCGACTCGCTCCACGGTCATTCCGTTGCTGTCCATCGGGCTCATCTCAGGGCTTCCTCCGCGTTTGGGCGGTCGATCCTCGCAGACGCGAGCGTCGCTCCGATTTCTCGGGACCGGTCGGCGACGTCGGCCCGACGGGTGACCCTTCCCCCGGCTCGCCGCCACGCATGGCTGAGCTCATCGATGCTCTCGGGCGGCCCAGAGAACGCCCCCGTCTCCAGGATGGTCAGATCGGGAAGGCGTGCCGCAACGCCATCGAGGATCTGCTCGGCGACGACGGCCCGGCGCATCCGCTCCGGGGACCCGAAGAATGCCGCCAAGCCCTCGTCGCCGGATTGCCCCGTTCGCAGCCACGTGGTGTAGGGGTCCACTGCCGGATCGACCACGACGATGGCCGCGGGCATGAACTCTCGCCGCAACGCCGGCGATCCGCAGTACGCCGAGAGAAGGGAATGTGCTCCGGTGCCGGACCCGACCAGCAGCCCGGCCTGCGCATCGAGTGACTGATCGACCCGATGGCCGAGCACCCAGCGCAGCGCGCGCTCTGCGTCGAGCATCGCCGCAGGGTGCTGTGAGGTGTCCAGATCCCGGGGCACCGCGTCGAAGGTCGTGATGCCCGCTCGTGCCAGCTCGCCACTGTCCACCAGGCCGGATTGCCCGTGTGCCCAGCCGCCTCCGTCGATATGGAGCGCCCAGGGCCACTCGGTGGGCCGATCGACGGCTGCGACGATGGGGCGATGGCGGGTCATCAGGAGCGCCATCCCGTCGATCTGCGCGTACTCGACAGCGCGACGCGAAGAGCCCCTGATCACTCTCGGAGACTAGTTCGGCTCCCAGAGCAGGCTGTCGGGGAAGAACTGGCTCCATGCGAACCAGAAGGCTTCGTGTGTCGCGAGCTCGTTCCCGTCCTCGTCGTGGGCGACGTAGCCAGCCCCATCGCTCGAGACCACGACCCGCTGCAGCTCTGCGGCCTCGCCGTCAGCCAGCTGGTCGAGGTCTGCCACAGCGAAGGCCACGGGAGTGCCGTCGGGTGCTTCGACGCCGACGACCGCATCGTGGACCTCGAGTCGATCGTCGACATCGCCGATCGGGAAGATCGGCCCGTTGTCATCCCGGCCCGCCAGCGGATCGAGGTCGTACTCCCTGCCGATCCCGCCATCCTCGGCGACGATCGTCGTATCGGGGTGCGCGGCCTTCCAATCGGCCCACGTGGACACCCGCACGGTCAGCTGCTCCAGTTCGATCTCGGCCGCACGGTGTGACCCGGTGACGGCTCGCCCGGTGAAGGTGTCGTACACCGACAAGCTGTCGAGGTCGTACATCACCTTGTTCGATCGGCTGAGGAGTCCCGAGGTTCGCATCACCAGATGGCGCGACGTGTCGGGCACGTCGTCGGTGAGGTACGCCTGCGCCGAACCACAGAGCGTGCAGTACGGGATCGCGATGCGCCGCCCACCGAGCTCGTCGTTGACCATCTCGTGGATTTCCATCTGGTTCTTCGGGTAGGCACGAGCCTCGCCGTTGACGACGATCCCGAACACAAGCCGCTCGTCGGGATACCAGGACCCTCCCGCTGCGTCGGTCACCGCCGGATTGTCGAGCGAGGGGATGCAGCCCCTCCCCCTGCAGGGCTCCGTCGCGCCGAAGGCACGGTCGTCGATGAACACACCGCCCCAGCCCACGAGCCGGAGATCCATGTCGACCGGCTCGGCGAACAGGTCTCCCCACCTCGGATCGAGCACCCCGAGGAACCCCACCTTGAGGGCGTCATAGCCCGGTGGCGCCGGCACATCGGCAGCGATCAGCTCGTCGGTTGCGGACTTCCAAGGGGTGGCGGGATCCACCGCGACGTCCAGCTGTTCGAGTGCGCCACCGAGAAGGATCGCCGACTCATGGCCAGGCGGGTAGAAGCGGAGCATGTCGGCGAGAACCCAGGCCGCCCGCTGGTCCTCGAATGCGACGACGTCGTCGACGAGGCTGTGGGCGAGGAGCGTGTCGAAGCCCCGGACAAGAGCCTCTTCGAGCTCGGGGGCCTCGTCAGGCTGGTCGGCTCCATCGGCTCCATCGGCTCCATCGATCGAGGTGGTCGAACTCCCGTCGGTGGTCTGCTCCGCAGAGACGGACGACGTCTCCGCCGGATCGCTATCGGACGAGCAGGCCGTCGCGGCCAGGACGAAAGCCAACAGCATGCCGATGATCTTCATGTGGTGTCGAACCGCCGCCGACCCGTTCTGGTTCCCGATGTGACTGTTCGACTGCCGACGGTCGCCAGCTGTCACTCCGCCGTCCAGCGGATCGGCAGGTGCTTGGGGCCGCTCTGGAAGTTGGACACCAGTCGCTCAGGAGCCCCGTCGAGACGGATGTCGTACAGGCGCCACAGGACCTGACCGAACATCGCGCTCATCTGGCGCCTCGCGAGATGGCTGCCCAAACAGAAGTGGGGGCCGGCCCCGAACGTCACGTGGTCGTTGGGTGAGCGAGCGATGTCGAACCGGTCGGGTTCGTCGAACACAGCCGGATCGCGGTTCGCGGCGACGTGGTACACCACGACCTTCTCGCCCGCTCGAATGGTCCGCTCGCCGAGCTCAGTGTCCCGTGTTGCTGTACGCCGAAAGTGCACAACAGGTGGCGCGAAGCGCAGCATCTCTTCGATCGCACCCGGGAGAAGGCTCGGATCCGCGATGAGGCGGTCGTACTCATGTCGGTTGTCGAGCAGTGCGAGGAGCCCGCCCGGGATGCCGTTGCGCAACGTCTCGTTGCCTGCGACGGCGAAGAGGAAGAACATCGCCTCGAACTCGACGTTGGTGATCCCCCCTTCGTGATCCTCGGCGGCGAGCAGGGTCGAGACGATGTCGTCGCCGGGAGTCGCGCGCTTGTGCTCCGCCAGATCGTGGGCGTATGTGTACATGTCGGCGAGGCCCTCGCGCGAGCGCGGGTCCGGCATGCGGCCGTCTGGCCCCCGTTCGATGGCATCGCGCAACGCACGACTGCGCTTGGCCATCTCCGACGCCGTGGAGGGATCGAACGAGTCGGACCCGGCGTACTCCTCGTCCTGGTAGCCGATCACCCGGTTGCTCCAGTCGAAGAGCAGCATCCTGTCGCTCTCGGGTACGCCCATGATCTCGGCGAGCGTGAGCAGCGGGAGCTCGGCTGCGATGTCCTTGGCGAAGTCGGCCCGACCGAGATGCGCCACCCGGTCGACGATGGCGACAGCCTGCTGCTCGATCCACTCTTCGAGCGACGTGATCGCCCGCGGGGTGAAGGAGCGGTTGAGGAGCCGGCGAAGGCGGCTGTGCTGGGGCGGATCCTGGTTGAGCATCATCCGCTGCACGAACGTCAACATGTCGTCGCTGATCGGGTCGCGGATCTGCGTCGCGCCGATATGGGACGAGAAGCGCTCAGGATCGCGCAGAACGATGTTGACCAACTCGTGGGTCAGAACAGCCCAGTATCCGGGGCCCTCGTCCCAGCCGAGGACCGCCGGTTCGTCGATCCAGTGCACAGCGCCCTGGCTTCGTAAGTCGGCGATGAGGTCGTAGGGCACTCCATCGCGATAGGTCGACGGATCGAACAGGGCGACGCTCACGGATCCATCATGCCTCGCCGCCGAGCGGAGAGGTCGACTCCGTGTGGCACCCTGGAGGGAATGTCCGAACCGGCGTGGTTCCGGTGAGCGACGGCTCGCACTCCATGCGGCGACCCGGCTTGCTCTCCCTCACGCGCACGTACATCCGTAACGTGTCCGAGCACCACACGCTGCTCGCCGCTGGCGGGGTCGCGTTCAATTTCGCCATCGCGCTGGTCCCCGCGGTTGTCTCGCTGGTGTCGCTCTATGGCCTCGTCGCCGAACCCGACGACGTGGGCACCCAGCTCGAACCGCTCACCGATGCGCTTCCCGACGAAGCCGCGGCCCTCGTCGTCGCGCAGCTCCGAAGCGTCACGACGATCTCGACGGGTGAGGTCACCGTGGGCCTCGTCATCGGCGTCGTGGCCCTCGTCTGGCTGGTGTCGAACGCCTTCAACTCGCTCGTGATCGCCATCCGGATCGCCCACGGTCGCAAGAGCCCCCACAACTGGATCCAGGGTCGACTCTTCGCCATCCGGCTGTCGTTGTTCGCCCTCATCGTCACGACCGTCGTGGTGTGGGCGCTGATCGCGTTGCCGCGCACCCTCGATGCGGTCGGTGTCGGCGACACGGCGCGCGATCTTCTGTCGCTTGCCCGATGGCCGTTGGTCCTGCTCTTCGTCGCCGGATCCCTGCAGTGGATCTATCGAAGCGTCGTCGGACCTGCCGCATCGATCAGGGCACGCCACATCGCAGTCTTGATCGGCGGCGCGATCCTGGTGGGCGGAACGGTCGGGATGGCCACCGCCGCCAGCAGCGCCGATCGGCTGCAGGCGACGTTCGGCACGCTGGGCGCGGTAGCGGTACTGCTGGCGTGGCTGTATCTCTCGGCCGTCGCGGTGCTCTTGGCCGCCGAGGCCGAATCAGTCCTCAGCGCTCGTGTCGGCGGCTCGAACCGGCGGCGTCGGTGGGGTCGCAAGAACGAAGAACGTCATCCCCGCGGCGGCAAGCACGGAGAGAATCGTGAATCCGGACCGATAGCTCCCCGTGACATCGGCCAGGATGCCGGCGATCAGAGGCCCGAGAGTGGTCCCGAGCATCACGATCAATGAGCTGATCCCCATGATCGCCCCGAACGACGACGACCCGAAGTAGTCCGCCCGCAACGCCTGCATGAGCGGACCGCGGGCACCCCACGCGAAGCCGTGGAGCACGACGAACAGCCACACCATTGCCCCCGACGTCGCATACGCCAGCACCAGGATGCCCGCTGCGTGGCCCAACATCGCGAGCGAAGCGATCAGCCGCTTGTTGACCCGGTCGCCGAGCCAGCCGCCGACGGCCATCCCGACCAGCTGCATCAGTGGCAGCGCGCCCAGGAAGAAGCTTGCCTCCTGGAGCGAGTAGCCGCGCTCCCCCTCGAGGTACAGCGCGAGGTGTGCGAGAACCGCACCCACCACAAACAGTGCACTCATGTGCCCGAGCGAGATCATCCAGAACGCTCGGGTCCTGATCGCCTCGGCCGCGGTGAAGTGGATCTCGGTCAATCCTTCGGCCCTGGGGAGGTCGGCGGGAGCGGTGTCTTCGCCGTCAACCCGCTGACCGAACTCGGCGGGTGACCCGTCGAGCACCCGCGCCAGGACGAAGATGACCGCGCTGCCCACAAGCCCCGAGACGCCCGCCGTGCATCGCCAGCCGACGCGGTCGACGAAGAACACCACGACGGTCACGGCGGCGCCACCGATCGCGAACCCCATGCTGCCGAAGGCCAACGCCCGCGCCCGCTTGCGCTCGAACCACTTGACGATGGCCACCGTCACGGTCAGGAAGCCCGACAACCCCGCGCCGATCGAGATCACCAGGAACGCCAGGAAGAACTGCCACAGACTCTGGATCTGGCTGAACGCGACGAACCCGATCCCGAGCATCACGGCGCCGGTTCGAGCGACGCGACGTGGGCCGAATCGATCGAGCATCCAACCCTGCAGCGGACCGAGCAGCGCAGACTCGGCCCGGTTCATGGAGTAGGCGGCGCTGAGGGTGGACTTGCTCCAGCCGAACTCCTCTTCGAGCACCACCGCATAGGCCCCGAAGGCCTGCAGGATCAGTGCGCTCTGGAGGCCCTGGATGATCGCGCCCGCCCGCACCACCTTCCATCCGCGGAAGGTCGATCGGAGGCGCGGCACCGACCCATCCTGTCGCATCCTCGCCACGGCCGCGCGCTCCCCGGCTGGCTACGATCCGGCCGTGACCAGCAACGTTCCGATCGAGCCGGCCGAGCTGCACATCGCGCACAGCGCGGGTGCCGCGGACGCACCCACCCTTCTGTTCCTGCACGGTCTCGGCGGGACCGGCGCTGTGTGGGGCCGGGTCGCCGCACTCGCCGACTGGCCAGGTGACGTCGTGCTTCCGGATCTTCGCGGGCACGGCGCGTCGCCCTGGACACGCACGTACTCCTTCGGTGCGATGGCCTCCGACGTGGCGGGGCTTCTCCCCGAGGGGCGGCCCGTAGTGGCCGTGGGTCACTCGATGGGCGGTGCGGTTGCGCTGGCCCTGGCGTCGGGTTGGTTCGGTGTCGAGGTCGCCTCCGTCTACACCGTGGGCATCAAAGTGGAATGGACCGACGAGGAACTCGCCGGGATCCCTCTTATCGCATCCAAGCCTCCCCGGGAGTTCGACGATGAGGCCGGCGCACGCGAATGGGCGGCCAAGCTGGCCGGGCTCTACGGCGTGGTCGAGCTGGACGACCCGATCCTCGACCGAGCGATCTCGCCGGCAGGCGCAGGCTGGCGCGCTGCGCTCGACCCCCGCGCAGGCCTCGTCGGTCCGCCGCCGCTCAGACCTCTGCATCACGCCATGGGAGACACGCCGGTGATGCACACCCTCGGGGAAAACGACCACATGGTCGATGAGGCCACAGCGGCCTCGATGGGCGCTCCCGTCGAGGTCTTCGCCGGTGCCGGCCACAACGCGATGGTCGAACGTCCAGACGAGGTGTGGGCCTCGATCGAGCGCTTCTGTCGTCCGTGAGGATCAGTCGCCGGCTGCGACCTCGGTGATGAGCCAATCGCGCATCGCCGCTGCGGCAGGCGACAGCGTCCGGTCGGCCAGGGCGAGGATCTGGAAGGGCCTATCGGTCCGCACCTCACGGTCTCCCAGGCGGACCAGGGATCCGCTGCTCACCAGCGGTCCGACGATGTGGTGCCAGCCGAGAGCGACGCCCTGGCCCGCCATCGCCGCATGGAGGGTGAGGCTGTAGTCGCTGAACCGGGCGCCGTGGGTGATGGGTGGACCCTCCCAGCCCGACTCGTTCAGCCAGGTCGCCCAGTCCATGCGAGGTCGGTAGCGCTCAGTGAGGTGCAAGAGCGGCAGCTGCGCTGCCAGGTCGTCGAGACCGACGCTAGACGGGTCGGCCACGAGGCCGGGTCCTGCGACCGGGTAGATCAGCTCACGGGCCAGGAGCCAGCGCTCGAAGCCGGGCCACGTGCCGTGCCCATGCGGAATCCACAGGTCGGCGCCATCGGTTCCGACGTCGCCGTCGGTGTCATCGGTCGAACATCGCAGCTCGATCTGTGGATGCTCGTGCTTGAACCGAGGGAGTCGGGGAAGCAGCCAATGTGTCGCGAACGACGTCGACACCGAGAGCTCGACGCTCCGATCGGCCTGCGACGCCTGTCGGACGCTTGCCACAGCCGCGTCGAGACGTCCGAACGCCGCCCCCACCTCCTCCGACAGCCGAGTACCTTCAGCCGTCAGCGTGGCACCACCCGAGCCTCGGTTGAACAGCGGCGTGCCCAACTCGGACTCCAACCGCTTCACGGCGTGGCTCACCGCCGGCTGACCGATCCCCAGCTCAGCGGCGGCCGCGGTGAAGCTCTCATGTGACGCCGCAGCCGCAAAGACCCGGAGCCACCGGTCGGGAATGGTGTCGGTGCGGCCCGGCCGGTCATTCATCAAATTCATGATGGCATGGATCAATCGGGGGATTCCCACGCCAGTGACGTGCGATTAGCGTTGAGAACACGATGTGGACCGCAGTCCAGACATGACTGCAACACGAGGAGAGCCTGTGACGACGATCGGCTTCGTCGGGCTCGGCAACATGGGTGGACCGATGTGTACCCGCCTCGCTCAGGCCGGCTATGACATCGTGGCGTTCGACCTCCGCGAGGAGGCCGTGGAGGTGGTCGCGGCCGCGGGGGCACGGCGCGGAGCGTCCGCCGTCGACTGCGCGACGCAGGCGGACCTTCTTCTCACCTCGCTTCCTCGGCCCGACCATGTCGAAGCGGTGATGGCGGGCGACAACGGTGCGCTGGCCGCGCTTGCGCCCGGATCGATCTGGGTGGACCTCACCACCAACCGCCGGGACTTGGTCGAGCGACTGGCTTCGGAGGCTCCTGAGGGGGTCACGGTCGTGGACTCACCTGTCACCGGCGCGGTCGATGGGGCGCGCAACGGTCGACTCACTCTTTTCGCCGGCGGCGCCGACGCGGATCTCGACCGGGTCGTGCCGGTTCTCGACAACCTCGGGCTGGTGATCCGCAGCGGGTCGCTCGGCGCGGGCAACGTCGTCAAGCTCGTCACCAACCAGCTCTGGTTCATCCACGCAGCGGCAATCGGCGAAGGGTTCGCGCTCGGGATGGCCAACGGCGTGGACCTCGACACGCTCTGGTACGCGATCAGGGAGTCGGTCGGCGACTCGTTCGTAGCGCGCCACGATGCACCGTCGATCTTCGCCGGTCACTACGACCCCAGCTTCACGCTCGATCTGTGCCTCAAGGACCTGTCGCTCATCGCGGAGCTGGCCTCGACGCTCCCGACCGATCTCCCCATGACCGAACGGGCGCATGAGACGTTCACTCGCGCCACCGACCGGTACGGACCAGACGAAGGCGAGCTCCACGTCGCCAAGCGCATCGAGGACGACGCCCAGCTGTCGTTCCGATTGGACGGTGACTGGACGCCGCCCTGGGAGCAGTGACGATGGCGATCACCGACATCGACGAGCTCGTCGACGCGGACCGATACCCACTCGGCCGACCGGGCGACCCTGCCTACCGGGACGCGGTCGACGCGGCTCGAGTGGGGCTGAGAGCAGACGGGTGTGCCGTCGTGAAGCAACTCGTCCGCCCAGACGCCGTCGCGGCGCTCAACGGCGAGATCGTCTCGCAGAAACACACCACCCACTTCAGCCGCGAGACGATCAACCCGTACTTCCACTTCCACCACAGCCCCGACTTTCCCGAACGGCACCCGATGAACACGTTCATCGAGCGGTCGAGTGGCTTTATCCCCGGCGACTCGTGGGATCCGAGCGGATCCATGAACGCGCTGTTTCGGGCGCCCGAGGTGGCTCGGTTCGTTGCGGACTGCCTCGAGATCCCCGAACTGCACTGCTACGCCGACCCCTTGGCGGGCCTCACCGCCAACATTCTCGACCCGGGGCAGCTGTTCACGTGGCACTTCGACACCAACGACTTCGCCGTCACCGTGCTCGTCGACGAGGCCGACGACGGCGGCCTGTTCGAGTACGTCCCCAACATCCGGTCGGGGTCAGACGAAGGGTTCGAGCGCATCCAGGCGATTCTCGAAGGCGGGCGCGAGGGCGTCGTCACCCTCGACCTCGAACCCGGCGACCTGCAGATCTTCCGCGGGCGGTATTCGCTCCATCAGGTGACCCGTGTCCCCGAGTCGAGCCGCCCCCGCCACGCGGCGATCTTCGCCTACACCGCCGAGCCGGGGGTGATCGGACGGGTCGAACGCACCCAGCAGCTGTTCGGGCGGGTCCTGCAGGAACACCTCGACGCCGAGAGAGAACGAGTCCGCGGCGACGCCCTCACCGACTGAGCCTCGACCCTGCTCCTAGGGTGAGCGGCGTGGACAGCCCGACCAACGTGTGCGTCGTCCTGCTCGACTCGCTCAACCGCCACATGCTCGGCAGCTACGGCGGCGACGAGTTCGATACTCCCAATCTCGACCGGTTCGCAGCCCGCGCCACCCGCTTCACGAACCACGTCACCGGATCGCTCCCCTGCATGCCCGCGCGGCACGACATCCTCTGCGGCGCGCTCGACTTTCTGTGGAAGCCCTGGGGTTCGATCGAGATCTGGGAAGAGCCGATCACCCGTGTGCTGTCTGGTGCCGGCGTCACGACGTTCCTCGCCACGGACCACCCGCACCTCTTCGAGTCCGGCGGCGAGAACTACCACGTCGACTTCTCCGGGTGGGAGTACGTGCGGGGACACGAGGGCGACCTGTGGCGCACCCACCCCGATCCATCGTGGGTCGGCACGCCTGCCCTGCCCGCCCGGTCTGGTGGGTGGTTCTTCCAGCAGCAGTACGGCATCGACCGACTCGAACGAGGCTACGACCGGTCGCGCACCTTCTTCCGGGACGAAGAGGACTACCCGGGTCCGCGCACGATGCGTGAGACGGAGCGCTTCCTGCGAGATGCCACGCCGCACCACGACCGGTGGTTCGTGTTCGTGGACGAATTCGACCCGCACGAGCCGTTCGACACGCCAGAGCCGTGGGCCTCCCGCTACCAGGACGGGCCATGGAACGAGGAGTGGATCATCTGGCCGCCGTACGCCCATGGAGTCCTCTCCGCGGGCCTCATGACCGAGGCCGAAAGGCGGCACGTGCGGGCGAACTACGGAAGCAAGCTGTCGATGATCGACCACTGGTTCGGTCGGGTGCTGGACGTCTTCGACGAGCGGGACCTCTGGGGCGACACCGCGCTGATCGTGTGCACCGACCACGGGCACTACCTGGGCGAGGAGCGTGACGGACGCGACGTGTGGGGCAAGCCGAACGTGCCTCACTATGAGCCGCTCGGGCACACACCCCTTCTGATCCACTGGCCTGGCGTGGAGGGTGGCGGTGAGTGCACCGCGCTGACCACCAACGTCGACCTGTTCGCCACGATCGCCGACGCTTTCGACGCCGACGTCCGCCAGACCACGCACGGGCGATCCCTGGTGCCGCTGCTGACCGGCGAGGTGGAGGCGGTTCGGGAGTGGGCACTGGGCGGAGTGTGGGGCAGGTGGGTCCAGGTCACGGACGGGCGGCGGAAGTATGCACGTGGATCCGTCGAGGGCAACCGGCCGCTCTCGATGTGGTCCAACCGTTGGTCCACGATGCCGACCCATGTTTCGGGCTTCGACGGGCTGCCGCTTCCGGATCAGCGGGCGTGGCTCGACACGATGCCGGGGAGCGAGATCCCAGTGATCCGCCAGCCCTACGACGCCGACGACCCGTTGCCGTTCTGGGGCGCGGGACGAGCACAGCAGGAGACACACTTCCTGTTCGATCTCGACGTCGATCCAGACGAGCAGGAGAACCGAGCGGCCCGAGGCGAATCAGTCGAGGCCGACATGCTCGAACTTCTTCACGTCGCGCTCCGCGAGATCGACGCCCCCGAGGAGCAGTTCACCCGCCTGAGAATGGTGCCTGGCACCTAGCGTTACGATTCGTAACACAAAGTGCCAGGCACCTGGATCGGCTGTTCACCTCGCACTTCGGCACCAACGACGTCGCGCTCCACCCGCGTCGCAGGGTCTTCGGCAGTTCCGATGTCCATAGCTGCGGCTTGTGACCGCTCACACCATCCAGAAGGACTCACGCCCCGACTCCCAAGGCGTCACGCAGCCCGCTTTCCAGGTCGAATCGCGGCGCAAACCCCAACGACTGCAGCTGGGTGGTGTCAGCGAAGAGTCGTGAGGGGTCGCCCTCGGGCCGCTGGAGCGCACCGAGTTCGGCGTGGCCCGGTCCATCGACCAGCCGCTCTGCCAGCTTGATCAGCGCGGCCACCGGAACAGGCGTGCCGCTACCGATATTGATCGCGTCGTTCGCCGGGGCATCAATCAGCAGCGCCAACGCACGGGCAATGTCGCCGGTGTGCAGGAAATCGCGTTCCTGGCGCCCGTCTGTGCAGGGCACCGCCCTGCCGCGCCGTAGGCCCCGCGCAAGATCGCCCAGAAGACGGCCCTCCGGTTCGCCGGGGCCGTAGCAGAAGAACAAACGCGCCCAGGCGACCGACAGCCCCAGTGCTGTGGCCCCGCGGACCATCGCCAGCCCCGTCGCTGCTTTCGCCGCGCCGTAGAGCGTCGACGGGCGCAGGGCCGTGTCTTCGCCGAGCCGCTCGGTGGACCAGTCGTATTCGGCGCAACTCCCGGCCGCGATTGCCCGTCGTCCGCCTGCCTCGGCGAACTCCTCGGCGAGCATCAGCGTCGCACGCGTCCAGTGCAAGTTGGCCCGCGACGTCCAGCGGTCCGGACCGTCGTACCAGGCCAGGTGAACCAGCACCTCAGCGCTGGCGCTTCGCACCGCGTCCTGGCGAGAGCGGTCGTCCAGCAGATCGCAACGGATGGTCTGTACACCGTCGACGTCACGGCGCCCCAGGGCCACGACCTCGTGTCCCAAACCCTCGAGGGTCGCAACGACCGGGCGGCCGATGAGGCCGCTCGCTCCGGTAACCGCGATCCGATTCGGCACGGATCAGGTGATCCGCATGGACGGCACCGCGGTCACGAACTGGGTGCCCAGGGCAGCCAGCCCCGCCAACTGCGAGGTGATCTCGTCGCGCAGGTTCCATGGAAGGATCAGCACAAAATCGGGCGGCGTCGACTCGAGACGCTCCACCTCGTGAACGGGAATGTGGCTGCCTGGCAGGAGCGTTCCTTGCTTGGCCGGGCTGCGGTCCACGCAATAGGCCACCAGATCCGGCCCCACGTCGCAATAGTTCAAGAGCGTGTTGCCCTTGGCGGCGGCGCCGTAGGCGGCAACGGTCTTGCCGTCGGCGCGAGCCTGCCGGAGGAACGCCATCAGTTCGTCGCGGACGGTTTCGCACCGCGCTGTGAAGCCCCGATAGCCGGCGACCTCCTCGAACTGGGCGGCGGCCTCTGCCGAACGCACCCGTGCCACGCCGGCGCGCTCGCTGTGGGCAGCATTCTCGAGGCAGGCAAACACCCGCAGCGAGCCGCCGTGTGTACCCAACTCCTCGACTTCGAACACCCGCAGCCCTGCATCAGCGAAGATCGCCTCCACGGCAACGAGGGACAGGTACGAATAGTGCTCGTGGTAGATCGTGTCGAACTGCCCACTGCGGATCAGGTTCAACAGGTGAGGGAATTCAACGGTGTAGACCGCGTCGCCGGTGAGGAGGCGCGCCACGCCACGGACGAAATCGTTGATGTCTGGCACGTGGGCCAGAACGTTCGCGCTGCAGATCAGATCCGGTTTCTTGCCCTCGGAGGCCAGTCGTTCGGCGAGCTCCTCGGTCCAGAACTCCACCAGCGTCGGCACGCCCCTTTTTTCTGCCTCTGCGGCGGTGTTGCCGGACGGCTCCACGCCCAGCACGGGCACCCCGTGACCGCCGAAGTACTGCAGTAGGTAGCCGTCGTTGGAGGCAATCTCGACCACCAGGCTGTCTGCGCCAAGCTCGAGTTCGCTGACCATCTTGTCTGCGTATGTCTCGCAGTGCTTCAGCCACGATTCCGAGTACGACGAGAAGTAGGCGTACTCGGCGTTGAAGATCTCGCTCTCGGGCACGGCGTCGTCGACCTGGACGAGCCAGCAGGCCCGGCAGACCCGTGCATGAAGGGGGTACACCGCCTCTGGCGCGTCGAGGCCGTCGGCCGCGATGTACGAGTTGGCCAGCGGTTGAAGGCCGAGGTCGACCAAGGTGTCTCTCAGCGGCGCGCCACAGCTCCGGCAGGTCGGGTCGCTCATGAGGCCGCCTCGCACATGGATTGGTACGTCGCGATCTGTTCGGAACACAGGTCCCGAGCGGCCTCGCCCCTCGACCAGCGCCCGTACCAATCGGCGGTCATCGCGGTGCAGTCTTCGAACGTCAGGGCCGGGTGCCAACCCAGAGCCGTGTTCGCTTTGGTGCAGTCGAGCCGCAGCACGTTTGCTTCGTGCAGATCGGCGCCGGTCTTGTCGACCACGACGCGACCCTGGCCAAGGGCAGCAACGACAGCATCGGCAACGGCAGCCACCTCGCGCTCGTCACGGCGTTCGGGGCCGAAGTTCCAACCCTCGTCGAAACCCTCCGCTGCCCACATCGCCTCGGCCAGCATGAGATAGCCGCGCAACGGTTCCAGCACGAATTGCCACGGGCGCACCGAGCCCGGCGAGCGGAGGGTGACCTCGCCGGCTTCGCCCAGACAGCCGCGCACGATGTCGGGGATCAGCCGGTCCTCGGCCCAATCGCCGCCGCCGATGACGTTGCCGGCGCGCACCGCGCCGATACGCGCCGGATGCCCGACCTCGGCATAAGGCGCAAAGAAGGAGTGGCGCATAGAGGCGATGGCGATCTCTGCCGCGCCCTTGGATGCCGAGTAAGGGTCCCAGCCACCCATCGGGTCGCCTTCACGGTAAGCCCAGATTTGTTCTGTGTTGTCATAACACTTGTCCGATGTGGCGCATACGACAACGCGGGCCGAGGTCGCTCGCACGGCGTTCAGGACGTTGACCGTGCCCACGACGTTGGTGGCAAAGGTTCCTGCGGGGTCGCGATACGAGTGGCGTACGAGTGACTGAGCTGCAAGGTGGAACACTATTTGACACATTGACGATCCGAGCGCCTCGGAAACCCCCGACGCGTCATTCATGTCGACATAGTGCGAGGTGATGGGAAGCTTCAGCAGCGCCCAGAGGTTCGGTTCGGTGGCTGGTGCCAGCGCCAGCCCTGTCACCGCGGCGCCAAGCTGGTGCAGCCATGCAGCGAGCCACGCGCCCTTGAACCCAGTGTGGCCGGTGATCAGGACCCGCTTGCCTCGCCAGAAGTCCGGGTTCACTGCCAGACCTTCCGATGCGCGTTGCCAGAAACCAGGTGCGCACCAGTTCGTGGCGTTGGCCGAGGGTGTCCATCGGCTGCCAGGAGCCCCTGGTATTCGAACGCGGCCAACTGCTTGCCGTGAGCGCGGCCCCGTGGGCGCGCTTGCTCCCTGATGGTCCGGGGGAATTCCAGACCGCCCTCGACCGCCGGTGGCACCAGGAAGAAACCGCTGTTGATCACGCCGCCCTCGCCAATGGAGCTTCAGAGAACTCGCGGACCTGTCGGCTTTCGATTGCCAGAGTTTACCGAAAGCCGCGGGGCGGTCCCTTCGCGTAGGTCACCCGCCTCGGGATCATCGGTACTGGTGCCTGGCACCTAATGTTACGATTCGTAACACAAAGTGCCAGGCACCTATTCGGTGCGGAGGTGGGGGTCGGCGGCCCTGCGTACTCCGGTCGCGGCGACGACGACGAGGGCGAGGCTCGTGACCATCAGGGCCGAGTGCACCAGCTTGAAGGTCGCGTCGTGGCTCGAATCGAGCAGGATGCCCGTGCCCCGGACCAACCAGTAGACGACCGTCCACCCGGCCAGCACGCCGAGCGTCATCGCACCAGGCCGTCCGCGGCACAGCCACAGCAACGTCAAGAGACCCAGCACCAGGAACACCGCTGCGGCACCCACTCGCCATCCGACACCGAACCCGTCGAGGTCGTCGTCGGCCAGCACGTTGCGGATCCGCGAGACCCACAGGAACAGGGTCCACCCCACCAGCGGCGCGATCCACCACCGCGCCGTGACACGAACGTGGTCGCCCACGTCAGGCGTTCTTGATGTCTGCGGCGGAGTGCAAGCCCAGATCGGCGATCGCCTTCTCCCGCATCTCGACTTTGCGCACCTTGCCGGTCACGGTCATCGGGAACTCGTTCACGAAGGTGAAATAGCGCGGCACCTTGTGGCGGGCGATCTTGCCCTGGCAGTAGTTCCGCAGGTCGTCCTCGGTGACCTGAGCGCCTGGCTCAAGCTGCACCCAGGCGTTGAGCTCTTCGCCGTACCTCTCGTCGGGAACTCCGATCACCTGAACGTCGGCAACGCCCGGAGCCGTGTAGAGGAACTCCTCGATCTCACGCGGGTAGAGGTTCTCTCCGCCGCGGATCACCATGTCCTTGATGCGCCCGATGATGTTGACGTAGCCGGCGTCGTCCATCGTCGCCAGGTCGCCGGTGTGCATCCAGCCCTCGGCATCGATTGCGTCGGCGGTCTTGTCGGGCTCTTCCCAGTAGCCGAGCATCACCGAATAGCCGCGGGTGCAGAACTCACCGCCCTCGCCCCGCTCCACCGTCTCGCCGGTCTCGGGGTCGACGATCTTCACCTCGAGGTGCGGCTGCACCCGCCCGACCGTCGAGACCCGCAGCTCGATCGAGTCGTCCGCGCCGGTCTGAGTGGACACCGGCGACGTCTCCGTCATGCCGTAGGCGATCGTGACCTCGTCCATGTTCATCTCGTCGATCACCCGCTTCATCACCTCGATCGGGCACGGCGAGCCCGCCATGATCCCGGTTCGCAGCGACGTGAGATCGAAGGAGGCGAGCTCGGGGTGGCCGAGCTCCGCGATGAACATCGTCGGAACCCCGTACAACGAGGTGCACCGCTCGTCTTGGACCGCTTGGAGCACCGCACCCGGATCGAAGGTCGGCCCCGGCACCACCATGGTCGAGCCGTAGACGACGCAGGCCAGGTTGCCCATCACCATGCCGAAGCAGTGGTAGTAGGGCACCGGGATGCACACCCGATCCTCAGCGGTGTGGCGGCACGCCCCGCCGACGAACTGGGCGTTGTTGAGGATGTTGTGGTGGCTGAGCGTGGCGCCCTTCGGGAACCCGGTCGTCCCAGACGTGTACTGGATGTTGATCGCATCGTGGGGCTGGAGCGAGTCGGCCCTGGCCTGCAGCTCGGCATCGCTCACCGATGCGCCGGCGGCCAGGAGCGCGGCCCAGTCGTCGGTGTCGAAGTAGATCACCCGCTCGAGATCGTCGAGTCCCGGGCTCACCTCCTCCACCATGTCCTGGTACGTCGACGTCAGATACGACGTCATCGTGACCAGCATCCGGCACCCGGAGTGCCGCAGCGCGTACTCGAGCTCGGAGGTGCGATACGCCGGATTGATGTTGACCTGGATCGCCCCGATCTTGGCGGTCGCGTACTGGATGTACACCCATTCGGCGAAGTTGGGACTCCACATGCCGATCCGGTCGCCGGCCTCGACGCCCAGGCCCATCAGTCCCTTGGCGACCTGGTCGACTGACGCGTCGAACTCTGCCCAGGTCTTTCGGATCCCCTGGTGCGCGACGACGAGGGCTTCTCGATCGGGATGGGCCGTCACGGTGTCCGCGAGTTGGGCTCCGATCGTCTTGGAGATGAGGGGTGGCTCGTCGGCTCCGACGTCGATCGAGGCGACCATGGCTGCTCCTCCGCGTTGTCTCGCGTTCTACTCTTCGAGCTCGAGCTCTCCGGCGACGGAGATGATCTCGCCGCCGTCGATGTTCATGATGTTCCCGGTCATCCACTCGGCGCCAGCCGAGAGATACAGCGCAGCCTCACCGATGTCGCTCGGCTCACCCAAGCGCTTCATCGGAAGCGCGTCGGCGATCGTCTGACCGCGGGGGCCGCTCCACAGCACCTTGGCGAAGTCGGTGCGAATCAGCCCCGGCGCGATGCAGTTGACCCGCACCTTCGGGCCCATCTCGGCCGCCAGCTGCTTCGTCATGTGCATGAGGGCGTCCTTGAGCATGCAGTAGACGCCGAGCGCCTCACTGGTGACGTGGCCGCCGACCGAGGCGATGTTGATCACCGACCCGCCGTGCTCCTTCATCCAGGTGGTCCACGCGACCTGGGTCCACTGGAACGGCGCCCGCAGGTTGACCTCGTAGGTCTTGTCGAGCCGCGGCACGTCGCAGTCGATCATGGGGCCCGCCCACGGGTTGGTGGCGGCGTTGTTGACCAGGATGTCGCAGCTGCCGAATCGCTCGATCGTCCCGTCGATCACTCGCTGGGCCTCGTCGAGGTGCCCGATGTGCCCTGCGATGTAGTCCACGTCGCCATCGCAGTCGGCCATCTCCGCGACCGCTTCCTCGCACTTCTCGGCCTTGCGCGACGTGATCATCACGTTGCCGCCCGCATCTGCGAAGGCCTTCACGATCCCCTTGCCGATCCCGGCCGAGCCGCCGGTCACGAGGGCCGTCTTGCCGTCGAGTCGAAGGTCCATCAGTTCACTCCAGTGGTCTGCGCGGCGTCGGCCGCATTGATGTTTGAGGTGTAGGGATCGAAGATCTGCCCATCGGACAGAACCGACGAATTGGGGATGCCGAGCATCGTGAACATCTGCCCGAGCGCGATGAACTGACCGACGGACATCGCGAGCTCCAGGTACTCGGCGGGCGTGAAGTGCTCGAGCATCTCCGCCAGCATCTCGTCGCTCACGTTCTTGTCGGCGCCATGCATGGCTTCGGCGTAGCGCACCGCGAGCCGTTCGCGGGCCGTGAACTCCGGACCGCTGACCTCGCCGAGCTGGGCAGCTTCTGCGATGCGGTCATCGTCGACGGCAGGACCAGACCGGTCCCCCTGACGGGTGTGCAGTCAGAGGTGGCAGTTGTTGAGCATCGCGATCCGCAGCCGCGCGATCTCTTTGGTGCGGATCTCGAGCTGACCGTCGAAGAGCAGCTCGCGGTAGAAGCGGTTCCAGGACGCGAACATCTCGGGGTTGTGTCCCACCTGGCTCACGGTCGCGGCGTCCGCGCCGCCGGCCAACATCGCGTCGACCGCTTCGGTCCGCGGTGCAGACGGCAGGCGCGGCGTGGGAAGCGCGCACGCTTGTTCGGGTGCGGTTGCCATCAGTTCTTGGCCTTTCCGATCTCGTTCCACGGGCCAGCGTCGGCCCGTGGTTCGCGCGGAAGCCCGAGAACCCGGTCCCCCACGATGTTTCGCTGCACCTCGCTGGTGCCGGCATAGATGGTGCCAGGTCTGGCGCCGAGAAACGTCTGGGTCCACGCGCGGGACGAGAACTCGGCACCGATCGCATCGGTCTCGATCCCGTTCACCGCCTCGTGACCCGACGGCGCCGTGGCCTCTGCCCCCAGGAGATGCATGGATCGCTCGGTGTGCCGGTGGTGGTAGTGGCTCCAGACGAGCTTGTGGATCGACGACTCGGGGCCCGGTGAGCCGCCGGCGAGCACGCTCGTGACCGTCCGCTGGCCCATCCACTTCATGATCTCGACGGTCGTGTGTGAGCGAGCCATGTCCTGCCGGACGAGTGGATCCTCGGTGAGCCCTCGTTCGGTCGCGACGCCCGTAACCCGGTCGAGTTCGTCGCGGAATCGAATGGCGTCCGTCGTCGCTCCCCAGCCTCGTTCGAAGCCGAGCAACACGTTGGCCACCCGCCATCCGTCGTTGACGTCGCCGACGACGTCGTCCTTCTTCGCCTTGGCGTCCGTGAGGAACACCTCGTTGAAGTCGTGCCGGTTGTTGATGTTGATGATCGGACGCACATCCACGCCCGGCTGGTCCATCGGCACCAGGAGAAAGCTGATCCCGCGATGCTTAGCGGCGGTCGGATCGGTGCGGCACAGCATGAAGATCCAGTTGGACTTGTGGCCGCTGGAGGTCCAGATCTTCTGCCCGTTGATGACCCACTCGTCGCCGTCGAGAACCGCCCGCGTGCCGAGATTCGCCAGGTCCGAACCGCTGTCGGGCTCGCTGTACCCCTGACACCAGACGTCCTCGCCGCTGATGATCCGCGGGAGATAGTGACGCTTCTGCTCCTCGGTACCGCACTCGATGATCGCGTTGCCGACGAGCCGGATTCCGAAGCCGTCGCTCTCTGTTCCTTCTGGCACTCCCGCGGTGGCGAACTCCTCGGCGACGATGAGGCGTTCGACCTCGCTGAGCCCCGCGCCGCCGTACTCCTTCGGCCACGACACGGCGAGCAGTCCGTTGTCGGCGAGCAGAGCGCGCCACTCGCCGAGGAAGCGCTCGCGCTCCTCGTCGCCCAGCGCTCCGATCCCCCGCCAACCCGCGGGCAGGTGTTCGGCGAGAAAGCCGCGGATCGTGCGGCGGTATACCTCAGCGTCCTCTGAGTGAATGGGGCGCATGGCGCCAGTTGAGCACAACACAACGACGACTCGCTCAGGGATCTGCGAAGCTCTGTCACGACGAAGGGGGAGCCATGAAGATCAGCGTCGCAGGAATGTTCGGCAACGGAGCCAAGCGAGGGGTCGGCTTCCTCAAGGACTTCTGTCAGGCCGCGGAAGAGATCGGCTACGAGTCCGTCAGCCTCCCCGAGCACGTGGTGTTCTTCCCCGAGTACGACTCCAAGTACCCCTACACCGAGGACGGCTCGACCAACTGGGGGACCGACGTCGGGCTCTTCGACCCACTCTTCGCTGCCCAGGCCGCCTCCTCGGTGACCACGACCCTGCGGTTCATCAGCGGCGTGGTGATCTTGCCCCAACGGCCGGCCCTGCTGACCGCGCGTGAGGTGCTGTCGCTCGACCACCTCAGCGGCGGGCGCTTCGACTTCGGGATCGGCTCCGGCTGGTCGTGGGAGGAGTACGGCGCGCTCGGCGTTCCCTTCGAGAAGCGCGGCAAGCGGATGGACGAGTACATCGAAGCCATGCAGCTCGCGTGGAGCGAAGAGGGGCTCCTCAACTATCAGGGCGAGTTCGTGCAGTTCGAGAACGCGGTGATGAACCCTAAGCCGCTCACACCCGGCGGGCCGCGGCTGATCATCGGCGGCAGCACGCCCGTGGCCATGCGCCGGGCGGCCCGTCACGACGGCTGGTATGGCTGGTGGGCCCTCGTCGACATCGACGAGCACATCGCCGAGTTCGAGCAGATCCTCAACGACGCGGGCCGCTCACGCCTCGACGACGACTTCGACTTCCGAATCGGCATCCCGACGGGATTCAACGCCTTCGACGAGGTGGCCAAACGAGCCGAGCACGCACGGGGCCTCGGCGTCGACGAGCTCGTGATCGCCTCTCCCGTCGGCACGACCGACCTCGAAGGCGTGCTCCAGCAGTACTACGACGCCGCCATGGGCTGAAGAGTTTGCAAGCCGGTTCCATTTAGGTTCCAGGAGCGCTCCTGGAACCTAAATCGGCGGCGGCGTCGACGAGACTGGCGGCATGGTGGAACACGAAAGGGCCGAGTGTCCGAGCAATCCCTGGGTTCCCACGACCATTCAGTGGGAGGGTCCACTCGGCGAGCGCACTATCGCAACGTATCGAGGCCACGAGCTGCACGTGCTCGAATGGCCAAGTCACCCCGAGCTCGACCGATGAGCCACTCATTCCAGGAGCGCTCCCGGACCCTGATCAGTGCTGGTCGCGGAAAGTCGGTGGCGATGGTGCTGAAGCCGACATGGTGGGCATGGTTAGTGGCGTTCGCACTCGCGGCCGCAGCGTGCTCGACAGATGCGAACGACGCGGCGCCCGGCACGACCGAAGCCGCAATCACCGATTGGAGCACGACAACCGAACTCGAACGGCTGGAGATCATCGTCAGCGGTTCGGCCTACCGGCAGCGGATCTGTTTCTCCAGTGCCGAACCCTGCCTCCCCACCGATACGCCGCTCCACCGGACTCCGCAGGGCGTCGCCCGAGTCCGCGGGACGCTGCGGAACGGGATCCTTCGCGTCATCGAGCAGCTTCCGGTCGGGCACGGATCCAACGGCTCGGCACTTCTGTGCCCAGATGCTCATGCTCAGCGAGGGCTCGACTACGACCAGGAGATCGAGGACCGGCTGGACACCTTGCGCATCGAGTTCGAGGAACGAACCGCGGGATTGTGGATCGAAGGAAACGTCTTCCACCTGCGTGTGGTGGGATCGGCGACGCCTGCTCGCGAGCGTGCCGACCAACTGGGCATCGGCGACCACGTCTGCATCGTCGGACAACCGGGGAACACTCCCGCCGACTGGTCAGATCTGGCGGAGGAACTCGAGGCGTTCCTGGTCGAACGGGGCCTTCTCGAAGTGAACGGCAGGGGGCCGCGCTACGACCCCGTGTACGACGACCTGTACGTCGGAGTGTCGGTCATCGACTCGGAAACGCTCGACGCGATCGCTCAACGCTTCGGCGCCGAGGTGCGCGTCGGGTCCGCGCTTCAAATCATCACGGGGAGCGCAGCTCTTCTGGAAGAGGAGCTCGCCGCTGTCGACGACGTCGTTGGGTGGGATGACCTCTACACCCGCTGCGCACGAGTCGTCTTGGATGGATACCTGCCGGACATCACCGCCTCGGTCTTAACGCCGGATGAGGCGAACGCGCTCGCCGCCGGCCTCCTGCACTTCGACTGGGTCGAACCGTACTGGGCGATGTCGGTGCCCTCCTCCGATGGCACCACCGCCGTCCTTCTCGGTCGACCGCCGGGCATCGAGACGCCCGGCCCCTGGGAGGGGCAGACCTTCCACGCGGCGATGGTGTCCCTAAGCGGCAGGGGACAGCTCCTTCACTGGGACTCGCATTGCCGCCTCGCCGTCGAAGCAGTTGGGTTCGATCCGACGGAGTTCCGCCTGTCCGACGAGAGCCCACCCGATCCAGCGAGCGACCACCTCACCGTGCTCCTCAGCCCTGTGGCATGTGGCGCCCACGGCATGGTTGAGATCGGCGCCTTCACGTCGCTCGTGCGAGAGACCGACTCATCCGTCGAGATCGTCATTCTGACGAGGCAACCATCCGGCGGCGTCACCTGCGAAGGGCATCCGCCGGTGCTCACCAATCTCCGGCTGGAGGCGCCGTTGGCCGACCGGTCAATCATCAACTTCAGCCATGGGATTCCGGAGATCCTGAGCTGGCCCCCGTCAGCAGCAGACAAAGCGCGCGTCAGGGACTTCTGAGTTCCGCACTTCGGTGCAGGTTGGTTCCTGGCACCAAATCAGCTGCGCTTGGTCTCGTTCCAGGGACCGGCGTCGGAGCGGGGCTCTTTCGGGAGGCCGAGCACTCGCTCACCGATGATGTTGCGCTGGATCTCGTTGCTTCCCGAGTAGATCGAACCGGGCCGCGCGCCCATGAACGTCGTGACCCAGGCCTGCGACGAGTAGGGCGAGCCGACGTCGTCGACGCCCACGCCGGTGGCGGCGTCGCGGCCAGATGGCGCCGTTGCGTCCATGCCGAGCACATCCATCGCCAGCTCCGTGAAGCGCTTGTGGTGCTCGGACCACAGGATCTTGTTGAGCGACGACTCGGCACCGGGGTGAAAGCCCTGCAGCGAACGAGCGACGGTCTGGAGACCCAGAAACTTCATGATCTGGGTGGTCGTGAACGCGGCCGTGAAGCGCTGCCGCATCACGGGATCGTCGAGCTTGCCGCGTTCCCTGGCGGCAGCTGCCAGCCGGCCCCACTCCTCGCCGTAGCGAATGCCGTTGAGCGTCGCATCGTCACCGCGCTCGTAGGCGAGAAGCGTGTTGGCGACCGCCCAGCCGTTGTTGACCCCGCCAATGACGTTCTCCCTGGCGGTGCGCGCGTCGCTGAAGAAGACCTCGTTGAAGTCGTGGTGCTGGGCGGCGTTCACGATCGGACGCACCTCGACGCCGGGCTGGTCGATCGGACAGAGCAGGAACGAGATGCCGGCGTGCTTCACGGCAGCGGGGTCGGTGCGGCAGAGCACGAAGATCCAGTTGGCGTTGTGGCCCTGGCTCGTCCAGATCTTCTGGCCGTTGATGACCCACTCGTCGCCGTCGAGCTCGGCACGTGTCGCGAGAGATGCGAGGTCCGAACCCGAGTTGGGCTCGCTGTACCCCTGGCACCACACGTCCTCGCCGCTGATGATCCGCGGCAGGTAGTGGCGCTTCTGCTCCTCGGTCCCCCATTCGATGATCGTGTTGCCCGCCATCGAGATGGAGAAGATGTCGTTGTCGGTGCCCGCCGGTACACCGGCCTCGGCGAACTCCTCCGCGAGCACCGTGCGTTCCATCTGGCTCAATCCGGCGCCGCCGTATTCGGGGGGCCAGGCGACAGCGAGGAGCTGGTTCTCCGCGAGAGTGCGGCGCCACTCACCGATGAACGCTCGGCGCTCGTCCGGCGTGAACGCACCCATCCCGGACCAGTCAGCCGGCAGGTGCTCGGCCAGAAAGTCCTTGATGCGAGCGCGAAAAGCGGCGGCTTCGGGGGTGTAGTCGTCCACGTCTTCTCCTCAGGAACGGCCGCCAGACTAGACAGCGCGCCCGAGGTGCTGCTCGGCCGCGACGACCGCTTCGTCGATCACGTGTGGGAGGAACGCGTGTATGTCGAGTTCGGGTCGGTCGTCGAGCCAGCTGACGACCATCAGGGCTCGAATCGTGAGGAAGGCGTCGAGCAGCTCGACCTCATCGGCGGCCAACGGCCACACAGACGCGTACCCGTCGAGCAGTGCGTCACGCGCTGCGGCGAACCATGGCTCACCGGCCGCCGGATGGAGTGCCACCGCGAGCTCATGCACGTAGTAGCCCCACCCGGCGTCGTCGAAGTCGATCATCGTCAGCCGCTCGCCGTCGGCCATGACGTTGCGGAGATGAAGGTCGGCGTGGATCATTCCGAAGCGTTCGGGCCCGGTCGGGACGGAAGTGAGGAGCTCCACGAGCGAGGTGCGCGCCGCCGAGAACAGCCGCCTCTGCTCGCCAGACAGCGCGTCCCGATCCCAGAATCTGCCCCACACCGGGGCCTCACCCACCAAGCCGGCTGCATCCCATCGCCTGCGAATGAACCCGGCCGGCGCCACCCAGCTCTCGTTGTGCGTGCGAATGAGCGCCGCCAACTCCCCCGCCCGCCGGTAGTGACCCACCACATCCGAGCCGTCCCCAGAGCGCAGGTCCTCCACGGGCTGTCCGTCGATCCAGCCGATCACCCCGACGTGGCGCCGCTCACCAGCGACAACGACCTCGACAAAGTGATCACCGGCCAACGTCGGAAGTTGCTGCGGTACCGGTAGACCCGCCGCGCGGAGCGATTCCACCCACGTCACCTCGGACTCCAGCTCGCTCAGCGAGTTGTACCCCGGGCGGTGGAGTCGCAGCACCAACGGGCCGACGTTGGGCTGGTCGATCCGACAGACCACGTTCTCGGTGTGAGAGATCACCTCGACCGACGACGGTTCGATCCCCCACGCACCCGCGGCGTGCGCGGCGGCGCTGGTCCAGACCTCAGCTGGTGGCACGGATCGCATCACCGAAGGCTTCGAGGAACAGCTCGGCATGCTCAGAGTCGAAGACGAGGGGCGGGCGGATCTTGAGAACGTTGCCGTGCTGGCCCGCCTTGCCCATCAGCATGCCGCGCTCCTTCATCGCCTCGACCATCGCCGCCGCGCCCTCGACGTCGGGTTCGGTGGTTCCCGGCGTCACCCAGTCGATTCCAGCGAACAGCCCATGGCCGCGCACGTCGCCCATGCGAGGGTCGTCCGGCTGCATCTCGCGCAGGCCAGCCCGCAGCTGCTCGCCCACCAGCGACACCTGCGACACGAGGTCTCGTTCCTGAATCTCGTCGATCACGGCATTGCCCGCCGCCGCCTGGAGAGGACTGGCGGCGAACGTGTTGAAGTAGCGCGACCGCGACCGAAAGCCGGACACGAGGTCGTGACTGGCCGCGACGCCAGAGACCGGCATCCCGTTGCCCATCGGCTTCCCCATCGTGACGATGTCGGGGACGAAGCCGCTGGTCTCATAGCCCCACCACCGACCGCTGCGAGCGAATCCGGCCTGCACTTCGTCGGCGATCACGAGGCCACCGGCGGCGTGGACCATCTCGACCGCCCGCTCGAAGAACCCGGCCGGAGCGTCTGGCAGACCCTCGTTGGCGAGGATCGAGCACATCATGAGGCCGGCGAAGCCGGTCGCGTCGGCTTCGAAGTCGGCGATGGTCTTGGCGAGCTGGTCGAGGTGGAGGTCGCAGAGCTCGTCCGCCGTCGCTCCTTCGGCGAGCGGGCGGAACAGTTGGGGCGTGGCGATCGATGCGAGATCACCGCGACGACGACCCACCGGCAGGTTCGTCATCCGCACGATCTCGGCGGAGTTGCCGTGGTACGTGGCGTCGGTGCAAACGATTCCCTTCTTACCCGTCGCAGCGCGGGCCATCATGAGCGCGACCTCGCTCGCCTCGGTTCCGCTGCACGCGACGACGAGCGACTCGAGACCAGGGTGGTGAAGGCCGAGGAGCCGCTCCACGTATTCAACAACGCCTTCGTGCAGGTAGCGACTGTGCACGTTGAGGGTTCCGGCCTGGCGTGCTATGGCCTCGGCGACACGCCGGTTGGCGTGGCCGACACAGGGGACGTTGTTGTACAGGTCGAGGAACCGCCGGCCGGTCGCATCCTCGAGCCACACGCCGTCGCCCCGCACCACTTCGATCGGTGCCTCGTAGAAGAGCGGCGCTCCCTCGCCCATCGCTCGACGATGGCGTTCGAGTAGATCCGTCATGCGGGGCAGCTTTGCACGCACAAGACTCCGTGCCCATGGGAACACTCGACGGAAAGATCGCACTCGTCACAGGCGTGGGAGCGGGGATCGGTGAGGCGATCGCACGCCGCTACGCCGAGGCCGGGGCGACCGTGGTCGGCAGCGACATCGATCTGGCCGGCGGCGGCGACACGATGAAGGCAGCCGGCGGAGAGTTCGTGGAGTGCGACATGAGCGACCTCGACGCGGTCGGCGCGATGGTCGACGACGCCGCAGCCCGCCACGGGCAGATCGACGTGCTGGTCAACAACGCCGGGATCACGAAGCAGCTCGGGTTCTTCGACGTGACCCCCGACGACTGGGACCGCATCAACGACGTGAACACGCGCGGTCTGTTCTTCTGCATGCAGGCGGTGGCCAAGCACATGCGGGAGCGGGACTGCGGAACGATCGTCAACATCGCGTCGATCGCAGGCAAGGGCTATCGCGGCACGTCCAACATCGCCTACGCCGGAACGAAGGGCTGCGTGATCGCGCTCACCCGGGTCGGCGCGCACCAGCTGGCCAGGTACGGGATCACGGTGAACGCCATCTGCCCTGGTGTGACCCGAACGACTCTTTTCAATCAGGTCACCGCAGGCGCCGCAGAACGAACGGGCCGCCCGCTCGAGGAGATCATCGAGCGGGCCGAGAAGGAGATTCCGATCCGCCGCTCCAACTCACCCGACGACATCGCCCACGCCGCCGTCTTCCTCGGCAGCGACGCGGCCCGCAACATCACCGGCCAGAGCCTCAACGTCGACGGCGGCCTGCGCTTCGACTGACCAGGGAGCCCTCCCCACCACGAGCCGGTCAGGTCGACGTGGTGGGCGTTTCGTCGCGGGCGTGATCGTCGAATCGCAGCTTGAACTCGCCGAACCGGTCTTCGAGCCACTTCTCGAGCTCCTCGGGCGGCGCATCGAGGGGAGGGAGCTCGAACTCACCGAACAGCTTCCACTCCTCACCCCACAGCTCCCCGAGCTCACGGTCCTCCATGAACTTCCGCAGCTCCTCGGGCAGCTCCTCCAGTGGAAGCTGCTCGAAGGGGAACTTGGTCTCACCATCGAACATCCACAGCGGCAACTCTCCGCCGTCGTGGAAGAACCTGAGGCCGCCTTCGACACCACCGAACTTCTCGATGAGTTCGTCGAGCTCCGAACTGTCGGGGAAGAGGGACGCTGGCGCTTCGATCTGCAGAATGCGCTCGGCGGACACCACGCCGATCATCACCCGGTCGCCGTCGCGTGTGACATAGGCCGTCGCGTCGGGAAGGGCGATGGTCTGGTCCGCGCTCGCTGCGAGCTCGTCTGCCACCTCCTGGCTGAACGGCTCGCTGCGCACCGAGAGATCGACCGGGCCGCCGAACCAGTGGAGGCCGCCCTCCTTGTCGCTCCCGTGGTGGTCCCCGGACAAGTCGTCGTGGGCATCGTCGTCGACGTCGCCCCCACTCGGTTCGGTCGAGGCCTCGGCATCGGTGGCGTGGTCGCCGCCCGTGGCGACGACGGGAACAGGTGTGTCCGGACGCAACGCCAGAGCACCAACACCGACCAACGCCAACGCAGCCACGGCCCCGCCGAAGGCGCCTCGACGCCGTCGCCGTCTCTGGTCGACTCGCTCGGTGATGCGTTCGAGCGGCGGGGCGGCGAGGGTCGGTTCGCCGACCAGCCGTCCGGCGGCACGCTCCAGCTCAGTGGGGGACATAGCTCTGCTCCTCGCGCTCGTGTGCCGTCTCCGGCAGTCCATGGCTGGAAGCGAGATGGTCACCGAGGGAGTTGCGCCCCCGAGACAGCAGCGTCGCCACCGTTCCGCGACTCACACCCATCGCCTTGGCGATCTCGGGTTCGGTGAGGTCGGCGACGTAGCGCAACGCGACCGCCGTCCGGGTGCGATCGGGCAACGCCTCGACCGCCCGCCACAGATCGACGTCGACCTCCGTCGGACCGACGCCGATCGGCACGATCGTGCCGGACAGAAGCTCGCCTTCGAGGCGGCGCCGCCGAAGACGACGCTTCAGGAGGTTGAGCGCCGTCCGATGCAGCCAGCCACCGGGTCGCTCCATCGCACCGACCCGATCCCAGCGCTCATATGCACGAACGAACGCCTCGGCAGCGACCTCCAGCGCGACATCACGATCGCGAGCCGTCACAGCGAGCGACGCCACGATGCGCGGGTGCTCGCTCCGGTACCACGACTCGAATTCGCCGGGTGATCGGTGGTGGACCATCTCGTCTTCCACGCAGGTACGAGTCACGGGACCGCCACAACGTTGACACGCCGGCGAAGATTTTCGTCGTCAGGGGCGATACCCGAACGTGCTGGGTCCGGTGGTGAGCGATCGCTGCACCAGATCGACCCACTCACACAGCAGCGGACGGGTGTCGCGGGGATCGATGATCTCCTCGATCTCGAAGAACTCCGCGGCCCGATGTGGCGAACGCACCCTGTTGAGCCGTTCCCGGATCTCCTCGAGCAGGCCGTCAGGGTCGTCGCTGTCGGCCAGGTCCTGTTTGTACGCGACTTCGATCCCGCCCTCGATCGGCAGCGAACCCCAGTCGCCAGACGGCCACGAGAAGCGGAACGACTTGTGGCCCGGCTTGTTGTTGGCCGCGCCCGCCACCCCGAAGGCCTTGCGAATCACCACGCACACAAACGGGGTCGTCAGCTGGCCCAGAGCGGCGAGCGCCTGGCTGCCGTAGCGGATGGTCGCGTTCTCCTCGGACTCCTTGCCGATGAGGAAACCGGGGCAGTCCTCCAAGTGCACCACGGGCAGGTGGAACGTGGAGGCGAGGTCCAACAGACGGATGAGCTTGCGGCATCCGTCTGAGGTCCAGGCGCCGCCATACACGAATGGATCCTCGGCGAAGACCGCCACCGGGTAGCCGTCGAGACGAGCGAGACCGGTGATGATCGACTTGCCCCAGCGCTCGCCGATCTCGAAGAAGCTGTCCTCGTCGACGACAGATCCGATCACCTTGCGCATCTGGTACACCCGCCGTGGCTCTTTGGGCACGATCGAGATGAGCGATTCGTCACGGCGCTGCGGGTCGTCGGTGGGTTCGGCGCGAGGCGCCAATTCGTCGACGTTGGTCGGCAGATACGACAAGAAGCGCTTGGCCCGATCGAAGGCCTCGTGCTCGGTGTCGACGGCGTCGTCGATGGCGCCGTTGGAGGTGTGGATGTCGGCGTGGCCGAGCTCCTCCTTGCCGTGGTCACCGAGGGACGCCTGCTCGACCAGCGCCGGGCCGGCGATCATCATCTGGGCCGTCTCACGCACGATCATCGAGTAGTGCGCTGTCGCCACCCTCGCTGCGCCGATGCCCGCGACAGAACCCAACGCGAGTGCGACCGATGGGGCGACGGACAGATGGTTCACCACCGTCTCCCAGCCGCGCACCTGCGGAATGTAGGTGCGACCCGCCATCTCGATGGTCTTGACCGAACCGCCGCCGCCCATTCCGTCCACGAGCCGCACGTGTGGCAGCCGCAGCTCGACCCCCATCGACTCCGCCGTATTGCGCTTCTCGGGAATGGTGGCGTCCGCAGACCCCCCGCGAACCGTGAAGTCGTCGCCAGAGAGGATCACCGGACGGCCGTCGATTCGCGCCACGCCGAAGAGGAAGTTGGACGGAGTGAGGTGCTTCAGTTCGCCGCTCTCGTCGTACTCCGCAACCCCCGCGGTCTTGCCGATCTCGTGGAACGAGCCCTGGTCGGCGACCTCGCCGATGCGTTCGCGAATCGTGAGCTTGCCGAAGTGGTGTTGCCGCTCGACCTTGTCCTCACCGCCGAGCTGCTCGGCGAACTCCTCGCGTCGGCGCAGCTCTTCGATCTCGGATTCCCAGCTCACGGGTGGCAGCCTAGGTGAGAGCCGCCAGGACATCGTTCCGCTGAAACCGTCAAGACATCGTTCCGTCTGTTGAGGTCGATTGCCGCAGGGACATCGTTCCGGTTCTCCTTGCTCGTTCTGTCT
>Ga0209992_10000487_pt1 | contig 53301 bp, 42 predicted proteins | sample 2SBtaG_2_FD_182564 | JGI IMG/M metagenome (GOLD analysis project Ga0209992, IMG submission 182564) | Deep subsurface microbial communities from Kolumbo volcano to uncover new lineages of life (NeLLi) - 2SBTROV12_ACTIVE470 metaG (SPAdes)... | ecosystem: Environmental > Aquatic > Marine >... | reverse complement strand
AGGCTCCCTCCTGTGTGACGCCGAGCAAATCACGGGACGGGGTTTCCTCGAATTCCGGAACCGTCAAACTTTGAAGGCCTCCCCAGCAGAGCTGGGGGGACTCCCGACGGGCTAGGCTCGAACGCAGAGTAGCCGGGGCTACCCCCCGATGTGATACATCTCGACCCGGTCGCGCTTCGGCGTCGTCCCGTCGATCTGCAGCAATCCCGAGCGCTGCTCCGAGTACCGATCCGTCCGGTTCGTCCACGTCGACGCGATCAGCTGCCGCAGCGTCTCGTCGTCCTTGCCCGAGCGCATCGGCTCGCGCAGGTCGATCCCACCATCGGCGAACAAGCACGTCACGAGCTGCCCCTCGACCGTGAGGCGCGCTCGCGTGCAGTCGCCGCAGAACGGCGAAGACACGCTCGTGATCACGCCGATCTCTCCGCCGCCGTCCGCATAGCGCCAGCGCGACGCGACCTCGCCGCGGTAGTTCGCGTCCGCGGGCTCGAGGGGGAGCTCCGCGGCGATTCGCTCGATGATCTGCTTGCCGGTCACGACCTCGTCCATCTTCCAGTCGTTGAGGGTGCCGACGTCCATGAACTCGATGAAGCGGAGGATGTGGCCGGTGCCGTGGAAGTGGCGCGCCAGGTCGACGAGGCCGTCGTCGTTGACGCCCTTCTGGACGACGCAGTTGACCTTGATCGGGCCGAGGCCCGCGTCTTCGGCGGCGGCGATGCCTTCGAGCACGCGGTCGACGCTGAATCGCTCGCCGTTCATGCGGTGGAACACGTCGGGGTCGAGGCTGTCGAGGGAGACGGTCACGCGGTCGAGGCCCGCCTGCTTCATCTCCCTGGCCCATCGCGGAAGCAGACTGCCGTTCGTCGTCATCGCGAGGTCGAGCTCGACGCCGGCGTCCTCGCCCACCTGCTTGAGGCGGGCGATCAGGTACTGGAGGCCGTGGCGCAGCAGGGGCTCGCCGCCGGTGATGCGCAGCTTCTCGACGCCGAAGCGGACGAAGAGCCGGACGAGACGGGCCACCTCCTCGAAGGTGAGCACCTCCTCGCGCGCGAGGAACGGATACTTCTCGCCGAAGATCTCCGCGGGCATGCAGTACGGACAGCGGAAATTGCACTTGTCCGTGACGGAGATCCGCAGATCGCGGAGCGGCCGCGCGTGGCGATCCTCGAGGACGACGGGGCTGGCAGAGGACTCGTTCGGAGGCACGAGCGGGGGACTCCTGCGGGCGCGGAAAAGGGCTTTCGGGGCGGCCAGATGGACGGCCTTGTTTCGAGTCGATCGAGGCGTCGGACCACGCCCGGGCGGCTCATTCTGACAGCGATCCGGGCGCGCCGCTCGTATGCAGCGTCGCCCCCGCGCCAGATTGCCGGCGCGCTGCCGATCAATCTTGACCAATCGGTAGTCTATCGTAGGATCTCGGCCGTGCACCTCCTGGCCCGCGAAGAGACGGGGCTCCGATGCCTCCTCCAGGTCGCCCTCGCCGAGCTCGGCCGGGACGGGGATGCCCCCTGCCCGGTCCCGATCGCGAAGATCGCGGCAGCCGAGGGCCTGTCGGACGTGTACGCAGCGAAGCTGATGCGCCAGCTGCGCCTCGCCGGGCTCGTCGAGAGTGTGCGCGGCGCTAGCGGCGGCTATCGACTGGCGCGAAGCGCCGCCGAGATCAGCGTCTGGGACGCGATCCACTGCCTCGACGAACACTTCCTCCCCGGTGCGACCTGCGACTGCAGCCCCGCCGAACGCCTCGACTGCCAGCGCACCACGACCTGCGCCGTGACCTCCCTCTGGCGCACCCTCGGACGCGACATCCGCTCGAGCCTCGAAGCGGTCTCCCTCGCCGATCTCTGTGCAGGACAGCTCGAATCGGCTGCCCCCGTCCCCCTGCCCACCCTCAATCCGGCCGACGCACGCTCCGCCCATTAGGCGTCACGCCCGTCCAGCCGAAGGAATCCCCAACCATGGTCGATCTCGCCCTCACCGATGCCGCCGCCGAAAAGGCGAAGCGCCTGCTCGCGACGACTACCGAGCCGCACACGGCGCTGCGCGTCGCGGTAAAGAACGGAGGCTGCAGCGGCATGCGCTACGAGCTGCTCTTCGACGGCGAACGCCGGGACGATGACGACGAGCTCGAGTTCCAGGGACTCAAGGTCTGGGTCGACGCCGAGAGCGCGACCTTCCTCGACGGCATCACGATCGACTTCTCGAACGAGCTGAACGACGCGGGCTTCAAGATCGAGAACCCGGCCGCAGAAGAGACCTGCGGCTGCGGCGAGTCGTTCCGGCTCTAGCGCGCTCTGCACGGGTGTCCGAAATCGTGGGCTGGTTGTCCTTGTGACCCCACTGGCATTCGTCGACGCTTCTTCGCGAGAGTCCGCCCCTCGCGCCTCGGGCGGATGCGGTTTTGCTCGTGAAGAATCTCGTGATCCTCGCGCTGCTCGCGGTCGCCGTGCCCCTTTCCTCTGGCTGTGGCGGACGCGTGTCCACCGGCCCGACCGACGCACGTCCGATCGCCGTCGGCCCCGAAGAACACCAGAGAACGATCGACGCGCTCCGCCCGCCGAAGCGCGAACGCCCCCTGATCGCGGTCCTCGCGGACAACGCCGGCACCGAGACGACGGACTTCCTGGTGCCGTACGGAGTGCTCGTCGCTTCGGAGGTCGCGGACGTCGTCGCGGTCGCCCCGGAGTCGGGTCCGATCGAGTTGATGCCGGCGCTGCGCGTCGCGCCGCAACAGACGCTCGAATCCTTCGACGAGCAGCATCCGACGGGCGCCGACTACGTCGTCGTTCCCGCCCTGCACCGGACCGACGTGCCGATTCTGCACGATTGGATTCGATCGCAGGCCGAAGGAGGCGCGACGATCGTCGCGATCTGCAGCGGCGCCCTCGTGCTTGCGGAAGCGGGCCTGCTCGAAGGGCGTGCCGCGACGACGCACTGGTTCGACATCGATTCGCTCGAGCGCAGCCATCCGACGCTCCGGCGCGTCGACGATCGTCGCTACGTCGCCGACCGCGGCATCGCTACGACGACCGGCGTCACGGCTTCCGTCCCGATCTCGCTCGCGATCATCGAGGCGATCGCGGGAAAGCAACGAGCGGCCGCCGTAGCCGAACGACTCGGCGCACCGGCCAACTGGACAGCCACCCACGACAGCGACGCCTTCAGGCTCGACGGGCGATCGATCACCCTCGCGATCCGCAACCTCCTGGCGTTCTGGGCGCACGAAGACATCGGCGTGCGGGTGCAGACCGGCGTCGACGAGATCGCACTCGCGTTCACCGCGGACGCGTACTCGCGCACCTATCGATCGCGCGCGTTCGCCGTCGCGGAGGCGTCGGACCCGATCGTCACGCGGCGAGGCCTCACCCTGCTACCCGATCGGGTGGCAGACGAGACCGATTTCGACTTCAGCGTGCGTCTCTCTGAGGAGGCGCCGCCCGTCGAGTCGCTTGACCTCGCGCTCGCGGGGATCGAACACCGCTACGGCGAAGGGGTCGCGGCCTTCGTCGCGCTCCAGCTCGAGTACGACGACCGCTGACCGGATCGTCGACGACGCCTACGCGAGCTCGCTCGCGCTCTTGATCACCGCCGACACGAGGCCGTAGTCGCAGGCCTGGTCCGCGTCCATCCAGAAGTTGCGATCGCTGTCCTTGGTGACCTTCTCGACGTCCTGACCGGTCTCGGTGGCGATCAGGTTGTTGAGCTTCTCGCGCACCTTGAGGATCTCTTCCGCCTCGATTCGGATGTCTGTCGCCTGCCCGCCGGCGCCACCGCTCGGCTGATGCAGCAGGAAGCGCGTGTGGGGCAGCGAGAAGCGCCGCTCCTTCGGTGCCCCGAAGAGGATCGGGACGGCGATCGAAGCGCACCATCCCGCGCCGATCGTCACGACCGGGGACTCGATGAAACGCAGCATGTCGTGGATCGCGAAACCCGAGTCCACGTGGCCGCCCTGGGACGTGACCATTACGCGGATCGGGTCATGATTGTCCGCGTTGAGGATGAGCAGCTGGCCCATCACCTTCTCGGCCAGCTTCTGGTCGACCGGCCCGTTCACGAGCACGGTCCGCGTCTTGAGCATGCGCAGTCCGAGGCCGTCGCCGCCCTCTTCCTTCGCCTCGCCCTCGTCACTCCATTGCAGATCGCTCGATCCGTCGATGCCTCGCATCGGCCTCCGCCCCCTCAGTCGTCCATCCGCCGCCGTTGAAAAGTGCGGCCGCACCGGGATCCCCGGCGTGCCCGACGTTAGCAGGCACGCCGGGGGTCGGCGCGGCGGATTCGATCAGAGTCCGTCGTCGGTGTCGAGGAGGAGGTCCAACGCGTCGATGAACTCGATGCTGTCCCCGCCCTCACCGCGCGTGTAGAACGCGAGGCCGGCGTCGGTGAACGTCGGGGCGAGCACCGTGCGCGTGCCGTCACCGATCCCCAACGGGTTGGCGCTCGCGGCGACGGGCGCGGCCGGATTCCAGTACTGAACGACCTCGTCGTCGCCGGTTCCGGCGCGCCAGACCACACCCAATGGACCGCCTGCGAGATCTTCGAGCTCGGGAAGGCCGGATGCGAGCTCGACGGGTGCGGCGCCGACGTCTTCGAGGTCGCGCGCCCAGATCGCCACGTCGCCGTCGGCGGCACAGCGCGTCGACGAGCCCAGGCCGACGCCAAACAACGAGACGTTCGTCGTCACGGAGTTGCGGCAACGCGCGTAGACCAGATGGTGACCATAGAGCCGGACGTGCGTCCGAAGTCCGCTGCCATTCGTGGCGGCGCGCTGGCGTTCGGCGTCGGGGTTGCGGACATCGAGCCAATACATGCTCGCGGGGTTGGTGAAGAACATCGCGTAGCGCGGCGTGACGGACCGGAGGTAGACCGCATCGACCCTTCGCGGGTTGACCTCCGGCTCGACCGGGCGCGCGCCGTCATACAGAAAGACCGAGCGGTCGAATTGCCAGCCGACGACGTTGCCCGCCACCTGCAGACCGACGCGGAAGGCGCTCGACGAGCCGGCATACGCGATGTCACCGATCTCGCGAATGCGGGACGTCTCGAACGGTGCAGGCAGCGCATAGAGGCGCGCGGCGTCCCGCCAGACGAGCTGGGTTTCCGTCATCGCGATCTCGAACACGTTCCGCGTTTCGTACTCGCCCAGGACGATCGGCGCGCGGTTCGTCGAGGCGAGGTCGACGACGGAGATGCGCGCGTTCCCGTCCTCATCCGGCGCTTCGATCCACGCGAGCTGGCTTCCGGCGAGCGCGAACGCCGCGACTTCGACCGGAGACGTGCCCCAGGGCGACCAGGCGATCGCATCGGTCGTCGGCGTCCCGTCGGGCGCGACCTCGACGAGTCGGAGATGGACCGGCGCACCCTCTTCGAGCGGATGGTCAAGCCACGCCACGAACCCGTCGCCCGTCTGCAAGCGGGTGATGCCGTTGCGCGGTCGTCGGCCGGCACTCTGTTCCACGGTGCCCGTCGCCGGGTCGATCGCGCCGACCAACAGGTACGCGCCGGCGTCGGTGCCGGGGTGGTGGAGCGTGACCGTGTCGCCGCTGGCGACGATCACCTTCGGCCCCGTCGCGCTCGGTCGCGGCTCCGCGGGCGCAGGCGCCGTCGTCGCGACCGATCGTGACCGCGGCGTGTCTTCCCGGTCGGGGAACCAACCCTCGTGATCCTCCTCGTGACAGCCGGCTGCGAGGAACGCGAGAAGGAGGGTGAAGGGAAGGACGAACCGTGGGTGTCGTCCGGGCGCGCGCCTGGCGAGGCGCGCGGAGGGACTTGGCGGGAGCCCCGCGGCGTTGGTCGGCGCGGCCGCGGAGGGCTGGTCGGAGAGGGACCGGTGATCTGGCATCGTCGATTGCTTCATCGTTTCGTGACTCCTACGATCGCTTCCGGATCGGGCGCGCTAACGCAGCGCGTCATGCCGGCGATCTGGGCGTCATCGATGCCCCGAATCAGACTCTGGTTCCCACAGAGTCCGACTCCGAGTCGAAGTCGAAATCCCCCACGCAAGAGGCAGGTTCCGATGGAAGTCCCCATGCTCGTTACAGATTTTCTCGATCGCGCCGTTCGGCTCTATCCCGAGAAAGTCGCCGTGGTCGACGGTGACCGCCGGTATTCGTACCGGGAACTCAACGAGCGGGTCGATCGCCTGTCGAACGCGCTGCTGGATCTCGGCCTCGAGCGCGGGGACCGGGTCTGCATGCTCAGCCCGAACTCCCACTTCTACCTGGAGAGCTTCTACGCGGCCGCTCAGGTGGGGATCATCCTCGTCCCCCTCAACTACCGACTGGTCGCGGCGGATCACGAATACATCCTGAACCACGCCGGCGTGCGCGCCGTGCTCGTCGATTGGGAGTACACCGGCGTCGTCGACGAGATCCGCGGCAAGCTGCCGAGCGTCGAACACTGGATCGTCGCGCAGGACGAGGGCGACGTGCCTTCGGGCTGGACGTGTTGGAACGAGCTGGTCACGAAGGCGAGCGCGACGCCGCCCACGCGCCCTTCGATCGGCGAGAACGAGACGGTCTCGATCAACTATACGAGCGGGACCACGAGCCGTCCGAAGGGCGTCATCATGACCCATCGGAACTCGTACCTGAACGCCTACAACATGATCGTCCACAACGGGCTGACCCACGACGACGTGGAGCTCTGGACGCTTCCGATGTTCCACTGCAACGGCTGGGGCGGCGTCTTCGCGATGACGGCCCTGGCGGGCAAGCACGTGATCCTGCGCGCGATCGACGGCGAGGACATCATGCGCCTGATCGCGGACGAGGAAGTCACGTTCGCCTGCATGGCGCCGGCCGTGCTGCGCACCGTGCTCGACACACCGGACAAGGACCGCTTCGACGTGAAGACGAAGCCGCGCTTCACCGTCGCCGGCGCCCCGCCGCCCTCCGCCTTCATCGAGCGACTCGAGAAGGAGATGGGCTGGCAGTTCATGCAGATCTACGGCCTGACCGAGACGGCGCCGCTGCTCACGATCTCGCGCCCGGACGCGAACACCGAGCAGGAGGACTGGGCCCGGCGCTCACGCGCGGGCGTGGCCGGAATCGGCGTCGACCTGCAGCTGCTCGACGACGACGGAAACCCGGTGCCCAAGGACGGCAAGTCGGTCGGCGAGATCTGCGCACGCAGCAACGTCGTCTTCGCGGGCTACTACGAGCAGCCCGATCAGACCGCCGAAGCGATCTACGACGGCTACTTCCACACCGGCGACCTCGCGGTCTGGGACGAGGTCGAGAACATCCACATCGTGGATCGCAAGAAGGACGTGATCATCTCCGGGGGCGAGAACATCTCGAGCCCGGAGATCGAGGACTGCCTCTTCCAGCACGCCGCGATCCTCGAGTGCGCCGTGATCGGCGTCCCCCACGAGAAGTGGGGAGAGACGCCGGTCGCACTCGTCGTGACCCGCGAAGGGACCGAGTCCTCCGAGGACGAGCTGATCGCCCACTGCCGCGCGAACCTCGCCCACTTCAAATGCCCGACGCAGATCCGCTTCGTCGAAGAGCTGCCGCGCACCGCGACGGGCAAGCTCCAGAAGTACAAGCTGCGCGAGGCCTTCTGGGATGGCGACCGGAAGGTCGCCGGCTGAACGCCCCGCCGTTCCTTCCCATCCATCCGAACCCATCCATCCGTTCCGAACCGGAGAGCCTGCCCGATGAGCGATTCCGCTAGCTCCGCGCTTCCGCGTCCCCGCGCCCTGGTCCTGATCGTCGCGTCCTACGTGATGGCGATCGGCGCCGGGATCGCCACCCTCGCCTGGGCGCCGATCGAAGACCCGATCTGGCGCACCCTCGCCGCGGACGCCGTCGCGACCGTCGTGATCTTCGGCTGGAGCATGGCCTACGACAACTCCAGCTTCTACGACGCCTACTGGAGCGTGATCCCGCCCCTGGTCGTGCTCTATTGGATCGGGCTGCCCGAGTCCGTGGCCGTCGACGCACGCGCCTGGATGATCTTCGGCGTGCTCCTCGTCTGGGGCGCACGGCTCACCTGGAACTGGACCCGGGGCTGGACCGGCATGGATCACGAGGATTGGCGTTATGCGGACTTCCGGGAGATCTTCCCGCGCGCGTACTGGCTGGTGAGCTTCGGCGGCGTCCACATGTTCCCGACGCTGATCGTCTTCGCGGGCCTGGTCGCCGCCTGGCCGGCGCTGGTCACCAGCGACGTCGCCCTCTCCTGGATCGACGGTCTCGCCTTCGCCATCGGCCTCGGCGGCATCGCCTTCGAGTGGATCGCCGACGCCCAGCTCCACGCGTTCGCGAAGATCCGCAAGCCCGGCGAGACCCTCCGCACCGGTCTCTGGCGCTACTCCCGCCACCCGAACTACCTCGGCGAGCTGATGATCTGGTGGAGCCTCTTCCTGTTCGGGCTCGCGGCGGATCCCGCCTGGGCGAAGCTCGCGGTGCTGGCGCCGATCGCGATGACCGCGATGTTCCTGGGCTTCAGCATCCCGGCGCTCGAGAAGCGCTCCCTCGAACGCCGCGTCAACTACCAGGACGTCATCGACACGACCTCGATGCTCATCCCGCTCCCGCCCCGCCGCCCGAAGACGAGCAGCTAGTCAGCGCAACCGAGACGCACGCGCCCCAACCAGAGCCCCCAGCGCAAGACGCGCCCCCTGAAAGGGCGCGTCGAGAGGCGCGCAGCGCCGACTAATAAATCAGAGCAGCTGCTTGAAGATCTCGAGGGAGTCGCGCTCTTCGTCGGAGACCTCTCCGTCGGCTGCGATCAGCCCTTCGATCGCCTCGACGAAGATCCGGCGATGGGCCGCGGGGATCGACGTCGGATCGAGGTCGTCGATCTGCGGCGGGCGATCGAGCCATTGCTGGACCTGCAGGTTCTCGTCCTCGTCGAGCTCGAGGCGGCGGATGAGTCGCGCGATGAACACGCGCTCCTCCGGCCGGATCTCGAGATCGGCCCAGGCGAACGAGCAGACGAACTCGACGAGCCGGAGACGTTCGCGTCGATCGAGTTGCTCGAGCATGGAATCCTCTCGGAACGGGTGGGTACGCGCGTTCGCGCGCCGAGGAGTCCGCAGCCCCGATCGATCGGCGTGATCGCTCGAGCCCGGTTGTGCGCGACGGTCCGCCGCCCCCCCTTGAACGCGCGCCGAGCTTAAACGGATCACCTTTCCCACGCCAACCTCCTCCCACTCGTCATTCTGACATGACGTCAGCGCCCCGTGTGAGATTTCCATTCGACCCCGTCGAACGAACGCCGAGAGTCAGGGGAAACACCCACCCCTCGCGCCCGTCACGTCCCGGCGCCGCCGCCCTTCGACGATCTCCGCTCCGATTCCCGACGAACGCTGCGCATCGGTCGCAGCGGCTCCCGTCCGACGACGGCCTCACACACGGGATCCAGCAGTCTCGTCGCCGGATCGCCCTCCCCTACACCGAAGCGGCGCAACGTGTCGAGGAGCGCGCCGCGGATCGCCACGCGACGGTGTGCAAGAACCGACGCAGGGACGTGCGCGGATGGGCCTGCCGGCGCGGAATCGAGGGGCGGCCGGGGCGGGATCCGCGTCGTCGCCAGACCAGGTTCGTCTCGAACCGGAGCGACGAACTGGTACCCGCGCGCATGCACGGTGCGAATCGAGCTTTCGCTTCCGGCGTCTTCGCCGAGTGCGCTGCGCAGCTCGTTCACGAGGCCGGAGAGCGACCCCGGTCCCACCGACGTGTGCCCCCAGACCGCATCGACCAGCTCAGCCCGCCGCACGACCCGCGCCCGATGTTTCACGAGATAGGCGAGGAGGTCGAAGGCCTTCGGTCGAAGTCGGACCGGGCGGCCGTCCTCCATCAACAGATAGCGGTCTACATCGAGCTCGAAGTCGCGGAAGAAGATCGACATCGAGCGCAGGAATAACATCGCGCGCGCGCGTGACCCATCACGCATCGATCGAATCCGCGTTCGCCCGACGGCGCGCGACGGGGAGCGCGAGGGACGCCGCGGGAATAACGCGGGAGGACCGCCGGAAGCGCGGTGGAAGACCGAGGAGAGTCGGGGGAGAACCCGAGGACCCGCGTGCTAGTCGAAGGCCTCGAGATTCACGTCCACCATCAGCTCGTCTGCGAGCTCCTCGAGCGCGTCCCGAATGCGCTCGACGTCCACCTCGTCCGGCGGGGCCAGCTCGGCAACCGCGCGGAAGAGCGGCTCTCCCGACATCGGCGCACTCTCGACGACCGTACGGAGGTCCTGGACGCTGACCCCGAGCCGCGCGAGGGCGCTCGAGATCTCGCGCACGATCCCGGGACGATCCTGCCCGACGAGCTCGAGGCGGATCGAGCGCCGGTGGTCGACGGCCGCGAGCGACCAGTCGCTGTCGACGACGCTGGCGGTGAGGCCGCGGCTCGCGAGACCCGGCAGGGCCTCGATCAGGCCCTCGGCGCGCTCGTCCGGGAGGTGGATCTGGACGACCCCGGCAAAATGGCCTGCGAGGCGCGCCATCCGGCTCTCGTCCCAGCTGCCCTCGTGCGCAGCGATCAGCTCCGCCAGGGCCTCGACCAGCCCGGGGCGATCCTCTCCGATCACGGTCATCACCAGTGCCCTGGCCATCGCAGCCTCCTTTGATCCTACAAATCCGTTGTGATTTCGGTCACTTGGGGATTCTTACGCAAAAAAAAAGAGATCTGATGGGAAAAAAGTCCGCCACCCAGCCGCACGAACCGGCACTTCCAATACAGAACAAGCCGATATCCCCTTCCCAGGGAGGCCCGACGTGTCCTAGACACGTCGGGTCGCTTACTTTCGGGGCCCCGAAAACGCGGGAATCCCGCCCAGGCGGCCCCTTCGGCCTCCGCGCAGCCCGGCTAGCCCCCGTCCCCGTCCCCGTCCCCGTCTCGGCTCTCCGCGAAACGGACCAGGGCCCCGAGGGCGCGGACCGCCCGATGGGCGCTCGGATAGCAGAGGCGTCCCTGCTCGCGGAGCGCGGACGGCGCCGGGTTCTCCGGATTCGACGCCACGAGCTCGCTGACGGCCAGGACCGGCTTGCCGTGCTTCCGGCTTGCGAGGATGCCGGCCTCCGCGTAGCGGCGGTCCTGACGCTCGTGGAAGCCCGCCATGCGATCGAGGCCGTACTCCGGATGGAAGCGCCCCGACCGGAACAGGCTCGCGGTCGCGGCCTGGATGCCCAGACCGAGATGGATCACGGCGTCGACCTCCGGATGCGCGCAGACCAGGTCGAGGACCTCTGGGATGGTGTCCCGGGTCTCGCCGCCCGCGAGGTCGATCGGGTTGCCGCGGCTCCAACGCGCCGGCACGCGCTCGTCGATCGCGGCCTTGATCTCTTCGGGCAGCGGGACCACCTCGAGGCCTTCGTCGGCGCAGGCGTCGGCCGAGAGCACGCCCCAGCCGCCGACCGACGTGAAGATCACCACCCGCCGCCCCTTCGGAAGGGGCTGCGTCGCGAGCGTCGCGCCCCACTCGAAGGCTTCCTCGATGGTCGGCGCGCGCAGGATGCCAAGCTGGCGACACAGCCCGTCGAAGACGCGGTCGTCGCTCGCGAGCGCGCCCGTGTGACTCGCCGCGGCCTTCTGTCCCTCGGCTCGGGCACCGCCCTTCACGAGAACCAGGGGCTTGCGTTCGGTCAGGCGTCGCGCCGCGCGAAAGAACGCGCGCCCGTCGCCGACGCCCTCGACGTAGCTGACCGCCACGTCGGTGTCGGGGTCGACGGCGAAGTACTCGAGCAGATCCGGCAGGCCCGTCTGCGCGGAGTTGCCGAGGGACACGGCCTTGCTGATGCCCACGCCCGTCGCGACCGCGTAGTTCATGTAGGAGGAGACGAGGTTGCCGCTCTGACTCGCGACGCCGATCCGGCCGGCCGGCGGCATCGGCGCGACGATCTGCGCGCACATCGACTCCGGGGTCGAGATCACGCCCTGCCCGTTCGGCCCGATCAGCGTCATCCCGAGCGCGTCCGCGGTCTCGACGAGCTCGCGCTGCATCGCCTTGCCTTCGTCGCCCGCTTCGCCGTAGCCAGCGCTCGTGACGAAAGCGGCCTTCACACCGCGGGCCGCGCACGACTTCAGCAGCTCGACGTTCACCTTGTTGGGCGTGCAGACGAAGACGAGATCGGCGTCGCCTTCGGGCAGGTCCTCGACGCTCGCGTACGTGTTCTCGCCGAGCACCTCCGCTCCGTCGGGCTTCACGCCCCAGACGTCGCCCTTGAAGTCCTTGCTCAACAGGTTGTGCAGCGTGACGAAGCCGAACTTGCCGGGATGACTGGCGACGCCCGCGATGATGATCCCGCGCGGGTGGAAGAGCGGTCGGAATCGCTCGCGCACCTCGTCGTCGCCAAGCGCTTTCGCGAGCGGTGCGCGAGGGTCGGCGGCGGGGCCGCCGGTCGTCTCGACGAGGGCATCGACCGCGACGGGCTGGTCCCCGGCGACGATCAAGGGGTTCAGGTCGACGCTCACCACGTCGGGCCGCTCGAGGGCGAGTCGGCCGAGTCCTTCGAGCACTTCGGCCAGGGCTTCGCGGTCGATCGCGGGCTCGCCGCGATGGGGCTTCGTCAGCAGCTCGGCGGTCTCGAGTCCGTCGACCATCGCCAGGGCCTCGGCGCGCGACAGCGGCGCGACGGCGAAGACCGCGTCGCCCACCGCCTCGGCGAGGATGCCGCCGAGACCGAGCATCACGCAGGGTCCGAATTGCGGATCGCGGACGAGCCCGGCGATCAGCTCGCGCTGACCACGCACCATCTCGGCCACGAGCAGCGAGACGTCGCCATCCTCCGGCCGCGCCGCCCCGAGTAGCTCCCCGGCCTGGGCCCGAACGCTCTCCGCGTCGGACAGACCGACCCGCACGAGCCCGCGCTCGGTTTTGTGCGCGATGCCGTCGCCCGCGAGCTTGAGGACCACGGGGAAGCCGATCGCAGACGCCGCCTCCGCCGCGTCGGCCGCGTCGTCGGCGAGCTGCTCCTGGGGCAGGCGCACGCCGTAGGCGGCGACGATCTCCTTGGAGGCGTGCTCGGAAAGAGTCTGGGCAGGGGCGTCGGTGTTGCTCATGGGGCGAAGAGACTACTCGACGCCCATTCCCGCGCCAAAACCGCCGGGGACTCGCAACAAGCTTCGCATCTGCCCGGAATCGCGTATGATTTGGGCCATGCCCAACGACGCCGCGCCCGCCGCCGAGAGCATTTTCTCCGTCGCCGAGGCGATCTTCAAAGAATGGGTCGTCGACCCGATCAGCGCGACGATCTTCTTCGACCTCTGGCGTTTCGACAATGCGGCCGGGGACGCGATCCAGATCCCGGCGGTCGTCGCCTGGCTCGTCGCCGGTGCCCTCTTCTTCACGCTGCGTTTCCAGTTCGTGAACGTGCGCGGGTTCCGACACGGCATCGACTGCGTGCGCGGCGTCTACTCCGACCCGAACGAGGCCGGCGAGATCACCCATTTCCAGGCGCTCTCGGCCGCGCTCTCGGCGACGGTCGGCCTCGGCAACATCGCCGGTGTCGCGTTCGCGGTCGGGATCGGCGGCCCCGGCGCGGTCTTCTGGATGATCATCGGCGGCGCGCTCGGCATGAGCTCGAAGTTCGCCGAGTGCACGCTCGGCCAGAAGTACCGCGTGATCGACTCGAACGGTCACGTGACCGGCGGGCCGATGATCTATCTGCGCGACGGGCTCGCGGAGCGGGGCCTGGCCGGCCTCGGTCGCGTGCTCTCGGTCGTGTTCGCCGTCATGTGCATCGGCGCCAGCTTCGGCGGCGGCAACATGTTCCAGTCGAACCAGGCCTATGCGCTGGTCTACGAGGAAGTGCCTTTGCTCGCGTCGAGCGGCGGCATGATCGTCTTCGGGGCGGTGCTCGTGGTGCTCGTCGCGCTCGTGATCATCGGCGGCATCCGGCGCATCGGTGAGGTCGCCGCGGTCCTCGTCCCCGGCATGTGCGCGCTCTACATGGTCTGCGGACTGCTCATCCTGGCGATGCACGCCTCCGCGGTGCCCGCCGGACTCGGGCTGATCGTGAGCGATGCGTTCAGCTTCGAGGCAGGGCTCGGCGGGTTCGTCGGAACGCTGATCCAGGGCTTCCGGCGCGCGGGCTTCTCGAACGAAGCCGGGGTCGGATCCGCAGCGATCGCGCACTCGGCAGCACGCACCGAGGAACCGATTCGCGAAGGCATGGTCGCCCTGCTCGAACCCTTCATCGACACCGTGCTCGTGTGCACGACGACGGCGCTCGTGATCGTCGTGACCGGCACCTGGAACGACCCGGAGGCCGGCAGCGGCATCGCGATGACCGCGACGGCCTTCGCGACGGTCATCCCCTGGTTCCCGAAGGTCTTGACGGTCGTCGCCGTGCTCTTCGCGTTCAGCACCATGATCTCGTGGAGCTACTACGGCGAGCGCTCGTGGAAGTACCTGTTCGGCGAAGGTTCGATCCTCGTCTACCAGCTGATCTTCCTGGCCTTCACCTTCGGCGGCGTCGTGTTCCGGAACGCGACCGTCGTGCTCGACTTCGGGGACCTGATGATCCTGGGCATGGCCTTCCCGAACATCGCCGGCGTGATCCTGCTGGCGCCGATCGTGAAGGCCGAGCTCGATCGTTACCTCGAGAAGCTCGCGGCCGGCGCGTTCGTCCGCCACTAGCCAGCGGCGACCTGGCGCCCGAAACACGAAGCGCCGCGGGCGACGTCTCCGTCGGCTCCGCGGCGCTTCTCCATACCGGGCACGCCCACTCGCTCGAGGGCGTGACCGGACGTGGCGTCCGGATCAGGGCGCGATGTCCGCGACCGGCGCGACGTCCGCCTGCTCCACGTTGATCACGGCCTTCTTCGAGAACTTCACGCGACCCGACTTGCCGAGCGCGCCACCGAGGGGCTGCGGTCCGTAGGTCGGGTGCATGCGCGTCGTCATCGCGGTGCCGGTTTCGGTGCCGTAGAAGTAGGCGCCGACGATCGGGTATTCGCCCTCGATCATCGGCGCGCGCAGCGTGTAGATCACCTTCGCGCGCGACCAGCGATCCTCGTCCGCGCTCGAGTGCACGCCGTCCACGTTCACGAACGTGACGTCGCGGCCTTCGCGCTCCGGGCGTCGCTCGATCCACTCGGTCTGCGGTCCCTTGGGACCGAGGATCGTCGGCGCGCCGACCACCTCCCAGCCGAGGGACGAGGCGGGCTTCGCGAAGAATCGATGGGGGCGGTCGACGAGTCCGACGCCCACGCTCGGCCCGGCTCCGCCGGTGACCTTGACGGTCACCTGGAACGTCTCACCCGGCGCGACCATCGCGGGAAACTCGAGGGCGATCGTGGAGTTGCGATCGACGGCGCTGAGCAGCTCGACGAGCTGCGCGCGATCCGCCTCCGGAATCTCTTCGTAGTTGCCGAGGCCCTGGAGGATCGCGGCATAGTGCTTCGCCTCCGGCAGCTCGGCCTGCGCGCGCTCACCGAGACCGGCCAGGTCGTCCTCGGCGGTCGACGAGTGGCACGCGGCGCAGTAGGGGCCGACGTCCGTCTGGAAGTCCGGCGTCCCGCCCGGGTAGGCGTGCGTGGCGGTCGCCATCGCGAGCCCCAGCAGCAGCGTGAATGCTGTCCGGATCTGCGCGGTGCCGATCGAGGGGCGATTCCGTCGTGCCTGCAATGCCATGTGCTGATTCCTCGCGAATGCGGCCGGCGGACACGCGAGTAGAGCGGTCCGGCCGGATCGAATGGCCTCTCTTCGACCGAACGCCCGAGGGATTTGAGTCCCGGATCACCGCGCGGGCCGGAAGATCGTGACCGGAAGCCGCGAGAGGGGGCTGCTAGGGTTCGCCGCCGGATCGGAATCGGCGATCCAGGCACTTTCGGAGGAAGCGAAACGATGGAACTCGGCAAGATCGGCGTCTGGGCCTGGCTGGATCACTGGACGGCTCAGGAGACGGCAGAATTCGCGCAACGAGCCGAGGGCTGGGGCTACAGCGCGATCTGGATCCCCGAGGCGGTCGGCCGCGATCCCTTCTCGCTGATCGGCTACCTGGTCGGCCGCACCGACCGGATGATCTACGCCACCGGCATCGCGAACATCTACGCCCGCGACCCGATGGGCATGAAGGCGATCTGGAAGACGATCTCCGAGATGGCGCCGAACCGCTTCGTCCTGGGCCTCGGCGTGTCCCACCAGCATCTCGTCTCGGGCCAGCGCGGCCACGACTACACGAAGCCGCTCTCGACCATGCGCGACTACCTGGAGGCGATGCAGGGCGCGCTCTACATGGGGAAGCAGCCCGAGGTCGACGCGCCCATCGTGATCGGTGCGCTGCGCGACAAGATGCTCGGCCTCTCCGCGACGGCGGTCCAGGGCGCGCACCCCTACCTGGTGACGCCGGCGCACACCAAGCGCGCGCGGGACGTGATGGGCCCCGACGCCCTGCTTTGCCCCGAGCACATGGTGCTTCACGAGACCGACGCCGAGAAGGCGCGCGCGATCGCACGGAACGCACTGAAGATGTACATCCGGCTGCCCAACTACCAGAACAACCTGAAGCAGTTCGGATTCACCGAAGCGGACTTCGAGGACGGTGGTTCGGACGCCCTGGTCGACGCGCTCGTCTCCTGGGGCGAGCCGGACGAGATCGCGGCGCACCTGCAGGAGCACCTCGACGCCGGCGCGAACCAGGTCTGCATCCAGGCCTTCCGCGCAGACGGTGCCCCGGGACCGGACGAAACGCTCCTCGAAGAGCTGGCGCGGCAGCTCGGCTAGGCGAACGGAGAACGACGTGGCGGACCTTTTCTCGCCGACGAAGCTCGGGCGGCTCGAGCTGGCGAACCGGATCGTGATGGGGCCGATGACGCGCTCGCGGGCGACCGACGACGGAACGCCCACCGATCTCATGACGGACTACTACGGCCAGCGCGCGAGCGCCGGGCTGATCGTCAGCGAGGGGATCTACCCGAGCGAGGACGGCAAGGGCTATTGCCGTACGCCCGGACTCGTCACGGCCGCACACGTGGCCGGCTGGAAGAAGGTCACCGACGCCGTGCATGCCGCCGGCGGGACGATCGTCGCGCAGATCATGCACTGCGGCCGGGTCGGGCACACGGACAACAAGCAGCCCGGCAGCGAGCTCGTCTCGCCCTCGGGCGTCCGCGCCCGGGGCGACATGTTCACCGACACCGCGGGCATGCAGCCCATGTCCGAGACCCGCGCGCTCGCCGCGGACGAGATCCCCGGCGTGATCGCCGAATTCGGGCGGGCGACGGAGCTCGCTTACGACGCGGGCTTCGATGGCGTCGAGGCCCACTGCGCGAGCGGCTACCTCCCGGCGCAGTTCCTCTCGACCGGGCCGAATACCCGCGACGACGAGTGGGGCGGCTCTGCCGAGAACCGCATCCGCTTCGCGGTCCAGGCGATCGAATCGATGGCGGCGGTCGATGGCGCAGACCGGGTCGGCTTCCGGATCTGCCCCGGCAACCCGTTCAACGACCTGTCGGACGCCGATCCGGTCGAGACATTCGAGACCTTCCTCGGCGCGGTCCGCGACAAGGGCCTCGCCTACTGCCACGTGATCCGGCTGAACAGCATCCCCAACGCGCCGGACATCGACAACGTCGCTCTCGCGGGCAACGCCTATGGGCAGCCGCTCATCGCGAACGACAGCTACAGCCTCGACGAAGCCAAGGGCGCGGTCGGGGACGAGTCGGTCGCCGCGGTCGCCTTCGCGCGCTCGTACATCGGCAACCCCGACCTGGTCGAGCGCTTCCGCGCGGGCGCGGAGCTCTCCCGCTTCGACCGACACAAGCTCTACAGCGAAGGGCCCGGGGGCTACAGCGACTACCCCGTCCTCGACTGAGCCGGGCGGTCGACTAGTCTCCCGACATCTCCTCGAGCTCGAGCCCACGCGTCTCCTGGACGACGCGCATCACGAACACGAGCGAGATCGCGGCCCACGCTGCGTAGAACCCGTAGGCGAAGGCCAGCCCGAACCCCGCGAGCAGCACCGGGAAGCTCACGGTGATCGCGAAGTTCGCGAGCCACTGGGCGAGGCCGGCCACTGCGAGCCCGGCCCCGCGGATCCGGTTCGGGAACATCTCGCCCAACATCACCCACATGACCGGTCCCCAGGACAGGTTGAAGAAGAAGACGTAGACGTTCGCCGCCACCAGCGCGACGAGCCCTTCGCCCTCCCGAAGCGCCAATCCGCCGTCGCCGTCGACGGCCGCGCGGGAGAAGACGACGGCCATCGCCCCGAGCGCGAGGGTCATGCCGATCGATCCGATCCGCAGCAGCTCGCGTCGCCCGATCCGATCGATCGTGGCCATGGCGAGGGCGCAGGCGCCGATGCTGACCGCGCCGTTGATCACGTTGGTGAGCAGCGCGTCGCTCTCGGAGAACCCCACCGACTGCCAAAGCACCGCGCCGTAGTAGAAGACGATGTTGATCCCGACGAATTGCTGGAGAGTCGCCAGGCCCAGGCCGACCCAGACGACCCGGCGCGGACGCCCGTCGTCGCCCAACAGGTCCGCCATGCGCGGCGGGTGCTCTGCGGCGAGTGAAGTCTCGATCTCCCCGAGTCGCATGCCACCCACCGCATCACCGAAGAGACGGACGAGTACGGCCCGGGCCTCGTCGATTCGGCCGCGCAGCACCAGGAAACGCGGACTCTCGGGAATCCCGAGCAGCGCCGTCGCGAAGAAGAGCGCCGGCACGATCTCGACCCAGAACATCCAGCGCCAGGCCTCGGCACCGAGCCACAGGGACTCGACGGACGAGCCGGCGACCCCGGCGAGCAGGTAGTTGCTCACGAAAGCGACGAAGAGCCCGCTGATGATCGCGATCTGCTGCACGCTCGACAGCGCGCCGCGAATCGCTGCCGGAGCGATCTCGCTGATGTACGCGGGGGCCAGGACGCTCGCCGCGCCGACCGCCAACCCCCCGACGACGCGCGCGACCACGAATGCGCCGCTGGTGTCGACCCAGCCCGATCCCCAGGCGCTCGCGACGAAGAAGAGCGCGGCGACGCGCAGCAGGCCGCGCCGGCCGAAGCGATCCGCCAGCCGCCCCGCGAAGAAGGCGCCGATCGCACAGCCGAGGAGCATCGACGCGACGTTCCAACCCGTTCCGACGCGGCTCGACCCGAAGGCCACCTCTAGTCCTTCGACGGTGCCGTTGATGACCCCGCTGTCGAAGCCGAAGAGGAAGCCGCCGATTGCGGCGACGACCGAGATCGCGATCGCGTAGGCGCGAGAACCCTCAGTCCGGGACATGCGCGCCGCGTTCAGGAGCCGGGAATCGAGCAGCCGCCCGGCGGCGGCGTCCGCACCCAGTCGACCGCTTGCTCGAGGAGCTGCACGTGGAGCGGCTCGGCGTAGGCTTCCGGCAAGTGACCGAGCGCGGAATAGACGGCCCGGCCCCGGCCGATGCAGTGGCTCCAGACGATCGGGTGGTCGTCGCCCATCCGCAGGTCGCGGTCGATCACCGCGATCTTCATCCGCGGCGTGTAGGTCGACTCGTCGAGGGTCGCGAGCACCTCGACGCCCTCCCCGCGCGGGCTGGCCTCGAAGGAGTACCACTCCTCGACACGCGTCCAGGTCGGGCCGATCCCCTGCATCACGGGATGGTCGGTCGCTTCGACGTGGATCGTGCCCTCCTGAAACTGCGGGCCCATCGGGTGCCCGATGAACTGCGCCCGTACCAATCGCCCCGGGTGGTCGTCCCACTCGTAGCTGGAATCGCCCCCCGTTCCGTGGATTCCGACGAAGCCCGCCCCGGCTTCGAGACGCGCGATCAGTGCGTCGCGCTGTTCTTCCGCGAGGACGTCACCACTCACGTTGAACCACACGATCGCATCGAATCGCTCGAGCAGCTCGGGCGTGTGGACCGCGCCGTTCTCCGTCGCGAAGACGTGCCACCCACGTTTCGCGGCCATCGCGTCGAAGACCGGCAGCCCCGCGTCGATGCCTTCGCCGTGCCGAAAGCCGTTGGTCTTGCTGAAGACGAGAATCGCGGGTCGGCCGAGGTCCGCGGGAAGCTCGGGCGCGACTTCGTCGTGATCGGACGAAGGAAAGAACACGCGCAAGGTGTCGCAGCCCGAGGCGGTGGCGAAGACCGCACAGAGGAGGAGGAGGCGCGCTCCCGTCGTCGCCGTTCGCATCCGCATCAGACTTTCTCCCATTGCCGAGACGCGTTCGATCGTTCGATCGCGTCCAGCACCCGTTGATTCACGACGCCGTCCTGGAAATTCGGAGTCGGCATCTCGCCCGCATCGATGCCGCGCAGCAGGTCGAGCACGGTATGCGTGAACGTGTGCTCGTAGCCGAGCACGTGCCCGGGCGGCCACCACGCGTCGACGTAGGGGTGGGCTTCGTCGGTCGCGAGGACCGTTCGAAAGCCGGAGTCGGGGCCGAGTTCGGTGTAGACCTCGAGCTCGTTCATGCGCTCGAGATCGAAGGCGAGGCTGCCCCGGCTGCCGTTGATCTCGAAGCGGTTGTAGTTCTTGCGACCCGGGCAGAAGCGCGATCCCTCGATCGACCCGATCGCGCCGCCTTCGAAGCGCGCGAGGGTCAGCGCGGCGTCGTCGACGTCGACGGCCCCGCGGCCGCTGCCGTCTTCGAGCGGTCGCTCGTCCACGAAGGTCTCGAGCAGCCCGCTCACCTCGGTGACTTCGCCGACCAGGTGTCGGGCGAGATCCAGGGAGTGACTCGCGATGTCGCCGAGGGCGCCGCTTCCGGCCTTGGCCTTCTCGAGGCGCCAGACGCGCGGGAACTCCGGATCGACGATCCAGTCCTGCAGGTAGACCCCGCGGTAGTGGCGGATCTCGCCGATCTCGCCCGCGTCGATCATCCGCTTCGCGAGGGCGACCGCCGGCGCACGACGATAGTTGTGGCAGAGCATATGGAGCACGCCCGCGCGTTCCACCGCGGCGAGCATCGCCTCGGACTCGGCGACGGTATTGGCGAGGGGCTTCTCGCAGAAGACGACCTTGCCCGCCTCGGCGGCGGCGATCGCGATCTCCGCATGGGAGTCGCCGGGGGTGCAGATGTCGACCACGTCGATGTCGTCGCGGGCGACGACCGCGCGCCAGTCCGTCGCGCTCTCCTGCCAGCCCAGGCGATCCGCGGCGGCCGCGGTCGTCTCCGGGTTCCGGCCGCAGACGACCTTCATGACGGGATCGACCGGCGGATCACAGAACGCGCGCACCTGACGCCAGGCGTTGCTGTGCGCGCGGCCCATGAACTGGGTTCCGATCATCGCGACGTTCACGCGAGAATGCACGCGAGAGTTCACGCTGGACATGACTAGCTCCGATAGGCCTGGCGGCCGACGCCCTGGACCGGAATCCCCTGGGCGGGCAGCACTTCGTTCTGCAGCGCGTACATCGCCGCCGCGGCCTCGTCGATCCTCCGCGTGAACTCGATCGAGCCCTCGAGGATCGGCGCGAGCGCGGCCTTGTCCTGCACGCGCGCGGGGCCGTACTCGTGCTCGACGATCAGCGGTGCCTTCGAGAAGTCCATCTCGAGCAGCTCGCGGGCGGCGAGCTGGTGGTCGAGCCAGTCGACGCTCCGATTCGTGAGATAGGCGAGCGGGTCGTGGCGTGCCGTGCCCGGCAGCTCGTGCTCGCAGATCGTCGTCTGCTTCTTCCACGCGTTGCCGTGATCGGCCGGGTTCTCGGAGGGCTTGCCATCCACGTAGTCGCCACGACCGAAGGTCTGACCGCCGAACCCCCAACCCGACAGGCCCTTGGGATCGATCACCTGTCCCTTCACGTGGAACCCGTCGATCAGGAACGGGTACCCCTCGTCACGCAGATACTGGAAGATCGAACGCGTGTCCTGGCCCATCAGGATCGCGTGGGACGGGTCGTAGTGGACGCGCAGCTGATCGCCGACGCCGTGCCGCTCGCAGATCCGGTGGAGCTCGATCCAGGCGGCGGGGGTGTAGGCGATGTTGTTGTGGAACGTGTCGTCGAGAGTCCAGCCCGGCATCGGACACTGTTCGATCCGGTACGTGAGCCCGCGCGCCTTCGCCTCCTGCATGAGCGGCACGAAGACCGCCTCGAAGTCGACGAGGTTCTCCTCGATCGTGCGATCCTGGTTCTTGCCGACGAAGCCGCAGACCGCGGGTGCCCCGAGCAGCACCGCCGCGTCGAAGACCCGCCGCATGAAGTCGAGCTTCTTCTGCCGGATCGCCGGATCGGCGTGGAGCATGTTGTCGAAGAAGGCGACGTCGGCGATCTCCACGCCGGTCTGCTTGACCGCCGACAGGATCCGGTCGGCCCGCGCGCGATCGAGGGGGGCGCGCAGGTCGAGGGTGTTCGCCACCGGGTCGAGCATCGCCTCCGGCGGCACGTCAGCCTCGTCCGGATGCAGCGCAGCGGAGAGCTGGATCGAATCGGCGCCGACCTCCTGGGCGAACGCCAACCACTCCTCGACCGCGAGGTCGGGATCGGGATCGCGCTTCTCGCGCGGCGTGAGTTCTTGCAGCGCCGCGGTCAGCACACCGACCTGCATCGCCTGAGGCGCGAAGCCTCCCGTCGCTCCATCCTTCGCCACGAGCGTTCCTCCCCGGCGCGCGAGATCCCTCGCGCGATCCAGCGCGATCTTCGTCCATCCCGAAGGCCTTCGCGACCCGAACGAAGCGGCCAGTCGTGCGGTGTGAGGCCGGCACCCCCGATGCGCGTGCTGTAGCGTGCAGAGCCCTCGCGGAGGTCCATTCGCACATGCGTCGAATCGCGCTCGCCCTCGGGTCCCTGGTCGGACTCGTGATCCTGCTCGCCGCCCTCGTCTTCGTCGTCGCGACGTCCTTGATCGGCGACACGTCCGACCGAAGCCGGATGTGGGCGGCCACTGCACGGCAGTCGCCCCGGGCAGGCGAGACTGTTCGGCCTTCCGTCGACTACGACCGTCCCTACCCGGTGACCGAGCAACGCGAGCCGTGCGCGGACTACACCCCGGATCGCCGCCCCCTCTTCGGCGACCTGCACGTGCACACCGCGCGCTCCCAGGACGCGTCGACCCAGGACACGCGCACGTCTCCGGCAGACGCCTACCGCTTCGCGCGCGGCGAGCCCCTCGGCATCCAGCCCTTCGCCGAAGACGGGCGGCCCCTGCGGCGCGTCCAGCTGGCGCGCCCCCTCGACTTCGCCGGCATCACGGACCACGCGGAGCAGATCGGTGAAGTCCACATCTGCAACACACCGGGCTACGAGGGCTACGACTCGATCCCGTGTCGCGTGTACCGCGCCGCTCCGCGACTCGCGTTCTTCTGGTTCAACGGCACGTACTCTCTGGGCGGAACGCGCTGGGCGTTCTGCGGAGAAGACGGCGAGCATTGCCTCGCCGCTGCAGAGGTCGTCTGGTCGGAACATCGCGCCGCCGCGGAGCAGGCCTACGACCGATCCTCCGCCTGCCGATTCACGAGCCTCGTCGCGTACGAATGGACCGCCGCCCCCAAGGCGGCGCACCTCCACCGCAATGTGATCTTCCGCAACGAGTTCGTTCCGCGCGTGCCCGTGAGTACGATGGAGACCGGGCCGTACGCGATCGAGCTGTGGCGCTGGCTCGACGCGGCCTGCCGCGACGGAGTGCCCGGTTGCCAGGCCATCACGATCCCGCACAACACGAACTGGAGCGCCGGAACCGCCTTCCGTTCGGGCATCGAGATCGAAGGAGAGATCACCGCCGAGGAGGCGCCCCTTCGAGTGCGCTACGAGCGACTCGTCGAGATGATGCAACACAAGGGCGAGTCCGAATGCGCGCTCTTCCCCGGCGTGACGGACGAGGGCTGCGGCTTCGAGAAGGCCGAGAACCACATGGGCGCGATCGAACCGATCCCGATGGACTACGCCCGGAACGCGCTCGTGCACGGGCTCGAGCTCGAGGGAACGCTCGGGATCAACCCGCTCGCCTTCGGACAGATCGGCAGCACGGACACGCACCTCGGCACGCCGGGACTCGTGGCCGAGCGCGGTCACCCGGGGCACGGCGGCGCGGGATCTCCCGGCAACGAGGTCTTCGACACGCCCGGTCCGCCGGACGTCCTCGCCCTCAATCCGGGTGGACTCGCGGTCGCCTGGGCCGAGGAGAACACGCGCGACGCCGTCTTCTCCGCGTTCGAGCGGCGGGAGACCTATGCGACGAGCGGAACGCGGCCGGCGCTTCGCCTCTTCGGCGGCTGGGACTTCGAACCGACGATCTGCAACGTGCCGGACCTCGCGGCCCAGGGCTACGCCCGGGGTGTGCCGATGGGCGGCAATCTCTCTTCGCCGCCCTCGGGTGCAACGGCGCCCGCCTTCGTCGTCGCAGGATGGCGCGATGCGCACGAGAACGGCGCGGACCTCGACCGGATCGAGATCGTGAAGGGCTGGGTCGAAGACGGCGCGACGCACGAGACGGTCCTGACCGTCGCCGGCGGCGACGCGGAGGCGGGGGTCGACGCAACGACCTGCGCGCGCACCGGGAGCGGGCACACAAGCCTGTGCGAAGTCTGGACCGACCCCGACTTCGACGCCGACCAGCCCGCCTTCTACTACGCCCGCCTGCGCGAGGTCCCGAGCTGCCGATGGACCCAGTGGGCGTGCGTCGACGAGCGGATCGATTGCGACGCGGGCGAGGTCGCCGAGGGGTTCGAATACTGCTGCACCGACGAGCTCCCGCGCACGATCCAGGAGCGCGCCTGGAGCTCCCCGATCTGGTACACGCCCGCCGAGGGCTAGGCCGGGCTAGGCGGGGGCCGACTTCGCCGCGCGCTCCGCGGCGTGCAGTCCGGCCTTGCGCCCGAAGAACGTGCAGTCGCCGAGCGACATGCCCGAGCTGTAGTCGAGGGCCGAGCGGGGCAAGCCGCAGGCCGTCCGTCCCGCGGCGTAGAGCCCGGGGATCGCGCCGCCCTCCCCGTCGAGGACCTCGCCGTCGACGGTCACGTGCAGGCCCCCGAGCGTGAAGAACGGGTAGAAGGCCTCGCCGACCCGGATCGCCAGGGCCGCAAAGGGCGGCTGGTCGAGCGGCTTCAACCACTCCGGCTGCTTGTGGAAGAGCGGGTCTTCGCCCTTCGCTGCGTAGTGGTTGTGACGCTCGACCGTCTCTACGAGCGTGCCCTCCACCAGACCGAGTTCCGCCTCCACCTCGCTCCAGGTCTCGCCGACCGCCGCGATCTCCCAGCGAGACAATTCGGTCGGTTGAGAGTAGATCGACTCGTCGACGAGCAGGTGGATCTCGTTGCCCGTCTGACGGATGCAGTGATAGGCCACCCGACCGGGGTAGGCGTCTTCGTTGATGAAGCGCGCCCCCTGTTCGTTCACCAGGATGCCCTTCACGTTCTCCTGGGGCGGATAGAGGGTGAACGTCGCGAAGAGCTCGTCCATGTGGATCGCGACGCCGCCGACGCTGGTCCCCATCGTGATGCCCGATCCGTCGTCGTAGCCCCCGGACAAGGCATCGTCCGCCAGGGTCTTCACGATCGGCGCGTGCTGCTCGAGCATCTCACGATTCAGCACGAACCCACCGGCGCACAGAACGACGCCACCGGTCGCGTGGGCGAAGAGCGTCTTGCCCTCGCGGCGCACGACGACCCCGACCACCTGGCCCCCGTCACTCTGCACGAGCGCTTCGACCCGGCTGTCGTAGTAGGCCTCGACGCCGAGCTCCTTCGCGCGCCCCGCCAGCGCTTCGGTCAGGACGAAGCCGCCGGTCTCGCCGGTCGCTTCGGGCAGGTGGCCGCGCGGACAGGGCTTCGCCCGCTCGCGATAGGGCCAGGCGAACTCGCTACCCGAGAGGATCAGGCAGTCCCCGGTCCCGGGCATCATCGTCTTGCCGGGGATGTACGTATTCCGGTACGGCACGCCGACCGACTTCAGCCAGCCGTAGTGATCGAGGGCCCCCTCGGCGTAGGCGCGTGTCCGCACTTCGTCCGCGTCGCGCCCGCCGGCCATCATCATGTACTGGAAGAAGTCCTCGGTCTCGTCTTCGAAGCCGTTCTCCCGCTGGGCCGGGGTCCCGCCCCCGCCCCCGAGATAGATGTCGCCGCCGGCCATGGCGCTGGTGCCCCCGAAGCCGCTGGCCACTTCGAAGAGGACCACCCGCGCGCCCGACTCCGCCGCTTCGATCGCCGCCGAGCCACCCGCCGCCCCGAAGCCCACGACGCACACGTCGCACTCGACGTCCCACGCGGGGACGTCCCGCTCGGGACACGGACGGGACGCGGACCACTTCGCCTCGGTATCCGACATCGAAACCTCCGATCGACCTCCGAGCGCGACGCCTGCGCCGCGCTCGGATGGGTCGAACACGATAACATGAACGACCCGCTCGCTACGGGCCGCCGGAGGTCATCGCCATGCCGTCTCAGTTCACCGAGTTCGCCCACTACACCAGGTACGTGAACGGCGAACGCATCCACTACGTGCTCGAGGGGGAAGGCGAGCCCCTCGTCCTCCTGCACGGCTATCCGCAGATCTGGTACATGTGGCGCAAGCTGATCCCCGCCCTCGCCGAGCGCTACACGGTGATCGCGCCGGACATGCGGGGCTTCGGGCAGTCGTCGAAGCCGCCGACGGGCTTCGACGCGCGCACCGTCCAGCAGGACATCTATGAGCTGGTGCGTGCCCTCGGCTTCGAGTCGATCCATCTCGTCGGCCACGACTTCGGCGGAACCGTCGCCCACGCCTACGCCTGCAACCATCGCGACGCGGTCCGCTCGCTCGGGATCCTCGACGTCGCGGTGCCGATCGAAGAAGCCGAGATGCTCCCCTACTACGAGCGGCTCTATCACCTCTCGTTCAACGCGAAGACCGACCTCGCGGTCGCCCTCGTGACTGGTCGCGAGCGCATGTTCATCGGATCGGCCCTGCGCGAAGCCTGCGAGGACCCGGGCGCGATGAGCCTCGAAGATGTCGAGGAGTACGTGCTCGCGTTCTCGGCGCCCGGCGCGCTCCGCGCCGCGATGTCGTACTACGCGGAGATCCGAACGAACCTCGAGGCCGCGAAGGAGTACGCGAAGACGCCACTCGAGATGCCCGTGCTCGCGGTCGGTGGCGGCGCGAGCTTCGGCGCGGGGGTCGAGGTCTCGCTCCGACAGAGCGCCAGGGACGTGCGAGGCGCCGTGATCCCTGCCTGCGGCCACTTCGTCGCGGAAGAGAAGCCCGAAGAGCTCCTCGAGATCCTGCTCGCGTTCCTCGACGACGTCGGATGACCCGGCGCCGCCGGCGCGGCGCTAGGCCATGAACTCGCCGCCGTTGCAGTTCAGGTTCGCGCCAGTGACGACCGCCGACAGATCCGACGCGAAGAAGAGCGCCGCGTTCGCGCAGTCCGAGTCGTCCGGGATGTGCCCGATCGGGATGTCCTTCACGATGTCGGCGATGAGGTCCTCCTCGGAGGTGCCCGTCGCCTTGGCAGTCATCCTGATGTGGCCCTCGACCGGCGGGCCCCACATCCAGCCCATCGCGACCGAGTTCACCCGGATGCCGTGCTGGCCGAGTTCCTTCGCGAGCATGCGGGTCGCCACGCTCAGCGCGCCCTTCGACGAGCCGTAGGCCGCCTGCATCGGGAGCGGCTTCCGCTCGACCATCGTGTTGATCATGACGATCGAGCCCTTGCCCTGCTGCTTCATGACGGGCACGACCTGCTGGGTGAGCGAGAGCGAACCGAAGAGGTTCACCTCCATCGTCTTCCGCCAGTCGTCGAGGTCCGCGTCTTCGAAGGAACAGAACGTGCCCCCCGTGTACGCGCTGTTGATCAGCGCGTCGATCCGACCGAAGCGTTCGGTGGTCTTCGCGACGAGGTTCGCGGTCTGATCCGCCTTTGTTATGTCGGTGGCGACGACGAGGGTCTCGGCGCCGGTCTTGCGCACCTCGGCGTCGACCTCTTCGAGGAACGAGTGGGTGCGGGCGGCGAGCACGACCTTCGCGCCGAACTTCCCGGCGTTGATCGCGAGTTCCTGACCGAGACCGGGACCGATGCCCGAGACGATGACGACCTTGTCCTGCAGAATCATGCGCAGCTCTCCTCCGATTGTCGGAAGCGGAGGTTGGCGCAATCACGAGCGGTCGTCGATCGCCGCTAGGCGGACACTCCGAGCGCCGGCAGCAGTCGCCGTCGCAGGACGTCGCGGAGCGCGTCCTCGGACAGGTGATCCGAAGGCGGAATCGTCAGGAACGACAGCACGCTGCGGGCGATGATCTCGTAGGCCTCGCGGGTGTCCGCATCGGACCAGCCGAGCTTGCGCGCGATCGGCGTGAGGCCTTCGATGCCTCGGGCGACGAAGGCCGGGTCGAACACCGACCGCAGCATCGCCTGCGGGTAGTCACGCGATGCCCACGCGGTGCGCAGGAGCGCGTTGTGCCGGATCGTCTGGAGCGCCGCCATCACCGCCCCGACCAGGAGGTCCCGCGGATCGCCCTCTTCCTGGAAGACGAGGATCTGGCCCTCGAGCAGCTCCCGCCCGCCGCGCATCAGTGTCGCTCGCACGACTTCCCGCGCGTTCGGGAAGTAGCGATAGACGGTCTGGCGCGTGATCTCCGCCTGCTCGGCGACCGCCGTCATCGAGACGGCATCGAAGCCATCCCGGACGATCAGTGCCGCGCAGGCGTCCATCAAGCGGTGACGCGTGGCGGCGCGCTTCCCCGTGAACTCCTCCGGCTCGAGCCGCGAGGCGGCCATCCGCGGCCGCATCGGGCGGAGACCTTCCATCGACGGCAGGGACGGCAGGGACGGCAACGACGGCGTGGGGCTGGACATGACGCGGACCTCCTCGATGAGGGCGGCGCACGATCCGCCGGATTCGTCCCGGCAGCGCCCATCGCCCTTTGCTCACCATCCGTCGATGTCGTCCGATTCTCAATTGGCAAAATTGCCTACACGCTGTCGCATTCCTGAATCGCGAGCATTCCCGCGGAGTTGGGGCGCCAAACGGCGAGCCCACCCGCCGCGGCCGAGGATTCTCGGGCGGAGCGGAAACGCCCGTGCGATCAGCGCGGGTCGAGGGCGAGAAATCGCTGGCGCTGGTCGGCGGTGCCGATCATCACGAGCTCGCCGCCCTCGGGCAGCTCGGTGGTCGCGGACGGGTTGGGAGTGAGGTCCCCGTTCGCGCGGATCCCGATCACGTTGAGTCCGGTCTTGGCGCCGATCTCGCTCGAGGCGAGCTGGCGACCGACGAGCTTCGGCGGAATCGGCTCGACGAAGAGCTCCGTCCCCTCTCCGACCACGATCAGCTCGCGCTCGAGGATCATCGACACCAGGGTCTGCACCGCGAGCGAAGCGCGTGAGAGCGCGAAGTCGGCGCCCGCGCGGTGGATCGCCTCGAGGTTCCAGTCGTGGGTGATGCGACTGACGATGTGCGCATCGGCCGAGAGGCCGCGGCTGTAGACGGCCAGGAAGAGGTTCGTCTCGTCGGAGTTCGTCGTGAGCACGACCGACGGCGCTTCCTCGATCCCGGCGTTCTTCACGGTTTGCAGGTTGGCGGCGTCCCCGATCACGACGCGGTCGGCGATCTTCGAAATCTCGCCCCGGAGCCCCGGGTCGCTGTCGAGGATCGTCACCTTCGCGCCCCGCGAGTGCAGCGCCTCGGAGACCGCGCGGCCGACGGTGCCGCCGCCGATCACGAGCACCGGTGTGTCCGTCTCCTGGTAGATGACGAAGAGCGCGTCGAGGTCGGTGATCTGCTCGTCCGTGCCGACGACGACGGGGACGCTGTGCTCGTGGAGTACCGTCTCGGGTCCGGCGGGCTCGAGCCGGCCGCGCTCCCAGACACCGACGACGTTGAGGCCGGTCAGCTGACGCAGATTCGTGTCACGAATCGTGCGACCCACGAGCGCGGTGCCGTGGATCGGGAACTCCGCGATGATCAGGTCCTCGAAGCGACCGATGCGGTGAGCCGTCTGGATGCCGGCGGTGACGCGGGTGGCGAGCTGTTCGCCGAGGCGCTGCTTGAGCGGAATCACCCGGGTGGCCCCGGCGAGCTCGAGCACGTCGACCGAGTCCATGTCGTTCGCGAAGGCCACGATCGGCACGTCCGGCGCGACCTGCCGGGCCGTGATCGCGATGGCGGTGTTCTCGGTATCCGAGCGGTTGGCGAGAATCAGGCGCGCCTTGTCCGCGCGCACGCGGACGTAGGTCTCCTGGAGATCCCGGCGGCCGGCGACGACGTTGAGCCCGTCGACGTGGTGGGCGGCCGCCTCGGTCACGTTCGGCTCGAGGATCACGTAGGGGATCTCGAGCTCGTCGAGGCGCTCCACGAGGCCCTGCGCGATCACGTCGTGGCCGCAGATGATGACGTGCCCCTCGGTCTCTTTCGGCAGCTTGCGCGGCGCGCGCATGCGGATCTGCGCCTCGAGCCAGGGCGCGTAGAACCACCGGATGAACGCGAAGGGCGCGACGATCAGCAGCATCACGATCCCGTAGAGGAGCACGACGACGCTGAACGCGCGGCCGAGGTCGCTCTGGAACGTGATGTCCCCGAAGCCCAGGGTGCTCATGGTCGTGAGCGTCCAGTAGAGCCCCGTGACCCAGGAGTGCTCCTGCCCCTCCACCTCCATGATCACATGGAAGAGCGCGGAGAAGATCAGGATGGTCGCCCCGAGGAGCGCGACGAAGCGCAGCAACGCGGAGAGGTTGGTCTTCACCTCGCCGTCGGCGAGGATCTCCGCCAGCTGCGACGGAACGAACTTCAAGCGTCGATCCGCCGGTACTTGATCCGCGTGGGCTGGTCCGCATCGGCGCCGAGCCGCTTCTTGCGGTCCGCCTCGTAGTCCTCATAGTTGCCTTCGAACCACTCGACGTGGGAGTCGCCCTCGAACGCGAGGATGTGCGTGGCGATCCGGTCGAGGAACCAGCGATCATGGCTGATCACGACGGCGCAGCCGGGGAAGTCGACCAGTGCGTCCTCGAGCGCACGAAGCGTGTCGACGTCGAGGTCGTTGGTCGGCTCGTCGAGCAGCAACACGTTGCCGCCGGTCCGCAGCAGAAGGGCGAGGTTGACCCGGTTGCGTTCGCCGCCCGAGAGCGCGCCGACGAGCTTCTGTTGGTCCGGCCCCTTGAAGTTGAAGCTCGAGACCCACGCCCGGGACGGCACCTCGCGGCTGCCGATCATGATCTTGTCGTCGCCGCCGGAGATGACCTCCCAGACGGTCTTGTCGGGAGCGAGCTCCTTGCGTTCCTGGTCGACGTAGGAGAGGTGGACGGTCTCGCCGAGGGTGAGGTCGCCCGCGTCCGCCTTCTCCTCCCCCGCGATCATCTTGAAGAGCGTGGTCTTGCCAGCGCCGTTGGCGCCGATGATGCCGACGATGCCCCCGGGCGGGAGCTGGAACGACAGGTCGTCGATCAGAAGCTTGTCGCCGAACGCCTTCCGCAGGGTCTCGGCGACGACGACCTTGTCTCCCAGGCGTTCGGGCACCGGGATCGCGATCTCGACCTTCTCGGGGGCGCGCTCGCTGCTCTCCTTGACCAGCTCTTCGTAGGCATTGATGCGCGCCCTGCCCTTCGCCTGACGCGCGCGCGGGCTCATCTTGATCCACTCGAGCTCTCGCGACAGCGTCCGCGCCTTCGCGCCGGCCTGCTTCTCCTCGACCTCGAGGCGCTTGTTCTTCTGCTCGAGCCATGACGAGTAGTTGCCCTGCCACGGGATGCCACGACCGCGATCGAGCTCGAGGATCCAGCCCGCGACGTTGTCGAGGAAGTAGCGGTCATGGGTGATCGCCACGACGGTGCCCGGGTACTCCTGAAGGAAGCGCTCGAGCCAGGCCACGCTCTCGGCGTCGAGGTGGTTCGTCGGCTCGTCGAGCAGCAGCATGTCCGGCTTCGAGAGCAGCAGCCGCGTGAGCGCGACCCGGCGCTTCTCGCCGCCCGAGAGCGTCGACACGTCGGCGTCGCCGGGCGGGCAACGCAGCGCCTCCATCGCGACGTCGAGGGTCCGGTCGATCTCCCAAGCGTCCGCGGCGTCGATCTGGTCCTGCAGCTTCCCCTGCTTCTCGAGGAGCGCGTTCATCTCGTCGTCGCTCATCTCCTCGCCGAATTTCATCGACAGCTCGTTGAACTCGTCGAGCAGCGCGCGGATCTCCCCCACGCCCTCCTCCACGTTGCCGAGGACATCCTTGGACTCGTCGAGCTCCGGCTCCTGCGGCAGGTAACCTACGCGGAGGCCCTTGGCGGGCTTCGCCTCACCGAGGATGTCGTCATCGACCCCGGCCATGATCCGAAGCAACGTGCTCTTGCCGGCGCCGTTCGCGCCGAGCACGCCGATCTTGGCGCCGGGCAGGAACGACAGCGTGATGCCGTCGAGGATCGTGCGATCCCCGATGACCTTGCGCAGGTCGTTCATGGTGTAGACGAATTCGTGAGCCAACGATGGAATCCCCCGGGATCTGGTCGCGCGCGAGAATAGCAGCCTACCCCCCCGGGCCGACCTCGCTCGCCCTGGCCCGGCGGAGACGGACGCGGGAAGTGGTAGACTCGAATCCCCCCGTCCCGCCAGCCTGGATCCGAACGGATGCTCCGCCTACGGCCGAACCGGCCGATGCCGATCACGAAGCGACGCCTGCGGCCTCCCGGGGCACGGCTCATCAACCGGCTGGTCGCCGCACTTCTCCCGCTCGGGATCCTCGCGACCGCTGGCTGCCCCCTCGGTGCGCGCGACGACGTGCTCGTCCTCGCCCGTCGCGGCGACGCGAGCTCCAACGCGGTCGCGCGCCACTACGCCGACCACGCGGGTCTTGCGGCAGAGAGCGTCCTCAAGCTGACCCTCACCATTCCCCTCGGCGCGACGTCCATCGACGCGGAAGCGTTCCACACAGAGATCGCCGAGCCGATCGAGCGACACCTGGTGTTGACCGAGTCCCGCGAGGACGTGAACCGGCTCGTCACGACCCGGGGCCTGCCGCTCGTCGTCGAGGACTGCGACGACAGCGGCCGCTGCGAGACGGCCTCCCTCGACGCCGCCCTCGCGCAGCTCGGCCGCACCCCGGACGGGCGCGCCTTCGCCCGCGTGCCGAACCCCTACTTCGGCGACCCCCGGCCCTTCGAGGACTTCACGGAAGACGAACCGGACGCGGCGCTCCGCTTCCTCGTCTCGCGCGTCACCGCCAGTCACGCCGAGGGCGAGTCGCCGTCCTCGCCGCCTGCGCGCCTTCGCAAAGCCCTCGACCGCCCCGCTCGACCGGAGCAGGCGGAAGCACCCACCTGGCAGATCGCGGCAGCGCAGCCCGCCGCCCACCGTTCACCAGCGACCCGCCTGCTCCTCGGTCCGGTCGCCGAGCGACTCCCGGAGTTCGGCCACCGCGTCTGCGACGGCTGCGACGTCGCGACCGTCACGGGTCTCGTCCTCGCCCAGGCCACGTCCCTCGACAGGGTACCTGGCCTGGAGGGCCCGGGCGTGATCACGTCGGTCGTCGCGCATTCACCGAGCGCGCGAAAGGGGCGCACGTCGGCGTTCCGTCGCGCGGTCGACCGCTGGCTCGATCGCGGCGCCACGGCGATCTCGCTCCACCTCGCCGACCCGACCCTCGCCGACGTCGCGCGCCCCGCTCTCCAGCTCGAGGCCTGGGCACGAGGCCGGACCGCCGCCGAGGCTCATTTCCAGGGGCTACCGCTGCTCGGCGGCTCTCAGGTCTTCGTCGGCGACGGGCTCCGCGCGCTCGACGTGCCCGACCTGCCCGCTGCTCTCGTCGAGGACCGGGACGGCGACGGAATCGCGAACCGGAGCGACAACTGCCCTCGCGACCCGAACCCCGACCAACGGGACACCAATGGCGACGGCGTGGGCAACCTGTGCGACGCGGACGTCGACGACGACGGCGACGTCGACAGCTCGGGGGGTCGGATCTACCCCGTCGATGCGCGCGGCGATCTCGAGGCGGTGACCCTCACGGCGCGCAACGGCCCCTACGATCCGGACCACGACCTCGACGGCGATGGTCGTGTCGACGAGGCAGACTTGATCCGGGTCCAGCTCGCACTCTCGCGGCCGCCGGGGCGTTAGTCAGGTCCGCGGCCACGGGCGAGCGCGCATCCCGTCAGTCCTCGTCGAGCTCACGGAGCGCCAGGATCAGGCTCGACGTGTCGAGCCGTCCGCCGCCGCGCCGCTGGACCTCCGCATAACGTGCATCGACCTCTTCCGTGATCGGCAGCGACGCGCCGACCCGCGACGCCTCCTCGATCGCCATCCCGAGGTCCTTGCGCATCCAGTCGACGGCGAAGCCGAAGTCGAATTCGTTCGCGAGCATCGTCTTCGCGCGGTTTTCCATCTGCCAGGAGCCCGCCGCTCCTGCGGAGATCACGTCGACGACCGCCTCGGCATCGAGCCCGACGCGCCCCGCGAACTCGAGGCCCTCCGAGAGGCCCTGGACCAGACCGGCGATGCAGATCTGATTCACCATCTTGGCGAGCTGGCCATGGCCGGCTGGACCGAGCAGGCGATGCTTGCGCGCGTAGTGGTCGAGGATCGGCGCCACGCGGTCGTAGGCTGCGGGCTCGCCGCCGATCATGATCGTGAGGGTGCCGTTCTCGGCGCCGGCCTGGCCGCCCGAGACCGGTGCGTCGAGCCAGCCCAGGCCGCGCTCCGCCGCTTCGTCGGCGAGGCGCCGCGCGAGGCTGGCGCTCGCGGTGGTGTGGTCCACGAAGATCGCGCCGGCCTCCATCGCGTCGAACGCGCCGACCTCGCCGACCTCGCCGATCGCGATCGCCTCGAGGTCGGGATCGGCTCCGGAGCACGCGAAGACGATCTGGGCGCCGGCGGCGGCCTCGGCGGGCGTCGCCGCGACGCCGCCCCCGTACTCACCCCGCCAGGCTTGGGCCTTCGCTTGCGTGCGGTTGTAGACCGCCACGTCGAGCCCGGCGCGTGCCAGGTGCCCTGCCATCGGATATCCCATCACACCGAGACACAGGAACGCAACACGCTCGATCGGCGCCGCGCCGAATGCATTCGCCGCCGTCATCGAAGCTCCAGCTGCCCCTTCTCCGGGGCCGGTTCAGGCGCCGGCTCGGGAGCGGACTCCGCCGCGCGCCGCCGGTCCCGGCGCCGACGACGCGGCTCGGCCTTCTTGGCCGCCGACTTCAGCCGTCGCGCGTCCGCGTCCTTAGGCGTCGACTCCGCGATCCGCGCGCTCTCCTTGTCCGCGAGGTCGACGGGAAGGCCGTCGAGGTAGACGACCTCCCGCGTCCGAACCGCGGGCACCCGCGCGCCCGGCGTGAGGATTCCGACCAGATTCAGCGGATCGCTGGCGCAGACCCGCACCCGCTCGCCGTCCCGAGGCTTCCGCTTCACGCGATTCAGCGCGTCGAGGGCCTCGGGCAGCGCGAACTGCTCACCGGTGAAGCCCGACACGAAGCGCCCGCCGCGGATCGCGCCCCGCGCCTCGAGTCGTCGCAGCGCCCAGACGATCTCGCGCCACGGCACCGCGAAGTGTTCCCGGGTGACCACGTCGCGGAACACCACGCCCCAGCGGATCAGCAGCTGCTCCGCGATCGCCTCCGCGAGCGCGTCGGTCTCCTCGGTCACCGCGCGCGGGGGCACCAGACTCCAGCGCCCCTCCGCTCCGGACGTCGCGCCGGCCGCGAGTCCGCGCCGCAAGCCACGCCGGGCACGCGACTCGGCGCGCGTCTTCTTCGTCGACCCGCGCGCGCCGAGCAACGAGCGCAGGGCCTGGAAGCCGTCGGCGCCCACGCGCCCGCGCGCGACCAGGTCCCAGAGCGCCCCTTCGACCTCGACCGGTCGCGCACCGAGCGTCTCCACCAGCTCCGCATGAAAGAGCGCGCCGCGCGTGCGCAGCAGGTCCTCGATCCGGTTTGCGAGGGGGGCAGTGTCGGAGGGGACGAGCGCATCCGCCGATTCGTCGCGCTTTGCGGCCGGCGTCGGCGTCGCCTTGCGGTGGGCCTCGAGCAGCCACGGCAGGTCGTCGCGCAGCACCAGCGAGAGCGGGGTCGAGCGGCTCGTCGCCTTCGACCGGCGCTCGGTCTCGTCCGGGTCGTCGCCCTCTTCTGGCGGCGCGATCCGCAGCCAGGAAACGCGCCCCGAGAGACAATGCGGATCGAGCCACTCCGGCCGGTAGTCCCGCACCCGCGCCGCGAGGACCTCGCTCTCCCAGGCGCCCGCGGCGAGGTCGAAGCCCTGGAGCTGCTCGATCACCTCGGCGACCCCGGGCGCGCCGTCGCGCTGGCTGCCCTTCGCCACGTGCTGCCACTCGAAGAGGAAGCGCACGAAGTCCTGGGCCGTGACCGGCTCGACCGAGGCGCGCAGTCGCGTTTGGGAGTCGCTGTGGATCCGCGCGAGCAGCCGTCGCGCGCAGAACTGTTCGGGCCCATCGCCGAGGGCCGGCCGCTCGAAGCGACCGCGCAACACGAACCCCTCCGCCTCGAGGGCGGCGAGCCCGATCTCCACCAACCCGGTCCGAACCCCGAGACGAGCCGCGAGAGTCGGCGCATCGATCGGTCCGGTGGTCTCGAGGTGTCCGCGAAGGACGTGGGCGATCGCGCCCCCCTCCGCGTCGGAATCGACATCGGAATCGCCGGCCGCCGCGTCCCCGACCCGGGCGATCGCACCCTCGACGTCGAAGCCGTAGGCCGCCACCGGTTCGGGATGCAACGCGCGCGCCCAGGCCGCGCGTTCGGTCGCCGCCCAGTACCGCACGGGTTGGCTCGCGAGCTGCGCGCTCCGTCCGGCGCCGTCGCGCAGGCCCGACCGATCCTCGAGGTCGAAGACCTCGAAGGCGAACGCCCGCCCCGTCCCTTCCAGCACCCGGAAATGCGCCTGCCAACGTTCGTCCGCGCGCCAGAGCCCGGCGCCGAGGAGCAGGTCGTGCAGCTCGTCCGGGTTGCGCGGATCCGGCGCCGCCTGCTCGCGCACCTGCGCGATCGCGTCGGCGTCGAGCTGCGTGAGGTCGCGCTCCTCGATCGGCAGCCCACGTCGCATGCGCACGGCCCGGGTCCGCCGCTCTTCGAGGGGCGCGTCGTCGAGGTACGTGAAGGGCTTGCCGTTCAGGATCTCGTGTCCGAGCACCGAAGGCTCGGTCGTGTCGACGCAGAGCAGCTCGCAGCGCCCGTCGCGCATGCGCTCGATCAGGTCGCGCAGCCCGTCGACGTCCATCGCCTCGTGCAGGCAGTCGTGCAGGGTCTGCCGCACGAGCACGTGGTCCGGGATCTCGATCGGTCCGGCGACGTTCTCCTGACAGGCCGCCGCCTGGGGGAAGACCGCGGCCATCAGGTCGTCGCTCTCCATGCGCTGGATCGGCGGCGGGTTCTTCTTGCCACCCCGGAAGCGCAGCACCGCGAGCGACCGGTTCAGGTTCCATCGCCATCGCGCCGTGAAGATCGGCAGCGGGAGCACCGCTTGCGAGAGCGTCTCTTCGATCCCGTTCGTCGAGAGGAAGAACGGAACATCGGAGAGCGGGAAGCTGTGGTGCGGCCCGAGAGAGAGCACCATCGCGTCATCGTTCGCCGCCGCCTGCAGCTCGAAGTTGAAGCTCTTGCAGAACTTCTTGCGCAGGGCGAGGCAGAGCGCGCGGTTCAGGCGCCCACCGCGGGGCGTGTGGATCACGAGCTGCATGCCCCCCGCGTCGTCGAAGAAGCGCTCGAGGACGAGCCGGTCCTTCGTCGGCAGGCCGCCGAGGGCGGTGCGCGCAAAGCCCAGGTAGCGGGCGATTTGGAGGGCGGCGTCGGCACCGATCCCGCACTCTTCTTCGAGCCAGGCGACCGCCGCGGCCTCGTCTCCGTTCTCCAGCACCGGCTCGAGGTCGCCGCGCAGGCTCGACACCTCGTCGGACAGCTCCTCGGTTCGCGCCGGGGCCTCGCCCGCCCAGAAGGGCACGTTCGGGCTCGCGCCCTCGGCGTCGACCACGCGGACCTTGCCCGCTTCGACGCGGCGGATGCGCCAGGTCGAGCTCCCGAGCAGGAACACGTCGCCGGGGAGGCTCTCGATCGCGAAGTCCTCGCCGATCGTGCCGATGAAGGTCTCGTCGGGGTCGGCGATCACGCGGTAGTCCGCCACGTCCGGAATCGCGCCGCCGGAGGTGAGCGCGGCCAGGCGCGCGCCGCGCCGGGCGCGGAGCTGGCCGCCGATCCGGTCGCGATGGACGTAGGCGGCGCGGCGGCCGCGGCCGGTCTCGATGCCTTCGGAGACGAGCTCGACGACCTCGTCGAAGGTCTCGCGGGTGAGGCCCTCGAAGGGGGCCGCCCGGGCGCAGAGCGCGAAGAGGTCCTCTTCCTTCCAGGGCTCGGCGGCGCAGGCCGCGACGATCTGCTGGGCGAGGATGTCGAGGGGGGCCACCGGCGGCAGCAGCCGGTCGAGTCGGCCATTGCGGATGCCGCGGATCAGACCGGCGCACTCGACGAGCTCGTCCCGGGTGAGCGGATAGAGCCGCCCCTTCGGCGTGCCGCCGCGGAAGTGGCCGGAGCGGCCGACCCGCTGGAGGAACGTCGCGATCGAACGCGGTGAACCGATCTGGCAGACGAGCTCGACCGGTCCGACGTCGATCCCGAGCTCGAGGCTCGCCGTCGCGACCAGCGCGCGGAGTCGCCCCTCACGCAGCGCCGTCTCGACACGCAGGCGCCGGTTGCGCGACAGACTGCCGTGATGTGCGGCGACGCCCGCTTCGCCCAGTCGGTCCGCGAGCTGATGCGCGAGACGCTCGGCCATCCGCCGCGTGTTCACGAAGATCAGCGTCGTATGGTGGTGCTCGACCTGCTCGGCGATCGAGTCGAGGACCTCGCCCATCTGCTCGCCGGAGGCGACCGCCTCGAGCTCGCTCCCGGGCAGCACCAGCTCGAGGTCGAGCGCGCGCTTGTGTCCCTCGTCGACGACAGTGCACTTCGGCCGGCCGTCGGGTCCGATCCGATCCGGGGCGACCCCGACCAGCAGCTTCGCCACGAGCTCGATCGGCTTCTGCGTCGCCGACAGCCCGATCCGCGTCGGCCGCTCGTCGCACAACGCATCCAGCCGTTCCAGGGAAAGGGAGAGATGCGACCCGCGCTTGTCCCGCGCCATCGCATGGATCTCGTCGACGATCACCGTCCGCACCGGCCGCAGGATCTCCCGCCCGCGCTCCGAGGTGAGCAGCAGGTAGAGCGACTCCGGCGTCGTCACCAGGATCTGCGGCGGCTTCTTGAGCATCGCCGCGCGCGCCGACTGCGGCGTGTCCCCGCTCCGCATCCCGACGCGGATCTCGGGCATCACCTGCCCCATCGACCGCGCCACCGCGCCGATCTCCTCGAGCGGCGTCTCGAGGTTCTGCTGGATGTCCGCCGCCAACGCCTTCAGCGGCGAGACGTACAACACCTCGATCCCCTTCGGCCGCTCCACCGAAGCACGCTCCCGCTTCGCAGGCGGCGGCGCCCCATCCAGCTGGAACGGTTCAGCGCCAGAGTCATCTTCTCCGCCACCAACGTTCCGCCCAGTCATCGCGCCCTCCCGGGCGCGAAAGAATGAATCGATGCAGACGAGGAACGCCGCGAGCGTCTTGCCCGTCCCGGTCGGCGCCGCGATCAGCGTGTCTTCGCGGCGGCGGATCGCGGGCCAGCCGGCGGCCTGCGGCTCCGAGGGGCCCTGCGGAAAGCGGCCTTCGAACCAGCGGCGCACGGCGGGGTGGAAATCGTTCAGAGGGGAGCAAACGCTCGCGTCCATCTCCATCACCACCCCCTCCGTCGACCGGAAGGTCAATCTAGCGGTGGTTCCCGGCAGACGAAAGAGAGGCGAAAGGAATTCACGCCGTCGGCGCGGCGATCGGGTCCGGTGCGAGCGCATCCGTCGTCGAGGGCCGCTTGCCGAGCAGCACGTCACGCAGGCGCTCGGCGGTGATCGGCGCGAGCAGGACACCGTTGCGCGCGTGCCCCGCGGCCATGTACAGACCGTCGACGCCGGGGACCGCGCCGACCTGCGGCCAGCCCGAAGTCGAGACCGGTCGCAGGCCCGCCCAGGCGCGAACGAAGGTCGCGGCCTCGATCGTCGGGAAGAGCGCGCGCGCCCGCTCGACGAGCAGTGCGACGCCTTCGGCCGTGACGCGTCGGTCGAAGCCCACCCGCTCCTCGGTCGCGCCGATGATCCAGGAACCGTCCCGCTTTGGCACACAGTAGGCGTCCCGGGCGAAGACGATCTCGCGCACCGCGGGCAGCGGCGGCTCGAACGCGAGGATCTGCCCCCGGACCGGCTCGACCTCGGGCAGCGACACGGGCGCGACGTCGCCGAGGATCGCCGACGTCCAGGGGCCGCTCGCGACGACCACGCGGGCGGCGCGCCGCGGACCGGCGCTGGTCTCGACGCCTTCGATCCGACCGTGTGTGACGTGCAGGCGATGGGCCGCGACGCCCTCTTCGATGTCACCGCCGCGGGCGCGTAGGCTCGCCGCCAGCGCGCGCACCAGGAGCGGAGGTCTCAAGTGACACTCGAGGGGCGAGAAGAAAGCGCCGCGAATCGTTTCGGCGAATCCGGGCGCGGCTTCGGCGAGCGCGCGCCCCGAAAGCCACTCGACCGCCCCGGCCCGCTCGCCCAGACGCGCATAGCCGGCCGCGGCTTCTGTCCATTCGGTCTCGCTGCACACCGGATGCCAGAGCCCGCTCCGCTCGAGCTCGACGTCGACGCCCGTCTCGTCCCGGAGCCTTCGTGCGAGGGATTCGAATCGCGACAGGCTCTCGAGTCCCAGGGGCAGGAGCGGGTCGTCGGGGTCTGCGCCGCGGTGGACCAGGACTTCGCTGATCGGCGCGAGCATGCCGGCGGCCGCGCCGGAGGCACCGCCGCCGATTCGGTCCGCGTCGAGGACACGCACGCGCAGCCCCTCCTGCGCGAGCGCGTCGGCCAGAGAGAGTCCGATCACGCCGGCCCCGAGAACGAGGACGTCGTCGATCACGACCCGTGCGACCCCTGTACGTGGGCGGGTTCGGCGGGCGCGTCCGCCAGGCTGACGAGGTCCGCCGCGAGTCGGCCATCGCGCGCATCCTCGAGGGTGTAATGGTCCATCACGCGTCCGTCCTTCACGGCGAACAGGATCAGCGTGTGATCGATCGTGCCGTCGGCCTGCCGGAGCGATCCGACGCCCCAGGCCCGGACGAGCGCCTCGACCGGCGCGCGCTCACCGGTCAGGAAGGACCAATGCGCGAGGTCGGCGCCCCGGTCGAGCGCATAGCGCTCGAGCACCGGCGGACGATCGACCTCCGGGTCCAGGCTGATCGACACGAAGTGGATCCGGGGACGGACGCGTTCCGGCAGCGCGCGCTGGAGCGCGACGAGCGTCGCCGTCTGGATCGGACACGGTCCCGGGCACTCGGTGTAGATGAAGTCGACCAGCCATACGCGGTCCGCGAAATCCGCATCGGTCACGCGGTGACCCGCCTGGTCGATCAGATCGAAAGCGGGCACCGCCGACGTGCGGACGAGGACGTCGCCGAGCCGCCGCCAGCCCTCCTCGTAGGAGGCCTCCCCAACGACTTCGAAGGATTCGATCTCGTAGCTGCGTCCCGTGAAGCGCAGGTCGAACTCGATCACCTGACCGGGTGCCAGGCGCGCGAGCACCTCCTCGTCCGGAACCGCGAAGTTCATCGTCATCGCGGGCATCAGCCCCGGCACGTCCTCGTGATCGACGAGCGCCTGGGCCCCCGCATGGTCGACGTCTTCGACGGTGCCCCGGGTCGCGTAGACGCCGGGCCCGCCTTCTTCGTTGCAAGCACCGAGGACGAGGACGACGAGCGCAGCGAGGGTCGCGGTCGCCCGCGCGGACCGGCTTCGCGTGTTCAGTAGGTCCATTGCCAGCCCGCCCGGAACGTCCAGTCGCGCTCGAGCTGGGGTCCGTCGAGCTTCTGGTAGATCGGGATGCCCACCTCGATGCCCAGACGTTGTCCGCCGAGAGAGGGGACCTCGAAGCTCAGCCCGGGAGCCACCGCGAGCAGGATTCCATCCTGCAGCTCCGGGTTCTCCGCGGGGCTCGACGTTCTTTCATGGTCCCGATCGAACCCCTCGACTTCATTCTGCTTTTCCCAGTCGGCCCGCAGAGATGCAGAGACGCCCCCGAGCAACCGCACGACGCCCCAGAGACGACCGGAGAAGCGCGAGCCGCCCCGCCAGTCGCGTCCGTTGCGGCCGATCGGATGCCGGCCGCCGACCTGCCCGCCCCAGGACACGCGGTCGAGCTCGCCCTTGTACGTCCAGCCCCACTCGAGATCGACGCTGCCGTTGCCGGGCTGCGCGGAGTAGGGCAGCGGCTTGCCCTCGTCGCTGCGCCGGATCGAGCCCGTCGGCACATCGAAGCCGAAGTGCACCTGGCTGCTCTCGTGCCCCTTCCGGATGAAGGGGACCACGACGGTCAGACCGATGTCACCGAGACCTTCGCTCTGGCTCTGACGGCGCCCGCCAGCGAGCGAGAAGCGCTCGTACTCGTTCACGACGTAGGGCACCTCGAGCACGAGGGTCGTCCGCGGATGCGGCGCCCAGGCGATCGTGAACAGGTGGATCGTCGAATCGAGGGCGCGCGGCGTCTCGCTGAACCCGAAGCCCCGGGCCTGGTCCGGCGTGATGTGATCGTCGCGCGTGCGCAGCCCTGCGAGGCGCGTCCGCTCGAAGGCGTAGCCGATGCGGACGCGATCCCCTTCGAGGGTCTCGCCGAAGCGCGTGCCCATCGGCGGAGGCGGCGGGCCGAAGCGCGACGCCGGCTTCGCTGCGTCGTCTTCGTCGGCCGGCGTGGATCCTTCGGCTTCCGTGGCTGCCCAGGCGACGCTCGCCGCGACCCACGAGGCGAGCACGAGACCGATCAGACGATGCCCGCGACCCGATCGAGTGACCCGACCGCCGCGCGAATCGGAGAAACGCCGACACGCGCGAGCGTGCGGAGAACCGGCAGCGGCGAGGGGCGGCGACACGCTTGCAAGCTAGCAGTCCACCGCAGGATCCGCGCGGGATCGCACGTGTCGAGCCGCCTCAGTAGGCCCGTGCTGCGGCCAGGAAACCGGCTTCGAGCTGCGCGAGCTCCGAGCGATAGGCACGGCGCGCGCCGCGATCGAGGCTGCGGGATCGAACGACGGCGGACCAGAATCGAACGAGCGATCGCTCCCCGTGACGCGCGACGAGGTGATCGATGAAGGCATACGATTGGAGATAGGCGACCGTCGCCGCGTCGGGCGCGAAACCGCCGAGACTCGGCGCGCTCAGGTCCCCCAACGCGAAGAGCGAGCCCGCCCGAGCGAGCCGACCGATCGCGGTGCGTTCCCGCCCGCCGAGGGTGCGCTTGCCGAGGGCGCGGGCTTCGAACCATTCGGCGATGCCTTCGTTGAGCCACGCCGGCAGCGCGAGCCGCGGCGCCTCGGCATCGAAGGCCGCGTGCACGAGCTCGTGGTGGAGCACGCGCACGAGGCCCGGGGTGATCCGCACGTCGCCGCGGATGTGGATCGCACCGCCATAGAAGCCGGCGGCCGGAAACCGAAACAGGCCCCGGTACTCGCGGTCGAAGAGCGCCGGATCCCAGACGTAGACGACGAGCTTCTTCTCGGGACGCAGATCCAGGATCTGATCCAGTCGATCGAAGGCGGCTTCGAGCTCGCGGAGCAGATCCTGCTCGAATTTCCGCGAGCCGTAGAGGCCGGCGCTCTCGTCGATGTCGACGTCCTGATAGAGCGTGAAGTGGAACGAGTCCCGGCGCGCGAACTCGCCGTCGGCGCCGCGATCGCCGACGGCTGCCGCGGACGTGGCGACGAGGGTGAGCACGAGTCCCCACGCGGCCGCGCATCCGATCCGTCCGACCCTGTCACGACCTCGCGCGCGCATGCGTCTCCCGTGCGTCCCCGCCCCCGTGAGACCACGTGGGCGCACCGGAGTTCCCGGCCGGTTCAGCTTAACGGAGTGCGCGGCGGTACGTCGAAAGGACCGCCGATCGAACGGTTCCTCCCGCGCGGGAGGGAACCCGCTCAGCCCGCCCTTGAAGTGCGCGCGTAGCGCGGGCTAGAAGCCGCTCAGGCCACCCGTGAAGTACGCGAGTGCGGCGCGCCCCGCGGTGGCCACGAACTTGTTGAAGCGACGGGTCTGGTCGGCGGCCTTCTGGAGCATCGTGCGCTGGGCGCCGTACTCCGGACAGAGGTCCGCGCGCCGATGCCACAGGCGCTCGATCTGGGCGTTCGTCGCCTGCTCCCAGCCGCGGTTGCCCCGGTCGACCGCCATCGGGAGCACCGTGTCCTCGAAGTGCGCGATCTGCTTCGTGAGGCGACGGCACTGGGCCCGGTAGGTACCGCGGGCGCCGAGCTCGTTCGTCACGCCCGCCTGGTCGGCGAACCCGATCGAGGCCGGCATCGCCAGCACGAGCCCGATCACCCCGACCAGCACGGTCGATACGAGACGCCGATGCGCGAGGACTGCCTGGAGCTTCATGGGTCCTGCATCGGCGACTCACACGGCGGACTGAAGTGATGCCCGTCGCAGTGCGGGGGAGACTCCCCCCGGCACCACGCCGAATCCCGTCAGAGCCGGCTCGAGAGCACCTCGGCCTGCCGTCGGGCCAACGCCATCCCCGTGAACATCGGGTTCACGGACGGGCACTGCGGGAAGATGCCGGTATCCGCGATGTAGAGGTTCTCGAGGTCGTGGCAGCGCCCGTCCTCGTCGACGACGCCGCGGGTCGGATCGCCGTGCATGCGCGTCGTGCAGAACACGTGGTTGCCCCCGATCACGAGTCCGGAGGGCTTGACCGCCGGCGAGTCGAGGATCGCGGCCTCCTCCGCGGAGCCGAGGCTGTCCGGGATGCCGCCCACCCCGGGCAGGATCTTGCGCGCCCCGGCGGCGAAGAAGAGCTGGGCGATGACGTGCATCGCGCGCCGCAGGATCTGCGCGTCGTCCGGGTGGAGCCGCCACTCGAGGATCGGGTCGAGGCTCCGGAAGCGTTTGCGCACGCGACCGAGGGAGCGGTTCGCGCTGGCGATCGCGTCCCAGATCGCGATCTGCGGGAGCTCCGCGAGCCGCGCCTGAAGATCGGCGCCGATGCCCGGGAAGCGGATCGCGAGCAAGGGCGGCGGCGCCCACAAGGTCTCGAGCTTGAAGCCTTCGTCGAGGAAGGCGAGGGACTGATAGCCCTGGGTCGCGCCGAATTGCGGGTCGATCGTTTCCGGGAAGACGCCGGCCATCGCGACCCCCGGATGGAATTGCAGGTTGCGACCGACCTGCCCGGACGCGTTCGCGAGGTCGTCGCTGTGTTGCAGCAGCACGGGCGTCGCCGTGCAGCCCGCGGCGAGCACGACGGCTTTGGCCTCGATCCGGAACGCGTGACTGCGACCGGAGGGCCGCCCGTGCGAGAACGGCGCGACGACCTGGCCGGACACGCCGGTCACGCGGCGTCCACTCCGGCGGATCTCCTGCACCTGCACGCTCGTGAGCACGCGCGCGCCCTGGGCGAGCGCCGCCGGCACATAGCTCACGTCCATGCTCTGCTTGGCGCGACTGCGGCAACCGGTGAAGCACTCGCCGCTGCCGCGACAATGCCGGACGTTGCGCTCGATCGGCTCCGACGACACGCCCATCGAAGCGCACGCGTCCCGGAAGAGCAGGTTCCGCTTGCCCTGCACCTCGTCCGGCGTCGGAGCGATCCCGAGGAACTCGGCGACCGCATCGAAATGCGGATCGAGGTTCGCCCGGTCGGTCCGGTCGAGGTCGTAGCGGGTCGCCCAACGCTCGAAGACCGCATCCGGCGGGCGCACGCAGATGGCCGAGTTCACCAGCGACCCACCGCCGAGGGCGATCGCCTGCATCGTCGGCATCGTCGTGCCCCGGGTCATGCGCAGCCCGCCCTCGCGCATCGTGCGGGTCATCGACAGGTTGCCGTCGAGCTCGAGATCCCGGGTCGTGAAGGGCGGGCCCTCCTCGAGCAGGATCACGTCGTGTCCGGCGGCGGCCAGCTCGTAGGCGGCGACCGATCCGCACGGGCCGGAGCCGACGACCACGACGTCCGCCTTCTCCTCGAAGGCGTGGTCGTATTGCGCGAAGACCCGGACGCGGTCCCGCGCGCCCTCGACCTGTTCCGCGGTGAGCGCGCTCACGAGCCCGCCCTCCCCGGCTGGCCAGCCCGGGCGTACGCGCGATGGCGCGGGCCATGGGGATCGAGGGGGCCGCGACTCGCGGGGTCGGTTCGGTCGTCGGGCGTGTGCGGAATCGAGCTCGGCAACGCCCCCACACGCGGAAAGAGCAGCTCCGCATCGCTCACTGCGGGCTCGATCTCGAAGGGCGCGAGTCCGAGTCCGTGGAGATTGCCCGGGTGCCCGAGATAGCCGAGCACGAACACCGAGCGGAGCGCGGTGAAGAGGAGTCGGAAGAGTCCGCGACGGTGATTGGACAGGCGCTCGAGGAGGCTGACGCGCGCCGCCGCGGACAGGCTGGAGTAGCGCCGCCGTCCGCCCGGCTCGTTCCCCGGCATGAGGAGCGTCGCGTGCTCGATCGCGAAGAAGAGCAGCCGGATCTGCACCCTCTGGGCGCGGGGCAGCGCCGCGAGGTGTCGATCGATCGAGTGCGCCAGCTGCGCCTCGGCACCCGAGAGGGGCATCGCGCCGCCACCCGGGAAGAGCACCTCGGCGACCGACTGGACGAAGGCGGCCTCGCCGCGGTGGAGGATCGCGAGACCCGCCGGCGCCGGCGGGTAGCCGGCGAGCGCGCGCCGATGGACGAACACGGCGAGACCCGCGGCGAGCACGACGAGGAGAAGACCCGTGAGCACGGCGCAACCATACCGGACCCTTTGGATTCGGTCGCGTGGGGTGGCGCGTCGCGGGCCGAATCAGTCGGGGTCGATGAGTCCGTGCACCCACGCATAGGCGTCGTTGTCGATCGCCTGCAGACCGGCGAAGTCCAGGTCGCGCGCGACGAGCTCGGGCTCGAACTTCGCGACATCCCCGGTCTCGACCGCCATCGCCATCGAGAGCAGCCGACCGAGGTCGCCTTCGTGATGGGTGAGCGCGCGGCCGATCTCGTCGGAGAGTCGCAGCTCGGCGACGAGCGTCTCGATCGGGCGACCGAGCAGCGCGTCGGCCATCGACAGCATGCCGACCAGGAAGGCGCGCTCGGCTTCGATCTCGGCTTCGATGCCCGCGGCGTCGTGTCCGACGACCAGCTCCATCAGCCGGCCGCGATGGGCGGCGGCGATCAGCAGCGGGCTGCGCATTTCGCTGCCCTTGTCCTGGGCGTAGAGCAGGATCGTCACCCAACGGCCGAGCTGTTGCAGGCCGAGCTGACGGACCGCCGCCTCGATCGTATCGAGGCGCACGCGCGCCGAGCGGCCAGCAGTGTTCACGAGGCGCAGCAGATTCAGGCCCAGCTTCGCGTCCTGCTTGAAGCTCTCGACGATCGTGGTCGTTTCGGCGCCCGCGGTGATCCGCTGGAGCAGCTGGATCAGGGTCGTCTTCGTCGCATCGACGTCCGCTCCTTCGAGCACGATCGGCCGCGCGAAGAAGAAGCCCTGAAAGAGATCGAAGCCGAGCTTGCGGCAGGCCTCGAACTCCTCCGCGGTCTCGACCTTCTCGGCGAGCAGCTGGACTTCCGCGCGCCGGAGCTGCCGCACGAGCTTGCGCAGCTCTTTCGGCGGGATCGCCGGCAGGTCGACCTTCACGACGGAGGCCCAGGGCAGCAGACATTCGCGCGCGTCGTCGACGACCCAGTCGTCGAGCGCGAGCGTGAAGCCCGCGGCGTGCAGCTCGCGACAGCGCTCCTGGATCGCGTCGGTCGGTTCGACGTCCTCGAGGATCTCGAGCACGACGCGGTCGCGGGGGAGCGCCTCGATCGACTCGGACAGGAAGACCTCGCCCGTGACGTTGAAGAAGCCCCGCGCGCGACCGAGGACGGCGTCCATGCCCAGGGCAGCGAAGGTGTTCACCATGACCCGCACGGCGGCGCGGCCGACTTCGTCGAAGTCCGCGACCTTGGCCTCGGCGGAACTCCGGAAGAGGAGCTCGTACGCAACGACCTGCTGTTCGCGATCGACGATCGGCTGACGACCGACGAAGGTTCCCTGACTCACGCTGCGCTCCAGTGCTCGATGCGGCTCGGCTGCCGCGGTCTGCAGCCTTCTCTGCTGCATCGGTCGCCCGCTCGACCGATTGAGCCGCGGAGGCGCCCTCCGGAAGAATGGAGGGCCCGCGACGGGGGGAGTCCCCGGGGCGACCTCGGGATTCCCTCCGAGTCGACGACCGAAGGCGGCGGGACGAGGGGTCCACCCGCCACCGCACGACAGATGTTAGGATCGCCCGATGCGGATCGGCGTCGTCGGCGACACCCACAACCAGCTCACGAACGTGGATCGGATCGTCGGCCTCTTCGACGAAGCCGGGGTCGATCGCATCGTGCACACCGGCGACATCACGCAGCCGACCGTGCTCGAGCGCTTCGCGCGTCTGGGCCGACCGGTCGTCGGGGTCTTCGGCAACAACGACCTCTCCACCCGCGACGCGCTCGCCAGCCACGCGGACGAATTCGGCATGGACCTGGTCGATCCGCCCCGGGTCCTCGAATGGGCCGAGCGCCGCATCCTCGTGGTCCACGACCCGGAAGCGCACCCGCCGTCCCTGCCGCCCGCGAGCGACGACATCCACCTCGTCCTGCACGGCCACACCCACCGCCATCGCCACGAGTGGCACGAAGGGACACTCTTCTTCAACCCGGGCGAATGCGCGGGCTTCCTCGCCGGGCGCAACGCGGTCGGCCTCATCGACCTCGTGTCCCTCGAAGCCGAGCTGCTGCGATTCTGATCGCCCACGCCGTGAACGCCCGACATCCGAACCCGTGAGAGCGCCATGAGCTGGAAGCCCGAAGTCGATGAGATCGAGAAGCGCCGCGTCGCCGCCAAGGAGATGGGCGGTCCGGAAGCCATCGCGCGCCAGCACGAACGCGGGCGACTGACGGTCCGCGAACGGGTCGCGTCCCTCGTCGACGAGGGCAGCCTCGAGGAACAGGCGCCGATCGCCGGCGAGACCGAGCGCGACGAGAGCGGCGAAGTCGCCGCCTTCCACCCCGCCAACTTCATGCTGGGACTCGCGAGCCTCGACGGCCGCCCGATCGTGGTCGGGGGCGAGGACTTCACCCAACGCGGCGGCTCGCCCTCCCCTTCCGGCCTGCGACGAAGTGTCTGGGCGGAGACCCTGGCGATCGACCTCCGGATGCCGCTGGTCCGTTTCCTCGAAGGCGGCGGGGGCAGCGTCGCCGGGACCCGGGGGCCGAAGCAGTCGCCCGCACCGCGCCCGATGGGCGAACCGGTCTTCGCGACCAACCGCTTCCTGTCGATCGCGCAGATCATGCAGGTCGCGCCGGTCGCCTCCGCCGCGGTCGGCGCCGTCGCCGGGCTCCCAGCGGCGCGCCTGGCGGCCTCACACTTCTCGGTGATGACGAAGGACACCGCGCAGGTCCTGATCGGCGGACCCGCGCTCGTCGAGCGCGCCCTCGGCGAGTCGCTCACGAAGGACGAGCTCGGCGGCGCCAAGGTCCACGGCCGCTCGGGCGTGGTCGACAACATCGCGAAGGACGAGCACGACGCGATCGATCAGATCCGCCGCTTCCTGTCCTACCTCCCGACGAACGTGATGCAGCTGCCGCCGGTCGTCGAGCCCACCGACGATCCCGAGCGTCGCGAAGACTTCCTGCTCGAAGTGATCCCGCGCGAACGCCGCAAGGTCTACGACATGCGCAAGATCCTGAAGGCGGTCTTCGACGAGGGCAGCGTCTTCGAGACGACGAAGGGCTACGGGCGCGGCTTGATCACCGTGCTGGCCCGGCTGAACGGCAAGCCGGTCGGCGTCTTCGCGAACGACCCGCGCTTCTACGCGGGCTCGATGGACGCGGAGGGCGCGCTCAAGGTCAAGCGCTTCATCGACCTCTGCGACACGTTCCATCTGCCGGTCGTGACCCTCGTCGACGAGCCGGGGTTCATGATCGGCTCCGAATCCGAACGCAGCGGCACGATCCGTTTCGGCGTCGAGGCGATCTCCCGGGTCGTGACCGCGAAGATCCCCTGGTGCACCATCCTCGTCCGCAAGGCCTACGGCGTCGCCGCAGCGGCGCACATGGGTCCCCGGGCGACGGTGTATTCATGGCCGTCCGCGGAGTCCGGCGCCCTCCCGATCGAGGGCGGCGTCGCGGTCGCCTTTCGCAAGCAGATCGCCGAGGCCGCGGATCCCGAGGCGAAACGGGCGGAGCTCGAGGCCGCGCTGTCGAAGGGTCGCAGTCCCTTCCCTCGCGCCGAGAGCGTCGGCGTCCACGACCTGATCGATCCGCGCGAGACGCGCGCGCGGCTCTGCCGGTGGGTCGAGCGCGTGTGGCCGCTGCTCTCCGAGCAGGTCCCGACTCGGCCGCCGATCTGACGCGACCTAGCGGATCCGCCCGAGCGCTTCCCCGAGTCGGAGCGCCGTCCCGACCGGTCGCGGCTCGATCGTGGCCCCTTCCGGCGGCGTGAGCATCACGATCGTCGATCCGAACTCGAAGTGACCCCATTCCTGACCCCGCGCGAAGGACGGCGCGCGACCCTCGAAGCGGCGCGTCACCGGCGTCCCCCCCGGTACGTTCGTGCACAGCTCGTCGAAGGCCAGGCGCACGCTCCCGACCATCGTGGCGCCGACCGCCACCATCACGATTCCGGCTCCGATCGGGGAACCCGAAGGCAGCAGCTCGGCACAGATTCGTTCGTTCCGCGCGAACAGACCGTCGACGCCGTGGAGTCCGATCGAGTTCACGGGCCACAGCGCGCCCGGGAGATAGTCGAGGCGCGTGATGCTTCCCGCGGCCGGGGTGTGGAAACGGTGATAGTCCCGCGGCGAGAGATAGAAGGTCGCATAGCAGCCGCCATCGTAGGCGGCGGCCCAACCCGCGTGCCCGAGCAGATCGGCGACCCGATATCGCCGCCCCTTCAGCTGCAGCAGGGTTCCTGCTTCGATGCGCCCGGCTTCGCCCCAGGCCCCGTCACAGGGCGAGACGAGGACGTCCTCGTCGCCCTCGAGCGGGCGGGCGCCGTCGCGCAGCGCGCGGGTGAAGAACTGTTGGAGGGTCGCGAAGTCGGAGACGTCGTCGCGCGCCTCTTCGAGATCGACGCCCGCGAGTCGCGCGAAGAGCCGGATCTCCGCGCGCTGGATCGGCCCGGGCCAGGCGATGCTCGCGATGCGCCCCGCGGCGCGCGACATCGCGTTCTTCGGCAACAGCCGGAGCGCCGCGAGCAAGCCGCGGCGGAGTCCCCGCAGCGACGTCGGTCGATCGATCGGGGACGGGGTCTGGGAAGCGCCGGTCTCGGCCATCCGCGTTACGATACCGCGGCTCGGTCGGACGAGCGGTCATGGCAGGCGAACCGGCGTGGCCGACCGGGAGAGGAACGCGCTTGAGCGACGGTGGGGAAAACGAAGCGACGGTGGCGGCCGCCGACACGGCGACCGAACGCGCCGGCGTGGACGAGACCCGGGCGAACGAAGAAGCGGACACCGCCCCGAGCGATCCCGAAGATCCCCTCGTAGGTCGCGTCCTCGACGAACGCTACGAGATCCGGAAATCCCTCGACCGCGGCGGCATGGGCACGGTCTATCTCGCGTGGGACCGCACCCTCGAGCGTCAGGTGGTCGTGAAGATCCCGCACGCGAGCCTGATGGCGGATCGCACGTTCCGCGAGCGCTTCCTCCAGGAGATCCGCGATCTCTCGACCCACGAGCACCCCGCGATCCTCTCGATCGTCGACTCGGGATCCCATCACGGCGACGACACCGGCCCCGGCACCCAGGACGTGCCCTACGCGGTCGTGCAGTACCTGCGCGGGGGCAACCTCCGCGAGCGGATCGGGCGGCAGGGTGGCCAGCAGACACGAGAAGAAGTGCTCGAGTGGCTGCCTACGATCGCGGGCGCCCTCGACGCGGTCCACCGCAACGGCTCCCTCCATCGCGACGTGAAGCCGGCGAACATCCTCTTCGACGGCGAAGGCCACGCGGTTCTGTCCGACTTCGGGATCGCCACGGCCATCGGCGCCGCGGACCCGGACGCGCCGACCCAGGAGGTGCGACGCGAGCTGACCGTCGTCGGGACCTTCGTGGGCTCGCCCGCCTACGCCCCGCCCGAAGCGATCGACCGGATCCTGACCCCGGCCTACGACCAGTACAGTCTGGCGACCGTCGTCTACCTGGCGGTGACCGGCGAGCTGCCCTTCAGCGGCAACACCAACGAAGCGATCCTGATCGCCAAGGAGAAGGGCACCCCGCCCGCGATCGATCGCCAGAAGCTGAAGGGACCGCTTTCGAAGTCCGCCGAGAAGGCGCTGCGAAAAGGGCTGTCGCGGCAGCCCGAGGATCGCTTCGACAGCTGCATGGCGTTCGCCGACGCGTTCGCGAGCGAAGCCGGCGGCGCGGGCGTATCCCTCCCTATTCGACCGCTCGCGACCGCGGCCGCGGCGGCGGTGCTCGTCTTCGCGCTGCTCCGGGTCGATTGGGGCGGGATCCTCCCCGAGAGCGACGCGTCGGCGCCCGCCCCGACCGCCGAGCGTGGACCAGTGACGGTCCAGCTCGGGAGCAACCCCGAAGAGATCGACCGCGCGATCTTCCTGTGCGAGAAGGGAGGCGGATCGGAGCGTGCCTGCGCCCGGGAGATCTTCGCGGACGAACGACTGCGAACGGTGACCCTCGCTCCCTACACCCTGGACCGCACCGAGGTCACGAACGGGGAGTTCGCCGCCTTCGTGGAGGCCACCGACCATCGCACGACCGCCGAGGAGCGCGGCTACAGCTGGGACATCACGCGCTGCCGACGCTGCACCTGGCGCACTCCCCAGGCCGGGCGCGACGCGCTCAGCAACCCGACCGATCCGGTCGTGCACGTCTCCTGGGCCGACGCGAGTCGCTACTGCAAGTGGGCGGGCGCGCGGCTTCCCAGCGAGGACGAGTGGGAGCTCGCGGCGCGCGGCACCGATCGACGCACCTTTCCGTGGGGCGACGAGTGGGACGCGAACCGGCTTCGCGACGTCCGCGCCGAGGGGCTCGGCCTCGAGCCCGTCGGCTCGTACCCGGAGGGGGCGACGCCCGAGGGCTTGCTCGATCTCGCGGGCAGCGTCTGGGAGTGGACGGCGACCGAGAGCGGCGAAGGCGAGCGCCGCATCTTCAAAGGCGGTTCCTGGATGGACCGAATACCCGCCTACTTCCGAAGTGCCGCCTTCTCCGAAGACGCACCGGACTACTCGAGCATCTCGCTCGGCTTCCGTTGCGCCCGGGACGGCGCGGCCTAGCGCGCGAAGACCGTCCGCCTTCCATGAAGGCAGTTCCGTCAACCCCGAAGGTTGAAGATTTGGTCGAAGACTACATCAGTCCGTTTCCTTCATGGTCTCGCTGATTCGCCGGCGGCTTCATCGAGGGTGGGGCATCTGCCCGCACGACCTTCCATCCGTGTCGTCGTCTGTGCGACGAACACAAGAGCCTGTTTACGCCTTGGGCGTCGAAGCCGGGAACACACCACCCCTTCTAA
>Ga0209992_10000484_pt1 | contig 53398 bp, 56 predicted proteins | sample 2SBtaG_2_FD_182564 | JGI IMG/M metagenome (GOLD analysis project Ga0209992, IMG submission 182564) | Deep subsurface microbial communities from Kolumbo volcano to uncover new lineages of life (NeLLi) - 2SBTROV12_ACTIVE470 metaG (SPAdes)... | ecosystem: Environmental > Aquatic > Marine >... | reverse complement strand
CAAGTTGTATGCCATTAACTAATGTAATTGAAGCATTTTCAAGTAAACCAAAATATGAATTGTCAATCCACTTTGCTTGTGGTGCAGGAACATACATCTTTGAGGATGCAGATACAAAGAAATTTGTTCCATTAACAAAATTCTGTGATATTCAAGGAATGCTTGAATTGTTTGAAGATAAAGCAGAAGAGATTCGTTCTGGTAAAAACAAGTATTTTACAATGTTAGAAGTTGTAAGAAAACTCAAAGGTTTTGTTGATTCAAAGAAACAACCTGCAGGATTAGATTTGGCAAAAATGTTTGGTAACATTCTCATGAAAAGATCATTTGATTCAGTTGGTTCATGGCACGTCAAAGGATTATTCCTTGGAATGATGCACTTTCAAGACAAATACAATGAAGATTTGGAAAGACTACAAAGATGTGATATTCACTATGTCACACCAGACCTTAGAATAGTTCCATTTTGTGCATTTAACGTAATTCCTGAATGGTATAGAGATAGAATTCAAAAGAAATTTTCAGTCACTGTTGAGGAATGGGAACAAAGAGAAGATGTTAAACTCGAAGATTGTCTGTACAGAGGACTAATGAGACGTGGTGCTGGTGATGAATTAGCTGCTGGTTGTGCTAAAAGTCAAATGTTCCATGATGCTGCTCAGGCAACAATGTAAATCTGATTTTTAATCCAAGACCTTAAAAGTTCATTATTCAATTTTAATTAATGAAAATTTTACTTATTTCTCCTACCTTGAAAGGTATTGGTGGTATAGCTCAACATGTAAGAGATTTAGTAAAATTTCTTAAAGATAATGATCACGATGTAGATGTGATTTCTTCAGAAAATACATTCACTGTACCAATAAAAAAATTGAAGAATCCAAGCTTTTTGATTTCATCATTTCTAAAAACAAAATTCTTAAAAAATTATGATATCGTTCATGCACAACATCCAATTGGTGCACTTGCAATGAAAAATGTAACTGGAAAAAAAATTCTTACAATTCATGGAATATACAGTGAACAAATTGGAATGTTACATGGTAAATCAAGCTCAAAATTTTCCAATAAATTTGAAAAAAATGCATTAAAATGGACGGATGCAGTAACTGCAGGTTCTAAAGAAGCATATGAATATTATAGTAAATTAGTCTCAAAAGTATCTTTTATTCCAAATGCAATTGATATTGATTTGTTACCTTCTGGAATTGATACTAGATATGAAAAACAAATAATTTTTGCAGGACGATTGTCTAAGGAAAAAGGTATACTTACAATTCTTGAGGCTGCAAAAAATTTACCTGATGATATTCATTTGTTAATTGTTGGAATTGGTCCTGAAGAAGAAAAAGTAATTAATTTTGTAAAAAATAATAAAAATGTTCATTATTTGGGGTATCAGCCTAAAGAAAAAACAATTCCATTAATCCGAGGTTCTAAATTACTACTTCAACCTTCTCTTGCTGAGGGAATAAGTGCAACATTACTTGAGGCAATGGCATGTAAAACACCCGTAATTGTTACCAATGTTGGAGGAAATGTTGAGTTATTTAAAAATGAAAAAACTGGTATTTTGATTGAACCAGAAAATTCTGAAGAATTATTAAAAAAAATAATTAATTTGTTAAATGATCAAACTAAACTAGAAAAACTTTCTGAATCTGCTTTTGAGAAAGTTCAAGAATATGATTGGTCAAATATTGGCAAAAAATATTTAGATTTATATAAAAAATTATTAGAATCTTAGAAAATATTTATAATTCTTTTTAAACCTTCATCAAATTCAATCTTAGGTTCCCAATTCAATTGTTTTTTAATTTTAGAAATATCTGCTCTAATATCTTTAATGAAAATTTTTTCATCTTTTAAATATTTAAGATTAATTTTTTTTGATGTAATTTTCTCAATTTTTTTAATGATCTCATCAAATGAAAATGAAACTCCTGTACCTACATTAAAGATTTCAAATTTAGAATCATAGTCTTTAACTTTTAGAATCAAATCCACAAAATCATCAATATATAAAAAATCTCTTTTACTATTTCTATTTACAATTGTAATTTTTTCTTTTGTTTTAATTGCATTAATTAAATTTGTTAATAGAAATCCATCATTCATAGATTTGCCATAAATATTAAATGGTCTTAGTATTATTACTTTGAGATCACTTTTATCACAATATAATTTGCATAGTTGTTCACCTAAGAATTTACTTTCACTGTAAGAATTATGAGGATTCACTGGATGATTTTCATCAATTATGGAATTTTTTGGATTGCCATAAACATAACTACTTACATAAATTAATTTTTTCACTTTTTTTGTTATACAATATTCTAAAATATTTAATGTACCAAAAACATTATTTTCAAAATAATCATGTGGTTTTAATTTCTTTGAAGGTGTTTTTCCACCTAAATGAATTACCGTATCTGCAGAATCAATTTTTAACACTTCATTAATATTTCGTAAATCAATTCTTTTAGAATTAATTGTATCTGTAATAATTATTGATTTGGACAATTTATCTATAATTTTCTTTCCAATAAAACCAGATGAACCTGTCACAAGAATTGAATTCATAATTTATCTATAAATTCCACTTATCTATGACTTATCAGGTTTAAATTCAAATATTTTAAAATTTTAATTATTTTTTGTGGATATATTGATTCTGACATGATTAATTAATTGGTATTTTAATGATCTAATAAATGACTTCAATTCTAAAAAATAAAAATATTTTAGTGACTGGAGGATCTGGCTCGATTGGTCAGTCTATTGTAAAAAAGGCATTAGAAGATGGTGCAAAGTCTGTTAAAGTTTTCAGTAATGATGAAAATGGATTATATGAAATGGATCAAATTTTTACAAATAAAAAAATTGACTATGTTGTAGGTGATATCAGAAATTCTGAAACAGTAAATTCAGTTGTAAAAGGAATTGATATAATTTTTCACACAGCAGCTCTGAAACATGTTGATAGATGTGAATTAAATCCATTTGAAACTGTTTCTGTAAATATTATTGGAACAAATAATATTGTTAAAGCGGCTGTAAATGAAAATGTAAAAAAAGTTATTTCTATTAGTTCTGATAAAGCAGTTAATCCAATTGGTGTAATGGGTGCAACCAAATTATTAGGAGAAAAACTATTATCTGCAGAAGCATTTCATAATAAATCAAATACTGTTTTTGCTTCAGTACGTTTTGGAAATGTCTTTCATACTAGGGGCTCAATTTTACCAAGAATAGAAGATCAAATCAAAAAAAGAGGACCAATTACACTTACTGATAAAAGGATGAAACGTTTTTTTATGACTAAAGATGATGCTGTAAAATTAATAGTTAATGCCACAAATTTAGCTAAAGGTGGAGAGATTTTTATTCTTAAAATGCCTTTACTATACCTAAATGATCTTTTTGATGCAATGAAAGAAATTCTAGCACCTAGATATGGATTCAAACCTAATCAAATCAAGACAACTCATATAGGAATTAGACCTGGTGAAAAATTAACTGAATACCTTCTTACTGATTTTGAAATGGATCATGTTTTAGAAACTAAAGATTTCTTCATTTTACCTTCTCTTTTTGAATCAATTTCCAAATCAAAATATCTTGGTGCAAAAAAATCAAATAATCTTCGTAAATATTTTGAAAAAATGGAGCCCATAGATATTAAAGAAATTAAGAAAATGCTAAAATCTGTTTATAATAATTAAAATAAGATTATATTATAAATATAATTAACAACATAATCTAAATTCTTGTTTCTTTGATTGATTAAATTATTTTAATGAATGAATCGTGTATACATTAATTGTAAAAATTATAAGTGATTTCAAGCCCTTTTTTTAATGAAATTTTAGGTTTCCAATTAAAATGCGAATTCATTTTAGAAATATTGGCACATACATTCAATATATCATTTTTTCTAACTTTGTTTTTTTGAGATTTAACAGGTAATTTTTTGTTTGAAAATTTAAGAATTAAATCAATTACATCTGATACTGATGTACTTTTCCCTGTTCCTAGATTGTATATGTTAAATCCTTTTTTCTTTGAATTAACAATATTTAACAAACCAGATATTAGATCATCGATGAAAATAAAATCTCTTTTTGGAGTTATATTTCCTAATGAAATTTGAGAATTATATTTTAGTTGATCGATAATATTAAAAATTAGATTTGATTTTGAACTATTAGGTCCATAAACTGAAAATATTCTAGCAATTCGTACATTTAAACCATAAGTTAATGAATATGTTTCACATAATATTTCACTCATTTTTTTACTAGACGCATAATGAGATAAAGGCGAATTTAATTCAGTTTCGGAAAAAGATTTTTTTTTGGAATTCCCATAGACATGACTAGAACTTAGAAAAATAAATTCAGTATCTTTTTTCCTAGCTAATTCTAATATATTTTTAGTTCCATTAACATTTACTTCATAACATTTTTCTGGATTATTATTGCAATAATCTACATCACTTATAGCTGCCATATGAATAATTTTTGAAAAATTGTTTTTTAGATTAAGATTATTTCTTTTAGTAATATCTATTTTTTCGGAATTAAAATTTTTTGATATTTTCTGTTTTTTTTTAGATATTCCAAAAATTTTATAGTTTTGATTTAGAAGTTGTGGTATAGCATAATTGCCAATAAATCCATTCGAACCAGTTACAAGTATTTCTTTCAATCTTATTTTTCCTACTTACGTGGTTTATTTCAATTTCACTTTTAATTTTTTATTATATAGCTTTAAAAAGTAAATATTAATGGATAGGACATGACTAACGCTTTGATTACTGGCATTACCGGCCAAGATGGGGCATATCTTGCTAAATTTTTACTAAAAAAGGGTTACAAAGTTTTTGGCACATATAGAAGACAATCATCAAGTAATTTTTGGAGATTACATTATCTTGATATTTTAAATAAAATTAATTTGATTCCATCTGATGTATTAGATTCAACATCCATATATCGTGCATTAGAAGAATCAAACCCAAAAGAAATTTATCATTTAGCCGCACAAAGTTTTGTTGGAGCATCATTTGATCAACCTCTATACACTAGCGATGTGACAGGATTTGGTTCTGTTAGAATTTTGGATGAAATATTAAAATTTAATAAAAAAATTAAATTTTATCAAGCTTCTTCAAGTGAAATGTTTGGTTCAGAAAAATCTATCACAAAAACTGAAACAACAACATTCATGCCATCAAGTCCATATGCAATTGCAAAACTATATGCATACTGGCAAACTAAACTTTATAGAAAAGCATATGGTGTTTTTACAGTAAATGGAATTTTGTTTAATCATGAATCACCTTTACGTGGATTAGAATTTGTTACAAGAAAAATTTCAAATGAAGTTGCAAAAATTTCACTTGGTCTTTCTAAAAAATTGGAATTGGGAAATATTTTAGCTAAAAGAGATTGGGGTTATGCTCCTGAATATGTTGAAGGAATATGGAAATCATTACAAGTCAAAAACCCTGATGATTATATTTTAGCCACAAATGAATCACATTCTGTAAAGGAATTTGTAGAAAAAGCTTGTCAAATAGCAGACGTTTCAACAAAATGTTTGATAGTTACAAAGAGTAATTTAAGACCCTTTGATGTAGATCATCTTAAAGGAAATTATGCTAAGGCAAAAAGAAAATTAGGGTGGAAACCAAAAATAAAATTCAATGATCTAGTTAAGATTATGGTAGAAGAAGACATTCATAGGTGGGAATCACGATTAAAAGGTGAATATTTACCATGGGATGCTGGCAATTCATAAAATTGCCAAAAATATTAAAATATTTTTTTAAAGACTTTTTTTAAATGAGTTAACATATATCTAATAATTAAAATAATAATTATAATTTAAGATGAATAAAATTTTTATGGTAACAGAACATGGTATTGATGGAATTGATGCTAGTGGAAATAGAGCACAATGGGAAATTAATGCACTCAACAAAAATGGATTTTCTAATATTGCTTTAATAGATAAATTTAATGAAAAAAAAGCTAAAGAAATTTCTACTGAATTAATACACGCGCAACAATTATGTGGAAGATTTTTGAATAATTCTAAATATATTGTTGATGCACATGGACTTGAATATGATGCCTCTTATCATTTATCTTATGGACATCCAATTTATTCATGGAGAAAATATGCATTTAAAATAAAATCATATCACTATAAAAAATTAGAAAATAAAATATTTCAAAATTCACAACATGTAATTTGTGCTGGTGAAAAAATTTATGAAAAAGTAAAAAAAATACAAAATGCAACTGTTGTTAGAAATGCAGTTTTTCCAGAAAATTATAAACCTACTGAGTGCAAAATTTTGAAAGTTGCTTTAGTTGGTCCATTTTTGCCAGGAAAAATTAATTATTTTGGACTAGACATGATTAAATTTGTAGTAAAAAAATTTCCCAAAGTGGAATTTGTTTTCATTGGACCAACTGATAAAACTTTTCGAGATGAATTGCAATTTGAAAATACAAAATTTACAGGCAAAGTAAATAATTATGTAGAGACATTAAGAAATTGTAGTGTTTTACTAGCACCATTTCCTGAATATGCATATTATTTGGGTTCAAAAACAAAATTTTTAGAATCAGCTGCTTGTCAAATGCCAATAATTACTACTCCTACGGGAAACGTAGATTTTCAAAATGATTACATGTGTTTAGGAACAACAAAAGATGAGTTGGTAGAACAAATGCACTATTTAGAAGATGAAAATGTAAGAAAAGATTTAGGTAAAAATCTGAGAAATGAAATTGAAAAAAATTATAATGCTGATATAGAAGTTAAAAAAATTATTAAATTATATAATGAATATTCATAATTTTTCAAAGTTTTAAGTAAATTGTTTTAGCATATAATTCAAAATATTTTTTATATGTTTCAAAATATTTTTTAAACTGTTTTAATGTTAAATTAGAATCTTGCTTATGTCTTTGAATTGCTGATAAGGTAACTCCATCTTTCATCATTGAGAAATAAGGAATTATGATAGTTTTCTCATTAATAATTTTCATTAATGCATTTAGTTCATTATTATTAAATTTGTAATTATTTATTGCATTATTGATATCATTGTGTAATTCATGAAAAGACGAAATTTTTGTAACCATTGATAATTCTTCATAAATTTCATCGGAAAATAAAATTACAGGTTTTTTATAAAATAAAGCTTCAAATCCTGTACCTCCAGATATTAGTATTACTCCTTTACTTTTTGAAATTAATTTTCCTATTGAAACATTTGGATGAATTAATTTCACATTTGGTATCGAAATAATTTTTTTATAATCTTCAATTGATCTCCATGATTTAACTTTTTGAATAGGGTGTTCTTTGACATATAATACTGTGTTTATAGGAATTGATTTTGCAATATTTTCAATTAATATGATTTGATTACTATAGTTTGAAGAAATTGTTAAAACTTTAGCTTCTGGTTCACTTTGCATAGGAAATAATATAAAATTATTATCTTCAATTTTTTTAATTGAATTTGAATCTAGAAACTTTTTTCTTTTCTTTATTTTTAAATTAAGTCGAAAACGATATTTTAAAATTTTCAATTTACTTTTTCCAACATTTTTATAAATTTCTTCAGGATTCTCAAATAATCTTTTAATGTAGTGATTAATTTTTTGATTTAAATTAGCAATATTGGGATTAAAACTTTCTTGAATTTTCATTGTTTGACTAAGATTTTCTTTTTTAACATAATCTTCTGTATAATTTTGAGAAAAATCTTTAAAATCACCAATAATTTTTTTAAATTCATTTGAAATTTCATATCCAACAATATTATCTGAAATAAGAATTCTGTTATGAATAAACATTGGAACAGGCATAATTATTTTGGTATTCATTTTTTTTGCTATTCTGTAAAGAAGTAAATTTGAAATATTTTCCCCTATGTATTGTGTAAGGATCATTTTGGGTTCATATGTTTGTAAAATATCAATAAAAAATGTTATAGATTTTTCAATAATAATAAAAATTTCCTCTTTTGTAAAATGATGGAAATCAGTCCAATATTTGTAAAAACTTCTTTCTGTGAAAATATCTGACCATAAATTTAATTCAAATTCTTTTTCGAATTTCTTTAATTTTTCTAAATCAAAAGTTGATTTATTAATATAACAGTCAGGATAGTAAATTAATTTTTTAAATGGAATGATTTTTTGATTCTGAAAAAAGCTCATATCTTGTTTTGTAGTAACTATTCCAATAAAATCAAAATCATCTAATTTTATTAATTCTGTTATTACTCCAAAATTGATATATGAATATGCATCAAAATCTAACCAAACAAGAATATTTTTTTTATTGTTAACTATAATTTCATTTTTAGATTCCATCTTTGTGTAATGATTTCTAAATAAATTCTAATATATTAAGAATTGATTAAATATTTCCTATTATTTTTTTAATGAAAAAATTTAACACAAATATTTATTGAGATTTTTTTAAAAATGTATTAAACGAGGAAAATTCAAATTCTTTTAATAATCCATTCATTTTAGAGAAAGTTTTTTCAATTTTATAAAATGTAATAAATTTATTTTTTATTGGTAATTTAATTTTTGGAATAAATTCTGGTGTTAATTCCCATGAATGTATGTATAAGCTTGATGGAATTTCTTTTTTTGAGTATGAATTTATTGCATTTTTTATAATCTTCAAAGGCAATGCTCTTAAATAAAATCCTCCTGCTGTTGGAATTGTCTTTCCTAGAAATTTTGATACAAGTAAAGGAAATTCTATTAATGTTCCATTTTCATTATTTTTTTCTAAATTAGAGCTGGTTATTTTATACGGTGATTTTTCTGCCAATGGATGTCCATACATACTAGTTTTAGCAGGTACTATACTACTATCATATTTGTAATTATTTTCAATTAATTCATCTATGACCCATGCACTTTTTTCATTTAAAGAAAATGTTGGTGCTCTAAATCCAATTGATTTTTTAGAAGTAATTCTTTCAAATTCTTTTAATTCTTGTTTAAATTGTGTTCTAAAATTTAACGAGTCAATTCTGGTATGTTTCATTGTGTGAAATCCTATCTCATGCCCATTTGACATAATTTTATCAATCATTTCAGGATTTGATTGTAAGAGTTCACCTACAACAAAAAATGTAGCTGTAGTATTGTTTTTTCTTAAAAGTTCTAAAATTTTATCTAATCCTTTGAACATAGTAGGAATTCTTTTCTCTTTAGGTACAAATGACTCTACTAATTGTGGATGATACCAATCCTCAAAATCAATTCCAAGAAAATTCAAATTCTAATATTCTCCATACAATACAATCTTTTATTTTCATTTATTCTTTTAACCGATTTTTATTTTACATTTCGTGGAATTTATAATGAAATTTGTGTGCCTTCACCTAATAGGAATCTTTTAAAAGATTTACCCTCATTTTCAATGATTTTTGAATTTGATGCAATTATACTTTGTTCAATTTCTATTTTATTTTCTATGATGCAATTTGACATAATTATTGAATTTGAAATTTTACAATTTTTTAAATTAACATTATTTCCTATACTAGTATTATTTTCAATAATCACATTATTCCCAATTGTACAATCTTTTCCAATTATAACTGATCCTTTTATTTTAGTATCTTTTTTGATAATAGTTCCTTCACCCACACTTATTTTACCTTCTAATGATACGTTTTCTTCTTTAATTCCATTAAACTCTGGTATCATTTTTTCTAAAATGATTCTATTAGCATCAATAATATCATTAGGGGTTCCAGTATCCTTCCAAAAATCAGTAATCATTTCAAACTCTATTTCTTTTTCTTCTTCAATTAACATTTGTAATGCATCAGCAATTTCTAATTCATTTCTCCATGATGGAGTCAATTTTTCAATAATATCAAAAATGTAAGGTGTCAAAAAATAAATTCCAGTAACAGCTAAATTGGTAGGTGGATTTTTAGGTTTTTCAGTAATTTTCACAATTTTATTATTTTTTATTTCTGCAATACCAAATTGTGATGGGTTATCTACTTCACATAATAGTAATAAAGCATCATTTTTTGATTGAGAAAAGTTCAAAGATAATTTACTAATATCTCTTTGAATAATATTATCACCTAAAAAAACAACAAATTTTTCATTACCTACAAATTTTTTACATAATGAAACTGCATGAGCAATTCCTTTTGGTGAATCCTGCTCAATATATGAAAACTGTGCATCAAAATTTTCTCCATTCCCATAATACTCTTTAACTTTTTCAGCTCCATTACCTCCTACAATAAACACAATTTCTTGAATTCCTGCTTGAACTAATGCTTCTACACAATATTGAGACATGGGTTTGTTAGCAATTGGAAGTAATTGTTTTGGACCTGTATGTGTTAAAGGTCGTAAGCGTGTTCCATGTCCACCATGTAAAATAATCCCTTTCATAAAAATTTAGAATTTTTACTCATAATTTAATTAATCTATATTTAAAAACTATATTTTTCATTTTAATTATTTTTTTCTTCATCAATATCAATTTTAGACAATAATTCTTTTAATTCTATAATTTCCTTTTGTGATGATTTTCCAATTCTTGTATCTAAAATGATCCTACAAATATGAGCCAATAGTGGATCCTCTAATCTTTTAATTGTATTTTCTGTACTTAATTGTGTATGTCGATGCCAGTAACCTATTAAAATTGAAATTGGTATATAAAAAATCAATAATATACCGGTAAATACCCACAAGTCAGAAAATAGATCTTGAAGAATTGGATCTTGTTCAATAAAGAATCTATATGAAATTAAAATAAAATTTACCAAAGTTAATGCATACATCAAGTAATAAGAATGACCAAATCTTTCATCAAGCCATCTTCTTCTAATCCAAGTTGTTTTTAAACTCATTTTGTATCCATCTTCTTTTCAATGTTTAACAAAAAAGTTCTAAATTTTTCAATTTCTTCTTTTGACATTTTACCTAGTTGTACATCAATTAAAACACGAAATAATTTTGCATAAAATGGATTTTGCTGCATTGTAATAGTATTTTCAACTTTTAATTGAGTTCGTCTATGCCAATAACCAATTATTATTGCTGTTGGGATATAGATGGCAAGAAACAATATTGCAAATACCCACAAATCAGAAATTAGTTCTTGAAAAATTGGAACTTTTTCAATTAATAGTCTGTATGCAATTAAAACAAAATTTACAAATGTTAATACAAAAATTAAATATGTACTATGACCCATTCTAAATTCCCACCATCTTTCTCTTAACCAGCCTTGACTCATTATTTTTCACTAAATTATTACATATTAAAAAAGATTGTAACTTCTAAATGTGTTTTCTAGTCATAATTTTTTATCATACAATTTATGGTTGGAAATAATCGATAATGTTAAATCTAATACTGAAAGATATATTTTGTGAAACGCCATTCTAAGAGCTCCATTTTATTTAATAAAATTGATACTCGTTTAAGCAAGACATTTTATGGTAATAAAACTGGTTTCATGAGAAATATTCGTGGCAGAAATAAAATTCATACTGTAATTGATGAAAGTGTAAAAATATCTGATCCACAATTATATGATACTATTAATCTTGGATTTTCAAAATTTGAAAATTGTTATGATAAGTCTTTAATTAATGAAATTCAAAAAAAATTTCAAAATTTAATTGAAGATGAAAAATTTTCAAAACCTATTGCACAATTTGAAAATAAAACTTATTTACGAATGATTAATGAACCCTATAAAATTTTCCCTGAACTATCTAAACTTATTACAAATGATGTTTTAACATTTTTGAAAAAATACTATAAATCTAATTTTACTATTTCCCATATTCAATGTCATAGAAATTATTTTGTACCTGAAAATATACGTAAAGAACATGAAATGTTTTCAAATTTTTGGCATTTTGATCTAGATCCAATTTCTCAAATAAAATATTTCGTTTATCTTTCAGATGTCACTGAAAATGATGGCCCTTTTACTGTTCAATCTATTAGTAGAACAAAGGAATTAATTGATAAGGGATTTGGTAACCGAGTTGATTATAATTTACCTTTTGAAGTTGTAGAGGATCCAAAACAAGTTGTAAAAATTACTGGTCCTGCTGGAACATCATTCTTTGGACGTCCTGCATCTTGTATTCATAGAGCTGGAGATCCATCTGAAAATCATTATAGAGATGCAATTTCTTTTACAATAAATGCTTCTGATGCACCAATCCAAAAAAATTGGATTGAACATGTAATTCCTCATCACTCTCAGAGTGTTGATTATGACATATCAAAATAATTTTTTCTTTCAAATACTTTTAATTTTGATATGATTTTTTATCTACCAATTGTTGTATGAAATTTCTTAAAATCAATTTTAAATAATTTCATATGATGCTTGAACCCTTCTTCTTTTGAATCAAATTGTTTCTCCAAATATTCATATTTATTTTCATTATGAAAAACATCTACTAAAAATATTGGAAGGTTATTATTTTCATCTACTATTAAATGTGATAACTCATTTTCTGAATCTAAAATATATTCTTCTAAATTATTATATCTTTGAGTTTGTATTGATTTAATTTTATACATTTCATGAAATAAAAATGGCCATTCTTTAGGAATTTCTACATTTTTAATATATTTTGTTTCTGTTGGATGAAAATTAACTCCATTAATTTTATTTGATATAATTTTTGCAATTTCATTTAATTCTCTTTCTTTTTCAAAATCAATTTTTTTATACTCATAAAAAAATATCGATGATATTAAAATCCCTAATATTAGAAAGAAAATTATGGTATTTTTTTTCGAAAATTTTGAAATGAAAGTTTGTACTGTGAATAATGAAATTAAACAAAATATTGGATATAGAAAATAAAAATATCTCGTATCCTGTGCTTGTACAATATATGCATATAAAACTGGAATAGAACTACTTATCAAAAATATAATTATGAAATTTGTTTCTTTAGTTCTATTTCTAAAAAATTGAATTATTCCAAATGGCAAAAATAATATGAAGCTTGGAATCATTATCCATCCTAAATATTTTATAAAAAGTTCTATCCCAAGAAATATTTCATTATTTTCTTCTTGATTAGAAATTGAAATAATTTCGTTTGTTCCACCAACTACTCTTTGAAATATTCCATCATTACCAGAAACTTCTGTTTTATAGATTAGTATTGGAGTTAATATTAAAAGAAAAATTATCAACGCAGGCAAATATGTTTTTAAAATTTCTTTAGAAAACTTGTATTTTATAAAAAATAATATAGATAATGTAATTACTAAAAATATTCCTTCAGAACGTACAATAGTTGTAAATGATGCTAGAATAAATGCTAAAATTATTTCTTTTTTACCATATTTTAAAAATATCAGGAGTGAAGAAATTCCTAAAATAATAAACAGAGGTTCTGTTATTCCTAAAATAGAATTTAAAATAATTCTTGGTTCAAAAGCAAATAATGCTGCCCCAACCAACGATATTTTTTCTTCGAAAAATTTTCTACATAAGAAATAGATTGGGATAATTGTTAAACTTGATAATAAAATTGATAACACTCGTTGCATTTGCATGTACTCAAAGGAATTTTCTAAACTAATTACTGAAAACCAAAATGATAAAAATATGGGCCATCCATTATTTGCTGGAGCCCATTCGTTGGGTAAATTACCATAAAAATTTATTGCAGATGCATACGTAAAATTATCTAAACCATCAGCATATAATGGAATTTCATATGGAAAATAATAAAATCGTAAAATTAATCCAATTAAAAAAATAATTATTAACGAAATTCTAATGTCTATCTTATTATTTTTAATATTTAGTATTGACAATTCTTTTAACTGAAAAAAAAATTTATTCTACTTAATGCTTGTTATTATCACTTATGACTTATAACTAAATTTTTATTTTAAATAAAATTTCTTTTAATATTAAAATCATTAATTTTAGTCATAATTTCCTATACATTAAATAACAAAATAATTTCTATAGAATCAAAAATGAAAAAAAACAAAAATCTTAAGACTTTTTATAATAAGGTCTATGTTAAAGGAGAAAAAAAACATTTTACTAGTTATAGAGAATTATCTGCTACTTCTGAAGTAAAAGAAGTTTTAAAACAAATTTCTTGGAAAAACAAAAAAGTTCTTGATGTTGGATGTGGTACAGGATTCTTTGCTTTCAATGCTGCAAAAAAAGGTGCTAAAGTTTTAGGAATAGATTTTTCAACTGAGGCTATTGAACTAGCTAAATTACAATATACTCATGATAATTTAGATTTTCAATCAATTGATGTTAGTAAAATTAAAGAAAAATTTGATGTAATTGTTTCAAATGGTACTTTAGAACATATGGATAATCCGTTAAAGAGCTTAAAATTATTTAAACGTCATCTTAATCCTAATGGATGTATAATTATCACATCTCCTAATTGGACAAATCCTAGAGGTTACATGCTGATGCCTTTATTGTATTTGTTTGATGCCCCAATCACATTAGTTGATCTTCATTATTTTTCTCCCATTGATTTTGAAATTTTTGCTAAAAAATTGGGAATGAAATTATCTTGGCAAACATTTGACAGAATTTGGAGTCATGGAGATGTATTACTTGAAGATTTCAAGAAACGGCTTCCAAATGTATTACGTGATGCTAAATTACCAAATAAGAAAAAAAATATTGATTCTTTTTTAAAATGGATTAAAATAAACGTCGTTTCATTAGATAATGATCTTCCTCATAGTGGTGCAACAGGTTTGTATATTTTTTCTTTTAAGTAAATATTTTAATTTAATTTATTCAATTTTTATTCTGTTTAATCTAATTTCTTCACTGATTAGCTGTTTGTCAAATCTAATCAAAAATATAACATATTCTGCAATTTCTTTTGGTTCCAGAAATGTTTCAAATTTCTGATCTTTTGATAATTTCCCCATTTTTGTTTGAGTTGAACCTGGTGAAATGCAAAATGTTCTGATATTTTGATCTTTTAATTCTGAAAATAAGGCCCGAGATAATCCTAACAAAGCATGTTTGGTAGAACAATAAATTGTTGAATTTTTAAATCCATTATATGAAGAAGATGAACCGATATTTACAATTCTTCCCCATTTTGATTTTTTCATATCTTTTGAAAATTCTTTACTAAAAATGAACGGTGCTCTTATATTGATTTTAAAACATTCATCAAATTCTTGAATAGTTGATTTCTCAATAGATTTTATTAAAAATATTCCTGATGTGTTAATTAAAATATCTATCTTACCAAAGTTTTTTCTAATTTTTTGAATAACATTTTTAATTTGTTTTTCATTTGTTAGATCAACTGATTCAGTTTTTATTATTATATTGTTATTTTTAATTTCATTTTTTAACTTAAATAATTTTTTTTCATTTTTTCCGATTAAAAATAAATTACAATCATATTCTGCAATTTTTTTTGCTATCTCTGCACCTATTCCACCTGATGCACCTACAATCAAACAATTTTTTTTTGCTAATTTTATCATAATACTATCGTATTTCCTGAATCTCTACATATCTTTTTTCATTATTAGATAATCTACATGCTTCCATTACTCTTGCTTGATTTAACAAATCTTTTTCAAAATCATATTGTGATGATTTAGGTTTATGTATTTCATTACAAAATGAATCAACCATTAATTGAAAATGATCAACTGATTTTATTGAAATTTTATTTTCTGAATTATTAGTTTTAATATCTAATATTACATTCATATCTGGTGGAACATTATATGCTCTTGACAATTCTAAATATCCTTCACTTCCCCATAAACTATATACAGATTGATAAAACATATCATATCCCACACTACTTTGAGAAATTCTTTCTGAATCAAACTTTATAGTAATTGTTGCTTTTGTATCTACATCCTTTTTGTTATCCATTACTAAATTGCATAATACTCCTTCTGGTTCTGAATCAAATAACATTCTTGATGCATTTATTGGATAACATCCTGCATCATTTAATATTCCTCCACCTAATGATTTTTCAAATCTTATGTTTGTTTTTGATATAGGAGGAAATCCATATCTTCCATTAAATGAATATATTTTTCCAATTTGTTTATTATTGATAATTTCTTTAACCTTTTGATGTGAAGGATGAAATCTGAACATAAAACCTTCCATTATTTTTACATTGTTTTTGTTACATTCAGTAATCATTTTTTTTGCGGAATTAAATGATGTAGTAGATGATTTTTCACAAAGAATATGTTTTCCAGATTCAGCTGATTTTAGTACCCATTCTTCATGATTTCCAATTGGTGTAGAAATATAAACTGCATCAACATCTTCGGCATTTAACACATCGTCATAAGTTCCATAATTTTTACATCCAAATATTTTTGCAAACTCAACAGCTTTTTCTTCTGAACGACTTCCTATGTATTCTAATTCTGCATTATTTGATTTTAATATTGCAGATATGGTAGAATTTTTTGCAATTGTTGAACATCCAATTATTCCAATTTTGATTTTATTATCCATTTGTAAATCATTCTACCATATAGTCCAACCACCATCAACAACGATTGTGGATCCTGTCATGTATGATGAATCTGATACACATAAAAATTCTACAAGTTTGTTTAATTCATTTTTTTTCATCATTCTTTTCATTGGTGTTAATGAAGCATATACTTTTTTAAAATCTTCATCTTGATCAAATTCTACTCCTCCAGGTGCTATGCAATTTACTCTAATTTTTGGTGCTAAATGGGTAGCAAGAAATTTAGTTAAATTAATCACTCCTGCTTTTGAAATACTATATGCTGGATGTTTGTGCCCTCCATTGTATAAATCTGGTCTAGCTGAAACAATTCCTGTTGATGCAGAAAAATTCACAATGCAACCATTCTCATTATTCCTTGCAAATTCTCTACATACTGAAAATAACGATGTTAGATTAACTCCTAAAAATTTGTTAAATGATTCTAAAGTTATATCAAATATTGTACCTCTAGTTTTTCCTGCTTCTACATGATCATTCATCGCAAAGCAATTGACTAAACATTCTCCTTTATTTTCAGAAAACCAATTTCTAACAAAATCTTCATTAGTTAAATCATGACCTAAAAGCAAATCTAATTTTACTACTTCATGTTCATTTTCTAAATATGTGGCAATTTCTTTTCCCAATAATCCTTCTGAACCTGTAATAATAATTTTCATCAGTTTTACCTTCTTATTATAAAATTAATTATAGTACTTATTTACATATTCATTTACAAATTTAAGATAAATTTTAGAAGTCTGTTCAGGTGTATGTTCATTTTCAGAATGTCGTGCACCTTGAATAATTAAATCGCCATTATAGCCTATTTCAAATAATGTAGAAAAGAATTCTTCAAAATTAGTATCTCCCATCCCTAATGGAACTGTCCCACCTCTAAATTCTCTATCTTTTACATGCACGTTTTTTATCCATTTTTTTAATAATGTCAACTCCTCTTTTACATTATATCCTAACGATGAACTATTTCCAGAATCATAATTAGCCCAAATACTTTGATTTTCAATTTTTTCAAGAAATTTTTTAAAATTTTGTGGTGCCAAATCTGTTTCTAGCACTAAATTTACATCATTTTTTTCTGCATATGGTAAAATTTTTTCTAAATTTCTTATTAATTCATCTTTATTTTCATTTGTTTTTAATGATGATGAATCTACAAGAGGTATCTCAATAAATGAAATTCCCAATTCCTTTGAACTTAAAATTAATTCTTTGAAAGTTTTAATATTTTTTTCTAAATTGAATTCTGATTCAGAAAATAATTTTTTAGTCATAAAATAATCTGCACAAACAGAATTAATTGATATATTATGATTTTTACATAATGAATCTATTTCTGAAATCCCATTAGATGCTAAAATTGGATTTGGTTTTATTTCATCAAAAATCCATTCAATTATACCAAAACCACATCTTTCAGCAATTTTGAATTCTTCTTTCCAGGATTTAATTGGAAATGACTGAATTTGATTGTTGTATGATTTTGAAAGTCTGCCCTGCATTATTCCAATTTTTGGTTTTTTATTCAACAACAAAATTTAAAATTATTTCAATATTAATGATAGGCGTTTTATAATGATTGAAAATAATTGTTATCATATTTTTTAGTTATGTTTAATATTATATACCAAAAGTCACATTATATGATCACAAAACCAAAAATCTTATTTTTTCTTGATGGCTTTTATCTTCACTACTGTTTAGCTTATTACCTTCAATCAAGTTTAGATGCTAATTTTTTTGGAATTATTGATATTAATTCAAAACCTAAGAAATTTTTTCAAAATCAAAGTTTAGTCGATTTTAAAAAAATTTGGTTTTTTCATGATAATATATCAAAAACTCAACTAGAACCTGATCTTGATTATTTGTTAGATTTTGAAAAAAAATATGGAATTAATTTATGGAAATTAGCTATTAATGAAAGATTTTTTTATAAACATAATCGTTTTTATAAATTTGAAAAACAAGAAATTTTGTCAATTCTTGAACAAGAGATAAAATTTTTTGAATCTATGCTAGATGAAATTAAACCACAATATTTCCTTACGTATGATCCTCCATTTCATCATCAAAAATTATTATTGGAAATTTGTAAATCTAAAGGAATTCAAGTTTTATCTGTTTGTGGTACTGGAATTGAAAATAAAGTAATTTTAACTGCAGATGGAGGAACATTTGAATTAGATTCTCAAAATGAAAATTATTTTGATTCAGTAAAAATCAATCAAAATCAAAAAAACTCTTATGATTTAGCAGTTCATAAATATTTAAAACATCGTGAAACTGGAATTTTTAATAAATTTAAAGCATTGAAGGATTATTTACTTGATTTTGATTCCGAATTAATTAATTCAAATTTTATGTATTATGGAAGAAATAAATCTAAAGTTGTCAAAGACTCTATTAATTTAGAAATAAGACGTCGAAGAAATTTTAGTTTTCTTCAAAAATTTTCTATATCTAAACCAAATTTGAATATTCCTTTTGTATATTTTCCAATGAATGTTGATGAAGAAATGAATATTTTACATTATGCACCATTTTTTACAAACCAAATTGAAGTAATTCGTTATATTGCAAAATCTATTCCCATTGATTATGTTTTATATGTAAAAGAGCATATTGCATCTAAATTGAGAGGATGGCAAAATTCAGATTATTATTCTGAAATTATGGAAATTCCTAATGTTGTTTTGATCAACCCTTTCTTTGATAATGAAACTTTAGTAAAAAATTCTAAACTGTTATTTGGAATTCGAGGAACAACTCCATTGAAGGCATTGAAATATGGTAAATCTTCAATTGTTTTTGGTGATCAACCTTTTCAAATACTTCCATCAATTTTTAAGGTTAACTCTCTTGATTTTCTTCCAGAACTTATTGTAAAAGCATTAAACCATACAGTTGAACAATCTGAATATGAAAAATATGAAGAATTATTGAAAAATAGGTTAATTGAATTTAATATGTTTGAATATGAATACAAGAGAGATACAAATTTCTTTTCTGGACGAATTTTATCAAACGTATCAATTTCAGAAAAAAGTATGTTTGATTTTCTAAACGAAAATAAAAATTCTTTTTTAAATTTAGTCAATTCTCATCTAAAATTAATTTCTATGACATAACATACCTTAAATAATCAAATTTGAACAATACAATAATTTGAAAGTAATAATTGGTATACCTGCATTTAATGAAGAAAAAAATATTGGTTCCATTGTTGCAAAATTAAAGGAAAAATATGAACATGTTCTTGTATGTGATGATGGTTCTTCTGATATGACTCAAACTATTGCTGCATCTTTAGGAGCAATAGTTGTAAAACATTCTACAAATTCAGGATATGGTGCTGCTATAAAGACAATTTTCAATGAGGCTAGAAAAATTGATGGTGATGTTTTAGTAACTTTTGATGCCGATGGACAACATCAGATTTCAGAAATTGATTCAGTTTTAGAACCTATATTTGAAAATAAAGCAGAAATTGTGATTGGTTCAAGATTTTTAGGAACTACAAAAGAAATACCCAGATATAGGAAAATAGGAATTAAAACAATTACTGGATTAACAAATGCCGTGACTGGTTCGAAAATTACAGATTCTCAAAGTGGATTTAGAGCATATTCTAAAAAAGTATTACGTGAAATATTTCCTACAGAATCTGGAATGGGCATATCTACAGAAATTCTAATTAAATCTTCAAAAAAACAAATGAAAATTATTGAAGTTCCAATTACCGTTAACTATGAAAATAATTCTCATTCTCAAGAACCAATCTCTCATGGCACATCAGTGATTTTAAGTACGATTAAACATGTAGCTATTGAACGTCCTCTTCTATATTATGGTGTCACTGGTTTATGTTTTCTAATTGTAGGATTGATTTTTGGAGGTTGGGCCATCCAAATATATTCTGATGAACAAGTTGTAGTTACAAACATTGCTCTCATTGGAGTTGGAGGTGTTATTTTGGGTACAATATTATTGATTACGGGAACCATTCTTTATTCTATTGTAAATGTTGTTCGAGAAAAATAATAATTTAGAATTATAATTTTGATTCTACTATTTTTTTTTCTACTAAATCACAAATAATATGATAAATTACTCTGTGAACCTCTTGAATTCTTGCTGTGTTTTTTGATGGAATTTCTATTGAAATATCTACAAAATTTTTGATTGTACCTCCACCTTCTCCAAGCAAACCTATCGTGATGGCGCCTTTTTTCTTTGAAGTAATAATCCCATTTTCTACATTTTTTGAATTACCGCTAGTAGAAATACCTATTATTATATCACCTTTAGACACAAGACTTTCACATTGTCTACTAAACACAACATCAAATGAATAATCATTGGCAAGTGAAGTAATAATTGAAGAATCAGTTGTTAATGAAATTGCCGGTAAACTTTCTCTTTCACATTGAAATCTACCTATGAGCTCTGCTGCAATATGTTGTGCATCTGCAGCACTTCCACCATTTCCAAAAATAATAATTTTATTACCTTTTTTGATACATTTAACTATTTCATGAACTGTTTGTTCTATTTTTTCGGATAAGTTTTTTGATGCTAGAATAAGATTTGAACTTTCAGATATTATTTTTTCTATTTCATCAATTATTGAATTCAAACTAATCGTTCTCTTAGTTTTTTCATGGCAGGTTTTTCTGAATCCCAAATTTTCTTTTTTCCATCACCTAAAATTAGATCCAATGCCCTTACATCTCTAACAAGTCTAAATAATCCTTCAGGTTCTAATGATGCTGCTTGATCACTACCATACATTGTTCGATCTAATGTAATATGTCTCTCAATTGAAGTTGCACCTTGTAATACAGCAGTAATACAAACTAAGTATCCTGATGATTCATGACCACTATATCCAACATCACATTTGAATTTCTTTTTTAATGTCTGTATTACTTTCAAATTAGCTTCATTAAGAGACATTGGATAGCTACTATGAGAATGCATTAATTCAAATGGACATTTGTGTTTTTTGAAAATTTTTACTGCTTTTGAAATATCATTAATAGTACTCATTCCAGTAGAAATGAATGTGTATTTTTTTTCTGCAGCAATTTTTTCTAATAATTTAGTGTGAACTAACATTGCAGAAGCAACTTTATTGTATTTGGTCTTAAATTTCCTCATTTCAATTTGACTATCTATATCCCAACATGAAAGATACCATGGAATCTTTTTTTGTTTACAATACTTGTCAATTTCTTTATATTGTGATAATGAAAACTCTAATCCCTCTTTTTGTTTACGTTGTGTTGTTCCCCATGGACTCTCTCTAGGAGAATCTAACAGTTCTTTTGAATATACTTTATTTATTGTTCTTTTTTGAAATTTAACTGCATCACATCCAGCTGAAACAGCAACATCGATTAATTTTTTAGCAATTTCTAAATCACCATTGTGATTAATTCCAATTTCTGATGCAATGAATACCAATGAGTACTATCAAAGATATGTATTATTAAATTTGACTCAATACCATTTAGTCTTTTTAGGAAATTTTTCTTTTAGAATCATGTCTGCAATTTCTCTTAAGGCTCCGTTTCCTCCTGAATCTTTACAAACATAACTAACAATTTTTTTGGCTTGTAAAATACCATCTGAAGGAGTTGCAGAAAACCCAACTTTTTTCATCAATTCAATATCATTTACATCATCCCCAATGAATGCAATTTCAGAAGGTAGAATTTTATGAAATTTACATATTTTTTCTAATTCCTTTTCCTTATTTTTTATTCCGGAATAAACCTTGAAAATATTCATTTCTTTTGCCCAAAACTTAACTATTTTTGAAACCTCTTTTGTTATTATTATTGTCTTGATATCATTTCGTAATAGTAAATTTACTCCCATTCCATCTCTCACATGAAATCTTTTGAAAATTTCTTGTTTGTCTGAATAATATCTTCCACCATCTGTTAAAACACCATCTACATCTGTAATTACTAATTTAATTTTTTTACATTTTAATTTAAGAGATTTTTGCAATTTCAAATTTATTTAATATTTTTTATATAATAAGTATAATTATAACAAATGAATTCTTTTTTATCACATGGAATTAAAAATAGAAAATTATGATTTAGGTGTAAAAGTGTTGATTCCTCAAATAAATCACGATGAAAGAGGATTTGTGACTGAGATTTTCCGTTCAGATTGGATTGAATTTTTTAATGGAATAATCCCCAAACAAGTGAATCTATCTAATAGTAAGCCTGGAGTTATTCGTGCTTGGCATAGACATAATCGTAATCAAATTGATTATTTCCTAGTTAAAAAAGGAAAAATGAAAATTTGTATTTATGATGGAAATAAAGAATCTGATACTTTTGGAACATTAGTTGAAATAATAACAAGTGATGAAAAATTAAAGATTGTTAAAGTTCCAGGTCATTTTTGGCATGGCACAAAAACTTTGAGTGAAATTAATTCGGAAACTATCTATTTTTTAACAAATATGTATGATTATGAAAATCCAGATGAAGAAAGACTGAACTGGAATGATCCTTCTATAATTGATCCAAGGACAAAAAACCCTTATGATTGGAATTCTGATGTGTAGATATTAATATGAAATTTTTAATTTGTGGTGGATATGGGTTTATCGGAAGTTCCTTCATTAGAAATCGTTTTAAAAATAATCCTGATGACGAAATAATAAATTTAGATAATTTGTCATTAGGTTCAAATAAAAATAATCTTGCAATGTTTGAAAATAATAATAATTATTCATTTGAAGAAGGTGATATTTCAAATTTAGAATTTGTAGAAAAACTTTCAAGAGATGTTGATGTGATAATTAATTTTGCTGCAGAAACTCATGTAGATCGAAGTATTTCAAATCCTAAACCTTTCATAGAAACTAATGTTTTAGGTACTTATTCATTATTAGAAGCATCTAAGAAAAATGAAAAATTATTTGTACATATTTCAACGGATGAAGTTTATGGAGATTTGGAAAAAAATGATTTATCATTTTCTGAAAACAATAATCTGAAACCTAGTAACCCATATTCTGCAACAAAAGCATCTGCAGATCTTTTAGTTCAAGCATATATGCGAACTTATAAAAATAATTGTATCATTACTAGATGTACAAATAATTTTGGTCCATTTCAGTTTCCTGAAAAACTTATACCAAAAACAATAATCCGTGCTCACAAAAACCTAAAAATCCCATTATATGGTGATGGTAATCAGATCAGAAGTTGGATATATGTTGATGATCATATTAGAGCAGTAGATCTTTTACTAAGCAAGGGGATATCTGGTCAGATTTATAATATTACATCATGGAATGAAATTTCAAATAAAGAAATTGTTGAAAAAATATTGAAAAAAATGAACAAGAATATTGATTTAATTGAATTTGTAAATGATAGACCGGGACATGATAAAAGATATTCTATTAATTCACAAAAAATTCAAAAGGAAATAGGATGGTCTCCTGTTTTTGATTTTGAAAAAGCTTTAGATGAAACTGTAAGTTGGTATCAAAATAATATTGATTGGTGGAAGCCATTGGTAAATGAACAAACTATTCATCCCCAACCATGGACATTAAAATGGAATTAATTTTATTATTTTCTAAAAATCTGGAATCCAACTATGAGGAATTTCTCTCATATGTTTACTTTTAATTTGTTTTTGATTTTGAAATCGTAATAAATTTTCTATCTTTTTAGTAGACAATTTTGAATGCTCTTGAATTTCATTTATTGATAAATTATTTTCTCTTGCATATAGTATTAAATCTACAATTTCATATGGAACACTAAAGAAAAATTCTTCATCATTTGTAGTAAAACTCCATACGTCTGGTGATGCATCTTTTTTTAGAATTTCTTCTGGCATTTTAAAAAATTCTCCGATTTGATAAATTTGAGATTTATAGATATTTACTAATGGTTCAATATCTGAACCACCATCTCCATATTTTACAAAATATCCTTGTAAATATTCAGATTTATTTGTTGTACCTATTACTGCTTGATTATTTTTCTCTCCGTGATAATATCATTGTCATCCGTACTCTGTGTTTGATAGAAGTTGCTGCAGTTAAAGTGAGAAATTCAAAAGAAGAAATTTTTACTTTATGTTGTATATTATTTCCATCAAGAATTTCTAAATATGGTATTCCTATATTCTCTTCCAATTTTGGTGGAACAACAACTCTATATTTACAGAATGAATTAAAATCTGCAAATTTATCTTTTACAATTTTTTCTTTATTTTGATATACTCCAAATGATTCTAAAATATTACTTATATCAATTGATTTTGTTTCTATATCAAATTTTTTTGCAATTTGTTGTGCAAGTTGTTGACTTTTAATATCCGATTCTTTTTCTGGCATGATCAAACCTAGAACATTTTTTGAACCCAATGATTTTACACATAGAGCTGCTGTTACTGCGGAATCAATACCCCCACTTAATCCTAATACTGCCCCTTTTTTATTAAACTGTTCAAAAATTTCATTTTTAATAAATTCACTTATACGTTGTACAGATGTTTCTAAATTTTTTATCTTAACAAAATCTGGAATTTGTTCCATGTTTTTCTTTTGATTATTCCACTATATTTGTAATATGATTATTAATATAAAATATAATAATAATTTTAATGGAAATTTAACGTTCTATTTTTTTAACTACTCTTGCAGGATTTCCAACTACAACACAATAATCTGGAACATCTTGAGTAACTACACTTCCTGCACCTATAATCGAATTTTCGCCAATCGTAACTCCTGCAATTATAATGCAACCTACACTAATGACTGCCCCTTTTTTTATTAGAACTGGTTTTATTGTCCTAGGATAGCCATGGTTTTTTAAAAATTCATTTGCTGTTGGATTTATGTGTGCAAAGATCATTGAATTGGAGCTTATAGTTACATTATCTTGAATATTGATTAATTCTGGATGTAAAAGATCAATTAACACATATGGTGAAATGTGACAATTCTCTCCAATTTTGACTCCTCTATTCCTTTGAAATTTAATTGTCCAGGAAGGCAATGGTGATGAATATGCTAATACATGATTCACCCAGCTTTTTAAAAATTTGATTCTAATTTTTACTCTGCCTAAGGTCCCTTTATATCCATAAAAACCCATCAATTCTTTTTCATTTGATTTAAAATTATCTGAATCTACCATACTTGTCTATAATCATTTTAGCATAAAGCGTTTAACCTTTCCGTATTCATTTTTGGGAATCTTTTCCACAAATTCAATTTTTGAAGGTATCTTAAATTTTTCAAGGTTTTTAATACAATGACTTAGAATTTTAGATTTATCCAAATCTGAATTTCTCTTTTTTAATATATTTAGTTTAATTGTTTGTCCAAAAATTTCATGATCAATTCCAAATGCTACTGCATCCTCTATTCCAGAAATTTGTTTAATTACCTCTTCAATTTCATATGGAATTACTTTTTCTCCTCCAATGTTAATTATGTCGTCATTTCGTCCTTTGAGAAAAAGATATTTTTCTTCATCAAAATAACCAACATCACCTGTTTGCAACCATCCTTCTTTCATATTTTTATCTGCTATTGGATTATTCCAATAATGTTTGATAACATTCTTTCCACTAATCCAAATTTCTCCTAATTTTAAATTATTTTCATCAGCATTCTTAATTTTTATTTTTACTTCTGGAGATACTTTTCCTACTGAGCTTTCACGATCAGAATTTTTATCAAAAATCATAAAAGTAGAACGTGATGCCTCTGTAAGACCATAATATGTAGCTAAATTACCATTTTCTAAAATTCCTTTAAATTCTTTTACTGTATTTTTTGGAATTGATGTACTATTAGTGATAATTAATCGTATATTTGAAAAATAATTGTTTAATGAAGTTTTTTCAATTTTAAGAAATTTTGTTAAAGTAGCAGGAACTGCAGCCAAAGTTGTTGCTTTGAATTTTTTTAATGATTCTAAAATATGTTCTAAATTATTTGCATTTTTTAATAAAATTAAAGTTGAACCAACATGAATTGAAGTGTGGAGACATCCTAACCCAAATGAATGATAAAGTGGCAATGGCAATATATCAATATCATTATTTGAATATCCAAGTATTTTGATAATGTTTTTTGTTGTAAATTCTATCATGTCATGTGTAATTGGAACACCTTTTGGTTCAGCTGTAGTGCCTGAAGTATATATCAAATAAGCAATATCATTAATTTCTATAATTTTTTTATCTTTAATTGATTTAGAAATTATTTCACTAAATTTAAAAATAGGTATTTCACTGGAACTCAGATTTTTAATATTTGTTATTGTATTATTTGGACATATGATAATTCCAGGATCTGCAGACTCAATTTGATTACAAAAATTTTTTTCAGAAATATTTGGAGGTATTAGATGAACTATTTTGCCAGAATAAATAATTCCTAAATATGCAATGATAAATGATATAGAATTTTCTGAAATTAAACTAATAATTTTTTTATTGTTTAAAAGTAATTGAGACCTAGAAAATTTTTCAACTTGTTCATATATCTCTTGAAAAGTATAACTTTTTTCATCATCAATAAATCCTATCTTTGTAGGATATTTTTCAACATTTTTTTTCAGATGATTTATGATATTCATTTTAAATGAAAATATATAAGTTCTAGAAGATCATTTGCAGATTTTATTTCAATGGATTCTTCTAATGAAAATTCAATATTAAATTTTGATTCAGCAAAAGTAATTAGATTTAATTGAGCAAAAGAATCCCAACCTTCATAATCTTTTTGTGTTTTTTCCCATGCAAAATCATTTTCAGATAAATTTGAGAATACCTCAAAAAAAATATTCTTGACAAAGTTTTTTACTTCTTGATTTTTATACAATACATTTGCGAAAATCAATAGATAATAAATAAACCTTCTCGATAAAACCGTCGTGCTTGAAAAATTAGGAGTAGGAATTGATATTATTGAAATTTCTAGGTTTCAAGAAAAACCATTTGAAGCTAACAAAAATTTTTATAAAAAAATTTTTTATGACCCTGAAATTGAATACTGTTTAAATCAACAAAATCCTTATCAATCATTTGCAACAAAATTTGCAATTAAAGAATCTGTCATTAAATCAATAAATAAAAAAATTAATTTTTTAGATATTTTGACAGATCATCTAGATTTAAAACCTACAGTAAAATTACTGGAAAACTCTACATACCATTTTTTGGTTTCAGTAAGTCATGAAAAATCACATGCTGTTGCTATAGTTATATCTGAATTTATTGAAGAAGAAAAATTATAATTTCATTAAGTATAGTTTAATTAATTATTCATAATTTTGAAGACATGATGAAGAAAATTTGTATTATAGGTGCTAATGGATTACTTGGAAATAAATTACTTCAAACCATAAATAATTATGAATTAATTGGTACATTTAATCAAACAACTACCAATCCACATAATACTGAATTAATACAATTAGACATTACAAAATCTGAAAACTGTAATCATCTTTTGAAAATTAAACCTGATTTTATTGTAAATACAGCTGCAATTACCAATGTAGATTTTTGTGAAAAATTTCAAGAAAAATCATATTTAGTGAATGTTATAGGAGTAAAAAATCTTGTTAAAATTGCTAATACATTAGGTTGTAAACTAATACATATTTCTACAGATGGAATTTTTTCTGGACGAGAAGAAAATTATAAAGAAGATGATGAAGCTAACCCGATAAATTTCTATGGAAAAACAAAACTTGAAAGTGAAAATGAAGTAAAATGTTTAAACGATTATCTAATTTTGCGTACCAATTTACTATATGGATTTATGTCAAAAAATCAAATTATATCTAGATCAGAACACGTTAAACCAACAAATTTTGCATTATGGGTATTATCAGAATTTAATAAAAATTCCAATATCAAGATTGTAAATGATCAATTTAGTAATCCAACATTAGTTGATAATCTTGCAAGAATAATTATGGATTCAATTAAAAAAAATCTTGTAGGTACTTTTCATGCTACTGATACTACTTGTATCAGTCGATTTGATTTTGCAAAAAAAATTGCTAACAAATTTGGTTTTTCTGAATCTCAACTTTCTGAAATTTCATCAAAAGATCTTGAACAATTTGCATCAAGACCAACTAAAACATGTTTAAATTGTTCTAAAATCCAAAAAATGGGAATTTCCCTCTCTAACATTGACCAATCATTAGATAATTTATTTAATCAAATAAAAGAAAAAACTTAACTATAATTTCAACAAATTAATTTTTATTTAATTTTGATAAAATTTTTCTTTAATCTTTCATTAGATAATTTTTGATAAGCTTCTTTAGTAAAACCTATGATTGTATATCCATTTGGTTCATAAAACATATCTAGTGTTCTATGTTTATCTTTCAAATTTAATGATTTATAAAATTCAATTGAGTAATCTGATTTCAAAAATTTAGTGATATTAGTTTGTGGAATGGATAATTTCTTTTTAGAATCAAAACTTGAATCAAAAAGATAACCTTGAGTTCCAGTAGTTATTCCAAAAATTGAATAACCATAAAGATTTGTTTTTTCAAATAATTTATCAAGATCATCAAAATCATACAAAACTTCATTTGCATGTAATAAATAATCAACAATGAGTGAATCTTCTTCTTTTTTGTCTTTAAAATTTAAATTCCATCCATATTCAAATTTATTCATCTCAAGTTCTCTAACAAGTTTAATGCCTGATTCATAATTTGATTTCTTTTTTCCTAACAAAATTGAAAGAAGTTTTTTGTTTAACATTCGTTTATGTCCTCCTAGTTTACCATATAGATATAAGAAAATCATGCCTTCTTTTTTTAATACATTCAAAATATTTTTCAAACCTTTTGATGGATTTGATAAATGATGTAATACTCCCATACACAAAACGATATCAAATTTATCATTTTTTGAAAAATTATTCATAAGATTCATTTTTTGAAATTCAATATTCCCAATTTTTTTCTGTTTTTTTAATTCATTAGCAATTTCTAAAGATTTTTCAGATATATCTAATCCTAAAAAATTACATTTTTTATAAAATTGTGCAACATTTGTTATCCTATGACCACTTCCAGTTCCAGCATCTAGAATTTTTTTACCTTCTAATTTTGTTTTACTCTCTAATTCAAAAATTTTTAAAAGATTCAACAATTCATTGGTTTGACTTGGATTAGTTGATGGTGATGGATAAGGATATTTCTTATACATCGCTTCTACTTTCTTTGTAATTTTATCTAAATCAGTTTCCATAAAATTTCTATTTTCAACCAATATCTAATCATATAAAATCATATATCTGCTAAAAATAGATAATATACTTGAAAAATCAATTAAATTTTACTTCAATCATAATCCTAAATTATAACGGAGCAAATTTTCTTAAGGATTGTATTGACTCCATAATTCGTGAAACACATTCCCCATATGAAATAATTGTAGTGGATAATAAATCTCCAGATAAAAGTGGTGAATTTTTCTCAAAAAAATTTCCTGAAATCAAATTTATACTTAATGAACAAAATGTTGGTGTTCCAGAAGGTCTTAATATTGGAATTAGAAATGCAGTAGGTGAATTTGTTGTATTGTTAAATAACGATTTGATAGTAATGCCAAATTGGCTTGATAATTTCATTAAAGCTTATGAAAAAACTGGTAATGCATTATACCAACCAAAATCCTTGAAGTTTAAAGATCCTACAATTCTAGATGGCACTGGCTGCATGATCAATATTTTTGGATTTGGTTTTGCAAGAGATAAAGGACTCAAAGATGAAGGTAAATACAACAAACAAGAGGAAATTAGCTATGCCTCAGGTACATGTATGTTTACGCCAAAAAAAATTTTTGATGAAATTGGATTATTTGATCCTACATTTTTTGCATATCATGAAGAATTAGATCTAGGATGGAGAGCAAGATTATTTGGATATTCATCATATTATGTACCTGATACACTAATTCATCATCATGGTAGTGCTCATTGGAAATGGAGTTCACAGGTATTCTACTTTTTAGAAAGAAATAGATGGTTAGTTTTACTAAAAAATTATTCAACTAAAACACTATTGAAATTATTTCCTTCATTGTTAGTAATTGAATTTTTTATGTTAGCTTTTTTCATTTCAAAAGGTCTTTTCTTCAAAAAACTAAAAAGCTATGGTTCAATTCTAAAACTTGTAAATCATATCAGAAAACAAAGAAAATTTATTAATCAAAAAAGAAAACTTGATGATATTCAAGTTATGCGTTCATTTTGTGGTACTTTAAAAATTCCTCCTGAGGCAAGTAATTCTAAACTAAATGAGAAATTTACAAAACTCTTAGTTTTCTTATGCAAATCTACAGGTTATGATAAAATTGTAAGAGAACCTTAATAATCAAAAATTTTAGGAACATTACGTAATACATGAAAAATTATAACTTAAAGAAAAAATGTAGAATTTGCTCAAGTGAAAATCTTCAATTAGTATTAGATTTGGGTAAACAACCACCTGCAAATGCATTACTTGATGAAAAACAATTATCTGTTCCTGAAGACAAATTCCCTCTTAGATTATTTTGGTGTAGTGATTGTTTTTTAGTTCAATTATTGGATATTGTAAGTAAAGAGTCTCTTTTCAAAAATTATTTGTATATGACAAGTGCAAGCAAACCAATAATAACTCATTTTTCACAATATGCAAAAGATATTTTTAATAAATTCCTAAGTGATGTGGATGATCCTTTTGTAGTTGAAATAGGAAGTAATGATGGATCTTTACTTGCAGAGTTTAAAAAATTGGGAGTTTCAATATTAGGAATTGAACCTGCCTCTAATTTAGCTAAATTTGCAAATGAATCTAATATAACAACAATGAATAACTTCTTTTCCTCAGAAATTGCAAAAGAAATAACCAAGTCAAAAAATGTATCTATAGTTGTTGCAAATAATGTAATTGGTCATGTAGAAAATTTACATGATTTAATGACAGGTATTAAAATTCTAATTGGCAATAATGGTATTTTTATTTTTGAAATTCCTTATTTAGTTGATCTTATAAAAAAATTAGAGTTTGATACAATATATCATGAACATCTTTCTTACTATTCTTTATTACCATTAATTCATTGGACTAATCAATTTGGATTAGAAATATTTGATATACAAAAACAAAATGTGCATGGAGGAAGTTTAAGAATTTTTGTTTCACAAAAAAATAAATTTAAAGTAAATGATTCCGTTAAAAAATTCATTGATGAAGAATACAAATTAGGATTAGATAGTATAGAAATATATCATAAATTTTCAGCAAATGTAAATGATCTAAAAGAAAATCTTAAAAAATTATTAAATCAATTAAAAAAAGAAAATAAATCAATTTTTGGTTATGGTGCTCCTGCAAAAGGAAATGTCTTGTTAAATTATTGTAATATTGATACAGAAATCCTTGAGTTCATTATTGATACTACTACATTAAAACAAGGGAGATATACCCCTGGTACACATATACCGGTAATTTCACCTGAGAAAGTGATGGAAAAAGGCAAAGATGATGTGGCTTTATTATTGGCTTGGAATTATGAAAATGAAATTTTAGAAAAAGAACAATCATTTAGGAAACAAGGTGGAAAATTTCTTGTTCCTATTCCAAAACCGCGATTATTATGATTTGAATTAATAAGTTATTGATAGTTAAATAAAATGGTAAAAATGTCGAATACATTTCTTTTTGTAACCGATTTTCATGATATTGCTTCAATAGATAAAAATGAATTAAAAAAATCTAAAGTTTTCTCATTTAATATTGAATCCCACAAATACTTGAAAAAAAAAAAAATTGATCATAAAATTGCAGAAAATTATTTATCCGAAAATGAAAGAATCAAAATTTTTGATCATATTGTAAATCTTCATAATTGGTACGAAAAAAGAAAAGAACTTAAAGAATTTGAATTTGAGGGAACAAATCTTTTAGGATTATTGGATACTGTAGAATTTCATACTTATTTAATGAATGAAACAATTAATTTTTTCACGATAAAAAAAATCATAGAAACTGAAAAACCAGATTCAATTATTGCTCCTACAAATTTTTCTGAGATATTAAAACCATTAATTAAAAATGATGTAAAACTAAAATTTTATTCAAATCCCAATAATAAGAAATTACAATGGGATGAAATTACTATCAAACAAAATATTGGCAAATTGCCTATTTCTTTCAATATTTCACGTAAAACTTATTCTAAAATTAAAACAATTTGGGAAAAAACAATATGTTCGATTTTTAATTTATGGTTTGATTTAAAAAATTCTAATCAAAAAACAATCTTGTTCTTAGAATTTTACCCACCTTTGTATGATAAATTACTATCCAATTTGAAAAAAAGTGGATTTAATATAATTTTTCTAAATCGAAGAAAACCTGCTGTATATGATTTTAAATCTATAAAATTATTGCAACGTGTTAACGGAAAAATTATCAATTTTGATGAATTATTAAATTCTTCTCAAAAAAATCAAATCAAATCAATTTCTGATGATTATTTTAATAAACTTCAGATAATCCTTTCTAAAGATGATATTTTTGAAAATATTTTTTCAATTGATGAATTCTCTATATGGAAATCTGTCAAAAAGAAATTAATTGAAACATATCAAAATAGAATCAATGATTATGTATTTTTATTATTTTTTTCAAAAATACTAATTGAAAAAATCAATGTTTCTTGCATTCTTACATTAAACGAAATTGGAGAAACAGAAAAATCTATTCTTACTTCAAATAGAAAAAAAATTCCAACGATTCTTTTAGAGCATGGTTTTTCAAATTTCTTTTCTGAATCTGCAAGATTTGGAATATTGGCAAACTATTCTAATTTTAATGATAAAATTGCAGTTTGGAGCAATAAACAAAAAATCTTTTTGACTGATTTTTTTAAAATTAATTCAAACAGGATCTTAGTAACCGGTAGTCCTAGACATGATTATCTGTTTAAGCATACAAATGTAAAGAAAAATTCTAAAAAGAAAACAGTACTAATAACTCCTACACCTATTACCCAAATTCAAGGATTTGATATTACCGATATACATCTAAAATATGAATTAACACTAAAACGAATTTTAAACACACTCAAAATACTTGATTGTAATATTATTTTAAAAATTCACCCAAGTCAAAATATTCATAATGATATGATAAAACAATTAGTGTTTAAAATAGATAAGAAAATTCCTATTCATTTACTTTCTCCAATAAATGAATTGATACAAAATAGTGACATGATAATTACTATAACTCCTGAAAGTTGGGCACCATCTACTGTGATTTTAGAATCACTTATTCAAAATAGACCCATAATTAATGTGACATTGGATGAACATTCATACGAATTTGATTTCATAAAATCAAAGTCTATCATATCTGTTTCAAGTAAGTCTGACATTGAACGAATAATATCTGATTTGGTAGTTGATAAGAAACTACAAGCAAATCTTGTAAAAAATGGACAAGAATTTATTAAAAATTTCTTGTATAATCCTGGATTAGCTTCTGATACCTTGGTTGAAAAAATAAAATTAATTGAGGAAAGTAATAATAATACAGAACAAAATTAGTATTATGAGATTTTGTACAAAATGTCTTTATCCGGACACTAAACCTGGTCTACATTTTGACGAAAATGATATATGCTTTGCTTGTAAATGGCATGAATTAAAGGAAACTATCAATTGGGATGAAAGAAGAAAAGATTTAGGTCAAATCCTAGAAAAAAATAAAAATAAAGATGATAATTCTTATGATTGTATTATCCCAATAAGTGGTGGAAAAGATTCCCATTTTTTGGCATATGTAATCATAAAAGAATTTGGTTTAAAACCACTTCTTGTGAATTTACATCCATTAGATCAAACAAAAATTGGTAGAGAAAATCTTGAAAATCTCAAATCTTTAGGAGCTGATTGTATTGAATTTACTCCTAATCCAACAGTTTACAAAAAACTTGCCAAGTTTGGTTTGGTAGAACTAGGTGATTATCAATGGCCAGAACATTTAGGAATTTTTACAGTTCCTTACAAAATTGCAGTTCAATATAAAATTCCTTTATTAATTTGGGCAGAAACACCAAATGAGTATGGTGTAGGTGATAATTATGATGGAATATATGTTAATGATAGAAAATTCCAAGAAAAATTTCAAGGATTCTTTTTAGATAAAATAAAACCTGAAGATATGATAAAATATAATTTTGAAAAGAAAGATCTTTTACCTTATTTTTTCCCAACTCAACAAGAAATTGATCAAATCGGTGTCACGGGAATTTTTCTTGGCAGTTATATTAAATGGGATATTTTTAAACTACTTGAAATTGTAAAGAAAGTTGGATTTAAGGAAGATGAAGATACAAAAGAGGGAACTTATGATAGCTGGGAAAATTTAGATGTAAAATATACTGTTTTTCATGATTATTTCAAATTTTTAAAATTTGGGTTTGGTAGAACAACTGATCATGTTTCAATAGAAATTAGATATGGTCGAATAAGTAGAGAAGAAGGATTAAAAAGAATCAAAGAATTTGAAGGTAAAATACCCACCAAATATCTTGATGAATTTTTAACAGAAGCAGAAATAACAAAAGAAGAGTTCATTGATATTTGTGAAAAATTTACAAATAAAGAACTATTTAAAAAAGATGAAAATGGGGAATTGATAAGAGACAAGAATGGTGATATAGAAAAAATTACTTATGATAATGATTAATTTTTTATTAAAAATTTAGTCAAAAGATTCTTTAACTTATGTTAATACAAACCTCGTATGTTTGACGGTAAAAAAATACTCATTACAGGTGGAACAGGTTCACTAGGACAAGCATTAACAAAAAGATTATTACAACATAATGTTGATACTGTTAGAATTTTCAGTCGAAATGAAAGTGATCAAATTCAAATGGAAACTTCATTTAATGATGCAAAATTAAGATTTCTTTTAGGCGATATTAGAGATAAAGAAAGACTAGTTAGAGCAACAGAAGATGTTGATATTGTTTTTCATGCTGCTGCTTTGAAACATGTACCCAAAATAGAGTATAATCCATTTGAAGCAATTAAAACAAATGTTATTGGTTCACAAAATGTTATTGATGCATGTTTAACAAATAATGTGGAAAAAGCAATCTGTGTAGGTACCGATAAAGCAGTATCCCCGTTGAATACGTATGGTGCTACAAAGTTGCTCATGGAAAAATTATTTGTAACTGCAAATAATTACCTTGATCCAAAAAAACACCCAACTAAATTTATTGCACTTAGATATGGAAATGTAGTTGGTAGTAGTGGCTCAGTAATTCCAATATTTATTCAACAATTAAAACAAAAAATGGAACTTACAATCACTGATCTAAATATGACTAGATTTAGTATCACTATGGATGAAGCATTAGATTTTATTTTGAATGCCTCAGAATTAGGACAGGGTTCTGAAATTTTTATACCAAAATTAAAGGCATATTCAATTTTAGATGTAAAAAATACATTACAAGAAATGATCGGTAATTATGGTGAGAAAAATATTGGGATAAGACCAGGAGAAAAATTACATGAAACACTAATCAACAAAGAAGAAATCCGTTACAGTTGGAAATATAAAAATTTGTATCTGATTACACCACCACACTATCCTATATTCCATCCAAATGTAATTAATGATAATTATCAAGGTATTGAAAAATTTGAAGGAATAGAAGAATACTCATCAGATAAAGTTGAGAAAATTTCAAATCAAGAATTAAAAAACATTTTTAAAAATTTAATTTGATGAATTATTTTTCTAATTCAAATGTATGTTGAATTAATTTAAAATTATTATTTTTAAAAAATTTTGTAGAAAAAGTATTTTTTGGATTAACATTTGCCAAATATCGTTTTCTAGGGTGTTTTGTAATTAATAATTTTAATCCTTCTTGACCTATTCCTTTCCCATGATGTATTTTTTTCAAAAATATCCCTATTTCATTGCTTTTAGATAGGTATATTGTCCCAATTTTAGTTTTTGAAGATTCAATTACATACCAATAACTATATGGTTTAGATTTAACAAATTGTACATGTTCTGAATATGTAGGCATTTTTTTATGTGAGATATTTGCTCTTGAATCTCTTTCTTTTAATAAATTGAATAAAAAACGAAAATCTGATTCATTCACTAGTCGTAATTGTAATTTTTTTCTTTCCAACTAAAACTATTAATTTTTATTCATTAAAAAAGTTAAATTTTGATATCGGATAGATTTTTTATGAATACAACTATTGTAGCTGAAATTGGTTCTAATTGGGAAGGAGATTTTTCAAAAGCAAGAAAAATCATTAAAGAATGTAAAAATGTCGGTGCAGATGCAGTAAAATTTCAGGTATGGAGAGCAAATGATCTCTATGAAAATTCCCATCCAGAATGGAAATTTATTAAAAAATCTGAAATAACTTTTGAAAAACTTGTAAAACTAAAAAAAATTGCAGACACTGAGAAAATAGATCTTTTTTGTAGCGCTTTTTATCCAGAAGCTGTTGATTATCTTGAAAAATTAAACGTAAAAAAATACAAAATTGCTTCCAGAACTTGTCTTTTTAAAGATCCTTTTTCTATTGAAACACTTCAAAGGAAAGCAGAAACTAGAAAACCAATAATTGTTAGTATGGGCATGGGAGGAAATAAGAAAAAAATTGAAAAAATTTTTTCAAAAAATAAAACTATTTTTTGTTATTGTATTTCAGACTATCCACTACCATTTAAAAAAATTAATTGGAAAAAGGCTATCCAGTTTGACGGTTTTTCTGATCATACAATGGGAATTACTGCACCTATTTTGTTTACTGTTCTTAAGAAACAACAGAACACAAAAAATATTTTAATAGAAAAACATGTAAAATTACCCGAATCAAAAGGTCCAGATGCAACTACTTCTATTACAACTATAGATTTGAAAGAACTAATTAAACATGTAAGACTAATAGAAAAAGCTCATTTTTAATAAATTAAATTGATTTATTTACTACAGTTATGATTTTTTCAATATCTTTTTCACTTAGATTAGGATGAGTGGGCAAAGAAACAATTTCATTACTAATTTTCTCTGTTATTGGTAAATGAGTTTGTGATTTATAAAAACTAAATGTATGAATCGGCTTGTAATGAATTCCTGTCTCAATTCCTTCGTTTTGTAATTTCATTCTGAATTTTTTTCTATTTTTTACTCTAATCCAATAAAAATGATAAGAACAACCTTTTTTAAATGGCATTTTGTTTTCTACTAAAATATCATTATAATACTTTTTAGCTATTTTTCTTCGTAAATTATTTCCTTTATCTAATTTCTTTAATTGTTCTAATCCAATAGCTGCAGAAAATTCATTCATGTAATAATTCCAACCTAATTTTTTTATATCATAATTATTTCCTTTTCGATCACTTATTCCACACCATCTTTTTTCTTTGAGAGTTTTGGAAATTTTTTTATGATCTTTTCTATTAATTGCAATCAATCCTCCAGTTGGCATTGCAAGATTTTTCACTGGGTGAAAGCTAAAACAAACAAATTCTCCATGACTACCAATTTTTTTATTATCATATTTGGTTCCCGCTGCATGTGCTGCATCCTCGATAATAGCTATTCTGTGTTTTTTACATAGTTTTGAAATTTTATTCAAATCTGCACCCAGTCCTGCAAAATGTACTGGTAATACTAATCGAGTTTTTTTTGAAATTGCTTTAGAAATTTTTTCTGGGTCTATACATAATGTTTTTTCATCAATATCTACAAATTTAGGAATTCCACCATTTTCTATTACTGCATTTGCTGTAGAAACAAATGATAATGAAGGTAAAATCACTTCTTTGTTTTTTATATTATACATTGATAATGCTAGATTTAATGCCGAAGTACCACTATTCACTGCAATACTAGCTTTTGTTCCTACATATTTTGAAAATTTATCTTCAAATTTTTTTACATCTCCAATACCTGCACCTGATGCCCAAAAATGGCTTTCAAATACTCTGTATAAAGCGATCTTTTCAGAATCATTAAGATAAGGATCAAATAATTTTATTTTTGACATCAGGAATTATCCTCCTGTTGTGATTTAAGATATTCTTCATCTTTTTTTAAAGATGTCATATAGCCATCATGTTTAATATTCTTATTAATTTTAAAGATCTCTGGTTTAGTTTTGTACAAATCAAGTATGTGCTTAAGTAAAATTGGTCTCACATGAATATTTTTTATAATTTCTTTTACCACTTTTAGATCCTCTATTCTATCAACAGTATATCTTATGTTAGAAAAATTCTCATGATTGTCTATGTTTATTAAATGAAATTTATTTTTTGGATCTCGAATAAACGTTGTAACATGTTCTTTCTCTGAAGGTTTTTTGGCATTTTTCCATGCTTTTTCAAGAACACTAAAAGAAAACACTTCAACTTCTGTTCCATATGGAAATGTTCTATGAATAGTATTTGTTACATAATCATATTTTTTATTTTCATATTCACATATGATTTCATCTACAATGTTTGGATCAATTAAGGGATTATCTGAAGTTATTCTTACAATAACATCAAATGAAAATTTTTTTGCACATTGAAAATATCTGTCAAGAACATCATTTGATGATCCTTTATAGAATTCAATTTGTTGAGAATCTAGATGGGCACATATTTTTTTATCTTCTTGCAGATTTGTGGTTGCTACAACAATCCTTTCTATTTTTTTACATGCGTGTAATTGACTTAAAACATAATCTAATATTGTGTATTTTTCATCAATTTTTTCCAACACTTTACCTGGTAATCTAGATGAATCCATTCGAGCCTGAATTATACATCCAATCATACTTAGTTGTTTGTGAAGATCTATATAATCTGAAAAATTCTTTAATCAATCAAAGATAAATTATACTCATTAAGTTTAACTTTATGTCTGATATTCGTGTAACTCATTCTGGGTTTGTTAATTTATTTACTGGACTTGTACGTGTAGTTGCAGCCTTTATTTTTATCACCCTTTTAACTCGTAGTTTAACCGTAGAAGAATTTGGTCAATATAGTTTGATTCTTAGTATTACTGTTTATGTTATAACTTCTCATTGGGTAATTTCGTATTGGGTAACTAGAGAAATTGCTCGTGGAACTTCTTCAGGTAGAACTGCAATTCTATCTAGTGGAATATTTTCATCTGTAGGATTTTTGATTTTTGTGATAATTGGATTATCAGTATTAGATTCTTCAAATTTGGATATGAAAATAATTATTTTTGCAGGTATTTTAGTTCCTTTACAATTTGCTCATAATGTTTTATCTCATATAGCAACAGGTTGGAAACCTCAAATTGCAAGCTATGGAAATCTTATTTTAGAATTATCTAGAATTCCCTTGGTTTTTATTTTCTTATTGGTGTTTGAATTGGAATTAATTGGTATTTTCTTCTCATTGGTTCTAAGTTTTATTGTTAGTAATATTGTGATGTTGTATTACAATCGAAATCAATTACATGCAAATTTTTCTTTACATATTCTTAAAACTTGGATTTACAGATTTTGGATTCCAGGATACCCTATGATGATTAGTATTATTCACACATTTGATTTTCTTATAGTTGCACTTTTAGCTTCTCCTGAAATTGTTGGTTTTTATGCTGCAACTCTAGCCATAGGCAGTTTTGTAAGTCATTCAAAACTTGTTGCAATAGGAGTTTATCCTAAACTTCTAGGAAAAGATCGTGGAAAGTATCTGAATGAAAATTTCAGATTGTTGCTATACTTTGCATTATTATTTTCAACAATGTCTATTGTTTTTGCTAAAGCTGGACTCTTTGTTTTAAATCCCGCCTATCAATTAATGAGTGTAGGTGTAATTTTCATATCTATTCGTTACATGTTATTTTCAATTTATGAGAATTTTAATTTGATGCTTAGGGCCACTGAAACAATTGATGAAACACAAAATCCAACAATTAAAGATTTTATTAAAAGTAAACTGTTCAAAATTCCAACAATTCAACTCATACAATATTCAGGATATATCTTGATTTTAGCAGTATCCTTAATCTTTATAGAATTCACAACAACAATAGATTTAATTCTATTTTGGTCTATACTCTCTCTTTTGACACAAATTCCATCAACTTTGATTATTTCAATTTGGATTAAAAAAGAAAATCTAATTCAAATAAAACTCTTAACTATTTCAAAATATTTTATAGCTTTAATTCCTACATATTTTTTAATAGATTTTTTAAATAATACTTTTCTAAATTATAATGCAGATTTTTTTGAATTTATATCAATAGTATTGTTGATATTAATTATTGGAATTTTAACTTATGTTGGAATTACTTTTACAATTGATACTAATACTAGACAATTATTAAAATCCATTATAAAAGAATTAAAAAAATAATTATTTTTAATCTAGAATTTTTGCAGAGAGATTTGAGTTAAATGATAATTTTTAGAAATTTATTGATGATAGTATGATTTACATTTAATTAGCATTATGGTTTCATAACTTCAATGTTCAAACAATTATTGATTAAATTTAGTGAGAATCTTGCCAGATTGATTACTGAGAAAGATTATGATTTACCCCATCAATTAAAAAAACAAGCAACAAAGGAAGCAATTGAATTTTATCGTAATAACATGCAAAATTCTCAAGTATTTGATTCAAAAAAATCAATGCTAGATTTTGAATTAGAGAATGTAATCAAAAATGGATTGTATTTAGAATTTGGTGTAGCCCGTGCAGTTCATACAAATTATATTGCATCTAAAATCCCACAATTCAAAATACATGGGTTTGATAGTTTCAAAGGATTTCCTGAATCATGGAACGGTACATCAAAAGAATTTCATAATTACAATGGCAAAATGCCAAAAGTTAGAGAAAATATAATTTTACATGATGGTTGGTTTGATAAAACATTACCAAAATTTGCAAAAGAATCTAATGAGAAAATAGCATATCTAAATATTGATTGTGATCTTTACTCGTCAACCAAAACCGTGTTTGATAATTTAGGTGATAAAATACAAAAAGGAACAATTATTCATTTTGATGAATATCTGAATTTTCCTGATTGGCGTAATCATGAATATAAAGCATGGAATGAATTTGTTGAAAAAAACAATATAAAATTTGAGTATATTGCAATTGGGGAAAAGGGTATGGTTGCAGTTAAAGTTGTATAATTTTTGATAAACATTTGAAACTAGTTTAGAAATTGTGTTAGTATTCACAAAAAATCATGTTAATAAACAAAATATTACAAACATCTAGAATAAATGCTATTCTTTATGTGTTAAACAGAATACTTCAATTTTAGAAAAATTATTTTTTAATCTTTACGATAAATTAATTTCATTAAGTATCTTTATAATTTCATTTTTAGAAATTTTTTTTTGATTATTATCTAAATGTTTCCTATCTTTTAAAATTATTTCTGCAGCTTCATCTAATGACGTAGAAATTTTGATGGGTGAAATTTCTAATTTTTCAACAATTTTTTTAAATCTTTCATAAAATTTTGATTTATTAAATTTGTGAGCAATCATAGTAGTAAATGCTAATGCATGTCCATGAGAATAACCTTCATTTGAATAAACATAAGACAATGCATGACCTAAAGTTGTTGAACTATTACCAAATCCTAATCCACATATTAAAGCACCAAGAGGTAGTTTTTCATAAGTTTCATTTAAAATTGCATCTTCTAAAATATTAAAAGCGTGATTACAAAGAAATTTTGTATATACATTACTGTTTTTGCTATCAAAAGCTTCTGTACATTGTGCACAAGCATCTATTGCAGAATTTTTTATTATTTGAAATGGAGTATTTTTAATAAAAAATGGATCCACAATTGCAATATCGCCAAGTATTTTATCATCATGAAAACTTTTTTTCTTTCCATCTACTTTTAAAACAGATATTCGTGTCACTTCACTTCCACTACCAAAAGTGGTGGGAATCAAAATTTTTTGTTTTTTTGTTTTAAAACCTATGTATTTTGCAACATCCAATGAACTACCTCCTCCCAACCCAATGATGGATGAAAATTTGGACGAATCAAATTCTTTAACAATATTTTCTACTGTTTCCATTGATGGATTTGGTTCAACTGAATCAAATAATTCATATTTTTTAATATCTAAATAATTCAACCATTCTCTTTCTTTTGCACCTTTTGATGTTATTACTAGTGATTTTGAAGGGTATGAAAAATTTTTTGCAGAATTATTACCAAAAATTATTTTTGGAGGTTGAATAATTTTGTACAATGTTGAAAATGATTCAAGGAACGATTATTATAACTTAAATCACTTGTAAATTTAGATAAAATGGATTCTTTAAAAAATCTCATTAATTCAAAGCCTATTGTACGAGTAGCTGGAGCATTTGATGCACTATCTGCAAAATTAGTTGAATTGAATAATTTTGATGCAGTTTGGGCAGGTAGCTTTGCAATTTCTGCAACTCATGCACTACCAGATGCCAGTATACTTACTATGACTGAATTCTTGGATGTTGCATCAAGAATGGCTGACACTTGTACAATTCCAGTAATTGCTGATTGTGATACTGGTTTTGGAGGGCCTTCTAATGTAAGTCATATGGTAAAAAAATATGAAAATGCAGGGATTGCTGCAATAAGTATTGAGGATAAAATATTTCCCAAGCAAAACAGTTTGTTGGAAAATGGAAAACAAGAATTACTTTCTGAAAAAGATTTTGTAGCAAAAATAATTGCTGCAAAAAATGCAAAAAATGATCCTGATTTTATGATAATTGCAAGGACTGAAGCCTTAATAGCTAAGCATGGAATGAATGAGGCATTAAAACGTGCTACTGCATATGAAACAGCTGGAGCTGATGCATTGTTAATTCATTCTAAAAAAAATACTCCTGATGAAATTTTTGAATTTTGTGATTCTTGGACTGGAACCATTCCAATAATAGTAGTACCTACATCATATCCTACTGTAACCTTAAATGATCTTTCAAGTCATAATGTTAAAGTAGCAATTTATGCAAATCAATCTCTTAGATGTGCTCATTTGGCAATGTCAAATTATCTAAAAGAATTATCTACATCAAATAGCTTAAACGATATTAAAACAAAAATGTCTTCGATGGAAGATATATTTCATTTACAACAAATGTTTCAAATAAATAAACAAGAAACAGATATTGAAAATGATCTTAAAAAATTAGGATACATAAATTGATAGAATCAACACAAAGAAAAATTTTCCAATATCTTTTGAAAAAAAAAATAGAAAATTTTGTAGGTGTCCCAGATTCTACATTAAAATATTTTATTGATGAAGGATTGAAAAACAAAAAAATCTTAATCACTACTAGAGAAGAAGAAGCTATAGGAATTGGTGTAGGTATGACTCTTTCCAATAGTAAATCTCTCATATTTATGCAAAATGCAGGATTTGCAAATTCATTGAGTACAATTACATCTCTTGTACAATTATATGAAATCCCATTAATTTTTTTAATTGGTTGGAGAGGATATCTAAAAAATGATGCACCAGAACATACCAAGATTGGACATATTCAACCAAAATTATTGAAAATAATTGGATTAAGATCTAGAGTAATTACTGAAAACAACTGGAAACAAGCTTGTGATTGGGCATTATCTGAAAATAAAAAGAAAAAACCATGTTCTCTAGTTATTAGGAGAGAATTCCTTGATTAGAAAAGAAGCTATTGAAATTATTTCAAAATACACAAAAAATAATCCAATAGTATCAGCTAATGGTTTCATTAGCAGAGATCTGTTTGAAATTCAAGAAAAAGAGTCAAATTTTTACATGATAGGCTCTATGGGGCTTGCCTCTTCAATATCTCTTGGAATTGCATTAAAAAATCCAAAAAAAACAATATTTGTTTTTGATGGTGATGGAAATATACTAATGAATTTTGGTTCATTAGTAACAATTGGAAGCTTAAAACCAAAAAACCTTGTTCATATAATTTTTGACAATAATATACATGAATCTACAGGTGGACAACCAACAAATATTTCTAAAATAGATTTTGAAAAAATCTCTATTGCTGTAAATTATAAGACTTATAGAATTACTACAGAATTGAAATTAATTCAAACTCTAAAAAATATAAAAAAATTATCTGGCCCTATACTACTTCACATAATAATTTCTTCAAATCAAAACATAAGTGGTAGAATAACAATTACCCCAAAAAAAATTCGAGATAGATTCATTAAATCATTATTAAAATGATGTTAAATTGAAAGTAATTTTTTTAGCTGCAGGAAAAGGAAAAAGATTGGGAGATCTTACAGAATCTTTTCCAAAATGTTTGTTAAAAATTAATGGCAAATCTATTTTGGAACGAGATATGGATGCATTTTTGAAAAATGGAATTAAAGATTTTGTTGTAGTTACTGGTCCACATAATGAACAATTTGATTTTCAAAATATCCGTTATATTCAAGATATTAATCATGAAGAACATGACGTTCTTGGAACATTAATGGAGGCTAGAAATTTTTTAGATGATGATGTAATTGTATCTTATACTGATATAATTTATGATGAATCAATAGTAAAATCTTTAATTGATTTTTCAGGTGATGTTGGATTAGCTGTTGATATGAATTGGAAAGAAGCCTATATTGGAAGAACTGAACATCCTGTTGCTGAAGCAGCAAATGTGATGATCAAAAATAATTCTGTTTTAAAGATTGGACATCAAATGGAAAAGTTTGGTGAATATGCTGATAATATGATTGGGGAGTTTTTAGGAATAATGAAATTATCTAAAAATGGTGCTAAAATCTTACGCAAACGATATGAAGAATTAGAAAAATCATCCTCAGTACATTTTCATGAATCTAGATCCTTTCAAAATGGATATATTGTTGATATTCTTCAAGATTTGATTGATAACGGAACAAATGTTAATTCTGTTGAAATTTCTGGTAAATGGTGTGAAATAGACACATTACAAGATTTAGAAAATTCAAAGAAAAAATTTGTTTGAATTTATTTAGATGAAATATTTTTAATTTTAATGCATACAGCAGATTTACTTGTAAAAGCTAAATACTCATATGATACTTTTCTTTTCTTCACAAATTCTTGAAATGCTTTAAACTCGTGTTGTTTCCATGTTGGATAGTTAAAGTACTCATCAAAAATTAAAATTGTATCCCTTGTGATTCTATTTCCTAATAAATCAAAAATTGTTTTAGTTGATGAGTAAAGATCACAATCAAAATGAATAAAATCTATCGGTTCATTATGTTTTTCCAAAAAAGTTGGTAATGTTTTATCAAACCAACCTTTGTAAATCTGAATATTTTTTGGCAATGTTGGAATTTTACCTTTTTCTGAATATGCCCCTTTTGGATATGGTTGACCTGACCAATCTTCAGGTAAACCTTCAAAACTATCAAAACCATAACAAATTTTATTTTTAATCCTTTTTGCAATCTCTTTTGTGGTTTTACCTTTTCTAACTCCAAATTCTAAAATCAACCCTTTACCTCTGATTTTGGGTAATGCATATTCAAATAATATGTCAATTTTATGAGTAAAACAAAGAGCATTAGTCATATTTTTTTTAATGTACTCAATTGATTCTTGAGTGGCCGTAATTCTCAGTTGATGCCTTAAATCATATTCAAATTCTTCATACGGTTTTTCATTTTTAGACATTTAATATCATCCATCAATAATTAATTTAATTTATTTTTAGCTGCGTATGTCATTACTGAAACAATGGTTTTGGAATCAATAATTTTACCTGTTTTTATCATTTGAATTAATTTCTTCAATGAAATTTCTTGAATTATTATTGATTCCTCATCATCAAGTTTTTGTTCAGAAATTTTTTTAATATTTGTAGCCAGAAAACAATCAATATATTGTAAATTATATCCTAAAAATGGATAATATCTAATTAAATGAGTTAATTTTTTAGCAACATATCCTGTTTCTTCTAAAAATTCTCTTTTAGCCCCTTCCTCAGAAGTTTCATTTTTATCTAATATTCCAGCGGGAATTTCTAAAACATCTTTGTGTGGATATCTAAATTGTTTTACCATGATAACTTTGTCATTATTTAGTGCTAAAATTGCAGCAGCATTATTTTGTTCAATTATTTCATGATTTACTTTTTTATTTCCAATTGAAAAATTATAAAGACTTACATCAAATGCTTTACCTCGATAAATTTTCTTTTTTTTAACCATTTTATTCTAAATTTATTATGTCACTTAACATGTTTTTATCTTTCAAATCATTATAAATTTCATAATCTTTAAGCGTATCAAATTCTAACCACCCATTTTTGGTTGTTGACATGCTAACCTTAACCCCCGAAGTAATCAATGCATGAATTATATCTACTAATCGTGAATTTTCAAATGTTAGATTTTGATTTAATGGGTTTTTACCATTTTTAGCTTCAGATTTTGATTTATGATAAATTTCTTTTAGTTTTTTTATTCCATTTTTTTGAATTTTCATCAAACCTATAAAATGCCCATTTACATCTTGTACATTTTTTACTTCCTGGCCTATACTGATTACATTATTTTTGCTATCAGTTGTTACAGTTTCATGTGCATCATCTAAAGGATCATCTATACGTAATTTCCAATATTTTAACCAATTTGTATCTACAACTAATGTAATATCATCTTTTGTTGATATTAATTTTCTTAAAATATTTTCTTCAAATATTATATCTGCATATGATATAATTACTTCTTCATCTATTTTTTCTTCTGCACAAAATAAACTTTCAAGCATATTTGTTTCATAATATTTTTCATTCAGAAATGTTTGAATATTTGGGAATTTTATTTTATTTGCATTATGCCCAACAACTACTGAAATATCTTTAATTCCACAATCTTGAAAAGTCTTAATTACTCTTTCAAGCAATGGAATTTCTCCAAATTCTATCATGGATTTTGGTATTTCATTAGTAATAGGCAAAAGTCTTTTCCCTTTTCCTGCAGCTAAAATTATAGCTTTCATATTAAATCAAAATAATTTTTTCTTTTAAATGTATGACGCCTATTATTTTTATCACTTCATTTGTACAGGTATTCGCCAAAGTTTTTGAATCGGAATCATTTTTAATGCTTTACTTTTCCCAATTTGTGAATTTCCATAAACATCAATATTATTTTGAACCACATTGAATTGTTCATTGGTTAGAATAAATGAAAATTTTTTAGGCCAAATTTTGAATTTTTCTATGCTTGAGTTATTTTTTTCATCAATCCAACTTTTCACATTATAATCAAATTCATATTCTGGTATTGTTGTCATCCTATCATTACCCATAACATTATGTGATAATCCTCTACAATAATCAGAAATTGATTTAAACGGAATTTCAAATTTTTCAACACCTGATTTTTTTAACAAATTATAAGCTGAATTGATAACATGTTCAGTCCATTCATCCATACATGTAATCACAACTTCTGCTAGAAAATGATAGATTACTTGTGTACCATCTTCACCTGAAATCAATTTATTATATTCTTCATCTTTTTGATAATTTTCAATAATCTCTTCAGGCGAATCCCACAATTCATTTATGGTTGCTTCTTTGAATCCTTCTGAAACTCTCAATACTTTTTCTGTAGAATTTTTTAATCCTTTCATCATTTGAAAATATAGATCAAAAACATCAATATTATTTTCTAATAGAAATTTGATTATTGGTTCAAATACAATTCCTTTATTTGTTACAAATATTGTAAATGCAAGTAATCTTAGCTCTATATATTCATCAAATGATAACGTGTTTGAACCAATTATCACTTCTTCAGTTTCTACTATGTTTTTTCCATTACTTAGTTTAGCAAAATCTCTTTGAATTACTCTAAATTTAGTTTTTAAATTCCATTTTTCTATTTCTTTTGGTGTTTTCATTTCAGAACCATCAAGTAACATACAAGTATGAACAACAATTTCATCCATTCTGGCACGAACTAACCCTCTGAGTGTTTCAATGTGGTTTTGATATGTTTCACCTGGTAATCCTAAAATGACTTCTGATGTTGTTTGTAATCCTGATTCTTTAATAGCTGGATAAAGCTCTAACATTTGTTCAACACTAATATTTGAACGTCGAATATTGGTTAAAACTTCCTTATCAAGCGATTGAACTGACATAGTAATTCGTAATGATTTACTGAGTTTTCTAATTGCTTTGATGATTTTTTCACGTTGATTTTTTCCAGTTGTACATTTTATGAATTTTGGATAATTTACTTTTTCTTGCATGTTTGCAAGCTCTTCACAAATTTTTTGATCTCTTGAATACATTCCAAAATTTAAATCACTAATGTGTAGACTAGGAGTATTTTTTGGAACATGTTTTGAAATATAATCTATTTCTGAACTAACTCTATCTAGACTAAACATATTAACTTGATTTACTTCATCTTTTCCATCTGTACAAAATGTACAATGAAATGGACATCCTCTATTTGTTTGAATCATAGGAGTTAGTTTTCCATCAAAAAATTCATCAAGTAATCCTGATGTATATGGTGAAGGAATTTCATCAAGTGTTTTTATTCTAATGGATGGAATTGAATATTGAATTTCACCTATCTTATTTCTTGTAATACAACCATCAATCGGTTTTTCTAGTAATTTTTCTTTGATTTGTTCTAGTGAATCTAATTGCAATATTACATCTATGATGTTTGCAAAACCTGATTCTCCATCTATTGGAACATAAACATCAATTTCTTGATGTTTTTCCATAAATTTTTTCTGTGATGGTAAATCAATTGGAAAATTTGGACCTCCCCAAATTTTGATGGCCTTAGGATTTTTTTCTGATAATATTTTGAACATTTCTGAACTGATATTATGTGACCAACAATAATTACTCAATCCGAGAACATCTGGAGGTGATTCTCTAATTGCTTTTTCTAATTTAGGAATATATTTAAAAATTTTAATATCTATTTTTTCACCAAATAATTTTTTACAATAAGTTGCAATAAATCCTACATTTAGAGGAAATGCTTCAGTCGCTAGAGTAACTGTATCATAAGTAAGATCAGCCAAGTAAATTTTTAATGGTTTAATCATATTTGATATTGGATTAATTAATTTGTATTTATATCATCTTTGTTTTGAATTATTTGTTATTTTATAACTGATTTAGGTAGTAGAATCATTGATTTTTTTTAATTCTAACCAAAACAAATTCTCTTGATCTAAATTTTTACCTGCTATATTATTTTCTTCATTTGGATCACTTTCTAAATCATAAAATTCTTTTGTATCGTTATATTCGTTCCAAATAAGTTTCCATTTGGATGTACGAACAGATTTTACATTAGGTTTTTTTGGAGGGGCTTTTTCTTTTTGTGGATTTCCAGTCTCAGAAAATGCTATTTTTTCAGAAATTTTTTCTCCTTGAATAAGTGGAACTAAAGAAACCCCATCTAATTTTTCATATTTTTCATCTAATGGAATATTCAAAATTTCCAATAACGTTGGCATGAAATCTATTGTTCTTACTTGTTGAATAATTTCTTTTTCTGGGAAATCATTTCCAAAAAAATATGCAAATGTTCTTAGTGTATAATCATAGCAAAAAGCACCATATGCCCTCTCTCCAATTTTTTCACCAACACTAATTCCATGATCTGACATAACAAGAATGATTGATTCTTTATCTAAATCTAATTTGGTAATCTCATTTAACATTTTTTCAAGATAGTTTTCTGCATTTTGAAAAAGTAAATCATAACGATTTTCATTTTGTTGAGTATTTTTAAAAAACTCATCACTAAAATTATTATAAACTTTTAGAACCTGTTCCATAATGCCTGTATGAATATTACTGTATTGTAAATAAAGAAAAAATCTTTTTCCTTCCGAATTTTTCTTCTTCATATTTTTAAGAAAATCCTTGTGGCGTAAAATTAGATCATCATTTATTTCATCATGAATATTTAATTCATCTAATCCTTGTTTAGGAATTGTTAATTTACTTACTGTATCCGCACAAGTATAGTATCCATTTTCATGTAAATATTCAGAAATTGTTTTGAATTTGTTTGCTTTAAAATCATAAGTAGACCAATAACTATTTGTTCCAGTTCTAGTACCATAACTTCCACTAAACACTGCATGCATAGCTGCAATTGTATGAGGACCATAAGTTATTGGTTGAGAAAAAAATGTACTTCTTTTTTTGATATTATTAAAAACAATTGATTTTTTTGCTCTATCTAGTCTACCCCCGTCTATCATGAGAATAATTAAATTTTTTTCCATCATGTTTTATATTCATATGATGATTAAATTTGTTTCAAATTGTTATTCTGCATAATTTTATTTATGATTGGAATTTTTTTTACAGATTAAAATATAATAAAACGGTTCAAAATTTTTATCATAATATTTTGGAATATAGTCTTCATCTGGAATTTTCTTTAGTTTTTCTTTTTGGGCATTAAATTTAGTAGCATTTTTTTGAATATATTTAATATAGAATCGTCTATTTTTATCAATCTTTTTTAAAATTTGTGCAATAAATTTTCTAATCTTTCCAATTTTCAATTCTATTTGTGTGTCTTTAGATTTTTCTAAAAATCTCTGAGAAAAAATATTAATGATGTTAAAATTTATTCTAATTTTTTCTTTTAACTCATTTATGGAAAATGCATAATCGTTATCCAATTCTTTTTGTTTATTTTTTATTGCAAGCACTAATACTCCATCTTCTTTTAAGAATTTATAATATTTTTCTAAATTTTCAGAAAAATCTTCTTTATTCAAATTTTCAAAAGAAATAATCCCATCAAAAAATAATTTATAATCTTCTTTTTTAATAGAAGAAAATAGGATTTTTCCATCATGTTTTTTTCGAACATCGATTTCTTTAGAAAGTAAAGTTCTACAAGAATATACCTCTGTTACATTATTTTCTAAAAGAATTTTTGAACTATGATATGTTGTAAATGTATTTGATTGATGATCAAAAATTTTCCCATCTACAAATTTTTGAATAAATTTGTATCTGTAAATATTGTTTTTTATTATTTCAGAATTTAGCATTTGTTTTCATAGAAAATTAATAAAGTCCATATTTAATTTCTTATTGATAGAATAATTGACATCAAATCAAACTAAAGGCATTTTACTTCAAGGTAAAATATCAACATGGACTATTGATATTGTAAATGAATATCAACATAATTTTCCAGACACAAAAATCCTTGTTTCTACATGGGAAGGAGAAAATACTGAAAACATTGATTGTGATGTAATAAAATCTAATCTTCCTCTTTTACCTAAACCTCATAAATCCACTGTTAATTTTCAAATAGTTGGTTGTAAGAAAGGTTTAGAAAATTTGAAAACTGATTTGATTATGAAATGTAGAACAGATCAATTTGTTCATAACAAAAAAGTCTTTGATATTTTCCAGAATTCTTGTTCACCAGAGAAAATCATGATAGCAGAACTTGGTACTCCTAAAAATATGGAATACAGAACATCAGATTTTTGTCAAATTGGTTATAGAGATATTTTATTAGATTTTTGGAATAATATTCCATTATATGATGGGGTTCATTATGAGGAAGCTGCAACATATCTTACAAAAAACTATATTTTAAAAGTCAAAAATGATTACTGTCCATGGGAAATTGCTTTGAAAAAATATTTTTATGTAAAAAGTTTTCATGATGATTTTCAAATAGAATGGGAAAAATTAAATCAATTTGATGAATACAAAAATGTTTATGATATTGGATTTCAAAATCGTACAACTATAAATCCATCTTTTGATTAAAATTTTTATTGATTCTAAAATTATTACAATTTTATTTTTTTTAAAGTTTTATACATATCCCATTTTTTTTAACTCTTCTTCAATTTCTTTTGTTTTATCATCATTATTTTTTATATTTGTAATAGGTGAGAAACTTTCATATTTTTTTAAGAATCCTTCCATCGATTTTATAATTTCAGGAAATGAATCAGCTATATTGTTTGTCTCAAATGGATCTTTTTGTATGTTGTATAAACATACGTTGTGTTCAGAATTTTTCCTATCTCTATAATACTTGAATTTTGATGTTCGTATACCAATAACTAAACTTTCTTTTTGTTCTTGAATATCTCCAGTTTGAATAAACATGGGTATTTCTTTTAATTTACCTCCTTTGATTAACTTGTTTAAATCCCTTCCATCTATATCTAAATTATCTAACCTTATTCCCACTTGATTCAATATGGTTGGAAAAATATCAATTCCTCCAACAAGATCATTCAAAATTTTTCCAGGAATTTTGTCTCCAATGAATAATAAAGGTACTTTTAATGTTTCTTCATCTAAAGTTGTTTGTCCTCTGGAGTTTAGTGTCCTAAATTCTTCAGGAGATAATTGCTTTTTCAATTTTTTTTTATGAAAAATTTTTGTTATATTTCTAATCAAAATGAATAATTTTAGTCCTATTGGTTCTAAAACAGGAGCAATTTCTTTTCCTCTTTTCATTACTGATTGTATTCTTGGAATTTGACCAACATGATCAACTATTGGAATATAATCTCCATGATCTGATGTAATTATTATCAATGTTTTTTCCAAATCACATTGATCAATAATTTTTCCAATCCATGTATCAATATATGATATCATTTTTTCATAATTTGTTTTT